>Ga0247780_1000012_pt1 | contig 154022 bp, 137 predicted proteins | sample UWRJL079202R5_FD_179927 | JGI IMG/M metagenome (GOLD analysis project Ga0247780, IMG submission 179927) | Plant litter microbial communities from Arlington Agricultural Research Station in Wisconsin, United States - UWRJ-L079-202R-5 | ecosystem: Environmental > Terrestrial > Plant litter >...
AGGGTTGCAACTCGTGATGCTATTGCTTTTTCAGCTCTCTGGCTCAGCCAGAGAGCCTTCCTTATAGCTGTGAATAGTGGCAAGCCGTGTGGCAAAGCCGCGCGGCTACAATTGCGCGTCTGTGGCAATGGTTACAAATCTATTATTCTGGTGGTTTCTAGACTCTTCTTTCTGACACTTCCTTTATTGGTAAAAAGGCTGCATATTAAGAGGACGATTTTAATAACGACGTTAAGTCTAATAGTGATAAGGGGGAGCGTATGACGGGCTAGAAACGTAAATAGGACGATTCCCTAAGTAGCCGTGTTATTAAACAGGTAAAGTGTAAATGTCCTGCATGCGGCTTACTCTACCGTCTGTTAAGATGCTATTATCTTTTCCCTGAAAAAGCTCCTGAAGATTTCCAGGAAAGGGAACACCTCCGAATGAAAGTGAAGGAAGCTCTTTTAGATCCAAAACTCTTAAAGAAAGTTAAAAGACTTCAAAAAGAAAGCCGAAGCTGAGTACCCCTAAGAATCCATAACTACGGCTTATAAAGATTGAAGGACCTACTCCCCACACATTTACTAAAAGGCTGTACGATAGATCGAAAGTCTGGAAGCTAAAGAAGGTCTTGAAGCGAAAAGAGGTCTGGAGGCCAAAGAAGGCCTGAAAGCAAAGGGCACAGATTCCACCCATAGGCTTGAATCTGGGGGGGTGTGTCAGAAAGAAGGGGGGTTCTGGCCGGAGGCCAGAACACCATAAAAGGTGTGGCAATGGAAGCTGAGCTGACGTAGTCAGTTCAGCTAGTGTGGGTCACTATTGCCACCACCATTGCCACTATAATAATAGCTCTCTGGCTTCGCCAGAGAACCAACAAGCAATAGAAGGACACTGTTGCAATCCAGAGTGCCGTGCTATCTGACACTATTTAAGGTAGTAACTACTGACTCGGAGCGCTTATTCAGGCCAACCCTGTCGTTCTTTTTAGGCTCTGTATGTAATATTACTGTAGCCGCTTTTGTACATAGCGATACGTTCTCTGGCGCATCCATACTAGGTACGTATCTGTTTTTCTACGTTAATTGCATTTATGTCCTTCTGATCGGAGGACCAGTAGTTTAGGAGTTAGCCTTCCAGGCCGACTGTAATGTTCAGTAAGTTTGTGATTTCTTCCCTGTTACGTCACCGCACCAGTTCACTACTATAATAAGTATAATAATTCCTATTATAAAGCCAGTCTCAAATTGTACGTATCTTCATTAAGAATACTGTCAGAAAGTAGGGGTCTCTAGCCATCTAGTCAGCAGAGCTGACTGAATGCCTGGCACTGCCAGAACGCCAGTGAACCTTAGCCACTGTAATGACGAAGTCTGAATCTTACAGAATAGTCTATAAAGAAGGAGGTTCTGTCTGGAAGCCAGAACTACAGGGGCAATAAAAGAACACTGTTACAACCAAGAGTGCCGTGCATCTGATAGGTATTGTATTTAGCCTTTATATTATGCATATGTGGAACGTTTCACTGAGGGTACGGAGCTTATGGGAGCAGCGGAAGTGCAGTTGTAAATTGACTTGATTAGGTAGAAAGGGTGGGAGCGAAGCTCCCAGACTAAATACAAAAGAGAGCTCCCTGTGTGTAAGGAGAGCATATGACGAAAGGCTCCTGCGTTCCAGCCTAGCCTGGAGCGGTAAGGCGCCTGGGCGCCTGAGCGCCAAGAACTGCCGCTGCAGTTCGACAGCATAAGCGCAAACTACTTGCTAATAATCTTTAGATCTTCGCATTTAGCCCTCTAGTAGTCGTATTTAATGTAAAACGCGTCCGGAGCTATAGCTGGCGTTTAACAAAGTTGTAAGCCCAGAGCTAACCGACAAGGGGCGCGTCCCGTTCACGTAACAGTCAGTTGGCTATATCTTCCACGTAATGAAGCCAAGGGTAGAATGCGCGTGCAGATAGCTTAATTATGTACTGAATAGTCGTATTTTCTTCTAAATCCGTAAGCTGGCGTGAGTTGGCTGGAATATCGCGTCGTGCAGGCCTACCGTGAAGCCGTTGCTAGTGTCAAAAATAAGGAGGTTCAGAGGCCCTGGGCTACTAGTCAGAGGAGCTGACTGGATGCCTGGCACTGCGAGAACGCCAGTGAGCCTCAGCCACTGGAGTGACGAAGCCTAGATCCTGCAGAATAGTTTATAAAGAAGCCATTGGCTTCTAGCCAGAGCCAGAGGGAGAAGGTCGAGTACAAGCAATAGAATCACGCAGTTGCAACCCCATTAATTCCATAGCATCCAGAGTGCAGTGCTTCTGACAGCTAGAGTATTGTTTCTGGGACATTATATACCTCAGCTGCCTTTCGCTGACTAAGTTTTAGTTCTTTCTGAATAGCCTGGATGGCTAGAAGAATCCTGGCTTCGTTTGAATTGCTGGCTATGGTTTTTGGCAGTGGAATGTGGTAAATAATCAGGGGTGGCGCGTCGCGTTGAAGAGTGCGCCGCTCGCATATATTATGCGCCGCTCGCTTCTAACGCACGTTATAGCCTTAAATCAAGCGTCTACATCTACCGGCGTTGGGCTGGAGATCGAGGTGGATTTTCAAAACAGTAGGCTGCTAAGGAGGTGATCTTTTTGAACTCTTTTGTGTAGGTTGGTTCAGAATGGGGGACATCCTTCATCCTCGGTGTGTATGGGGGCTGATTTTAGCGCCTTGGCATTTTTGGCATGTTCAGGCTCCAATGACAGGAATTGCACTTTTTGCTCGACTACCCCGCTTCTAAAGCTGAGTTCTATCTCATCTAACCATGCTATCCGGGGTTATCTTGGTCTTAGCACCAGTATTGCTACTACACCGGCGGGCATTTATATTCAGTCGAGTATCTTCGATCTCCAGTACAGTGGCACGCTGATTTACCAGCTATGGCGGAGCCCTTCTCTATTTCGGCAGGAGCTCTCGGAGTCCTAGACGTCGGGACGAGGCTCTCCAAGCGGCTACGTCAAATCACTCAAACGTGGAAGAATGCACCGCAAGAGATGTTGTCTCTTCAGAACGAGCTCGAGGACTTGAACCTTGTCCTTGATGAGATACAGGCATGTCAGCAAAGCATCGTGGCAGCCTCGCAACACGACACAGCTGTAGCCACCAATCTACAGGGATATATCCGAGAAGCCAGACGACACTTCGAAATGCTAGAATCCTCGCTCGATGAGATGTCTCGTTTGAAAAAGTACAAAAAGAAATTCCAGTGGGTCCGCGAGCAGGGCAAGATCAGCGGCATCCAGAAACAGATCCGGGTGGTTCGAGAGCGAATCAAGGACCTGCTTGTTACACATAATGTGTATGTACTAGTTCGTGCCAGCACGCTAGACAGCCGAATACTGCTTGCTAACCTCATGGAATTCTAAAGGACAAAAGCGTCGCGTATCGAGCTAGAGATTGTTTCCATACGAGCGGCCATGACTCAGAACCATAATGACACGTCGACCGCGCTGAGCCAACTCAGCGGCGAACAGAGACAACAGCGTAGTGATTTAGTCACTCTCCAAGACAGCACCCAAGCGCTGTCCGCTTCTGTCACAGAGATGAATATGGGGGTCAGCCTAGCTTTCCGTGAAGTAACCTCTCAAATGGAACGAGTTGAAGCCATCAACAGCCAACTGCAGGGGCTACTCACCGAATTCCGCAGCGTCGGATCATCCACCTTCCCAGCGATTAGCTTCACTGCCAGGAGACGGGTCGCTCCTTGTGCTCCTGGCTGTCCCTGCCATTGCCACTCCAGGGGTCCGCATTCGTCCGAGTACCGTCTTCCCTACGCTTTCAGGAACGTCGTAGGACAACTTTTTGTCGGCTACACCGGGTATCCCACACGAGATGCAGGAACTTGCGACTTTCTGGCCTGCCAGGAACACCGTCGCCATCATGCCCGTATCGAAGCAAGGTACACCTTTCCAGCGTGGTTCATCTGGTATTCCGTCATATTTGTGTATGAGAGGACTGGGCACGCTAATCCCGACGTCGGTTTAGTCCTCAAGAATCGGGTCGCAGTGAAGGCGAATAGTCTCATCCACGCGTCCAACAGCGGCGATTCCCCGCTTGTTCGTCGGATCCTGAGCACCGCTCCAAGTCGCGTCAATGATGTGTACTTTCGGGATGGCAGTTCCCCCCTGTACTGGGCCGTGAAAGGGGGCTACCGAGACATTGTGAGAGACCTACTCAGCGCTGGAGCAGACCCAGATGCAGAAGACGACCTCGGATTCACTCCGAGACTGCTCGCAGCCCGATCCGCTCTCATCCAATCCCAGGATCTACATAGTGGCATCCCCGCCATGCTCCGTGTCACCGACGTCTACAGTAGCGGCATTCTAAGCCGCCATACAATGGCCCTCTTTGGACTTCCGGGAGCCGAGCCGCTCCGAGAAGATCGCGCTCGCACAGGCCCGGCATTAGACGAATCCGTTGATGGCCATGACTTGAATGCACTAGATGCTCTGGGTCTCAACGCCTTACACTGGTCGATTGTTCGCAAAGCAGCCAGCTCTGTCCGGCAGCTGCTAGCGAAGGGGGCCGACCCTAACTGCAGGAGCCTTACCAAGATGACGCCTTTACACGTCGCGACGCAGTACAATGCAATCGACTGCATAGAGGCTTTGTGTGATGGCGGGGCCAAATTTCTCTTTGGAATGGCGGGACAGGAACCCATCCAGACGGCATGTTACTACGGCTGCCTCGAAGCCCTGAAGACCCTGGTCTCGCATGGTGCGTCGCTTGGGTCGCTCGACCTGCACTACAGGAGGACCTGCTTGCACACCGCGGCTATGAACAACCATATCTCCATCGTCAATTACCTGTTGTCCGTCGGTGCCGATATTGACGCCCAGGACAAAGAGGGCGCCACCCCCCTGGCTCTCGCCGTCACCTTCAGCTGCCACGACACAACGGTGGCTCTTTTGGCTAGAGGGGCAAACTACCGGATCCAAGATTTCAAGGGGCTGACAACCCTCCACTACGCCGCCACTGGTGGAGACGCACATACTCTGGGACTTCTGGCCAACAATGGACTCCCCGGTCTCGACCCCGGTCATCGCAGTGCAGATGGCAGGTCGGCTCAGGATATCATAGATGGCCAAAACTGTCATGACGAAGTCCGTGCCGCGTTTGCAGAACTCCTCGGTGCCATTGAAAGGCAAAACCGGCCTTTGACGGACCACGACAATGACATTGACGATGACGAGGACTTTTACGATTGCAAAAGTGATCTCGAAGACGGGGAATTCCACGATGCAAGGAGTAATTTTGAAGACGAGGACGATTGAAGTTGGCTAGTGATGGATAGGAAGAGAGTTAGTTAGGTAAGATTGCGGCTGATATGAACTGCCTATGTGGAGTGTTAAATTAGAAACTTGATGCGTAATGAAAAAAGACGTCTTACCTTTACTATCCAGGACCTTAAGATCTACCCCTTCCTTTACTAAAATCTTCACGATTGTTCTTAACCAAAAAAAAACCCTCTTAACAGTAAGTAAAAAATGGTAAAAGGCTTGTATTATCCGTTACCTTAATATTCGCCCTTCTTTTATCTATTAAAAAGCTTGCCATCTCTTCGCAGCGAACGCAGACAGCTTAGGCTCTGGCCTAACAGCCCTTTGCACAAAACTAGTCCCACTGCCGCCGCATAGGACACGTCTATCCACCCATCTATCCCTACGCATCTTGATAGGGATCCAACAGAGGACAGACCCGACAACGGCGAACCAGGGTGCCACCCGAAGAAGAATTGACGTGCCATCCAGGCCCAGTAACACCGCGGCGAGGACGGCAATCCCAAAAACTCCCATCAGAAACAGATCTCGGTGTCTCCCGCTCAGTTGTAAAAGGTAATGGTGGAAGGTCAAGGAAAAGCTGGCTGTTATAGCAGCTGTTATGAGCGTGGCTGGATGGCGAAGGTAATGACTGAAGCGGGGATGGCTCTGTAGCAGGGTCTGACCTCTGTCAGCTCAGCCTTCATAATAGACGTCAAGGGTTAAGACTTTACCTCGATATGTGGTGACAGGGGGTAGAAAGCCCCTCGAATGCAGTACTCTTTCGCTGACCAGACACTCAAGACAATGTTCCCCACGATGGCCAGGCCGAGAGAGCCGACAGCCAAGATCTTCACGTTTGGGATGGTGGTATCTCTATACTTTCCCCCGCCACTTTTTGATACGTGTTTCCCATTCCCATTTGCAAGCGCTTTCGTCAGTATCTGTCAGAAAGAAGGGGCTTTATTACAGCGGACGATACCACCCGAGCCGAGTGGCGCGGCGTATGTCGCACACTTAGTGTCAGAAAGAAGGGGGTTCTGGCCTCCGGCCAGAACTGTCAGACAGTGGGATCTGGAAACTACTAGAACTACAGATTTGTAATAGGTTGCCACAGCCGGGCAAATTGACGCGCAATGGCTTGCCACCATTCGCAAATATAACAGAAGCTTTCTGGCAGAGCCAAAAAGCGGAAGAAAAAGACAAGCAATACAATCACGGAGTTGCAACCCCTTCAATTCCACAGAATCCAGAGTGCAGTGTTTTCCAACACTTAGCCACAGCGAGCCAGCAGTGTTGAACGCTGTGGATCGAAGGCTCTGTCATGGAAAAACGAGTGTGTTGATTGCGTCAATCGGTTGGAAGCCGAGGGCTTCCAACCGCTAAATATTGCGTACAATGTGGTAGTTCCATTCCTCCGTTGTTGTGGCCTAGAATGAGCCACGCAGTAATTCAAGAGAATGCCAACGATCGGTCCGATCGCTGGTATGGAGGCTATTCAGGGATTAGATTCATGTGACAAGCAGTCAATCCCGGACATGCCGTCTTTGCCGCGCTGGAGACCATGGCAGCTTTCACTGGAGTAGACAGGGACAGGCTGGCGAAGAACTACGAGGCTTGCCCCTGCCGTCCTGCGGCCATCCTAAGGCCCGCAGACATCCGTTACGTTCAGGAGTGCGTCCGGTGGCAGTCTCCGCATCTACGCCAGCTGCGATTGATTGTCCAGATTGCGTAGTTGGTAGAAGGTCGTAATTAAGCGGGGAGATCTTTTGAGTAAGGCATGGCGCCAGCTAACCACAGGCCTCGGATGACAACTTTGCGACCGCCCACGACATGCGCCTGCCAAACTCCCCTTTGCGTTCGTCTGCCAGTCACTGCCGAGCCGCACGATCGGGACCTGAGAATGTAAGACAGTTTTACTACCTCGTAGCGCCGGACAGCAGCACCACTATCTATACTTTTTCAGTGCCTTATCTGACAAACCCGGACTCTAAGCCCCAATTTTGCGTCGGTCATTTAAAATCTGTTATAAAAAATGTTATAACACTCAATTTCTCCCAATTATTATTATTAGCAAACTCGGCATCCCTCGAACCGCCCTTTTCTAAGGCCGTTAGGGCTTTTAGAACAGACTTCTCGACACTGGACTCGCACCTCGTGCAGAGCTCCTCGAATTTTGGCACCAGCTCCGAGATCGACAAGCGTTGGCGGTGCTCGCTCCTAACCACCATTATGTCTTGCTGGATAAGATGCAGCGCGTCGTGGATGAACTGGGTGGACCGTTTATGTTTGTAAAGAAATTCGAACCACTGTACTTGTCTGTTAGCGCGGGAGGAGGCTGAAGAATATGAGCAAAACGGGAAGACCTACCTCCGTAACCTCCGGCCTCACACGAGATCCATATCCTTCAGCCGCGCTGTCCGATGACCTGGAATCGTAAAAGCTTGTCAGTCCCCTCCCGTAGTAGTTGAGTCTTATCGGCTCGTTGGATCGCTGGTCACGTCGCCTCTTGAACTCCTTGATAAGCGGATCCCCCCCAGCAATCCAAGTACTGTGTTACTTGGGGCATCCTCTGCAAGGGAAAGATTGCAATGTATTGTTCACCGGGTTAGGGGTCCTCAAAGGTTAGCTAACTTATCACACTCTGTCCGAAGCATCCTCATCTCAAGATTAACAGAGATCGACAGCAGCCTCACAAGTGTTAGTTGGCCCGCATGTAGCAAGCCAGCGCATATTTGCCTTGCTCTTCGTGCCGTCTTCCGCCACGACCCGGGCCACCTTCCGTGGCCTGTAACGAGATGTTTCGGGTTCCGTAGTTTGATGTGTCTCACAAGCAATGCAGGTTGCCTCCAATGGAATGCCGATTTGTGTCCTGCTGGAGCGAGATGTGTGAATACTTGAGGTAGAGGGGGAGACAAGGCTGTGCGATACGAGACGGGAGCGTGCCGAAGTAGTGCGCGGTCCTGACAGAGACTTCCGGTCAGGCGGAAGGGTTCTGGACGACTTGGACATATGAGCCAGCCCATTACGGTTCAATTACCAATTGAAGGCCTGTGTTCCGACAGAGCGCCGCGGAGCAGCTTGTGGAGGTGGAAGTGGTTGCGGCAGGCTCGAGTGACTTTTGTAGGCAGTTAGCTCAGATGGGAATGTTCCACGGCATATACCCCTGCAGGGCTGTTCCACCGCCGAAACTTGCCTAAAAGCAGCTGGCATGGGAACCCAACCCCGCCACCCTCCCACCTTCTGTTTATTCCTCCCCCAATTCGAGATTTGCTTCTGCCCTCCCACAGCATCCTCGACCAAGCCCGCTTTCTTGCGGCCAGTTTTCCTCACTGTTCAGAATGGGTTCCAACAACGTTCCCCCACCCCACGTCCTTGCGCACGTGGTCCCCTTGTGCAACCTCTTCCTCAAGATTGGCGGCGGTCTGTGGACACTATACTATCTGCTTTTGGTTCGGGAGTCCTTCAAATCTCAATCCTTTGGCATGCCACTTTTCACCATCGCCCTCATGGGAAATGGGCTACGCGCTCTACGTCGCCAAATCACCCCTTGTGCAACTCATCTTCACCGTCTGGATGGTTTTGGACTGCGCCATGGTGTTAGGGATAATCAAGTTTGCCAAGCACGAGCGGAAACATGCGCCGTCGGTAGCGCGCAACATTGTGTCGATATTCACTGTCATGACACTCGTGGCAATGGTCGGGCACTGGTCATTCGCCGAGTGGCGGATTGCGAACGATATTGGAAAGCGCGAAGGAAAATTCTATCGGGGTGTTATTGGTCCCGATATGACAGAACTTGGTTATTGGAGTGCCATGGTCTGTCAGGCATATTTGTCTGCGTCGAGCTTGTGCCAACTGGTGACACGGCAACATTCTGGAGGCGTCAGCTGGAGCATTTGGTGAGTTTAGATTAGTTTGTTCGCTGATGTTTCTCTCTTCCTTTCTGCGCGGTAATGGAAGAAGAAGCTTATAAAGGGTTTAGTGGTACTAGAATGCTTGGTTCGGTCATAGGGTTTTACGGGGTGATGGCTGGGAGTGGTATTTTTGGAGGGAAGCTCATGAGTACTTCATGTCGCCATTTGGGATATTTTTCTGGGTGACCAGCCTCATCTGCGACTGTGTTTACTCTTTTGTGCTCCGGAAAGTGCAGAAACAGAGAGGATTCTGGGGGATGGAAGGAAGGTTGTAGCTCATCATTTAGCGGAGGTAAACGCCGTGTCCAAACAAGACTAATCCCAAATGATTCTCGGGGACAGAGGCAGGACTCAAATTCGCTAGGGAATAGCATAAGCAAGCTAGGAGCTCCGCTCATCATCCACAGTTTCCCCGAATGGATTGAGAGTACCGTGGTATGGCTTCGTCACCTTCCGGGCTTTCTCCTGGTCGAAGCGCCACACCCCCTTCGTTCTCTCAGCTTGAAGCTCCCAGCCTGGAGTGATGGCAAGTTCATGAAACAGTGCGTCATCTTCGGCCGAGGAGAAGAACTTTGGTTCCCATTTTGTGCCTTCGGCTGCTTCTCTCTTCCTCATTGCTCTTTGGGCTTCCTCCAGTTTTGACTTTTCCTTGATTGTGGTGTGGGTGTCCCCCTTTCCGAGAGCGGCAAGAACTTCCTTCCATGCATTTCTGGTCTCCCAAGGATCTTGGTCTGCTAGAGGGGCAGCCTGAAGGGGTGCCTGAAGGGTAGGGGGCTCATCTGGCCCGCACGTCATTGTGTCACTGTCGTCTCTCGGGTTTGAGATGGTGAAGCTTCCGCTCCATTGACAGCTTGCTGTATATATCGGCGTTTTCGAGTCGTCCGACGCTCGATACATCTTTGCCGTGAAACTGTTTCTCACTCCCGAGGCCAGAGAAGCTGAGAGATTCTAAATACCTAAAAAAGAAGGAAATGACATTGGGATAGGGTACACACTTTATCTTGCAATGCTAGCACTTGGTTGACCATCATTTATTATGGCTGTTGCTGCGCGTGCACCCCCAGGGTTAGGGTTTTATATGGCCGTAAAAAAGGACCGTGCAACCCCCACCACACCATGCATCATGCCAAGTTGTGAACATTGCCATTTGTAGGAATCTTCCAACCTCCTACAGGCGCATTGTTTACGTGGTAGGGGCTTTAGGTGAACTGAGAGGTGTAGGAGGAGGGTATAGATAAGTTTAAGAGTGGGAAAGGTATAGCTAAAGGTATCGAATGGGATAGAAGGGGGGGATGATGGATGGACTGCCCCGCGGCTTTTCTTTAGGTATTTTCTGGAGACCCTGTACCTCTGGTGTTTGAGCTCGATGCTGCTTGTTCGGGCTAATCCGCAAAGCCCAGCTCTTGAAACATACTAAAAAGAGACTTCCTTCCCCAGAGCATCCGTCCACCAGGCAGCAAAATGCTTTGTGGCCCATCCAGCCAGGCGTCGGATAGCAGCCGAGACCCTGTAGCAGCCGTGCAGCGTATCTGTCTCGCCAATTGCTACACTGTGGTAGATGAACTGAGTGGGCCGGCGCTGGTCAGCAAAATGTGAATCAGTTCAAAGTGTGGAAGACTTTAACGTACAGTCTTTCCCTCGCGGCGGCATGCGACCTGGACAAACCATTCGCTTCCGAGAGCAAAGATTAGTGGCAGAGTGGGGAGGTCCAGCGGGTCCCTGCTGGCTGTCCGCTTGACTTGCAGTGTGTCACGGACGACCTCGAGATGGCGGAAATGAGCACGCACCCAAGTTGCCAGCTGTGTTGACCCCGTTAGCTTGTCGGTCGCGGCGCTCTTGGTCTCGATGCTGATGGCCAACGGGGTGGGGGCGTTGTCGCTGAGCCCAAAGTGCGTGACGGGAACAGCCCCGAGTTCGGACCGCAGATTGTCAGCATCCACGGCCGGGCTGTTGAGAAGTATGGCGTAATCGACCTTCGTCTCGCCGACGGCAGGGTCGAGCTCGCGAAACGCAGGTCGGATGCGGCAGGCAGTTCTGAACGTCAAGCACCGGCTTCTGGTCAGCGAACTCAGCTGGACGAATGGAGAACAAAAGACGAGGAAAAACCTACATGTTCCGAAAATGAACAGAGGCAAGCCCCCCGAGGGCGTCGGACAAAAGGCGACTGTGTACCAGCTCATTCCACCCAGCTTCGTGTTCGATCCTCCTCTCGCAGATCTTGCTCTGCTCGCAGACAGCCTGCAGTATAGCATGGCGGTGACGGAGCGCGAAGTCTTGGTCACTCGTATCATCATGGTCGACTTCGGGGTGGAAAAAGAGGCCGTCGTCGTTGTTTGGGTTATAGAGCCAACTCGATGGTAGCAACCCCTTGAATATGCTCGGGATTACGGCCTTCTTGCCGCTGCTGATATCGATGAGATCTCGGAGCAGGTCGAGGAGGGTTTGAGGTAATGGTGGCGGGGCTGTGCTGTCGATGGGCTCCCTATGTACGGGGTATTATGTGGTGAGGCGGAAGGCTATCTCGCGCTTGCGCGAACTGTTGCGGCCAGAGCGGTTCGAGGCATTCGAGGTGTTGGAGGCGCTCTCAGAACACAGGGACAAGCTGTCGGAGGTATCGGGCGCGTCGAGGGAGCCCTGAGTGGGAGGTGGTCGCAAACCTCGAGGGGTTTGATCGACATCAAAATCGTCGCCACGCGGTCGCTTCTGCGGCGTCTTTGGCGCATCATCATCCAGGGCAGCTACAGCGACGGCACCGCCGTTTTCGCCAACGTTAGGGTCGATGTTGATGGCGCCATCGCTGTAGCTATCGCTGTCGCGCGTCTCGATTGCTGGAGTGTGCACGAGCCATGAAAGAATTGTCCCTACTTCGCAGTGAAGCGGCTGATGCTGAAGTTGTGGCATCCCAGCCTGACGACAAAGGAACCCCGAGGGAGCTTGCAATGAGAAGCACTTCGGGCGGAGGGCAGAGATCATTAAAAACAATCGCGCGTCATGTTGGCGTACGCGCACTGAGGGGAAATGCGGGGTAGCAAGCGTGGCTAGCTTCTTCAGCCCCAGCGAGTAGTGCTCCAGCCACAGCTGACAGAAGTAACATTTTCGTGGATAAGGATTAGAACGTCACCTGTCTGATCCCGCCAGCGCATGGTATTCCAATTACACGTACGATGCAGGACTCATGGGTTTCTAAGATGGTGTGGTTCTGGGCATTCTTGACTTCCTGCAACACGCGAGAGTCCTTCCTGGTCAGAGTCTAACATCTCTGCAAAGCCCTACCTCTAACCCTAACATAACTTCCCATACATTTAGTCATAGCCCCCTCCGCCGTCTCTTGCTCTTCCGTCGACCGCCCTCCTCCTCCTCCTCCTCCTCCTCCTCCTCCTCCTCATCATCATCATCATCATCAGTAGCCGCCTCTTGACGCGCTTTCAGGATCTCATCCAAGGCGAGATGTATATTGCCCAAACGTTTCCCTGCCCCCCATCTGAGGATGGCCAAGATGCACTGGCGAAAGCGAACAATGTCTTCAGAACGCAACAACAAGAAGAAATCCACCCGTTGTACCTAGAAACAGCCCGTATCATCATCAATCCACGATAGATAGAGGAATGCGAGGTGGTTGTCAATCGCAAGGCTGTAACAAATGTTTAAAAACCGACCGGCGTTGTGTCCAGCTCGCAGTGCCGTGGCAATGTAGGCAGCAGCCTGGAGACTTGCCACCGAACCACCAGCACACTGGTTAGTCGCGACCCAGAGGTTTCCCCCAGTTCCTCCCGCTGCCTTATATTCAACAACCAAAAAGGGAAGTAAGAGGCCAAAGGGAGCTTACCGGTAGAGTGAGATCAACGTGCCGAGTTGTATCCTAGTAAACGCCTCGAATGAGTAGCCATATAGAAGATCAGGCTGTGGTTGCTGAACTGGAAATGGTGCTGTTGGGAGCTGAGGTAGGAGGTGTCTGGCCATGCGCATACCAGCTTTTGTCGTCAATCCTGCTGGAAGACTTTCGCTGGACTTGGGGAAGATATATTTCCTCCAAAAGTCAGCTACGTCGTTCTCGGTAGACTGAAGCCCTAATTCCTCTAACTCCCGGATTGCTGAAGCCACTGTATCAGAAGGAAGCTGGGGCATCTTAGACACAATCTGAGTGAACTGTGTCCGATGGATTTTGATAGTGGCGGGTAGTGGGATAGATGGGTTCAGGATGTGAATGTCGTTTAATTGAAGGCACAACTGGCGATAGCCTGCATGGCGGGCGGTGCCTGACATCTCTTCCACAAGAGGATCATCTGCAGGATCGCCGTCATCTAGGTAGTCATTATGTTGAGCAGGAGAGTCGACATCCATCATATAAAAGCGAGATTGCTGCCCGACTCGGCCTGGCGATGATGCCGACTCGACCTTTTTCGAACCTGCTCGTCCCATCCGGATCATCCTAGCGGTGGTGGTGATTGTAGGCTTAAGCCTGAGTGAACGGCGTGGCTGAGACATGATGTTTTGGAACCTAAGTGGAACTCTTTGCTTGTTTTGTGATAAGATGTGAGAGCGGAATGGAGGAAAGCTCCGGAGAGCAAATGAGCTGATTTGTAGAAGACTGTTTCTTTGTCTGACCCGAGGCGTCGCCGGATGTGTCGAGAACGTCCGTGAAATAAATGAGCAAGACGCTTTGTGTCAAAATGTAAGATGCGAAGGCGCATTACCAGGAATCAGACAACCCGACCTACTCCAGGGGTTAAGCGAGCCTTGGCACACCTCACCCGACCTACACCGCGCACCTCACCCGACCTACTCCACGTAGCTCACCTGACCTATCACCAAGCAATTAAGAACTTTAAAATTCCCCATATGCAATTAAAGCAGTTGTTAAAGACTACCATCTAAAGTGTTGAAAATAAAGAAACTAATACTGGTAAGGAAAGAAGCAGTATAAAATAAGAACTAGTCCTTTTAAGCTCTGTAAGCTATTACTAACTCCATCTTCTCTTTTTCGATCTGGAGCTTCCACTCCTCCACTTTAAGGGCCCACTCTTCTTATTACCTTTACATCTTAAATTCGGCCTTCTTACACTAAAGGTCTTTATTAAAGGCTTCCTGGGCGTTAGAAACTACGTTTTTTACAGCGCTTTATTATAAAGATAAAGAGGTAAAGGTATAAGATGCAGTAAGGCTATTATATAGTTAATAATAAATCACTAAAAGATTAAGAAGCTTTTAGCTTACCGGCGTGGCCTTTTTCTACCTTTAGTAATTATTAGAAAAGGTCGAATTAGAGAGGAGGGTTATAAGGATTAGTCAGATACTAAAACAGGTAAGATCTTTAATAAAGAAGACTAATAGGTTCCTAATCGATCTTATTACAGTTATAATATAATCGGGGTAAAGGTAACATTAATATAATCCTTTATAGCTTTAATATTATCAGTAGGCTCTTCCTCACTTTTTTAAGCTAAGCCTTTTTCTTTCCACACCTTTAAGTAAACTGTTTCTTCTTCTTATAATCTTTCCACTATTAAAGCCTTATATAAAGTTAATAATTAGATACCTGAATAATTAAAAAGTTTATACTTATTTTTATATTATTATTAACCCATCGCCCTATAAGGTTTATATTACGATAACTTTTCCAAATCCTATACTTCTTAAAAACGTAAATTAAGGCTAGATACTTTTTATTTAAATGTAAGTTAAAGTGGATTAAATTTAAAGCTAATATATAACGCCCACTTTAATAATACTCTACCTTATAGCTAACTGTAATAAGTTAGATTTAAAATTTTATATTAAGTTAATAAATAATTAGCGTACTTTTAACATTATTAATGTATAGAGATAAGAAATCCTAATTTTTATCACTTATTAAAGAGCAGTTATAAACTAAAGACTAGTAAACTTCTAAAAAAGCTTTATTCTTTACCTAATTAAAAACCTTTCAGTTATATTTTTAACTAAAATCTATTACTTTATTAATATTACTTTAAAAGTAGTTAAGGTAAAGTTATAAATACCTTATATAATAATTAGCTTATATTTAAAAGCAGCTTTATTAAGTGTATTTAGTAATGTTATTATCCTTTAATAGATTAAATCAGGAGCAGTTAAAAACCCTTTACTAAATACTTCTTATACGTTACATTAGTAATAAATATAGTAAATTCAAAGCGTGTAGGTTTAATAATAGAGGAAGTTAAGGTTAAAGCAGCTAGTAAGATTTATTAAAAACTGACTTTAATTTAAAATAAATCAGCTTTAAGTAAACTTTAAGTTAGTAACTAATTACTTATTAATAATAACACTTTATTTAACGTTAATAGTAATTCTAATAAATAAATAAGGGTCTTAATTACCTAAATACTTTAATTAAAGCCTATAGCTAGAAATCCTTTATAAAGTAAGGAAATATTCAGTAAATAGAATTTTAAATATCTTATTAGTGTTAGAATTAGTAATTACTTAAGTAAGCATTATATTTAAAAGTAAAGTTAGTAACTTAATAAGGAATTATATAAGTTAAACACCACTTACTTTATTAAAAAGTCTTATTATAATAGGTAATAATAACCTTATTCTCAGATAGCTCCTTAAAGTGCTTATAATTTATATTAATCTTAAAGGTCCGTACCTTACCTTACTTTTAAAGTTTAGTTTAGTTTTTATAGAAAAGAATAATTAGAAAGTTAATACTATTATTATAATAATATTAAATATATTATAAAGAGTTAGAAATTAAGCTTAAAGTGTATATTAGTTTACTTACTGCCTTTTTAAAGCTAACGTCCTTATAATACATCAGGTACTTTACCCTAACTGCACTTTATGCTAAGTTAAGTGGAAAGTGAAGAAGTTATTATTTTTTCAGTAGATATTATAAATAGGCGTTATTACTAAAGTTAAGGTGTAAGTCGGTAAAGGTTTTACCTTAATGTAGTTTTATAAACTACTGTATAGCAGTGTTTTACTTAAAGGTTCTTATAAGATAAAGTTAATAATTATTTATATATAGAAAAGAAATATTAAATAACTTATGTAACTTTAGGGATAGATTATTAATCTGTAAGATAAGATTTTAAATATCTTAAACCACTTATAATAAGGTAACCTTTAATAATGGAGGTAAATGGAGGTGAATTTTAATAGAAACTTATAATATATAAGAGTATTTGTTTTAAATTACTGGAACTGAAATGTAATAATGGAAACAAACTTTATAGCTTAGTTAAATAATATTAACGTTATTAGGGGTTTATAGGTAGTTTACGTTTAAATTTAAATTAAATTAGTAAAACTGTTAAATAGAAGTTAGACTTTAAACTTACTATAACGTACTATCCTTTAATCGTTATAATTAAATATATAACAGTTTTTTAAGTTATTAAAGGCTTGATTATTATTATTAATAAATAAACTAATCTTATATTAAAAGGTTTTAAACTTATAAGGGATTAGCTTTTTATAATAAGTGTTTGTAAAGCGCTTATATTCGTTTTTAACTATATCTTTAGTATTAAAATTTACATATTGGATTATACTGTAATATCCACTGTTGAAATTCTATAAAGGTTAGTTAAAGCTGATAAATTAAGGTAAATATTAAGTAAACTTACATCTTTAACTATAACTTATTTATACCTTTATATTAGGTAGTAAGGCCTAATAACAAGAGGGTAGGGGTTAAAAGAGGGCTCCCTAGTAGCATTTTCTCCCCTACACGCCCTACCTCTTTAAAAGCTTTAAATTACTTTAAAAGCTTAAGATAATACTTCCCTAAAGGGATCTTAATAGATTAAAGATTATACTTATTCCACACATACTTAAAAGCTAGATATAACCTTTTAATAAGGTTATTAAAATTAAAAGTTTAAAAACCTATAAGCCTTACAGCTTATATATTAAAAGGTTTACTAATTATAAGTAATATTATTAAGGAAATTTAATATAATAAGTTTATAAGGGTAGGACTTTTTTAAGTAATATTAAACCTGGATTAAATTAGTTTGAAGTCTAATAAAGGTATAAGCAGTTTGGGAATATTAATAAGGCTTTTAAGCTTTTTTAAGGCTGCTTTTAGAACAGCTTTAAGCGGAACCATATATATTACACCACTTTAGCTAGTTTTAAAATAGTCTGGAAGGTTTATAGTGTAAATAACTTTATTTATATATATTATATAAAGTTAAAAAAGTGGCTGGTTATTTCTTCCACGTATTACAGTTAAGACTAGGGTTTATTAGGGTTTTAACACTTAATTTATCCGCTAAAGTAGATCTAAAGAGAGAATAAATAGTGATTAATTATTAATATTCTCTTAAGTAATCCTGTTAACATTATTTAAGAGAAACACCTTAAATAGCTGTTCTTTAAAGGTTAAGATATTACCTAAAGTTATATATTTAGTTACCTATGGCTTTAAATCGCCCTTATTAAAAGTTAGAGGGATTATTAGTAAAACTGTATAAAGGAGTTAAAATTAGATTAATAAGGGATAGGTTATGTATTATACTTATAAGATTTAGTATAATTAAGGTTATTTTTTTACTCTTCACTACTGTAGGCTTTAATTACAGTGTTAAGTTATAACCTTATAAATAAGTGTAAGTTAATGTGACGACCCTGCAGGCCGTCACTTGGGCCGGGGCGGCCCGACGAATCCCCCGCAGAAGGAACAGTGCGAGAAGACGGTGCACACCGCCCAGGCGCACTAGGCCAGGGGTGCAAAGACCCGAAGCCCCTACAACCAGTGAGGTGCTGCTCACAGCATGCCAAGTGCTCGCATCGCGAGCAGGAGAAACCTCACAAGCAGAACGCTCGCGCGGTGCAGAGTACTCACACAACAAGCACTCGCGACACTATAAGCAAGGTACAAAGTACCTCCCAGTTAATTAGTATAGATAGCCATAGTTATGCCCATAACCACTGTAAAGGACTCTAATTCCTCACACTAATATTCAATTATTCATTTATATCCTACTATTCAGACTCACCTCTATGCATTATAATAACAGCGACCTACAGTGACATTAAACCCCCCCGTCTAGGAGTGCTAGCTCAACAAGCTATCTTCGGAACGCCCTTTACCTGTTAACATCCTGCCATACGTTCTGTCTTAACCCACGCCAGTCCTCTCAAGGCCTGTGTCGGGTGCAGGTTGTAATAATAGTTTGTAATTAAATTATAATTAAGTTAGATGAAAAAAAAACATATAAAATCATAATTATTATTATTATTAAAGCCTTATAATTTAATTTAACCTTTTATAGTAATTATATAAGCCTTTATAATAGTAATATATTATTAAAATTTATAATGTAATCTAAACTTATTTTAATAATAATTATAAGCTTTTTACTAATACTTTTTCTATTACTAACAGCCTATGCCTTAATCCACTACAGCCTTTAAAATAGCTAGTGCTATTACTGATGGTTTATAATTAAATCTAGACCCTTTTATATAATCCCCGTTAATAATTACACTTATAATAGTTAGTGGAATAAGCTGCAGCACCACTTACCACTTTATTAGCTAGACCATAAAGGGATATATTAGACTATTACAGTGATAATCCATTATATACTAACTAGCTAACTAAAATTAACTTGTTATAATACCAGTAAGCTAGCTTATATAACCTATTTTATAAGTAACTTAATTAAATGTTACATTTAAAATAAATCCTAATTTATTCCTAACCTTTTCTCCCACGCACTAATGTATAGAAAGCTTACTCTTATCTCTATAACTTTTACAGCTTATAAGATTTTTAATAATATAAAACTAATAAATAAGCTTTTAATTATAGATTTTTCCTTAATTCCTCCTGCTCCTTATCTCCAGTTCTGGAAAAGAGAGTAAAAAGATACTAAAGTATAAAGTAAGTAGATAAAAAGAGGTTATAAAAAGGTTAAGGTTTTACATTAACTGTATTATATATATAAAATTACCTTCCTTACCTTATTACGACCTGCACCCGACATAAGCCTTAAGAGGACTGGCGCGGGTTAAAACAGAACGTATAACAGGACGCCAACAGGTAAAGGGCGTTCTAAAAACAGCTTATTAAGCTAACACTCCTAAACAGGGGGGTTTAATATCACTATAAGTCACTATCACTATAATACACAGAGGTAAGTCTAAATAGTAAGATATAAATAAATAATTAAATATTAACGTAAGGAACTAAAATCCCTTATAGTAGTTATAAGTATAACTATAGCTATCTATATTAATTAACTAAGAGGTACTTTATACCTTACTTATAATGTCATAAGTGCTTATTATATAAGCACTCTGCATTACATAAACGTTCTGCTTATAAGGTTTCTCCTACTCGTAATACAAACACTCAGCATGCTGTAAACAGCACCTTACTAGTCGTAAGGGCTTTAAGTCTTTACACCCCTAGCCTAGTATACCTGGGTGGTATGCACCATCTTCTCACACTGTTCCTTCTACAGGGGATTTATCAGGCCACCCTAGCTTAAGTGACAGCCTACAGGGTTATCACATAATTCCCCCTCTTTAACGTTCTTTTTCCATAAAGAACTTAAAAGGTAAGTTTCTCCTTTCACCACTTCACCATATAATAAGTGTCTGGCTCCTAGGTTTTAAAACGGGAACAGGGTAAGAGTATTAACCGCCATCTAAACCTTACAGCCTACACACACGTGTTTAGTGGCGAAATATCCCCTTATTCTTCTTACAAATCTACTAACCCTCTACTTATCTGTCAAGTTTCAAACCAGTCTAACAGTTATAACCACTATTTAAAGAGGTATCGGCCTTCCTAATATAACGTTTTTAATATTAATAAAGCGAAATTAAAGGCTCTTTTTGTTAAAAAGTAAAACCTTAACTTATAAGTCGAATTTACTACTTAGCAGCTTCACAACACCACTATTAAGTTTTAAAAGGCATTAATACGTTTAGCGCGCCTTTATAAACAGTGGTCTTACCTTAAGGACTAAGTTATGAAAGTGTTTAGTTATAAAGTAGAGTTATTAAAGTTCTAGGAGAGTAAGGAAGTTAGGTTAAACACTCCTCCTAAAGACGTGGAGTCTTTCAACTAGGGGAACTTTCTAACAGAGTCCCCACAGCAAACAGTCACTTCGTAACTTAATTTATAACTACCTTCTTTAATAAGTTTAACACCTATAAAAGCCTTAATAACTTTTTACTTATTTTTCTTTTACTAACTTTTTTCCTTAACAGCACTTGTTTTTCATATAGAGCTTTACTAGAAGCTCTAAAGGCCCAGCCTCCTTATTAAGTCTAAGGTCCTTATAACCTATAGCTAAGGGTTCTGATAAATGTCCTCCTGTACCTATTAAGGAGTTTCCTACCACTTTTTAAGCTTTAAATCCCACAATAGTCTTACTCTTTAGTATAGTAATTTAAATATTAGATTTTATCTTATTTCTAATTCTTATTATTAGTTTTAGTTAATCTAGATTTTTCTAATAGAACTCTATAATCAGGTCTAGGTACTTAAGATTTTTAACTGGCTCCCATAAGTTACTCTTAAGGCTATAATCTAACCACTTAATAAGATACTTAAACGTGTTTCCTCCCCTCTGTAAATCCATAACTTCTTTAACGTCGTACTTATCCTTATTAACGTTAATCTTAATCTTCTTTTTTAAGGGAACTCCCTTTAAGGCAGGTTCTAGAAGTAAGATGTGAAAAACCTTAATCTACACCTTTATGCTAGCAGGTAGGTTTAATTTATAATTAAAGGTAGTAACCTTTTTCTTAATTTAAAATAGTCTATACCGTTTAAAGTCAAGCTTCTTATTAGGCCGTTTTAAATACAGGTTTTATAAAAAAAGGTAGACATAGTCCCCCTTTTAAAAAGTTAGTCCCTTAACTTATTTACTATTATAATAAAGTCCTTTCTTAAATACTAGTTACTTAGTTTAATGTTTATTAGTAAACTTCTTTATTCATTCACATATAAACTTAAGTTCAGCTTATAAGTAGTTATATAGCTCTTACATTTAATCTACATAAACTACAGCTTAGGAGGCGCCAGTAGGTAGGCCTTAACAGAGCTCGGGCTCCTTACTGTAATTAGTAAAGAACGGTAACACACCTATTAACTTAATTAACGTTATATTATAAGCTATCTATACTGTTAGTAACAGCTTAAGCTAATTATCTTATTTAAAGTTAACGTAAACTTAAAGATATATTATAAGTATCTGATTAACTCGCTCTGTTTAGCTATCCGTCTATAAGTGGAATACTATTAAAAGCTTACTTTTCACACCCATTCTTTACATTAACCCTTACCAGAATTTTAACACAATTAGCTTATTTTAATCTGTAACGATGTTATCTAGCTAAAGGTATTATAAAACTACCTTTTTCTTAAAGATATAAGTAAGTTACTCCACTATTATATCCTTTAAGGTTAGTAAAAAGTAAGCCTATTTTGTTAATCTGTTAACCACTATAAGGATCTAGTTATAAGTAACTCTTATAACAGGGTCCCTAGATTCTGGGATCCCAGTAACGAAGTTAAGTGAGATTAAACTCTATAACGCCTATGGTATAGGGAGTGGTTTAAGAAGTTTATAAGGCTTATAATATCAGTTCTACTTCCTATAATAGATATTACAGTTATTAACCACTTCCTTAACTAACTTCTTCATTCCTAAGAAGGTGTACACCTACTAAGCTTATATAAGAGTCTTAGCTCGGCCTATATATCCTCTAAGTTAAGACTTATAAACCTGTTAAACATACTCCTTTTATTTATCTAGGTTATAAATGTACAGTTTCTCTTAATACCAGAGCCTTACTTTTAATTTAAGTGTGTTATTTACACCTTCTAACAGTTATTCCAGTTAATAACCAGTTTCATTATAGTTTAGATACTTTAAACACTCCTTCCTACAATCTTACACATACCCTAAGAAGTCTCCTAAAGGGCACCTGTACTTACAGGTTCTTTCCACTAACCTTCTTACTTAAAAGTCCTATTATTACTAATAGATATTATACTCTGTTTATAAATTTATATAAACGTTAATAATCTATTCTAATGTCCAGTTATCTAACACTTATAATATATACTTTAATATACCGTTTTTAATTTTATTAAACATAGTAACGGGGATTAAGACTGGATTGGCATCCTTATAGTCCTATCTCTAATTAAGAGTATTAGCTCACCTATTATCTTTTCCTTTAATATAGTGAATCTGGAAGTAGAATAGGGCTATTAACTCTACCCATTATACCTACCGTGGGCTAAGTTCTTTCATTAAAAAGTACCGGAGGTTATTATAATTTAAAAAGACCTAAACCAGTTCTTTTATACCACTTAAGTATAATACCCATTTAGTAAAGCACTAAATAATCACCATTAGTTCCTTATCGTAGATTAGATATCGTAAGGCTAAGCCGTAAATTCCTTTTAATAAAAAGGTAACTAGGTAGCGTTTCCTATCGTCCTAAACTTAATTAAGTTCTCCACTAATTATAAACTTTAAGGAGTCTGTCTTAACTTAAAAGGGTTTTAAGAAGTTAAGGAGGGCCAGGATTAAAACTGTAACGAAAGTGTGTTTAAAGTCTTTAAACGCCTTCTACTATCTATTAGTCCACTTAAACGGCTTTCCCTTACCTGTAAGTTTATAAAGTAGTTTTACAATTTTTATAAAATACCTAATAAAACAGTAATAGAAGTTTATAAAGCTAATAAAGGTTTATAACTCTTTTTAATTCTTTAAAATAAGCCAGTCCCTAACTACCTTTATCTTCTCCAGTTATATTTTAAGCTTTCTAGGGGTTACTTTAAACCTTAAATAGTTTAATTCCTAAACGTAAAAGTGGCTCTTCTTTAAGTTTACTATTAGTTTTACTTTTTTAAAAGCTGTTAAAACTTATCACATATACTTTTAATATTCTTTTAAAGTTTTAAAATAGATTAGGACGTCGTTTAAATACATAAAGATAAACTTATTAAGGAAGGGGTAAAAGATATTATTAATAAGGCTTTAGAAAGTTACGGGAGCGTTTATTAATCCTATTAGCATAACATAGTATTAGTAATACCCATTATAAATCTAAAAAGCCGTTTTATACTTATCCTCCTCCTTTACTCTAATATAGTTAAATCCTATAAGGAAGTTAAGGCTAGAGAACTAATTTACTTTAATAATCTGTTCTCACATCTTTATAATAAGTAGTAATAAGTAACGATTCTTAATTATATCCTTATTTAACGTTTAGTAATTAATAACTATATATAACTTACCGTCTCCCTTCTGTGGGACGAATAGCACTAGGTACCCTACTGGGGACTAGGACTTTATAATAAACCCATTTTTCAAGTTCTTATTAACATACTCCCGTAAGGCCTCAGCCTACTAGGGGTTCAAATAATAAGGTTAGAAGCTGTAGAGCTTCGCTCCCGGCTTTAACTTAATTTTGTAATCCTATAGTCTATAGTCTAGTAATTATAGTATCTTTTTTTAAAATAGGGTAAACTTTCTATATTCTACAGGTACTTTAGATAAGTTAACTTCTTCACTTATCTGTAAATTAACTTTTAACTTCTTTCCACCTTTTAAATTATTATTCAGGTAATACGGTAGACCTTTTAATCCTTTAACCGTCTTAATAAACCTAACTTAAACCGTGTTTAATTTTAAGGGTTTAGCGTGTTTCTAAGTGTTTTATGCATCTTTAGAATGGTTTAATACCTTTTTAGCTTTCTTTAAACAGTAATTACAGTTAGGGGACTTATTAAAGGTGAGGTAGCTACTCCTCTAGTTAATTACAGGGTTATACTTTTCCAGCTAAGGTAAACTTAGGATTATATTATACTTAATAACTAATGTAATGTTAAAGTCCACTTATTATTTATCCCTATCCACTTTAATTAAAAGTAGCAAGTAATAGGTAACTTTATTATTATTATACTAATACAGGCTTCCTTCTCTATTCTAAATAGGAATTACCTTTTTATACTCTTAATTAAGGAGTTTCCTTCAGTTAACTAATAAGAGGTGCACCAGGTTAGAAGCACTCCCGCTATTAATCACTACTCTTACCCTAAATAGCCTCCCTCTTCCGTCTGTTAAGCTAACACTAACGGAATAATACTTATACTCCTTTAACATCTAAGTTATAATAATCATCTATCTTTAAAGTCTTATCTAACCTAACCTCTAAGTACCTCTCCTTCTTCTTAAGGTTTTTACTAACCAGTAAACTATTAGTTTCCAGCCCTTTTAAAGAGCCTATAGCCTTTTCCTAATTCCTTCTGGAAAAACAGGCAGCTTTAGTAGACTTAGCGATTAACTTTTCTTAAGTTTTCATACCTTAATGTCCAGTTGACTTTAAACGGTACGATATTCCTAAAGTCTTTAATAAGTTAATAATACACTCTGTGGGCTTAGATCATAATAATATCTTTTTACTTTTAAGTCTGTTAGTAGTTTTCCCACTTTTACCACTCTCTAGCTTTTCCATTAAGGTGTAATAAACACGTTATAACTAGGTAATTATTAAGCATTCCTCCTTACCAATATATAGTAAGGGTTTAGTTAACCACAGTAACCTTCCACTTATTACCTAATTCTCTTATCAGGAAGTAGGAGACTTGGTAATAAGTTAGTTCCAGCTTTACTTTTATAACAGTGTAATCCTGTCTCTATATGCTTAAGAAGTAGTTATAAAGGGCCTTAAGTCTATAATACTAATTAAAAGCGTAGTTATTATATATATAATCGATTTATAATATATCTTTATAACTAAAGTGGTTAATGTTAACTATAAGTACTATAATTATAGAGTATAGAATAAGGGAAGTGGCACCTTATTTTTTCTCTTCTTCCACTTACCTCCATATATATTATTTCTCCTAAACCTCTTCCCAGAACTTAAGTAATAATAACCCAGTTTATTCTTTTATAAAATGTCCTTCCTTAATAAGTCAGTGTTTAAACTAATTAGTAAAGTAAACTTAACTGTAAAGTTATAACTTAATCTCTACTACTCTATCCTTAAACATTATAGTGAGACCTTTAACTTACAGGTCCTCCACTTCGTCCACTAGCTCCTGATATTTTTCCTTTAATTCCTAGACCCTCTGCTAATATACTTACCTTATACCTTCTCGTAAGACCTTTAAAATACCGGTCTAAAGCACACCAGCTTTAGTGTAAAGCAGTTATCTAAGCTGTCCTTCTTCTAAGGAGGTAAGGGTATTAATCTACTTAACGTGTTTAAAGTGTTTAAAAGTCTTAAAAGGTACTATTAAGAAGAACTTCCGTTTCTCCAGTTTAATTCTCTTAATTTATTCTCTTTCACCTTTTAAAGCTTACTTCACCGTTTAAGTGGCTTAAAAGGCTAGTTCTTTAACTCCTTTTACTACTTTAGTGATTTTTAAGTCAAGGTCCTTCCTAGACTTCCTTAATTCTTAGGCTTACAGGGTAAGGTTTTTAAGGCCTATAATAACTAACTGGAACATTTCTTCCTAAAGTTAGTCTTTTATAACCTACACTTTTAATAATTCTGAGTTTCTACCTTAAAGTTAATCTTTTACAACCTGCACCTCCATAGCTAACTTTTTTAAAACCCTTATAAGGACTAGATACACCATATCTTAAGGTTCTTCCACTTCATCCTTATCTCCTAACTTACACTTATCTATCCAGGTGTAATCTTTTTTATTACCTGCTATCCTAACATAGATATCTCCTAAGTTAAACCTAATATGCTTTCCTCCTTCCAGAACAGGTTTTTAACCCATTTACTTTAATAACGGATATTACTATACTACATGTCCTTTCTTATTACAGTTAAAGTACTAGACCTGTAATATATCCCTAAGCTACTTCTGTTATTATTATTATTAAGGTTTGTTATAGTTAAGTTAGTTCTAACGGTTCACTATATTAATATCTATTAACCTAAGATAGTAACCTATTATAATTAACTAGTTCCCCTTTTTAAGTTTACTTAGCTAGTAAAGGGTCTGTTCTTTCTAAAAGTTCTTTTAATAATAGTGATTATAATACCAATTATTAACCTTAATAGCTATTTTAACTAGTTCTTATAAATAGTCTGGTCGGTCTTTTTAATAAAGATCTCTAGTAACGTATTCCTTTAAGCCGCTCCAGAACAGTATTACTAAGGCCTTTTAGCCGAGTTTAATCTTTACTACTTCCAGTTTAAAGTATGTGGAGAACTTAAAAACTAAAGATATCTGTCTTAAGGTTATAAGCTACTGTTTAGCCCACCTAAGGGTGTTTAGTTCTTTAAACTTAATTTAAAGTTAGTTAATAAACACGTTAAAGTTGTCGAAAAGAGCCTAAGTCTTAAGGGCCTCTTTACACACTTTATTTATAAAGAGGTTATTAATTATCTTTATATAGGGTTTATACTAGTAAGCAGTTACTCCGTCTAGTAAGGCTCTGGTAAACCTGACTTTTCTTTCTTCTTTAAAGAACTACTTATTATAATAGGTAATATAACTCTAAAGCTGGGCTATTTAAGACTCCAGTTATATAAAGTCTCCCTTAAAGCGTGACAGTAAGGGGAGCTTTACTTATTTCTTTTATAAGCCTTTAAGGTTATTATTCTCCAGCTTAACAGCATTAAGTTAGGCCTAAAGTTTTTTAATAAGACTAATATGGCTTTTAGTGTCTTTAAGGAAGGCTTTGTTAAGTTCCTTAACCAGTCCTTACTAATTAAGGTTTAAGTCTTTAAGGTGTACAGCTAACTTATTAATAATAAGAAATTAAAGCTAAACTTATACCTCCTTAATCTCCTTACCTTTTCCTAAGGTTAATATATTAATAAGAGGAAGGTAATATCTGGGAATTTAACAAATAACGTTTAAAACTGTAACGTTAATATTATATTATAACCTATACCTAACATAGGCCTTAAGAGGACTAATATAAGTTAAGACAGAACGTATAGTAAGATATTAATAAGTAAGGGGCGTTCTGAAAACAGTTTGTTAAACTAACACTCTTAAATAAGGGGGTTTAATGTCACTATAAGTTACTATCACTATAATACATAAAGGTAAGTCTAAACAATAAGATATAAATAAATAATTAAATACTAACGTAAGGAACTAAAGTCCCTTACAGTGGTTATGGGCATAACCATAACTATTTATACTAATTAACTAAGAGGTACTTCGTACCTTACTTATAATGTCGCAAGTGCTCGTTATACAAGCACTCTGCACCACGTGAGCGTTCTGCTTATAAGGTTTCTCCTGCTCGCAATGTAAGCACTCGGCATGCTGTAAGCAGCACCTCACTGGTCGTAAGGGCTTCGGGTCTTTACACCCCTGGCCCAGTGCGCCTGGGCGGTGTGCACCGTCTTCTCGCACTGTTCCTTCTGCGGGGGATTCGTCGGGCCACCCCGGCCCAAGTGACGGCCTGCAGGGTCGTCACAACTATTTGCTATTTTTAGCACTAAACACTTTAAAGAATCCACTTAGTAAAATCTTTTTAATTACTAACGTAATTAAAATAAGTTATACCTTACTTAAACTTTAATTTACAGATTTAATTAGATTTTACATCTTATAACTATTAACCTTATAATAATGGTTTCTTATAAGTAAAGTGTAAGTAATCCCTAATAAGTTACTGACTACTTACCAACTTTATCCTAACTTAATTTAGGACGGGTATAAGTAGTACGTTAGCTACATTACACACCTTAAGGCCCTGCCTCCCTGGGAGCCCCAGGCCAACGGCAGCATTTACATCCCTGCTGGCGCCGTGTTTTACTACTAGAGTAATGGCTCAGTTAATCCTAACACTAGTGTGTAACATATTTATAAAGACGTTATATATTCATAACTTATTCCTAACTTATTTATAATCTAACTTATCTATAATAGTTAAAGAAGGATAACACTTTAAATCTCCACTATTACGTTAAAAAGCACCATAATTACAACAGTGTGTGCGTCATTATTACTGCTAACTGTCTTAAAGGCCTGATTAATGATAAGAATAATAATGTAACTAGTTAATTTACCCTAACTTAACTTTAACTATACCTTAACTTAACTGTGATTTAATCAAACTACTACACAGAGCTTAAAGCTTACTATAAGCGTAACTTACCCGTTAATAACGTCCCAATCACCCTAACTGTTCACCTTTTAACCACCCTTATTATTCTAATTTAGGCTTAACGTATTAAACCTACCCCTACCACCCCTTCTTTACTTATCGTTCCATACACTAAGTCTAAGGGTAAGGGAAACAGCCCTTATATAAATTTATAACTTATTCCTAACTTATTTATAATTTAACCTATTTATAATAACCTAATCTAGTTAAGATAAAGTGTATAACCAAGCTTAAAGGTAAATGTAACAGCTACTCTATCCTAAAGCGTTATAAATATATTATAACTTTTCTTTCATAAAATAAATCCTAAATAGATTTTAACTTACATATAGTAACCTGCCTGAAAAATCGTAATATTACCTGTAATCTCTGGAAAAAGTTTACAGTTTACCCCCGTAAAAGCGCCTTCTGTAAGCCACCCGCTGGCATTTCCTTAAAGGCCCCTGTTACGTCCCTAGAGGCTGTTATTAACCCGGAGAAGGAGTGTGATAAGGAGGAGGAGATCTTAGTTTAGGTTAGGAATAAGTCCGGATTTAATCGTAACTTTACAGGAATTTAAAAGCCTTATACATTAGTATGCTCTGATAAGTTATAATTAATAAGCCCAGACTAGCCATTATGGCAGTTATGAATCATGAAACAGTCTTGATTTAATCACGTTCTCTACATAAGGTGTATAGAGTAGGTTGGGTGAGTTATGTTGTGTAGGTCGGGTGAGGTTTGCCAAGGCTCGCTTATACCCCTGGAGTAGGTCGGGTTGTGTGTACTCTCGGCGCATTACAAAGGTATTGCGATAAGCTTTTCAAACCCTTTCCTATATTATAAGTATTATAAACCTTTATTATCTTTTACTATATTATTGAAATATTGAAATTAAAAGACTTTATAACAAGTGTTATTTGTAACTAAATGTTAAAAATAATTAATAAAGTAAAAAAATAAGATTGTTTTATAAAAACTTTAAAAATAATAAAGCTTATATTAACTTTAAATAAAATAATTTAAATCAATATTAATAACGTAAATAATTTATAATCTAATCTTAGTAACGCGGCCTTGTTAAACGGCATCTAATGCAGTAACTAACTCCCGTGCCTGGTATTACTCTTTCTGTCATAATGTATAGCAATAGTCAGATCTCTCTCAGTATATCTGCCGTGTCATCAAGTGGAGAATATCACCAAATGGAGAATGTTATCAAGTAGAGCATCTTACTAAAGTAAATGTATTTGTCACGCGCGGAGCCGTTGTGTGGAATAGTTCTGGATTGTAGAGAATAGAAAGCTTGCAGGAGGAATGGAGAGGCCTGCCTGCAAGCGCGGACTATTTGAAGAAGCTATGAACTAGGGCACTATGCGGCCTGTGCGCCAACACCTGTTGCCAGGTGACACCGGAATGCCAGATGCCGTGACAGTATTGTTCATACTTAGCTCAGTGACCACTGGTCACCGAGTTTCATTGTTAAGTCAGGTAGGGGGGTAGGAGGGTACAGTTGCTTGCCAAATCACCTTCACCCCCAGACACTGCGAATTAATTCTGAACACAGACCACGGATCATGTCCAAAATGAGGGGGTTCCGAGGACCTAGGTATCCAATTAGCTTCAGGCGGCGTTCAGCGTGGTTTGTTTTCACTTCATCAGACGAGAGAAGAGCTTTCGGCAATCCACCACTCTAGCTGGTTAGCGGTCGGGCCGTTGAATGGAAAAACCTTGATGCTCTCCTGAAGTCCGCTTTTTAGTAAGTAGGCCTCCCCCTCGGCACTTCCAGAAAAGACGTACTGAACGCCAGGCCGAGGTTGCTGCTGCTGCTGCTGCTGCTGGTCACTAGGTTGCATCAGGACATGCCTTTCCGATACCTGTTCCCAAGACGCAAGCCTGTCGTATGTGCTATTAGGTTTCGTGGAAATTGTTCCTATCATAAGAAGCGCGTCTCGATACTTGGATAAGTGGGACGGAAAGGGCTTTCCCGTCCTACAGTACCAGATTACCTGCTTCCACTCCGGGCTTGGCCAGTAAACACGTTGAAACGCCACCGTATTGCTTAAACTCTCGATAGCTGCGTTCCTTATACGGAAACAAACAAGCACTACCGATTCGCATGCAGCCCGTCCCTTGGCATATTCGGCGTACCTTTTGGCTATCGCATAGTCTGGCGTGAAATAGAAGCAAGTGCTTCGGCCACTAAAGTCGGTTGGAGGTTGGCTTGCGAGTTTGGTAAGATTGGAGACGGTACCAGTATTGTCGAATAAACCATGAATGCGGCCCTTGTCGAGCGCTTTGAAAAGGATTGTATGTCCGGGGGCATTACGTGCCGCAATTGCGCTTGCGGAGACATCGAGTGCCGAGATCTCTACTGTGCTGCTGGTCCAGCTGCTTTGCCCTTGTCCTAAGCCAAGTGGTTGCTGCGATTGCGAACCGTCACTAGTTGTTTGGTGGTCTCCCTGGCAGCGTTCGTGCTGTCCTCCGTCGCCTCCTCGACCGGCGGAATGAGAGGATTTTTCTACCCTGGCGAGAGACGTGCGTTGAATTTCCTCCAGGCCGGCATAGCGCATTCTCATCGTATCTTCGATCCAGTAAAAGCCAGAGCAGGAGAGCCGGAGAGATGTGAAATCAGGATCCATGATAGCATTCTCCACTTCTTCTGAGATGCCGCAGCCTCTTATATACGTACGCCATTGGGCATCGTCACTCTCGTCGTCCACGTCTGGGTGGTACTTGGCCGTGTTATTGACTGCAAAATCGATGAATTCCCACCACATATCACAGTCTTCATCAATCTCCCAACGCCCAATTCCGTCATCAGTATCCCAATGGCACCAGAAATCCCACAGCTCAGCCGCCTTGGAGTCAGATAGCCCGAGGTATTGGAGGGTTTGATGTGAGATGAGCATGTCAGGGACGGCGACATAGGCCTCATCAGCAAATGGGGATGCCAGAGGAACGTCCAGGGAGATGTGCTTATACTCCTCGTCGCTATCTCCGTTCACCAGACGCCTGTGAAGCCGATGGGCTCCGTTGGTGCCGCTTGGATGAAGCAAACCTCGAGTTCGCAAGTCCTGGGCATCTAACGGGGCGAGAATTGTGCCGCCTCCAGACATGCTTTCAACTTTACTTTTTTTGCTGTAATAACTTAGCCCTGGCTCTAGAAGTTGTCGAGTGTTGTAATGGGATCAATGCCGAAAGGATGTGAAAGGATGATGGCTTTTTAAGAAGAGACCGGGTTTACCATCTTTCGTGATGAGACTGGGATGATAGGTTGAACCTGTAGGCTTAAGAAATGACATGATTGACCTGTAGTTTTTTCTTTTCTCTTGAAAGAGAATGACGGTATATCTGAATCGTTCGTAGAGCAGAGGGAGGTCGAGGAGGTAAGGACGATACATACCAAGATTTCACGGTACTTCTGAGGGAGGTATGTTTTTAACTTCGAGGCTGGCCACCAGTACTGACTCCTGTGAACAGCAGTTTTCTTCTCAGAAACATTGGGCTTGTGCTTTGATAATATCGTTGTTCTTATGTCCTGTGCGGCACAAACCTATTGTGGCATGTCTTGTGTAGAAAGCCTGGTATTGGCTAGCTGAACAACAAGGCCTCTCCCCCGAACTACCTTTGTCTTTGGAAACAAGGGTTTATGATTCTGGACAACTGGCAGGATTGAAAGTAATCCGGTTGCTAGGCTGGCCAGGGAGATTGCTGCCCACTTGGACCAGATCTACCTACCTACTTGTGTAAAGACGTAAGCACGATAACGTCCTGGCGGGCCGATCTAGGATGGTCAGATGTCTGCACGTCGTTCTGCCACAGGGAGGTTGGTTACGGATCAATGTCGCCAAGATAAATCAGTACCAGCACCGATGGCGACGACACGGACCTTAACATGGCATGGCGGATGATCCCGTGGCTGACTTGCTAGTAGTAGAGGGGGAAAATCCCTGGGATGGGGTTGTTTCATGTTGGCTGCGCTTGCGGTGGCTGCACTGGTGTCTGTTGTGAAACCTGCGAATTGTTTGGCGGAGAGTCCTGCGATCACGGGATTGCTCACCGATGGTTGCCGCAATGCAGCTGAGGGAACCTGTGTCTGCTGTGGTACTTGCGAAAGTGTCAGTGAAGTTGGTATCATCTGAGCAGGACTAGAATTTGGCAAAGGGGTGATGGGGGTTGATGAATCTGCCACATGAGCGAGTTGAGCGGGAGTGTAGGCACAACCAGTCGTCGAAGCCACTATCGGCGGATATTGATTTGTTGGCTAACTCTCGGCAATGCCTAGCATTGACTGTTGCCGAGCCTTCTCCTGAGAGTTTCGCTGCTGGGGAAAGGTGCTGAGACGGACTATATGGAGGTGGTGGGGCGAAGTTTGACGACCTTTGCTCCAAACCTTGACCTGGCTCTGAGGATGCTATCCGTGCCGCCAATACCAACCAAGAAAATCATGATGATGCAGCCTTCGAATTGATCAAGACCATCAAAGACTTGTTCTAGGATGCTGAACAAAGCTATGGCTCCGACGTAGAGTTCTGGCATGACTACTTCAGTGTCCCGCAGTGGGATGGAGAGACAAAGGAGTCTTTACTACTCTACTTACCGTCGATCTACCATAGAGCAGAAGAGATTCTCGTACACATTCCCGACATTCCAAAAAAATCACAGATCTAACGGCCCTCATGCTCTTGTCAAATTACGTAATCGCGCCTTGGCGCCACGGAACCGCAGCGCGGCCGAGCACCAGAGCTTCGCTTGGCTGAGAGGACGGCTCCCGGAATACAAGAAGACTTGAGAGCGGTAATTACTGTGTTCTTGGTTGACTGCGTTGAATTCTACAGCTCTTCGAGACTCAGGATAGACAATCATTGATTGGTGTCATCGAGGGAACTTCGAGTTTGATTGCCTTTCTCGATTCGGCTTGGATGCAGTGGATGTGGGTGACGTTGGAGTACTGCCAATGCAAAGCAGCCAGCATTCTGAACCAGAAAAACCAGATCTGGAGATGAAAAGAAGTCGGCAACAACTTTTTCACTCCAGACACTTTTTCGATTCTCTTTAGATGCAACTCAAAACCAGGTGCCCTCTCTCTTAAATCTCATTCTGGACATGGGGGAAGCTCCTCTCAGGTTTGGCGCGCGACAAAAGAATGCCGATAGGGATATTCCGGAGATGCCTTGCCGAGGCATTGCAGCTGATCGCCGTCAAGGATTGTTACGAGCCCAGGGACCGCTTCCTTCCAATTCATGCAATTCTGTCCGGCACGAATTTGTCCGGCAGCCCGACTGCGATTCCTAGAGGGTCTCGAAGATGCATGCGTGATGGTTTGGTACAACGCTACAGCCAAGGAGACTACTCTCTATTACTCCTCCAGCCACGAGAATGTGTTCCGTTTCCAAGCCCTAGGCCTCTTTTCCCATCTTGGGCGGTCGGCTATCGAGTAATAGATGGTGCCGAAGCGGACCTTAGGAAAGAGTGGACGCCCCCACGGTACACGCCTCCAAGCCGATGTCCTTTTCGCAAAAAGGGCAATCCCGGTGTTGAATCGAAAAGGGTGCTTTGGAAATGACGATGGATCGAACGGATCCCGTTTCTCTTCTTCTCTCGGCTCGGCAGGCCTGCCGGCCTTGTCGGAGGGGAGCGAAGTAGCGAGTTGCGTGGAAGACAGAGCCTCATTACGGAATACGGCACGGATGCTTTAAGACTGAAAGTCGAGCGACATAGTATACTTTTATTGACACCAGCTCTTCTAGCATCTTACCTAACTAGCCATCCGTGATTGCTGTATTTTTGAGCCCGTCAAGCCTACTACTTGGCGCCAAAGGGCATGCCAAGGAGCTTCGAGAAGAGCTTTAAGCGGCTCTCGGGCATCGTGAAGAAGACAATCACAATGACGACGATGACGAAGCCGGCAAAGGCGAACACCCACCTGCAAAAGATTAGCGGTGAATGGAAAAAAAAAAAAAATCAAGCTACGTACCCGAGCACACGAAAGACAAAATTGACCAGACCGCTGAAATAGTCGTGCAGACCGCTGAAACAGCTGAAACAATCGCGTAGGCTGCTAAAAAGATCGCGCAGGCTACGGTCAAGTCCATGGACAAAATTGCACAGGCCGCTGAAAAGGTCTCTGATCCCACGGTCGAGTCCGCAGAAAAGGTCATGGATATCGCGGTTAAGTCCCTGGAGAAGGTCGTGGACATTATTATCGAGAGAAGTAAGGACGTGTCTAAGGGCTCCCCAAAGGATACGGTATGCCAATCTCTTAAACTTGGTAACCAACTTCCAGGGGAGTTGAGTGCAGTAGCGGAGGAGATGCTTGGTCTCGGAGCGATGCTTGGTTTCGGAGCCAACGTAAGGAGCGCAAAACTCGCAGTCGCGGGCGATGCGAGCAAAGAAGCGTCTGATTTTTGCAAAAACGCTGTCAGCTTAAAAAAGAAAAATCAAACCGTAAGAGTGAATCCAAGGGCGGGGTGCTTACCCAATTTTGTTGGCTAAGTAGACTAGTAGGGCGACCACCTTGACGACGATGAAAATGATGGTCAGGCAGATGGTGGTGATGCTGTTGACAAGGCAGTTGTTGTTGCCTTGACCCAGCGAGGCGAAGATGGCGACCATCATCGCGGCGATGGCATTGGTGTTGCGCTCGTCGTCGTCATACGGAGCGCCGCGCTCCAGATCGATAAAGTTGTCCATGTTCATGTTGGCGGTGAGGTGATTGCGAGCGCTGTGGGTGAGACGATTGCTGGAGTTGTGGGTGATGAGTTGGAGGTTGCGTGTGAGGAAGGAGGAACGAGTTTGAGAAGCCATGGTCACTGATGGAAAAATTAGTACTGCTTGAATTTTGTGGCCTGTGAGGTGCGGCTTTGCCTGCGGCTGGTGGTGCGAGTGCGGCTGGTATCTCGGCGCCGTGCTGTGGTGTTTTGATCTTGACGGGTCTTGCACTTTTGTGTGCGGCCGAGGAGTTGTCGGCCAAGGGGTTCATAACGGGGGGTTGTTTGATGAGGGGTCCTTCAACGGTCCCAACCAAATGCAGTCGTCGCGTCCATCAAAAATACAGTCTCGGCAAGCGTGTGCGCTCCAGGTCGCCCTGTCCCAAGCGTGTGCCAATCTCCAGGCCTGCATTGGTGGCAGACGACACATTCCTCTCACCGAGCCAACGCCGTAGCCAGAGGGATGGGAAGAGATGAAAGGAGGTTGAAGAAGGTCACAGGAAAAGTAAACCGACCGCTCGTGTCGGAGTTAACCCTCTCGGCCTCCCGACATTCACATGACAAAAATGGACCGAAACAGAGCTTCCTTAGAGCAAGCATCCGTTCTTGCATTACCCATCCACGTTGGTGTAGAGGCCATTTCGTCTGGCGGTGGGTCCAATATTCTCGGCTTAGTAACACATAGCATGTCAACGGGCTGCTTTTCGGATCAGAAAGTAAGCAAGGAGCGTATAACAACGGGTCTCGTTGCGCAAACATCCCGTCATGGCTGCTAGGGGCAAGGGGTGCTACCGGGCATTTCCTTTGTGCAATTCTGTTGATAGGGGGCGGTGCGAGACGGGCACAAAGCCCGAGGAGCGGCACGATACATGGTTGATGACTTGTGACTCGAACTCGTAAACTCGTGTTGCGGTGCTGGTAATGCAACCTCAAGAGTATTCGGGATCACAAGTACTTGCTTACTTCCAGCAATGCCAAATATCATGATGTGAATAACCTGGCCAGCAGAAAACCCCAACCCTTTTGTCGATGTGGCCGAACCCTCGAATTAGCACCCAGCAGCGAAAAGGCTCAGAAGCCGAGCGAGGAGTTCCTACGAGAAATGGCTAGGATCCCGACCCTCGTGTCTGTCAGGAGGCCACCAAAACTCGCTGTACCCCTAAAGCGTTGCTGCAACGGCCGTGTCATTTCGCAGCCTCGCTTCCCAGCCCCTTTCCCCATCTTCCCACCGCCTCCCTTTCTCCCCGGACATCTCATCATCCGACTCGCCCTCATCCCACGGACCATCATCCCTCTCAGCCTCCTCCGTTCCTACATGCACCCTCAAGTCAGCATCAAACCACATCTCCCCTCTCACGCAGACACCTCATCCACATACCAGGCCACATTGAGGTGGTGTTGAGGGAGTCGCGGGATGGGGTGGGGCTGAGGGTATGGAGGTAGTCTTTGAGGCGGTGGAGAGAGGGGTGGATGTTGGTTAGGGCGTTCATTGTGATTGGAAGTGATAGAGTTTTGTAAGTGTTGGAACGTTGAGGGTGTGGTTGATGGAAGGATGTGGAAGGGGGAGGGGAAGAGAGAGGGGTTGTATATGCACGGGGCTGAGGGGTTGTGAATAGGTGTGTCCCAGTAACTTGTGATGCGTATTGGCATAAGAGAGGCAGTGAATTGCTGAGAGTGGGCAACATGACCACTGACAGTTCTGTAGTTGTCCAATGTTCGGGATTGTTAGTCGCAGATAGTATCACATCACATGTCAAATTTTAGAACCATATCGTAGCATCGGCCTCAAGCCAAGTTTCATTTTCTGCTGAAGAGTACCCATTCAGGCTCCCCCCTTCCTCCGAGCCCCTGAGATATTCGGTACCTTGACAGCCCTAACTCCCCTCATACACCTAAGGACAATCAATCCCCTCCTCAACCCCCACCACAACCCTATTACTAACCCCCACAGCCCGATAAACAGGCTTGTTACTCGCCCCCATCCCCAAAAGAACCTCCACCTCAATGAAATAAGTCCCTGGCACCCTCATCTGGAGATCCGTCCACTGAAACTTGACCTCCTTGTTGTTCTTGATGGGTCCCTTCGGCTTCTCTCCCGCCACCCAGCCGCAGCCGGGCTGGACGAGCTTGGCTTCGCCCGAGGAGCCAATTCGGCGGATCTTGGTCTCGATGCGGACCCAGTCGTGCTTGGGAGCTTTGGCGAGGGTGTAGCCGACGCAGGGCTGGATGGGGGATACTTCGTTGGTGTCGATTGGGGCCTTGGGGAAGGCGGCGAACCACTCGAGGTCGAAGGAGCGAGGTGGGTGAGACATCTTGGTGAAGTGTGTAGTGTTAAGGTTTCTGCTGACTCGGAGCTGCTGAAGAAGAGTTTTGATTGTGGTTGTTGACTGCTGGGCTCGGGTGATGATCAGAGTGGCGAGCGCTGTGAAGGGATACAAAAAGAAAGAGGCCTGTTTGAGATGGACTTGACTTTATATGCTGTATTCCAATACCCTGGCACCAGATATATGAGTGAATGGCTCGCAGCATCTTCGCGGCATTGTTCGATGCCGGGAAGGGAATGGTCATTGAGAACTTGAGGCCTTGATGTCGACAAAGAAATGGCTGGCAATCCATAAAGCGGCAATAGCAATTTGCCGCGTTGTCTTTGGGCTGAGTGAATCAAAGCTCCCTTTGTTCTTCAGTTTTCATCCGATTACAAGTATTCTCAAAGCACAACCTAGGTAACATTTGCAACAGAACATGTTAGAGGTGTAGATAGGTAGATAGCTTGAGAAGATGTCCCGGGGGAGAGCAGCCGGACGGTGAATTGGACCAACTAAAACACGCCCCTAACCAAATCAAGCCTCTTCCAAAACCCTTCCACCCAGCCCGTGGCGTGCTTCTGCTGCTGCTCCCGCCTCAGCCAGTTAGCCGTGAGCCCACGCATCTCATTCAAAATGATCTCTCTCCCCTTACTAGCCTCAACAACCCCCTCGACTCCCGTAAGCGCCTCCAGCTCTCCTGCCGAAACCTGCATCTGCGCCCATACCACCTGCACCCTCTCCAAGTCTGCCATCGTGCCCACCGTCCACCTCGCCATAGTCTTCAGCTGCGCCAAGCTCGCTCTACAAAACGCCTTCCTGACATCGAAACCCTCCCCGGCCTGCTGCGCCAGCAGCCCATACATTTTGCCCGTTTGGAAGTAGTCGGCCACGGTGCGGTGCAGAAAGGCGGCCTCCAGCGCGCTGAAGCCCGGTTCATCAGGCTGCTCGTGGATGTACACCAGGTCCTTGCACTGGGCAATCATCCGCATGCGCTTCTCCTCGGCGCGCTCCACCACCTCCTCCATGGAGTACGGCGCTATTCCCATGTCGAGCGCGTACCCCGGGTCGAGTTCCTCTAGGTCCATAAAGTAGAACATTAGCACCGGGACTGCCCCGCCGACATGCACCAGGGCTTGAAACGTGCGGGATGTGCGTTCGCGGTACACATCCTCGATGTTCCCCAGCATGAGCTCAAAGTACCTTTCTAGATCGGATGGCATCAGGCTCAGCCGGCGGTGTAGGTCACCGATGGAATCGCTGTTTCGCAACCCGCGGAGCAGCGAGCGCATGATGAGGTACACCCAGAGGAAAACACCCTCGGCGCGGGAGACGATTTGCGTGACCAGGAGGGTGGCGTCGTCGGTGTGCTGTGTCTGGAGCTTATGGAAGTGAATATCTGATTGGAGGTGGTCTTGCACGTAGAGGGTTATGTCGTCGCGAGTGAGGTCCTGGACGCGGAGTTTGAAGGGATGGGTGTCAAAGGCGCGAAGGAAGTCGATCCAGGGGCGGGAGGAGACGCAGATCTTGAGGTTGGGGGAGTTACTGAGACGGTAAATGAGGGCTAGGAGGTCGATGTGGTCGCCGCGGAACTCATCTAGGCCGTCAATAAAGACGCACAAGCGGATGGCTAGGTGAGAGTTGGAAGCGAGAAGTTCGATTGAGCGGAGCAGCTCGTCGTTTCCCCAGGGATCGAGGGAGTTGATGTCGTCCAGCCGGGCGGGACAAATGATTGGGACAAGCTCAGGGACTTGGCGAAAGGCTTGGGTGAGAATGGTCTTGTAGAGTCCTTCTTCGGATGCCTGCAAGGGAGTGCCGTGATTCCAGAAGAAGTGGCTCGCGATCACCAATGTATTGTCCCCGGCCCATGTGCGGAGAAGCTGGCAGGTCTGTGGATGGGAAGAGAGGAACTTCATTAAGGTGGACTTCCCCGAGCCGGCTTTGCCGCAGATCCAGTACAGGTTGCCGAGCTCCTGTGAGGTAGGTGTAGATTCCAGCCATGTCGCGAAGTTGGTGAATTTTTCGGAGTCGAAGATCCATTGGAAGGTTTGCTTGTGGGCGGGCAGGATGACGGATGCTCGGTCTGCAATCTTGTTGAAGTGGAGGCTCTTGATTACACGTCTAACTTTTGCGAGGGCTTGGGTTTGCTGCTCAAATATTGACCATTTCGCGACGAGATCGTTGAAGCTCCGACCTTGTTCGGCATCTTTCCAAGTCTGTGCTTTGACGAGGGCATCTATTTGGCTGGCAACCTCTTCGAGTCGTTGGTTGGTCTGCAAGCCGTCCTTCGAGGACTTTACCTCTGTGTTTCTCTGGCTGTTGGGTTGTCGCTCCTCTGGTCAGCACGCTGCCAGGCCGAGCCCTGAACACAGCCGAAAAGATATATTTACCTCAGCATGACGATCAAATGGGCGCAAATCTGATCGCGGAGCTTGAATATCCGCTCCTCGAGGTCCTTCACGTTGGCGCTTTTCCGGGCTGCCAGCAAAGCACTAGCAAATCTCCACACGTTGCGATGTTTGTCTCGGTCTAGCTGAAGCCCCTGCAGCACCGTCCTCAATTCGCCCGCCAGGGTCAAACAAGTCTCGATCGTATTCCGCATCGCATGCAGCTCTTTCGGAGCATGGTCCTTGCTAGCGAGAAGCCGTCGGGTCATCCACTCAAGATCGATCATGAGGTCCTCCAGCTCGGCGTTCTGAGGCAATTTTCCGTCGGCACTTCGGTAGATGTTGGCCGAGTTGGAAACCAGTTTGACGCCCATCTCCACGAACTGGAGGATGTTGGACGCCAAACTAATAGCCGCCAGGCTCTCGGCCATGAGGGGCTATAAGTTATGTACCAGGTAAATAAGGCAGCGAAGTGGTCAATGAAGTGAAAGTTCCACACTCGAGCAGGCTCTCAGCTGTGCCCAAAGTGGGGATTTCAGCTGACTGGGTGCTCCGTCCGGCGGACATCACGTGCCTCTTCCTGCACAGTACAATCTCCAACTTGCGTGCCCAGCCACACGAAGACATCATCTGCTGAATCGGGAAGGGGGACAGTGCGAATAGAGGCTTCGCACGATTACCCCTGAGTCCCCCCTTGCACCTCAACACCAAGGAAATTTACAAATATAAGAAATAATTCTTAAAGACCTAGCTGTCTAGCAAACGCTGCCAAAACTGACTCCTAATTCCCCAGGAAGAGTCACTATGCCGGGGTGAAGGAAAAAGGGCAACATAGCCTGCTCTCTGCCCTTGTCTGGATCCGATCGGTTCGCCATCCACCAGCCCTGCGTCCGACGCTCTGCCAAGTCCCTCACCCCCCTCGATGCAGCTAGGTGTATGATTGCAGATGCCCCTTAAGGTCGGGGAATTCCCTGGCTCTCAAGAAATTTGTACCAGTGGCGTTCGCACATATCCCCGCAGCCCGTGTCGGCTTTCTTGTGGCAACCCGGTTTGCTGCATTCATCGTTGGGGCTTGCAGAAGCCACGGCAGCAAACGGCTGCTGTTCGGAGGCATGTTTCTTCTTCGTTCCATAGGAAGCCTTATATGGTATAGAAGTAGTAGCAGGAATCGACTTCTGTGCCAACCAAGGCTGAACCGGTTCAGCACCAGTAGGCTTAGACGTTCCCATCGCAGGGTTATACGGAGGTGCATCACCAGTCTGCGGCGGTCCTCGATAAGTTTGCGGCGGCGGTCCTCCGTAGAATTGCGATTGCGGTCCTGCATATGCTTGCGACTGCGGCTGCTGTCCTCCGTAGACTGGCGGCGGCGGAGGCGGCGGCTGTCTTGGAAAGGCCTGCGACTGCGGCTGCTGTCCTGCCATGGTTTGCGGCGGCTTTTCTTCACTGACTTGCGACTGCTGTGCTCCAACACCAGAGCTCCGAGCGGCCGACAGCGCAGACGGGTCAAGCGAAAAGCCCGTGTTGGTCACATGAGCGCGAGATTCAATGAGGTCCCGAAGCGCCAGACTAGGATCCGGCAGATCCGATGCAACGGCGCCAGTTCGGAAGGCTCTGCCGCTACCGCCAGAGCTTAGAGACCGTCCACTGATGCTCATATTGCTCATATTGGAGCTCAAGGCAGGGGACGGTGCGCGGCTGGAGTAATAAGAGCTCGGGCTCATAGAATCATTACGGGTGAGGCCCCCAGTGTGGATATCGTCGGTCTGCACCATGCTAGGACTCACGTGGTGACCCGTGGGTCTGGGGGTGAGAGCACGGCTCCGCCACTCCGAGATAGGGCGGGAGCTTGAGCGATGAGAAGAGGAAGGGCGGGAGCTCGAGCGGCGAGAAGAGGGAGGCCGGGAACTGCTTCTACCCCTCGGGTCGCGGTCTTGACTGGTCTGGCCGAGAGGTTGATTGGTCGGGGCCGAAGGGTTCACCTGAGGGAGCCGCACAGCGATGGGGTGCATGGCGCAGTAATCCTTGCCAGGCGGCACGGATTCGTAGCAGTCCTGCCATTGGCACCTACGACCTGTGGATTTACTTCTCGTGTTGTGCGGGTGGTGCATGGTGTAGTCCCCGTCTTGGGTGGTTTTGTGTTGTGAAAAGGGGATCGAGGATGAGTTTCCAAGGATGTCGATAGGAGTGCCTGGAGTGCTTGGAGTGCTGTTCTTGGCTGTGCACTCGTCGGTGTTTTGGTGAGTGCATGGTTGAGTAGAAGACAAGAAGGCCAGGGAAGGGCGCTTGTCTGGCAGGTATATATATAAGCGGCTTGTGGGATCTGTGCGTCGAGAAACCAAACCCCCTGAAAATTGCTGAAACCCGTTGCCTGGGCTTCATGGCAGCTGGAAGTGAGTACCTAGGGGCAATGCGAAGTGAGAAGCCTGAGGCGCTGTGGTGTTAAGCGGGGACCAGGTGGTTGGGATGGAGCCGTTGTGTCAACAGACCCCGACATCGTCATCTCAAAGTCTTGACTTGAGTCACCTGGCCGGAAGTCATCCTCATTCGCATTCAGCACACTGTAGGCTCCATGGAACGGTTGTGATCCTCTGTTTGTTGAAACCAGCTGCCTGGGCTTCATGGCAACCACAGAGCGACACGGCCTCGTGACAACTACAACCACTGTCATCTGTAACCAACAGCAATGCAAAGGCACACTTGTGCGAGATTCAGGGGCTTCAAACAGCACCAGTGCGTCAAGGGGAAATGCTAAAAGGCCGAAGCCATCCCACGCCAGCACCGTGTTGCGTTCGTCCTTGTGACACATCCTGCGTGCCATCCTTTGCCTCTCCCAAGTCCTTCTCTTGCAGGACTTGCAGATGCGGCCGTCGTTGAGATGACTATAAAACCAAATTGTGACTCCCAGACTCAGATCGCTCGATCCGGATCGAGTTCAGAGGTGGAGTGAAATAGCGCCACAGCCGAGCTAAAAGGGGACGGGACATTTGCCCCTTACGAACACCCCAGCCCCGCCCGAACTATCACTCAGACCCCATTCTAATATATTTTATATTTCACCTCCCATCTCAAACACGCTCGTTAAAAAGGCTTCACAAGGTTAAAACTAAAGAAGCAAAAGCTAGAAAGCTGTTATCAATTCCAGTCCTTCTTCAACCCGTATTTTAATACATCTTATAATACGATCACTACCATAACTAGATAGGTACACCTACGACCGGCTTACGCCCAATCTCCTTTGTGGCACACGCCGACACACGGCACTAACCCCATGTCCTGTTACCGCGTTTGGTAGTTGAGAACAAACCAATTGTATTTCAGAAGGATAGACTAGAAGGGTAGGCGGGGCGGCAACGCCCCGACTGCACCCCGACAGTAGACAGTTAGCAGTAGAGGGACGGCTTGCCCTCACGGGAGGAATTTTCAGCTCCCACGGTGTAAGACAAATAATAATAGATAGGTACACCTTTTAGTCAGACCTAATAACATAAGACGTTCATTTCTTATTTGATACACCAAGTGAGGGTTGCAAAGAACTGCTGGGAGCATCGAGGAAATTTATTTAACAAAGACTGGCAATCAGAGGGGTTAGAGATAACACAAACTTCTTTCTTTCATTTTGCTCTAAATCTAGCTATATATATCTTTCTTAGCGGTCACATAAAGCCCCTACAGCTATTATAAGCCCAAGTTCTTCAGCCCTCCCCTCCATAGCCCTGTCAGTTAAACAACCAAGCGCTCCAGCTCGTTAACTACGGACCAATAAAACATGCGCTGAGATTGAGCCTCGTCGAGGGCAGGATTGGCAAGGGCTCCCTCCAAGCAGCTCCGCACCACATGTGTGTACAAGGTGCCCGTCTTAGGTGGCAGTCTGGGTGTATGGATCTTGATGAGGTGATTGAGCAGTTTTTCGGGCGTGTAGGAATCCTTAATGAACTGCGAGATAGGCCTCCAATAACCGATTTCGACAAGCATGACGCCCAGCGAGTAAATGTCAAATGCACGACAAAACCTCTTCCGTAAAGGTCTCTGTGAGCTTAGGTGACGGTATAGTTGCTGGTCTGGGTTGCCGCGAACTGCCTCGCTTTCGGCATTGTCTTCATTTGGGCGAAAGTACTCGAAACCAACTATGAATCGCGGAGGGATGCTCCAGCCATCGACCAGGCAGTCACCTGCGGCAATAGTGGGGGAAAAGAAGAGCACGTTATGGGAACTGAGCTGCTTGTGCAGCCATCCGGAAGTGTGTATGGCCGAAAGTGAGGTGGCGAGACTGAGGGCAAGCTTGAAACGGTCGCCTAGCAGCGGAACTCCTTTGGAACTGAGCAACCTAGAAAGAGTCTCTAGCTGTTTGCTGGTGCCGACTGGGTGCTTGAATATCAGGCATGTTCGATAGTTCCGGTAGTTGGCGGCATACCCGAGACACCGTGGTATGCAGAGACCCTCGGCAACTGTAAGACGCTCGAGCAAACTTGCGAGGTTGCGGGTCCGAGTTTCTTGGGCATTCTCATCGGCACTGTCCCCATACTGCTTCCACTCCAAGAACAACGTTCTGTCGGAGCCGACAGCGTCCCCCGATGCGCATGTGGCCACTTCTCGGACCTGTCCCGCCACCATGGAGCATCTGATGGACGCCATGGGTATCGCCGCGACAAGTCTTCTATAAACGGACGTCGAAATCGGGGCTGCAGCGGCAAGGGAGACATTGAAGCGCCGTAAAGTAGCCATGTTGGCTAAACCGCTGTTGTCCTGGGACGCCTCCTCCAGCTAAGCAAGGCCTAGGACAGTGTTCGTCGTCACAAGCTCTAGCGCAAGTGCCCGTCGAAGCCGTCTTCTCTCGGTAGCCGACAGTAAGTGATATAAGCCGTCGTTGCAGTCTCTCAAGTGGACGGCGATGGTCTCGAGCTTGGTCTTGTCCGACACAACCCAGCGGGACTTAGCGAGAAATGAGGCAGCTTTAGAACGGTTTTTCTGTATTTGTATGTCTCGAGCCTGATAGTCTTCAAATTCGGAGGCGATGAGATCTTCAACGGTATTATGGCCACCCTGACGCGGCGAGCAGCCAAAGCGAGTAAGCAGTCAACCCCGGTCTGGTGCTAGGAGCAGAACCTACCGGCCGTCGATACTGTGGATCGTCCGACACGAGCGATAGACCGTAGCGCTGGTTCAGCTGTTTGTAGTCCCTTAGAATGTCCGAGATACGCAGCAGCGTCTCGAGCACGAGCGGGCTGTCGTCATCGCCGTCGCCTGCCGTCCTTGGAGACTGGTGTGAGGAACTTGCCAAGAGCCCCCACTCCTCTCCCCAGACTTGGAGTCTCGTTTGCTGTGGAACAATATGGATGAAGTCGCTGTTACTAAATGCTGGTATCAGTGGATTCACTTTTGCAGTGTTTTGGTGCAGCGGTCTAGTTCGACATTTGCTGTATTCGAAACTTCCATATCAATGACTGGGAGTCGCTGCCCAGCTCTTTGGCCTCGCTGAAGAGTCTGTACGTGTCCAAACAACTTTGGAGGACCTTGGCGGCCACCGGGACCACCCCGAAGGCCCCGAAGCCTAGCTCTGCTGCCATGGCGATCTCATATTGCTTCCGCGCTGCCGATTGTCTTTTCGGATCGATTAGAGAAAAAGAAGAGAGGTTTTAAAATAGGGTTCACGGGGAGGAAGGGGGGAGGGGGGCGGGAAGAGGGGAAACTGGACGGGGTTGGTGGGGGGAAAGGGGGGTTTGTCTCGGATATGGCTTGCGTGATTGTGCCGCTGAAGTCCCCCGGCGCCACCACAGCGCTCTGGGGACGCTCAGCACCAGAAATGGCACAATGCGCTAGAATGGTCAGTTTAGTGTGGCTTGATGTGGCTGACTGCGGTCATGATGAATACAGGAAAGGTTTTTTTTTTTCAAGCTGAACCCGCTTAGCTGCCCCGTTTTCGCGCATAACCATCTCCACGCAATCAATGCAGTCGTGCCGCCTCAATTCTGCTTCCCAGCATCTCTAGCTTCCCCCCTAATCATCTTGGCCCGTCATTCATCCGCTCTTCCGCGCAGCAAACAGAGCTAAGCGATGCTGAGTTCAGTCGTCTCCTTCGGAAGATCAGTCTTGTCGCTGCCTGACGCCTCCGATGCGCTCGGAGATGTCACGCAAGTCCCAGGGCTTCGCACTGCCAGTTCACGAAAGCAGAGAAGCAGAGTTCCTCCGCCTGGAGCCCAGCGCTTCCATCGGAGCACAATCAGCGGCAAACCACCGACGCAACGTGGTGCGAGAGTTCAGTATGACGAGCTGGTGTTATTGCAGTTCCTGGCCACGCAGAACAAACTGAAGAAGGGGCCTCCTTTGGACCTTGGATTTTTTCCAATCACCGGAAAAGGACGTGTCTTTACCGTCAGAAGATTCCCAACCGGCTAGGGCGATGACCAAGCTTTCCACAATTTCAACGCCCCGGCCGCCGCCGCCAAGTCGCTCAGCGCCGCCCCTACAGACACGTCCGAGGAAGAAAAGTCGTTGCAGTACCGGTCGATAATGCAGGAACTACGTATTCTGCTCCATGACCCGTTAAGTGAGCACTTTCACTTTATCCGGATCCAATCGGCCTGTTGGGAGCCAGACCCGTATCGGCCTCGCGACTTTCTGCCCAACCTATTCGTCGAGTTTGCCAAGTTTGGCACAATGGGCACCTTTCTCGAAAACATCGAATCAACCTATGTGTGGAAGCAGCGCATGATCCTAGACGTTACGGAAGCCCTCGCCGCGCTCCACGCATGCGGCATCGCACATTCCGATGTAAAGCTGGACAACATCCTTGTCTTCCCCTGCGAAGACGTAAAATTCCCGCTTGTGGCAAAGCTTTCCGACTTCGGCTTCTCGGTCAATTTGGCCGAGGCATCGGGTCTAGTCGGCCTGACGCCTGTCTGGGCGGCACCAGAGGTTCTCCATGGCAAACCAGACATCGGCCTTGCCCAGGCGGACGTCTACTCGCTCGGCTTTGTGATATGGGTCATCGCAGCGGCCGATGCGACGTTATTCGAGTCCTCCCGCTTCGCGGACCCCAACACAAGCATGGAGACTTGGACCATGTGGAAGGAAACCAACGAACTCGTCAGCATGGCGGTAGGACAAATGTATGCGCTCGAACAGCTCCCGCACGACACAGACGTGGACGAGATCTGCTTGCTCCTCGATGCGACGCTGCAGCGTGATCCAGCAGAGAGGCAGCTGCAGGTAGTTCTCAACTGCTTACGTGAGCAATGTGCCAGAGAGTCCCGACACGAGCCGGGTACCGTACCGCCGGTACCCATCACGCCGTTTGATCCCAACGAGGTAGGACTGCATGTGTGTAATAACTAAGTTTGCATCGATGCTAACCTTGCTGGTGCGGTACGATAGATTAGCGTTCCCATGCCGGTTTTCCATAGTGCATAGATGACGTCTCAGCTCCATCTTCAAATTACACGGCGTCTGGAAACCATTGCTCAGGCCCACCCTTTGCCGGCCCCAGGTCACGATCGCACCCATGCCGCTGAGGAGGACATCTCAGAGTAGAGGGTTGTTAACAAGCCTCCGGACCGAGCGACCGGCGCAGCATTTCTCCTGGGGCAACTCGGCATGGAGGGCTTCCCGGAGACATGTGTTGAAAAAGCCTGCTACTGGTTCAACATGGCCGCAGAACGCGGCCATGTGCACTCCAAGACACTAGTGGCGACGTTGGCGCACAAGTTTCAGCTCCCAGACCTGGCGCACAAGACGCGGCCCTGGCTCCACTTGGCTGCTTGCCACGGATCCAAGCCGGCCTTGCGCCTGCTCCGACAGGTCGATGCAGCGCTTCATTCGGAGGCCATCAGGATGTACCGCCGGACGTTTTGGGCCTCATACTACAAGATCCCCTCTGACTAGATGGAGAAGCTGGCAGAACCACCCGACCTCGACTGGCTACATGTAGCAACGCGGGGACCCGGGGTTCGCCTGGGCGACTGGGATTGCTCGCCGCTTCAGTGCGCCGCCATGCTGGGCTCACCACTCGCGGTCAGATTTCTCCTCGGCGCTGCCGACCCCTTGTACCGCAAGGCAATGCTGGATGAGCAAAACAGCAGAGGCGACACTGCTCTGGTTGCGGCATGTCGGTCAGGCCACGCCGCCATTGCGCGCATCCTGATGGAAGCGGGTGCCAGTTCCCAGATATGCAACGCGGACGACGGGAACGGGCTGCATTGGCTTACCTCGTTGGACGATGCGGATGTGTTTGATGTCGCTTGGGCCTTGCTCGCCGGGGGTGCAGATCTCCACAAATCCAGTCATCCCGACGGCATCTTCATCTCTGAAGTGGCATCCGTCTTTTACCACAATGTTGGCCCAGGCACCCCACTGCACCGAGCCGTCGCCGCCCAGAACCTGGCAGCAATTCAAGCCCTGCTCCAGCTCGGTGCTTCGACCTTGATTGCGTGCGGTCGATCAATGTGGACGCCCTTGGGTCGTGCGGCGTCACTACGGCGAGTCGATATCGTGAAGCTTCTTCTCAATGAAACGAGGCAGTCCGATAATTTCAACAGGCCCTCCAAAGGAACTCGTTCGATGCTGGCTTCGGCTGTGAGCAGCCTGAAGAGTGGGAAACTAATGCTCCATTATACTTCGCCCCAGTGCGATATAGGACAGGCGCTCGCCGACGTGTGTTCCTTGCTGCTGCAAGCCGGAGCAAAGCTTGGGGTTTCAGGCGATCCGAACACCCCAGTGGCCAGGGCCATCTTTTTGGCCGAGCACGCGGCTCTGGATGTGCTCGTCCAGCACGACCCAAGGTCTCTGGAGCCACCGCAGGCCCATGGCGAGATGGTCAACCTGCCTATATTGCAGGCCGTTCTAATAGAAGATGTACGGGCCCTGGAGATTTTAATACGCGCTGGTGCATCTCCATTCGCGTCCCTGCGGTTTGGCACAACATGCGTGAAATCCGCACTTCATTTCTGCCGGTGGCATAATGACTCTGCTGTCACCCAAAAGCTTCTCTCCTACGGGTTTGACCCTAACGAGGCCGGAGATCCGGAAGCGTCCGATACTCCGTTGCTCTACGCATTAGTATCGGGATACTTAGACGTAGCGGGCAACTTACTCGATAGCGGCGCCACGCTAACCAAGCAGAATCCTGGCTGCACAAGAGGAAATGTCCTCGGGGACTTCCTCTACCTTGTTCCCAATGCCAGCCACGTAAGGTCTCTAGAGTGGTTAGTCGCCCGGTATTGGACAGTCATTCCTCTTTACACGGACCCATCGAGGGGGCTTACAGTCTTCCACTCCATCTGCGGACACATTCAAATAAGAACAAAATTCCTTCGAGCGAGCGACTTTCAAGCCGTCTTCAACCTTCTTCGACGCGTTTTCCCCGGTCCGAAAGTGCTCGACTTACAGGATGCGAACGGTTACACAGCTCTACACTACGCCACAACATATGTTAATCCCATCGCAGTTGAGGCTCTGCTGCAGGCCGGGGCTGATCCTCGGATTCATTGGTCACCCGTTCATACCAAGATGATTGGGCCCCTACTAAGGTTTGTTCGGGGCCCGACACCGCTGGATATCGTCGAGCAAGATCGTTTCACTCCCACTCCAGATGGGTTTCACTTAACGGCCCGAGATAGGGCTTTCTGGATGGCCCAACGCGAGCGTGTGAAGATGCTGATCTGTTCTGATCGCAGTTAGCCGATGTTTCTGTACGCTTCAAGGTAGTCCGAAAGTTTTACGGTTATCGTCAATGGCAAGAGATTCCAGGTGCACGTTGTCTGTATGTCGGTGCCGTTCTGCAATGGCGCACCAATTTATCATAGTGTGGAAAGAGGAGAATTTATCCTACTAAAAGATGGGGCCAGGAATAAGCGCTTCCTGTGACATGAATTACATCACTTGATCGCAAACTAAACCGCCACATGCAAACAGCCCAGTTTTCAGGCCGTTTCACCCAAGAGCCCACAATCAGCATGCTTTGACAACTTGACCGTAAACTGGGCCGCTGCAGTTTAAGACGGAAAGAAATTGATAAAAGAAATAGAAAAAAAGAAAAGCCGATACATGTATTAAAGATTTCTCTTGCCGTTACGTATCTACATGATTTACAGTTGCTGATTACTTCCTCCTCCCTCTTAAAGTTACTCACCTTTAAGGCTAGATTAACTAGGCTGGACCGGTCTTAGCTAACTTGGTAAGCTTTACTACGTTTATATTACTTTTATAATTTAATAGCATTTATATATTTAACCCACTGTTTATATATTTTATTACATTTATTTAATATCTCTTCTCTCTCACATACGTTATCCACCTGTAAAATAAATCTTAGTTAAGCTAAAGGAGAGTAAGTAAGTTAGCTTACGATTTTATTAGGTTTTATAACCTGCAGGTCCACTATGCCGGTGTCCTCCCTGGTGCGCAACTCGGTGACCAGATATTGGTAGATGCGCCATCGGATCTCGAGCGGGAGCATCATGAATGGGAAAGTCCCATTTCGCATCATGTAGTACTCTAGAGGTGCGGGTCACGAGGCACCGTAAATCGTCGTCTCTTCATCTCGACAATCGCTACAATTGAGGCAATTCCAAACGTACCCACCCACGGCCCTCACCCCTGACATAGAACGAGCCGAACCCTTGGGTGAAGTCAGCGGTGTTCTCATCTTTTTCGGCCGTCTCCGACTCCGAAATGTCGGCAGCGGGACTGTCTGTTGTCTCTAGTTCAGGTCCTAGCTCCTGGGGGGTAACTCTCTTCTTCTTGACAACGGCCGCCTTGAGCTTGCGGAGTTTGCGTCGCGCGTTCAGAACGGATAGCTGAAACATGTTGTGTGACTATCTTTGGAAGGAAATGATAATGGTACCGACACTGAAACAACCACTCTCCGGGATGGAAGCTGGGTAATAGGTAAATACGAGGACATTCGAAAATGAAAAGAAGGAAGGGGCGGCAGTTGTTGCCTGCCAAGTCCAGAAGGGCACTTCTGCCTGCAGATGGGTGGGGGGATGGCGATTGGACCTTTTTCCCAGAATGCCATAAAAGCGCAGCGCGTCAGCCACTTTATTGTTTCCAGCCTCTTCATTTAATGCCGCCAGCTCTCCTTCTAGGTCCCGGCAAGGCTGTGTAATTCCCTAATGAGCCAGATTTGCAGAACCCTTCCCTCCCTGTTAGGCAGGATCCAAAATGTCACGTGGAAGTCCTGCACAACTCGAAGCTTCGAGGCAGGCTGAGGAGGATTGGGCTGCAACCCCGCACCTCGATGCCCAGGTCAAATGGTCCAGTTTATTGCAATCGCTTCGGAAATTTCATCTGCATCTCCCGGATCACCCGTCTCTCGCCCCTCGATATCAAGGAAGTCATGGAGCCACTAAGCGCGCTCGCATTCGCATGTAACGTGCTCGACCTCGTCGAGAAGGGCATCAAGTGCAGCCAAGCTCTTTATGCGCTGTATAAAGAAGGTGCTACTGACGACCAGAATGATCTCGCAACGTTGGTTAGCACTATAGACGCCGTCGTCACTGGCTTACAACAAGCCCCGGCAAGTGCCGGCATCCGGAAGTCTGCCCTCGACTCTCAGCTTGCCAAGCTCCTCGTCAGATCTACGGAAATATGCTCTAAGCTTCGAGATCTCACCAAGAAGTGTCAGCCCGAGGGCAAAGGCTCCATCAAGGCAGCAGGGGTGGCGCTCTTCAAGAAAATCGTGCATAAGTCCGAGATCGAGACTCTCGAAAGGGATCTGCAGACATGTCGGGCGGGCATTGCATCACTGCTTTCGACTGCAACACAGTATGTCTTGGTCTCAATTGCCCCCGTTTCGATCGAGTCACTAACCGGCCCGAAGCCAAAATATCACCGAGATGCAGGCTGCGCTGAAGAGAATGGACCTCCAACAGGATGGTATCTCGGAAAGGCTACAGGTGTTGGGTGATGAGCTCCGAACCAGTGCCGCCGACTTAGACGTGCAGCTCGGGAAGATACTCAAGGTGTTCACTGAGGCCGGAGACGCCATTACAGAGAAGAATATCCTGAACAGCCTCGCATTCGCCTCCATGGATTCGCGGTTCATTTCCGTCCACGATGCCGAAGTAGATACCTTTGATTGGATTTTTGACCAACCGGACAAGGTTCTAGCGCGGGAGCCTGACCTCACTCTTACTTTCCCAAACTGGCTCAAGTCTGGATCTGGCATCTTCCATATCGTCGGGAAGCCTGGATCGGGCAAGTCGACGCTGATGAAGCATCTATGTGGTCACCCAGAGACGATGGAGCTCCTCGAGGAGTGGGCTTTGACTGCCGACAAGGAGCTCATCTTCTGCAAGTTCTTCTTTTGGAGAATTACTCCCGTTGCCGAACAAAAGACCCTGAAGGGCCTGATCCGTGGACTGCTCCATGGAGTCCTCAGACAAGTTCCTCAGCTCTCGAGGAAGTTGTTCCCTAAGCAGTGGAAGACCGAGAGGCGTATCCCCGAGCTCGACGACCGGCAATTCTCTGAGGCCTTTGAAATTCTAGTCGGGGATAGCGATATACTTCAGGAGTATTGTTTCTGCTTCTTCATCGATGGGTTGGACGAGTTCGAGGCCAGTATTAGCCTCCAACGCGAGACACACGCCGCCCTAGCAGACAAGCTGCTGATGTGGGCCATCAATTCGAACGGTGGCGTCAAGATATGCGCCTCCAGCCGTCACTTCCCTGAATTCACCACCACCTTTCCCTCGTCTCAGCAGCTTACGCTGCAGAAGCTTACTGAGGATGACATCTCTACTCTGGTAGCCAGCCGCCTGCAGAGTAACAACCGCTTCGTCAAACTTAGCGAAATGTCGGAAGCCCATGAGATCAGGTGCGACGCCCTGGTACGAAGGATTCTAGCCGAAGCTGAAGGGGTATTTCTCTGGGTTGTACTGGTTCTCAACGAGCTAGAGAGAGCGATAGTGACCTCGGAGTCAATCGAGCTGCTTGAGAGAATCGTGGCCACTTCGCCCAAAGAGATCAAGGACTTTGTCCAAGCCATCATCCTGTCAATTCCAGAGATTCACCAGCAAGGCGCCCTCTACCTGCTTGCGGTTGTAATGAGAATGGAAGGGGTCCTTACTTCCAGATACAAGGTGGAGGCTGCGTTTCAGGCTGTGTTGGACGCTGCAGTTCGGTGTTATTCTGCGGGCGATTTCTCCATCAGACTTCCTGAGTGCGCCATGCTTTTCAACGCAGCGGACCGCGGCAGTCTCCAAGACTGCAACGAACACTTGGCAGTGATCAGTCCCAGAGTTGACCACGACCACACCGCCGCAGCAAAAGAAAGAGAGCGCCTGGCCGAGAGATGCCGAGGCCTGGTCGAGGTGGACACGGAGCTCAACATTCGCTTCACGCATCGTGCAATACCAGAGGCTTTACAGGACTTCTTCTTCCACGACGAGTCTGGAATCTACGTCAGGGACAATGTTGTGGCCGAGCTACTGGCCTGGATTGCACTTGCTGACGCTAGGCTGCTCTACCGTAAGATAACCGATGAAACCACTGGCAGGATGAGGTTGCCAAATAATGGTTCTATTGCCTTTCGACTGGGATGTATAACTAGGACACGACTCCGAATGTATCCCAGTGCCGTTTGTGGTTCTGAGAAGCTGATGGGGATTCTCTATAAAATCACAGAGGTCATGCTATCTACCTGGTATGATACACCCATACCCGAAGACCAGCAGTGGAATGATTGGCGGTGGGATCAGTCCGGTAAAGCGGAAGGACGCTTAGAGATGCTTGGTGTCTTCGACATCTTCCAGCTTCATGAGTTCACTTGCTGGCTGATCGACAACAAACTGTCATGGGAGAAAGATAGGCATCGTCTTCTTGCCTTCCTCGTCGAGACAGTGCGATGGGCTGGAGGGGGGTTCCCGGACATGTCTAGGACATCCTTCGAGTTCGTCCTCGGCAAACTGCGGCAACGGGGTCTAACGCTTGAATGCGGAAATTCGCACGGCCTTGCGCACGAAGGGTGCCGGGATTCCGCCTGTTCGCTCTGGTACGAGTTTGTCTGCAGGGAGATGCACTACGGAATGATTCACGCCGTTTTCAAGGGCAGGTATTCGGGGTATCCGCACGACGATGAAGAGACGCGAATCTACTGGCGAGGCCTTGAGGATTTGCTCCTCCTGGGAGCAGATCCCGAGGTATTCTTATCCCGGAAAGGCACGGAGCGTAGGGTTCTCTTGGGCCCGAATGATGAACCGCTCTTTGAGCTGGTCGAGGATGACCTTCATAAAACGTTCTGGTCTCAGGATTTGGTGGAAATCCCAGACTGGCCAGCGAGGATTTCCCTGGAGGACTTTGTCAAGTCTCACAACCCGCCGAACTTGGACCGGCTGTTGAGTTCGATCAACGATAACATGAAGAAGAAACACAGCTGGCCGTTTGCGGTTACGTCAAAGCACGACAGGGGCGCCTCTGGTGAGTCGGAAAGTGCTTCAAGTGGGAGTGTCGGACAGGTGTTAGAGCACAGGCATAAGCGCTTCCGCACCGAGCCGCTTGGCGAGTGACAACAATTCTAGGGCGTCTGTAAGCATTGGAGCTATGTCAGGGTATTTCTCCGGGGTTCAGCCGATGGGTGGCTATTTAGGGGCCTGCGGCCCCCTCCCCTGTATTCTACTGTTCAGGTTTCAATGCTGTCCCCAACCACCACCTAAATTATACTGCTGTTGCGCACCGTTCACGCCTCTACCATGCTTCAGTCGACCATCAGCTGATCATACAGGCGACCCTACCTTACCTATTTATTGATGATTGGTCCATCGGACGTCCAACTGGGATTTCCGACATCCACCCCGCTCTCCGGAGGGGGGGGGGGGAAAACCCCGCATCCTTTGAACCCTGGACTTCCTCTTTGCTCTAGCACGGTATACCTTTTAGGTTCTTATATTATTATAATGAGATTATATAAAATATAATAAAATATTGAAATAAATAACTTTTATCTATTAGTTTAAATAATACATTATAAATTCAATAATACGTTTATGACATAAGTTTAAGTATATATAAGTTATCTTATCCTTAGAGTATATATAATTAAACTTATAGTTTAATTATATATAAACTTATTATATATTAATTTTATCATTTTAAACCTTACATAACTTTTATATTCTTGTTATTTTACATATTAATACTTAAAACTAGATTTTTAACAATTATTATATATATAATATATACTTATTATATTTTATATAAGAGTATTGAGAAAAAATGATAATTAATTATAAACGTTAATTAACTATTGTTAAACTTGAGGAACCCACAGGGTTGTAGTAGAGTCTCGGAGGAAGAAGTGCATACTGGTCCAAGCCGTACTACAGTGCTATAAGCACTGTAGGAAGCAAACAAAGGCTTGTATTACAGAGCAGTGCTACTGTAAGAGAGGTTGCTACAGTAAATCTTAACACTGTAGAATAAGAGGATCTGGAAGGCAGTGCCTTGTGCAATGACTAAAATAGAGTAGAGTTGCTTACTTAACTAAAACTAGATACAGGAGAGGAGAGGGCCTGTTATAAGCTGTGGAAGGCTCTGGAAGAATTCCAGAGCCTTCTACAAAGTAAAACTAACTAATACAATAATGGAATAGTATTGTTCTGAACTGTTCTTTATGTTTTTGCTGACGTAGTGGCTGACCTGGCCACTGTAGTGTTCTAGTTGATTCTGTAGGTCAGTAGCTCCACTGAATCTGGTTTCAGAAAGAAGGGGTTCTAACCAGAGGCCAGAACTGTCAGAAAGAAGAATCTGGAAACCATCATATATAAGTGGTATGTATTATATAACGTTATAATAGAAGTATATATAATGAACAGCAATGTAAATGGATGTTTAATGGTTGTATTTTAATTAATATGTGAAAGTTAGAAATTTATATCATGAATAACTATATTATAGGTTAAAGATTACTGTACGTCAGCTTTAAAGTATATGTATTAATATGTATGTAATGGTAAAACTTATACCTGCTTTTAACATTAAGGTATGAATATCAAGTTTTAAAACGCTAAATATATAATACGATTCCTTTATATTATAAGTATTAAATCATGTCTCAGTAGTTTCCCCTTAATTTTACTAGTAGTGGTTGTGGAGATAGGAGCTATTAAAAAGTGGGGTTTTTGGTGGAAAACCCGTTGTAAAGTCAGGTCGTTGCATGATTAGGTAAGCCTTTCTACGACGACTACACCTACTTCGAGATCCCATTCGACAAATCGTTCGACTATCCTGGAACATACACTGTGCGTATCAAGGTTGAATACATCCCAAGTTTACGCTCGAAGAAAATATCCGTCCGCACTGCGTGTTGAGAAGCTTCCGCCTTTTAAACTCAAGGTCGTCGACAAGGAGGTCCTGCCCCGGCAGTTGAGTAGGCACTTCCATTTCTCTCACTCTTCCTCGTTTAGAAAGCCTTCTGACAGATTCTGCTTGTCAAGATAGGCCCGCGTGAGGAGATAATCTTGAAGCTGATCAAAGAAGAACGACGTTGGGAAGATGCTACTAGGGTTGCCTACCGCGTTGATGTGGGCACTGACTCCCAAAGCCACTCTGGCCCTAGAGGCAGTTCGTAGAGAAGCGATAGTATCTTTCCTCGTATCTAAAACTCCGGCTTTGCTTGTTTGGTTTTGTCCGGAGCATCACATTTCACCAGTAGGTAGCACATCGAGACCTCGAAACTCGTTCATCATGATACCTCACATGTGTAGAGCTCTGAGAAGATATTATTGCAATGTAAAGAAACACATACTCTGCCAGGTACAAGTGAAACCCCCCCGTACCCTCCCACTAATCTCTCAACTATTACCATCAACAAGATAGATGCTGGCAACACCCTGTCCTCCCTTCTCCCCGTTCGCTCACACCCCCGTCTCCCGAATAAACTCCAACAAATCCGCATTAACCCTCTCCACATGCGTATTCGGCAACGCATGATCGCCCCCCTCATACACCTTCAACTGCCCCTTCTTCAACAACTTCACCGCCCTCTTCGCCGTATTCTCCACCGGCACCAGTTGATCCTCATCCCCATGAATCACCAACACCGGCACCTCCACCTTCTTCAAGTCTTCCGTAAAATCCGTCTCCGAAAACGCCGTAATACAATCCAGCACATTCACAAACCCCGCCTGCATCGCCTGGTCGTACCACGACTGTATCAGCCCCGGGGAGGTGTTGTTCGGGTGGAGGTTGTACCCGAAGAACGGGCCCGAGGGAATGTCGAGGAAGAGCTGCGCGCGGTTGGCGCGGAGTGCTTTGCGGTCGGCTTCGAAGTTTTCGAGGGGGATTCCTTCGGGGTTGGTGGGGATTGCACCGAGGATGGGGGTCACGGCGCCTACAAGGACGGCGCGGGAGACGAGGCTGGGGTCCTGGGAGGCGTGGCGGCCGAGGAAGCGCGCGACTTCGCCGCCGCCGGTGGAGTGGCCGACCATGGTGGCGTTGGTGAGGTCGAGGTGCACGAAGAGCTGGAGGAGGTCGTCGGCGTAGGCGTCCATGTTATTGCCGGACCAGGGTTGGCTGGAGCGGCCGTCTGTTTGGTTTTGGTTAGTCGGCGGTAGAGTAAGGAGGAGGGAAAGAGGCTTACGGCCGCGGCGGTCGTGGGCGATGACGCGGTAGCCGTTGTTGCCGAGGTACCACATTTGGTTTTCCCAGTTGTCGCTGTTCAGGGGCCAGCCGTGGGAGAAGACGACGGGAGGCCCGGTAATGTTGCCCCAGTCTTTGTAGTACATGGAGTTGCCATCGGCGAGAGAGAGGAACGGCATTTGCTGTTGGGTGAGAGGGGGCTGAGGTGAGTCAAGCGGATGTGTTCTCTCCGAATTGATAGACTCACTGACTGACTGACTGAGGGTGAGATGCCACTTTTTAAATAACTCGAGAGCTCCAAAGGATCATCACGTCAATCTCAATCTGAGCATCCGTGACACGATTGACCGCCTTTACCCGCCCGCCTGAATAATATCTCTCTCACTTGACGCATTACCAAGACGATGACAAACCTCATATTGAAGCCGTGGCCATTAGTTCTCCCACACAAGTTGATAGCGACGCAAGGTGAAGCCATCGTAAACCAGCGCGTGAGTAAGCCACCCGTCAACAAAGCTAAACGAGGTGACGAATGAGGAAGCGCCAAGGCCGAAATCAATACTAAGACCGACAGCCAAGAGGTGAGATTTGGATTTGTCTGCACCAACAGCGGCTTGCAGTTGAGTTGCCGCGGGAGGGTTGTGTCAATCTGAATGAGGAAAAAGAGTCAAAACCTGCCTAGCGCGCATTGTGTTAGCATTTGCTTGCGTCAACGTACTCCGGATTCCTACGTACCTACTTGGAACGGATAAACGAAAATATGCATCGTCTCTTTGATGCACCTGCACGCCAAAATCCCCACCAGCTGGGGCACGTGGGTAAAAGGGGATGAGGTTGCTCTCGTCGCTGTCATTGCCGTTTTTCCACCACACTGGTACCAGCAAAAGGAGAGCGACCTCCCCTGACCTTCCTGCACGAACAGGGCCCTCCCTGTCAAAACTCCACTAAAAAGAATGTTGTGATCATGGACCACGGAATCAAGTGGAGGAGCTAGGAATCGAACCCAGGGCCTTTCGCATACAAGATAGGATGCGAAGCGAACGCTCTACCCCTGAGGTGTTTGGTGAATGGAGAAAGTGGGGATCGTCGGCTTTTGCGAGCCTGCGAAGGATGCGATTTGAGAGGGAGGTTAGAGGAGAGGGATCATACGTAGAACTAGTCATTGTTCCTTGAAGAAGTGCAACCAGCACAGCTGAGTCTTTTCAACAAGTCCGAGAGGTCAGTATATTCGGATGTAAAGAACTTGGGCTGTATGGACTAACCTGGTGGCCAGAGCTGTCCCGTATTGAAGACTAGATTCCTCCTATTACTTACCAAGCCAGAAGGGGAAGATGACGAAGCCCCGTGGGGTCGGGAATGCCGCGCGGCGAAGGCTGAATAGGCCTAGATAGGGCTGCACGTCGCCAAGACTACATATCTAGGTCAGGGGTATCGAGATATCAACCTCTAGACAGACCTCTGCCTGCCGTTCTCGAGATAGTCGGCTGCCATCTGCCGGGGCTCGGAGCAGCCATGCCCCCCAACTTCAGTGCCGGTACCTTTGGTGATGGAAAAGGCAGCACGGTCGGCAGTAGCTCTGGCGAGTTCTCCGCGACCTCGCTCCGTCCCTATGCCGGTCATGCCACAGCTGTTGTGGGCGTGACTGCCAAATATGTCCTCTAGTGCCGTGTAAGAACAGATTCCATTGTTTCCGCATGGATTTCTAGAGCAGCGATGATGGCATGCCCTCGGCTCGAGCTGACCAAGCCAGTATGTTACGTGGCGACTATGCATTCGCAGGAAATAATGGGCGCAACAACTTCAAGGTGATCCTCAACTTCACAACAGTCCAGAGCACTGGTAATTCTCAGGGTGAGAGCTCAAACTTCGTTCGTATTGTTGCTAGTCGTCACAGGCCGAACCCCATTTTTACGACTGGGCACGGATCTTCGCGATTCTCTCCTTCGTGCCCTTGATAACGGCTTCCTTGTCGTAGATAGACAGCACACTCGGGTGTGCCGCGACCGCCTTAGCCCACTTAGCCACGTTGGGCGCCTCCTTTTGAACCGACTCCCACAGCTGGGGCGAGTACACGCCGGCAGTGGACAGGCTTACAAGTCTCAAAACAAACGATCCAGTCAAAACCTGCGGCTCGTATTAGCACTGACAACACCGCTCGAACAGCAAACCACTCACCTCAGCCTGCGTGAGCTTCTCGCTTCCGCCGAAGAACGGGGCTGCGTCCGCAAGGCGGGGCTCGACCTCTTTGACGAGGTTGGTGATGGCCCCCTCAACGACAACGGCCTCCTCCTCGGGAGTCTTGGCAGTAAACAGCTTGAACAGGGGCTGCTGGAACTTGGTGATGTAGGCATCAACAAAGACATCGATGCGCGCACGCTTTACGGCGTACTCGGGGTCGTCCCGCGCGGGCAGCAGGTGTGACGGATATTGGTTGGCGAGGAAGTCAGACACGATGGCAGACTCGATGATGATCTCGCCATTGTACGAAAGCGACGGAACGAGACCGCGCGGGTTGATAGCGAGGTACTCGGCGGTGCGCGGGGTATCAAGGTCAATGATGACCTCCTCAAACGGCACTCTGATCTCGCTGAGGGCAATGTGTGCGCGATGCGCCCCTTTTCCTGTCAGCATCTCATGCCGCCGATGTCGACCAGAAGCTCTTACATGGGCACCGGTGGTTGGTGTACAGGACCAGCTTGTCTGAGGCAGCCATGATTTCGGTGTGGATTGCGTGTCGGCGTGAAGTGTGGAGGGCGGATTGCTGTCTTGGACAAGGTTTCGGAGTGGTGAACTGGCGCGGACATGCGAACCGGCGGACACGTGCGAATTTATATCGCGGAACCCTGCATCGCAGCATCCACCAGTCTTGCACCATCGATGGCGCTATGGCAAGTGAGTGGGTGACTGGGTGTGGAGGAAGCGGGGGATTTCTAAGCATGTCTTGCGCATCCGTGCATACGCTGCCTCTTGCTTGCCCTTTGTGCCTTCCACCTCAAAGACCCCCGCTTTTGGCCTAAGCAGGCTTCGTCCAACAGCAGATCTAGCAGCGGGAAACCCGTGCTTTGCAACCAGCAATAGGCAGATTTCCAATCAAGTCACCGGTCGGCCTATCTCTACCTCCGGTGCCGAGAGCGGCAGCTGAGCTGATTGGCGATGAGAGGGGCAGCTCGCTCCGTGAAGGTGACTTTAAGACCGAAGGAAGCTCGAATTCCACCGCTGTACTTCCAAGACATTCTTGGCGGGGTTCTGAGCGGATCACCAACGCGGGCACAAATGCGGAGGCTCCTCGGTGAGCGGACTCCACTCTTGGATCGCCGCCCGGCGCCAAGGCGTGCTCTGTCCCCGCAGCAAGCAGACCACCATCTTCTTGCTGGCCGGCCGATGTCTCATGTCTCACCCTGAGGCGCGCCTGCCCGGAGTCTCTTCCGAGAAAACTCTCCGGGGGTGGCCCCCAAGGCCCAAGCCCGGAAGGTCAGATGCCGATGCCGAGGATTCGACCGACTGTGCCCAGTGCGCGGGTATTGAGCCAAGGTCATTTAAACTGGCAGTTCCCCCATGGGGTTTTCTCTGCCGCCCGTCTTTTGAGTAGCTGTTTCGGCTAAAGCAGCCGTCCTTCCATACGACATGGGCGGCATAGCGAGCACAATCAAGGCGCCTCTGGCAGTGAAAGAAGCCGAAAAAAAATTAATCAATTGTCAACCAGGTGCGCCAATTCTATGTCTGACCCTGTGGGGCTCCCCATGGGGATCGGGCGATAAATAACGTCGGGTCACCACGATGCGGCTCCTGGTCCAAACCTGGTTGGCACCCGGTTGACATCTTTTGACGCAATTCCACCGAAGTGACAAGACTCAAAATGAAGGGACAAGGTCTGTTCGCAGCTGCGATCGCACTAGCGAACGTCGAGCTGATCCAAGCGCACACCTTCATCTGGGTGAGTAGCGTCAGCAAGCATGCTATGGGAAGGAGAGAAGCTGACAAGCAATCCAGGGCGTATACGTCAATGGCGTCGACCAGGGGACGTTCCGCGGTATGCGCGTTCCAGCTTACAACGGTCCCCCTCCAAGGGGATACGCAAACTCGCCGGTAAAGGATGTCAACTCCATCGATATGCGATGCAATGTCTTAGGCGACCTCCAAAACCCATACACAATCAAGGTGCAGCCAGGAGATAACCTGACCCTTGACTGGAAGCATAACAACCGGACGAAGGCCGACGATATCATCGACTTCTCCCACCACGGTATGAGACATAAAGCTTGAGGGAGGAGTGTTTGCTGACCAGTCCTTCAGGTCCCATTCTAGTGTATCTCTCGCCCGACCCTCCGGCAGAGAACTCCTTCGTCAAGATCTTCGAGAAGGGCAAATACGAGGAGGGCGCCGAGCCCCATGCGCCGGGCAAGTGGGCCATCACTTCGGAGCTCAAAGCCAACAATGGGCTCATGAACGTCCGCATTCCCGCTGGGTTGAAGGCCGGACAGTAAGCAACACGCTGGGAATGTTGGGGCCGGCGCCGACACTAACCTGTGACTAGCTACTTGCTCCGTGGCGAGCTGATTGCGCTCCACGAAGGAGACGCAATGTTCGACATTAACCCAGTCCGCGGTGCCCAGTTCTACCCGAACTGCGTCCAGCTCGAGGTGACCGGCGACGGCGCAGTCGAACTCCCCAAGGGCGTGTCGTTCCCGGGAGCGTACAAGTTTAGCGACCCGGGCATCCACCACGATGTGAGCAGTCTTCCTTCTTCGGTACGTGAGCGCGCTGACTGGTTCGTTAGGTTTATTGCTCGACCAAAACCACGTCACTCAAGGTCCCCTGCACATCAACCTACCAGATTCCTGGCCCAACTGTCTGGTCGGGCGCGTGGCCAGAGACGACCCAGGTCGAGCTCGGCCCTATGTCGGGTCCGAACACGGCAACCCCGTGGAGCCGGTGGATTTCCAAGTCGGTGGTCACGTCGGCGACGATTGTGGGAGGATTGGCGCAGATTATTGGCACGTCGACATACCAGGCGTCGTGGTCAGCGAACTATGCCGCACCAACACCGGTTGCTTGATTTTGGCTGTGCAGGTGGTAGGTATTCCCGAATGAGGCTGCTCCGAGTCAAGCCTAGATCCAAGCCGAGCGCAGAGGGGAAGGAGCGAGACACACGCTGGGCCGGAGATGCGGCAGCCGAGTCGACTGCCGCTCGGAGTTACCTGTCCAACAATACAAAATCCAGATACTTGACGAATCTGCTTCCCTTCAGGCCTGCGCCTCCAGTGCAACTGGCGATGCACTTCATCTCTCCGTCTTACTCTACATCTCCCGAATTGTGTGTTAAGGCTCAGCGGATCCTCATTTGATTGCGCCGCACGGCGTGACTACATAGCGGCACTGTCTCAACCCCGCTGCCAGTGGTTTTGGTTCATGCCACGAGGCAAGGCCGCCGTTTCAGCTTCCCCGCGAACGAGGGCCACTAAAATAGTATTATTCCAAATGCCAGCCGGCGGCAAGGAGGCGTGCCGACAGGGAGGGATGCGCCGTTGGAAACTTTCGATCGGCATTCGCTAGCCTGCAGCTTAGCGGCAAGGGTCGGGTCACGGTACTTCCCTTCTGTGTTCGGCCTGCCGATGAGGCCTTGGTATTGCCTACATTGATATTATCTGTGGTGTGACACCCAAGAGAGGGCCGCGGGCCATCTTGAAATCTTGGTCCTCGTCCAATCAAAGGACCAACATCTGGGAAGCGTGTGCACAACCCAGGCAATTGGCTTTAAGCAACACGGCAAAGCAGCGCACAGATCAAAAGTACAATGACAAATGCTCACAAATACTTCGGGTAGGTGTCCCGAAACAGAGACATCACAGCCAAGTGGATTGCCATACAGATACCTCGTTCACCACCCCAACCCAAGACCGTCTTTGAAGAAAGTGGAGAGGGATTGAAGGAGAGCTTGTTGAATTCAGGTAGCTCGCAAGCTATCATCTAATCGGGTATGGTGTAGTGGCTAACATCGCTGACTCTCATGTTGAGTACTCAGCAGCCCGGGGTTCGATTCCCCGTTCCCGAGTGATCATTTTCTTTTTGGGTCCCACAGGATTCTAGCCCGCCTTCATCATGCCTTCCTTCCCTCGTCTGATGTTCAGCCCCGGCAGTGGCAGGAAGGAGCGCTTGTGTTAACCTCAGATTTCCAAAAGCGGATCGCTCTGCGCCAACTTTCATTTTTGCTAGGGCTGATATCAGAAGCTTTCATTGCTGTCAGGCCAACTTTTCGGGCTGCAAAACAACCTTAGCGTCTTCTGCTCCTCCCATCCATAATCCTTCAGACTCGGTGACTGGCATCCCAGAGGCGCAGTGCCTCACCTAGCATTCATGCGCTGCTATTTTGTGCCCCTCGCGGCCGTGGTGATAGCTCACTTTTGACCGATTTGAGTTCCCTGATTGCTGCATCGGCCGTCGGTTGCTGCCTATTCCCGACCCCAACTCGAGAGCGCTCCCGTCGAGGGACAATCGCGACTCTTACGCTTGGCTTGACATCACACCACCACACCGCGACACCTGTTCCAGCAACAACCTCACACCGAGTCGGGATGTCTCACGCACCTCTTCTCGCGTCGAAGGCAACAGTCAAACTTCAGACGCGGCGTCTGCAGTCATCCTACCCCGGCACACGAGCCACACAAGCGCGAGCACTCGGACCCAACGACCCACCAACGCACTCCCGCTACCCGCAGCGGGTCACCCGTTAACCCCAGACCCGGTGGCGTCGCCGGAAGTTGGCTTTGGACCCACGGGCGCAACGGCACAAGCGGCGGGCGGGACTTCTCACGCCCCTCCCCTTCCCTTCCCCTCCCCTGGGCTGCCCTTGCTCCCGCGCGACTCTGGACACCACGCACTAGGCCCGTTCCGCTGCTTCAACTGCCCGGGTTTCCGACAAGGGAAGGAAAACCCGTCCGATGCTGACATCAGACCTCACAGTATTGTGCAATTCGTAGTGCCGACCGGGCCCTCACTGGCCGACCATGTCCTGCTGATCGGTCAGAGCCAACTTTGTCCCGTCTGCCGGAGTGTGCGGAGGTCGAATACGACTCACCAGCGTGGGGTGACCGAGTCCCAGGGCGAGAACCTCGAAGGAATACCGCGCGGTCCACTCACAGCAGCTAGTGGGGCCCCAGTGTGCGGCACGACGCACGTACTTGCAGCACGTCGTGGGTGGCGCGCCCGCCCCGGCCTCCCGGGTTCAGGGGTCTGAGTTTCGGGACTGCCCCCCCGGCCTGCTTCAGACAGATATTCCACATCTGTACCTCGGTACTGGCTGCGTAGGGTTGCGGAACGCAACAGCGCCGCTTTCGCTCGCCGCATGTTACTATATTTTTCCTGCGCTTACGGCGCGTGCACCGACGCGTTAGGAGACGTCATCAACGGGTCAAACTTGCGCCTCTCCCTGGCACATGCATGTCCTGCTGTCCCAGAGCCTGATTGGCTCCTGCCGACTTCTTATCGAACTTACAGGACCAACTCGCGATCCAATGAGGAATCAAAGACCGATTAAACCGGATATTGGTCACTGCTTGGTCACTGGTTGAGCCGCGGCTGCTGCGCAAGCGGATGGTCGGCGGCTTTCCTGAAAGGCATATATCGCCGAAGGCCTTTGCTCGGAGCCCGGAGGACTCGGCTCGCACAACATCGCGATGTCGTGTGGTCTCGCACAGTGTTATTTTTGCATCGGAGGTCGGAGAGACCGACGCCAGCTCCTGTGAGTTCCAAGGCCGGACCTCGCAAGGCACGCACGCAGGCACGGAAGCACGGAAGTGGCTGGGAACCATGAAATCACCGTGGGCCAAAAGTGACAGGTATGTTTTCCGGTAAGCGCATTGTAACACCGGCATGGCCAACAGACATCGCTGTCGTCAGGGTGGGCAGATTTGATCAGCGAACCCTGGAAATATGCTCTTGGTGACAGGTTCAGGGTTCACATGGTCGTAGTGACTAAACAACAAAAAGACAAAGGCCCGATATACGAAAGACGGCGCGCACGCTAGCATTTTGCAACGGTTGCCGACCTGGCCCAGCGTTGCATGGTCCCCCGCGACGGACCGGGTTCACGGTCCCAATCGGCTGGATTCCCTGTCGCCTCTCTTGACGTTGGCGTCCCGGCTGCAGGGGACTGGGACACCCGGCGTGGGTAAAAATGATAAGGGCCTGGTCGGCACAGGCCAATTACATTCGCGATTCATCAATCCGCAGCGTAGCGAGGGGGGCTACGTTATAACGCGCTGTTCGCTAGCACTTTAAGGAAATGACATAACCGTCGAAAGCCAATTCTTGGGTCCAGAGTCATCCACCTTCCCACCTGCGGCAAACTCGGGTAGCTGGCAGCCCTATCAGGCGCAGCGGCGGCGGCGAGTGGCCCAGACGCACCCGACAGGAGAAGAGGGTGGGGTGGATTCCCAGCAGACGCCTTGCTCAACTGGGCCGTCACCTGCAGTTGGTGTGCAGCACGAGTGAGGCGCTGCACTGTCTGCGCGCAGAAGGCCCTCGTCACGATGCTGCAGGGGGCGCCCCGTTGGGGACGAGGAATCTTAATACGCCAGGGCAACGAATATTGTGTGCCCGTGGGAGGGTTGTGTGCGACAGACTAACACGCCACAAGCCTCCGTCGGACTGTCCTCGCCCGTCCGGGGCTGACCTGGGTTCAAGCCACGGGCAAACCGTAGGCAGTCGCCAGCGACGATATATACCGGCCGACGAGACCGGCTGGGTTGCGGACGATTTTCACTCCGACTCCATTCCATGTCCCTGTTTCCTCGCGGTATCCATTACCAGCTCGCGGCACCGTCACCCCACAGCGCTTGGTACCCACATTGTCCTCTGCACAGACGACATTGTATCACATATCACGACTTCCCTCTGCTTTGACAGCCAGCGTGCTCCCTGACCCCTCCCCCCTCCCCTCGGCAGTTTTCCTCTGCCATACAGACAAACTCGGCAAACGGACTTGGCAACACAGCAGTCTTCGGACAAGGCAAAATGAAGCAAGCGACAAGCACCAGCACCGCCTGCCAGGACTCCATGTCAATGAAGTACTGCGACCACAACCTTTCACATGGCTGCACCGCGACGGTGCTTCCCACGGAGAGTCTTTGCAGCTCTTGCCAGAAGGGCTACTGCTAGCCACTGCCGACCCGGCAAACATACGAATCTGCCATCGACCGGGTCCTTCCCGTCCCACCCTCCCGACAGCACCTTTATCATTGATCAAAGCTGCATGACTCAGTTGTCCTATCATAAACGCCTACTAGGGCGAAATCCTTCCGGCCGCAATTGGAGTCGGTGTCACGCCCAGTTTTGGACAGCGCAGAAGCACGCATGCACAACACATGCGTGGATGAGGGTGTAGTTCGTCCGAGAAGAACATGTCGCCCTCGCACAATTGGGTTGTGGAATTGATGGTCCAATCGCCCGAGAGTCTGGAGGTATCGTGACCTTTAGGCGGGCAAAGACGGATAACCTCCATTTCTTATGATCAGAATGATTAGTGTGCAGAGCTGGAGTTGGGCGCGAATTCGAACAAGTCACAGGCATGATGGAAGGGTGACATGCCCACGTGGAGTAGACCCGTTAATCAGCTGGAGCGATTGGAATTTTGTCGGATCTCTTCTTTCAACTGCTAATAGCGCCGTGCTCTCTTTCCTTGGACTGACTGGTGTGTTTATCTATCTATAGCTTGGAAGCCCCCAATGCAACTCTGTCTCTTCGGGACTGACACCCTTGGCCCCCCATGTGATCGGACGGGACTTATATCAGATTACATAAGGTGTAGGTAAGGGAAGTAAGATACATGTATGTATGCTGGTCAGACAGGCCCTGCGCTGTGTTAATGCGGACCCCTACGACGTGTATCTTAGGCCTGTAACCGTACATCCTTAGACTTACGACCGTGACATACCTTGGAGTTGGAGATGGAAATTGGATGGTGGATTTACTGCTATTGTCTGTACTATGGTGTGAAATGATATACGCTCAGATCAAATTTGCTTGCCATTTTAAAAGAAGGACGTCCGTTTGTGTGCAGAAATTCACGGATGAGATTAGAGCTGCTCCGCTTTTCGCAGATACTTCACGCACGGATCTGGCCGCAACTGTCTTCACCAACACTTTCGAGGACATCATCGACGACTAAGCAGACCCAAATACTTCATCTATATACAATGGCGTCTCTTTCGCCTCAAGCAGACCCGGACCCCATTTGCCATGCGAGTCAAGAAAGTCTAAGAGGAGATACTAGGGATGGACACTACCCATGGGCAGAGGAGTTGGAGCATCTTGGGCGAATCTCGAGGGGAACGGCGATGTGATAAATGGGAAATTGCTCGTCAAATGCATTGCGATAGAATCGGAAATAACTTCTGCTTCATACGTGTTAGCAGGGGAAACTTCATTCATCGGGGATATACTGATGCTGACGACTACACCTACTTTCACTGCGTATTTTGTTACTGATTTCTTCACTGATCTTTTTTCTGAGCCGGCGGACCGCATTATCCTTGCCCTCGCCATATATGGGGGGATAAAGACACCGAAGAGAGTATGCCCAATCTTCCTCGCGTGTAGTTTGGCAGCTACCACCATTTGAAGCGCCCCTCGATCCTAAAGTGTGTAATATCGTTTCCCTGCAAATTATCTATTGGTTTCGGCCACCTAAAGGTTTGCAATTAAACAAACTTCAAATCAACACCCCACCTGTCAGAAAGAAAGGGGTTCTGGCCAGAGGCCAGAACTGTCAAAAAGAAGAGTCTGGAAACCACCAGAACAATAGATTTGTAACCATTGCCACAGACGCGCAATTGTAGCCGCGCGGCTTTGCCACAAGGCTTGCCACTATTCACAGCTATAAGGAAGGTTCTCTGGCTGAGCCAGAGAGCCGAACAAGCAATACAATCAGGCAGTTGCAACCCCTTCAATTCCACAGAATCCAGAGTGCCGCGCTTCTGACATAACAGTACCCTAGTTATAAGTAGTACTTACCTAGTAAAAGAGTTAACACTTCCTGTAAACGTGCTACATTACGTTAAAGTGTTATTGTTAGGCGTTAGTAAAGTCGTCTTATAGATATAGTTATTAAAGGTAATATTTACCCTTAATACGCGTAAAGCCAGTAAAAGATTTAGATGTGTCAGCAAGCTCTAGTTTTTTATAGAGGGCGTGACAGTTAACTAGGTACTTGGCTAGCGTTGTTTTTTAGGTCTCCTTCTCGGCCTCGCAAGCATGCTGTTCCTGTACCGCGAGTTATCGTCGTAACTCCTTAAGTTACTATTATGTCTCCTCGAGCTCGCGCCGCAGGGTCTCGAATTCGCGTGTCGGGTCTATAATGTCGAATTTGGGTTCGACCGCGTTCCATCAAATGTTTGGCTCCGTGGGGTAACGACGTAATCCCCGCCCGCGAAATCACGTAATACCATAAGGAGGCAAAAGTCAAAAATCAATGTCAGCGTAAAGCGCCAAGAATTGTCGCGGGCCATATTAGCTATGACATAGTGCACTCGGTAAGTACTATAGTAGAGAAGGCCACAGGGATCACGGCGAGAAGCAGTCGTCTCTGGGGGCTGTGAACATAGCAAGCTGTGGAGAGCATCAACAACACCATCCCGTCAGCTCAACACCATCGTCACCTCCGAAGACGCGGCTCATCAATGTGTGGACGCGCAAGTTGGAAGAAATCCACGGCAACGACATCCGAAAGTACGTAATTCTATCCCACCGATGGGGGCTAAATGAGATATCGCGCCGGCCCCACAAGCCTCAACTGCCGGCCTCCGCATCGAAGCCATCTCCGAAGGTATCGAATACATCTGGGCGGGTACGTGATGTATCGAGCTACGCGGGTCCCGCCAGGGTGTTGGCTAAGGTGACGGCCTAGCAGCCTAGCGGGAAGAGCACGTCGAGGAGCCCGCGGGTTGGCGAGGGCCAGAGTGGAGAGATTGAAGAGTGATGATACTGATGGCTGGATAGTATTGCGCTAGCATTTTTTCTCCTCGGAGCTTTACCAAGTCACAAGTTCAAAGGGTGCTCGGGTAGTCCTTAATACGTCATACTTTTTTTTGCACAGTACCAGCAAATCTATTGTACAAGAGTGGAGAGTTCTGTGTGGTCCTTCCTGTGCTATCTATGATTACAGTTCGTGTCCCCGAAATAAAATATGCTTGACCATTTGGCATGTGCCCGCGAATCTTCCCTCCTTAGAAATCCCCTGGGCAGCCGCCCGTCCGCTGAGGGAGCTCATACTCTCTCCATCGCGCCCTCGGCGGCGTCTACCACTTTCGGGGGAGGCGCGCCAAGAGGCGGCCCCAAGAGGCGATCAAGGCGTTGGCCGGGCTTATGATGAGTGAGGTGCCACGGCGAGAGACAGAGGTACCTAGGGTGGTACTCTGGAAGCCTCCAGAAACGATGCGGCGCTTGAATGCATGTCCAATTGCTGGGACGGCCGAGGGGAGTTGTGCCAGCGTAGAGAGGGGCTGCCGCTTGTTGCCGTTGTGGAACACCCCATCGGCCACGAGCCTGCCCGCAATAGTTGAGAGGGGTTGCTTGCCGCCAGTAGACATCAGGGCAGCACGTGAAAACGTAGAGAGGAATCGCTTGCCACTGTTCGGCGTAGTAGAGTAGGGCGCATTGGGTTTGGCTGTGTCGAAGCTTATGTCGTAACCGTCGGTGGCAGCGGCTAGAATTTCGGCATACGGAACGGTGATGTTGGGCTGCTGATGGTTTGCCCTGAGAGAGAGTAGCAAAGGTTAGAGCGGGGCACCGGACGAGGAGAGAAACTAACATCAAAAAGAAACTTACCTAGCGTGAAAGGGTCGAATGAACTCATCTGGCAGACTCTCACGTTCCTTAACGAAGTCGGACAGCCATAATTTGACCCCCCCACCTGGTGTAGAGAGAGGCTCCTGTTGCACAACCGTTTTGACAACCCCATCAACCATGGTGGAGACCGAGACGAGCGAATTTTGGGCCAGACGCTGCATCTTTCTCGTGCTGTCCATCTTTCCCGGGAGAGCAACCTTGACAGCAACTACTGTTTGGGTATCTTGCGGGTGCTTGGTAATGAGCTGGGCAAATCTGCTCGAGCCTTGGTGATTTCCATAGTAGAAAATGAAAACACAAGAGGGGTTCTTGTTCTTCCTGGTACTATGGAAGTTCATCAACACAGCGCAGTTATCTTTGTCTGAAATGAATTTTCTCTTCACAACACCAAGGGCTAGTGGGCCAATGGGCTCTTCGAGTTGACGGAAGGATTCCAGGCCTTTAGCCACAAGATGGTGAAAATCAACCATGATGGATAGCATGGCGTTTTGGAATTGATCACGATCCATTGTCGCAAGCTTTCCGGTCGATGGGTCAAATTCCTTAAGGATCGTACTGTTAGATACAACGCTAGCAGTGATACGAGACTAACTCCTACTACTTACAAAAGGTATTCCCCACCAATAGAAGCTCCTGGCAGATTTTCTGGTAACCTTCGCAAGACGTTGTAGCTCAGGAAAACCGTTGTCGATACGATGGTGGTCTTTGGGATCGACAGTGAACTCAAAATAGTATGCGTCGGAGGCGGATGGCGGTGCAACCTGAAAGCAGTGGAGGGCAGCAAGGATTTTGTCAAGAGACTCCGGCTTATCGGGGTCAAGGCCTGCCCAGAATTGACGGGGTTGACACACCAGGGTCGCCTAGTATATATATTAGTTGCTGTCTCCAGCTATTTCTTTGGCCTTTCAGCAATTTAGGAGGACTTGCCATGATGCTTGATCCAGTCGAAAGGTTGCTTCGCGTGTCGAAGGCACTCGTTGACAGAGGAAAGAGTACAAAGGCAGAAGTATTGAGGGCGGTGCTCTTAGCAACGAAAGAAAAAAAAAAGGCCTGGGGAGGCACGGGACTCAGGTCAGAAACATCTTCAGACGAAACGTCGAGCACGGGCCTTGTGTGTACCTTCACAGGATAGAACAATAGGCCGGCCCTAGCCAACCATGGCCATTGAATAAAGACTCATCTTTGTGCGCAGCACCACCAAGGCTAGGTTATCGAAGCGCTTCATCAATTTCCATATGTTTCCATATGCGAGAAGCTTGCTGTGGAACCAAAGTGCAAATTTCATACATGCACCTTGTCTCTCTCTTTCTTTTTGCTAAAAGAGGTAAAAGTAAAAGGATGGAGGGGAGGAAAGCTTCTTTGCGACCAAATATCCATAGGATTCCTTGACGGGCCCAGCCTTGTTCCATCGGTAAGGGCCGTGGATGATTATTCTCACTCATTATATGCGCTTTGTGGGTTGGATGTTGGGGTGTTTTAATGTTCGGGACACTCTGCGCGATGGGGGGGTTGCCGGTGAACAATATGAAAGTCCGGAACCACAGACACCAAAGACAGAGCGAGGCAATAAAGCAATCACCAATGGCGCATATTTTCCTCAGAGATGCATTCAAGTAAAAGACATCTTTCGACAGCCTATTCCGCAAGATGCATGAAGCAGGAGTCAACCCAAAAGCTCGGAGGGATGCGTCTGGAGCAGCCACTAGAGACAAAGACCGCCCAGCCACCGCCTTCCTACAAAGAAGATGGGCGATCAGAACAACCCGCATCAATTCAGTCCAAGGTGCTGTGTTCCCAACAAGGGAAGCGAGTTGGTGTGGGTGTGTTGCTGGGGTTGATCAGCTGATCAGCGCGTTCAGCGTGTGAAGTGAGAATAACTTGAGCAAATGTTTGTTCGTAGGAAACCCACCCAAGCGCTCAGCCCGTGGCAGAAAGTGCTCACATAGCATCAGAGTGGCGAAATTATGTTGAGGCATCATAAAGCAAATTTCATGCTCCCCCATGAGCCGTGAGCGTCCCTGGCGTTAGGAGACACTGGGCTGGGGCACCTCTGGCTCACCCGACGGCCGCTTCGTGGTTTGGTCGTCTGACAATTATACCATACGTATCTGGGACGCCTAGACGGGCGAGCTGCAAAACGTCCTCCGGAAAGACGGCGGCGGGTGGATACACCGCGTCGTTTACTCGTCGCAGGGCCTCATGGCGGCCCGGGGCGGGGGGGCAGCTCCGTCGGGATCTGGGATAGCATGACCCATATCCTGCGACGAAGGCTCGCACCCTCTGATCTCGGCGACGAGTACAGCGGAGACCCGTTTCAAGACGTCACATTTTCATACGACGGAGTTTGGATTGCCGTGGTTGGCGCTTCCAATAGCGTAACCATTCTCATGCGCAAAAGACAAGAAGAGGCGATCTCGGCCAGAGTAGCACCGACAACTTCATCCTAGAACCCGATACCAGTCAAGTCTTGACAATTGATGCTACCACACTCGAAGCCTTGTCGAATCAGTGATGCCGCCTGTAGTGTCTGTTCTTTGATCTTGAACCCTATCGCCAATTCGGCCAAGAGCCAAGTTTTCAGGGCTGTTAAACACCTACTCAACCACTTCGGTATCAATGGGAAAGTGATCCTGATGTACCCCAATGGTAGCACAGATTTCCGAGGGCCGAGGCCCTGCGAGGGCGAGCTATACCTGTCAGAAGTGCCAGTGCCTCATACCCCTCGTGAGATGAGTGGTGTCCAGAATCGATCCAGCTTTGGCAACCGGATCGCCAGATCATCGTCAGTTAAGCAGTGGGCGAAGACGTCGCCTTTCAAGTCGTCCTCGCTCTCATCACTCGATCTTTCTCTCTTCACAAAGGCAACTTGGCGGCGTTTGCGAGGAGTCTGCTGAAGTGTAAACCCCCCATTTGTGTTGAAGGGCGACATGTCGCTCAGTGATACAACCAAGCTTTAGAGGAACTGAACCTGAGTTCTCGGAGGCGGTTGAAGGATAGATTTGATGAAGAGCGGATTTGGGCGACGTTGGGTTCGGATTGAGCCTCAGTACATGCAGCCACTCAGGATTGGGATATGCTGTAGGCCTCAGCTGCCTGCATCTGCGATGACACCCTGCTCCCAGCAGGGTCACGTTACACCACTCTTCGAACACCTTCATCAAGTAACCCCACTTGCAACATTTGCCGTCTGAAATGGTTTAACAAATACGGTGGTGATCCGCCCATCTTTTTAATGCTGATATGTTCAAACCATTGATGGCCCATAATTTCACCTGCCAACCCTAAGACTAGACTTGGTAGCCTGCATTGTGCTAGAGTGCCTCTAGTCAGAAAGGGGGAGGCTTTCCCAATCGTTCCACCACTGCGCCGTTTTCGGTGGCCATAACTCCTTAAACACCTGTTCGAAAACCCTGTCCCCGTAATAGCCTCCCTCTCCGCTCAGTTGTTGCCATTCCTCACCGCCACCGACGGTCTCAGCCGTGTGACGTTCCCGAACCGTGACTGCCCCTCGGACATCCCGCTCACATGTCCAGGGGCGGTTGAACCAGCGCAGAATATCCTGAAAGGGCCCGCTACCCATCTGCGCCGGTCCATTGAGTCCCGTCTTACGGCTCATGTCTATCATCAGGCAGGCCAACGTGTTGTTGCCAGAGGAGATTGTGTGGAAGATGGAGAGAGCAAGGGTAGCATCCAAGGCGCCATTGCTGAAGGCGTCGCTAAGGTACTCAGGCGGGATGTTTTGCTCCTCGAGAGAGAATTCCAACGGATACTCGCCATCTCGTTCCTCGTCCCAAAACTGCTCGTCAGGCCCTATCGAATACTGTATGTTTAGCCAGATGCGCCGCAGCCGTGGAAATCTGCTGAGCGCACGGTAAATAGTTGTCTCTTCCCGGTCCCCTCGTGTTCTGTTGATAGGAAAGCGGAGTTGTTCGAGGTTAGGGCATTGCTGTGCTAGTCGCTGGACCATCGATGCCGAGAACACGACTAAGGGGTTCCGTGACTCTTCATCACGGAGTAGCGTTACCGAAAGGCTATTCAGCGTTTCGCTGTGGCGATCTAGAATGATTTCAAATGTCTCGGGGCTTATGTATCCACCGAGAGCCAGCCGCTGGAGAGTAGGCAGGTTCTTGAGGAATCGATGTAGCTCGTCTTGTCTCTGGCTAGACTCGTCGTCGATGTCGGTCAGATGCAGGGTGTCGAGGGACGGGAAATCACTGCCCAACAAGGCGTCTTTTAAATCCCACGACGTGGCTAAACGGCGCAGAAGGGTAAAGTCGATGTGAGGAAACCATTTTTCACCTGCAAAGCTCGAGACAAGACTTTTCAGCTTGCTGGGTGTCGGCGTCAAGTGGGGTTCCGCTGCCCCAGGGAAGAAGCCAGCGCAGCGAGGTTTATCAAGACGAAGAGCCTGCATAAATTCGAGCTCACCGCTATTTCCGCCCGCCCTCAGCCAGATATGTGCCAGATTAGGCGCAATTCCGGCCATCATCGTCCTCAGAGTGTCCCCGATGTAGTTAACCCGCCCGCCCGACTCGAGGCCGCTAATTGACACGACAACGCTGGCCAGACACGGCGACGACGCCAGTGCGTAGTCGTCTGGATCGGCTGGCCGCGGGGTATCGCGTGCTTAGACCAAGCTGGATAGACGGAAGCGGTGCATGTGAAGTCGGCACCCCCTGGAGTGAACGGCGGCTAGCACGGAGGGGGGAATCCGAGAGCCGGAAGACCAGACAAGATCCTTCAGCCCTGTCAGGCGGCCAAGGAAGCGGGCCAGGATGGACCAGTCCTCGGGGTAGCTGACAGCTTGAAGATGAATTTCGCCGGTCGCGGGGGGTGGCAGGACGGCAGCGGACGGCCGACAAAAATCGTCGACGTCGAAATAATGTTGAGTGTGCCAGTCCATGTCTTCAACGTAGTCGCTGCGGCTGTCCACTTTTTCCGCGGCGCACGAGATCTTGAGCCGGCGCACATGTCGGTAGCGAGCGTCGGGATCTAGAATAGCGGTCCATTGCCTTTCCAGGCTCTCGAGGCCATTTTCACCGCCGATTTCGAGTGTAACTTGGCAGAAGCGGTGGGTCGCGGCTATAGCGCAGCAGGATCGGCTCGCGAGGGAGAAGGCCCACAGACTCTGTCTCCTGTCGAAATTGTCGTCGAGATATTCGCAGATACGTTCCAGCGCCAGAAGAGGGAGAGACTCTAGTGGAGAGACCGTCGTGGCGGCCATTTCGATTGTTGTGGGGGAAAGGAAGCCGGTGAAGTGCGGTGTTGAGAATTCTTGGTGGGGGAAGGTTACATTCTACGACGAAGGGTTAGGGCTACGCGAGCTGAATTCGAACTAGATGAAATGCATGTTTAAAGATAGAGATATCCTGAAATTATATGTGGTAACTATACAGTAGAAGAGGATGTCCGCACCTACGGGATATCCTTGTACATGACGCGGCCCTCCATGAAAAGCCTCCAGGCCTTCTTGCCCTTGCCGTCGCTGTTCGGATCGTACTGGAACAAGACGCAGCCGCGGGCGTTGGTGCCCAGCTGGGTAGCCTGGATGGGGTTCCCGGTGTTCAGGGGCATATAAGGCACCACATTAATCCTCGGCCGGCCGTCTCCCATGATCTAGGCGATGGCCTCCTTGACTTCGCCGTCCTTGCCGTAGCGGTCTTTGTACTTCCAGCGGTTGGGGTCGTTCATGGCGACACCCGATGGCGTGCCCGGCTTGACGGGCGTGAAGATGTAGACAGCCGTCTGGTCTGTGGCTTTGCGGTTGAAGAGATTGGCGCCAATGCACGGCCCGTCGGGCGCGATGTAGTCCTTGTACCCGTTAGGCAGCGGGCTGGTTACACGTTCGCCCTTGAGGAACTGGAGGACGCGCTGTGCAAAAGCGGGATCGCCGCGATGCGTAGGGTTGATGGATTCTCCGCTAGGGTCGTTAGGATTGGGAACCTTGCCGTTAGAAAACGACTCCCACAGGTGTGTCTACACAAAGTGGACGCAGAAATGTTAGTGTCGCGAAACGAAATCATCTTCCTCGTCTGGACGAAACGTACCATCCACACCCCTCGGGTGGACACCACGACAATCTAGGTAGTTTCAAGACATGTCAGCGACAATACTCACACTTCCAGTGGATATACGATTTGCTTACCGCCGTGCACCCGTGCATCCGGGCCGAGATGATCTGGAACGCCTGGTTGCCGAAATCCTTCTGCTGGCTAACGGCCCGTTCGTCGGTTACTCTGTCCCCTTCAATATGTACTGTCGGCAACGGGTCCCCGTAGTATCCACTCTCCCCGCCGTTAAACACGGCTGGGAGGTAGACGGCAACATCTTTCTTCTTGGGCTGGCTCTTCCCGCTGTAGTCGTTTACGTTGGTTGAGCCTGCCTTAAAGGTGAACAGCCGTTTTCGGAGCGCTCGGATCTCGCTTGGATCAGGTTGCTGGTATTCCGAGGCGTTGCTGAGCAGATAGCCTCCCAACCAGTCGAAGCCTTCGCAGCACGGCGGGGCAGGAGCCCTCGCCTCCGCAGGTTCCGAGCTCGCACCCTGGATAGCACACAGCCGAACTGAGCGTGTCCTGGCGACGAAAGAGAGCAGCTATGTCTGCATGGCGATGACGAGGAAAGTTGTGCGCCTCGATCAAGGCAACTTGAAACAAGACCAGCAGTGGTAGAGCAACGGCCCAGAGTCGAGAGAGAGCCGCCATCTTGTTGAATGCAGCTTTTCCCTTATGGCGCGGTCGGCCTCCGGCGTACGAAAGTCAAGGAATCGGGGGAGTGATATTCACCCCATCTCGGGCGATTGGATTGATCGCTCTAATGACTCTAATTGCCAATGTTACCGACCTTCCTACACTAATAATGCCAATTTCGCGTTTGCTGTCGTACCATGCACGACGATAGGGGCCGAGATTAAAATCTAAAACGTTCCGGCGTTGAGAAGCCGGATAGATGCCGCAACGGTGCGACAGCCCCGTGTCATCTAGGTTGTGATGTCACTTTGCGTGCAACCAACGTTGAGCTCTTTCAACGCAAAGATTGGACAACGGAAGGGGGGAAAGAGCGGTTGGGAGGACCAAGCAGTTAGCCCCGCCACGCAAAGTGCCACCTAGGAGCTTTTGCTTCAATCGAGCGTGCTTCCAAACCCACCTACCACCTTTCACGACAAAAAAGGTCCGCGCAGGAGACAATCTCGCCAGCCACCATGGGTAGGGTGCACAACAGGGCACATGCTACTTACACGAAAGAAAAGGGGTTAGGCATGGGTGGACAAGAGGCCGAGACAGTCCAAAGGGCGGTATTGCCAACAAGGCGCCCCGTTAAGAGTGATAATCCTGCCCACTCGGGCTGTTGACAGAAGAGACAGAGAGGCTCGACGTGACCACTACACAACCACCCCGCACAATGCCGTTTGCACCCAGGGGCGCCCCCAGGCATGGCCTCTTGTCACTCATTTCTCAACTCTCGTTTGTTCTACCATTCTGCCCCTCGTTCGCCGTAGCTTCGGCCACGTACGACCCATTCTCTGCTGCAGCAAAGTGTCCGTCGCCCTGCGCTGCCACCGATGACGGCGGCTGGACTGTCTATCGAGACATCAGCCAGCTGGTGAATTGCAACCAGACCATCCTCTTGGAACTGAACCTGAACCACGGCGTCGACTCGGCGGCATCACAAGTCCCGTTTCGTGCCTGTCTGGTGCAGGAGTCAACGGTACGACTGAAGCGACAGCCGTTTTCTTTTGGTTCGGGCAATGGGACCAATTCCACGTCAGAGGGTCTATCGCAGCCACAGGACTTCTCCATCCAATGGCGTGGCCAAGGTAAAGACAGCGGCAGCAACTGGGCGGCCATTACAGATGCTATCTCAGCCCTCGCCCGGGCCATCAACTCCCAAAAATCCGGCAGCTCAACTATCCTCTTCGCCAAATCTGGGCCGGCCATTGTGGGCGTGTACGCGGGGTCCCAGATCGAGAACACAAACCTGGGACACATCGTGCAGCAGTTCGCCGAGCGCGAAGCAGGCCACCAGGTGGACCAAGTAGCGGCCCAGCTTTGCAGTCAGGACTCCCTTGGCTCCCTTGTCGTGTGGATCTTCGTGGACACGACCGGAGACTTGAGGCCTGTTAAGGCTGCGCTCGGCGGGTGGAACAACGCTACGTGCCTCGACTCGGGAGGGGGGCAGACTGAGACGTGGGCTGCCGTTACGGTAGCCGCGCAAGCGGTTGACAAAAAAACAGGGTCACATTACCTGTGCAGTACACAGGCTACCATAGTAGTTGCAGGCATAACAGAGGTATCTTTCTGTACTACCAGCCGGTCATCTGACCGTTCCCTGCTAACACTTGCTCCACCCACACCATCATAGAATCTACACGTTTTTTGATGAGAATTGTTAGGGACACTGTTAGCGAGGTACCGCACAGGCCAGTTTGTGTGGCCCTGTTTTTTTGTCAACCGCTTGCCGCGGTCCCGGGCAAGACGATCGCCGTCGGACCAACCGACGGCGGCACCCCTGGCAATGGCGACAGCACGCTTTCCAAGCGCGCGACGTGCAGGTACACCCAAGCCGTGTCCGGCGACGGGTGCTGGTCAGTGGTGCAAAGATGCGGCATCACCCAGGACCAGCTGGTCTTGTTCAACAGCGCCAATCTATGCAACACCATACAGGTCGGTCAATATGTGTGCTGCTCTTCGGGGACACTTCCGACTTCACGCCGCAGCCCAACCTGGACGGCACTTGCAAGTCATACACGGTCAAGAGCGGCGACTATTGCGCCGCGATCGCGTCCGCCAACACGATTCAGGCCACCGACATTGAGACCCGCAACAAGAACACGTGGGGCTGGGCCAGATGCAGCTACCTTCTTATGGGCTAGACTATCTGCCTTTCCACCGGCTCCCCCCCGATCCCCGGCGCCGTGGCGAATGCCGCGTGCGGACCTACCGTCCCTAACACGCCCCGGCCGACCAACATGTCAACCCTCGCTAGCTTGAACCCGTGCCCGCTCAAGGTCTGCTGCAATGTGTGGGCCAATGTGGCATCACGAAGGAGTTTTGCATCCCGGCCCCAGCGGACACTGGCGCCCCAGGCACCGCCAAGCCGGGGTCCAATGGGTGTGTTTCCAGTTGCGGCATGGTCATCACCAATAATGCCTCGCCCCCTTCCAGCTTCAAGAGAATCGGATATTGGGAGGCGTGGAACGCTCAGAGGCCTTGTCTCCGCATGAAAGCGAGCCAGATTGACACCAACTATTACACTCACATTGTAAGTACCCGTGCCCGCCGGCCTCGATTGTTCCAGGGCTAACCATGCATTCTCTAGCACTTTGCTTTTGGCAGCATCTCGAGTACCTTTGACGTCAGCGTGTCCAATCTGACGCGGGAATTTGCCGAATTTAAGGCCCTCAGCGGCGTCAAACGCATCCTCTCGTTTGGCGGGTGGTCCTTCTCGACCGACTTTGACACATTCCCCATCTTTCGGCAAGGCGTGCAGCGACACAGCGACAGTTGTTTGCCACCAACGTCGCCGCTTTTATCGTTAATAACGGTCTCGATGGCGTTGACTTTGACTGGGAGTACCCCGGCGCCCCTGACATCCCAGGCGTCCCTCCGGGAAGCCCTGATGACGGATCCAACTACCTGGCGTTCCCGAAGCTAGTGCGAGCTGCACTCCCCCCAGCTAAGACCATTGGCATTGCGGCACCGGCCTCGTACTGGTACCTGCGGGGTTTTCCCATTGCAGAAATGGCCAGCGTGGTCGACTACATCGTCTACATGACATATGACCTGCATGGGCAGTGGGATTACGGCAACCAGTGGTCCGACGAGGGGTGCCCGGCCGGCAACTGCCTCCGATCTCACGTCAACAAGACCGAAACTAACCTTGCCCTGGCGGCGACGGCAACATCCTCGTGTACAACAATGTGCAGTGGGTGTCTTGGCTCACCATGCCACCGGTCACCGTGACCTACAAGAACACGTGGGTTACGACGGTGACAATCAACGGCGCCGTCATCACCACCTCTGCGGGCTACACCACCAGCACCGTAATCACGCTACCGCCCATTACCACGAAAACCATCTCCGTTTCCAACGTGGTCTGGAGTCCCCTGGCCCAGGGAACACAGACGTCGTCGTCATCAGGGGCGGCTGCCGTCATCTGGATAACCCAAACCCAGACCCGCAGCACCGGGCCTCCAGTTGTCTGGACCTACCGCCCCGGCCCCTATCCCACCCCCCCCATCGAATGGCCCCTGGCCACCACCACCACCACCGCCGCCGCCGCCTCCCGGCTTTGCTCCCAGTGTGACCATCAAGGTCGGCCCACCCCAGCCCACATGCCGACCAGGCCAGATTTGCGGAGTACCGTGCCTCCTAAACTACGGTAGGCCCGGATGTCTTGGTATTTGCGGGTGCATTGGGATTTTCTGCCCCAACGGAAACTGCGTCGGCGCGGGATGCATCGACTCTGGGGGTGGACCGGGCCACACTGATCCAAACACATGCCGCGAGAAACAGACGGCGAGTCACTGCATCAAGAGCTGCAGCGTGCTCGCCTATCCGGCGTCCCGAACGACGACGTGTAAGGATCCGGACTGCACGCGCACCATCGCGGCCTACACGGCCACCGACAGCACCAACCTATTCCCCCTTTCGACTCATTCTACACCTAATCTAACCCCCCAACTTCACAAACCCGTCCACACTATCCAGCACACTCTTCTCAAACTCAATCCACTCCCTCCCCAACAACCCCCTCGCCTTCCCCGCATAAAACCCCCATCCCACATCCGGATACGCCTCGTCAGGATTCCCTTCTTGAATCGCCCCCCTCCGCTCAGGATACCGCTCCCGCAGCACATTCGTCACCGCCTGCGGGGATATAGGTGAAGAGTTTCCTACCAGGAGATAGCGCCCTTGTGCGGTGGGATCCTCGACGGCGCGAACGACGAGGGCGGCGACGTCGCGGACGTCGACGAAGGTGCTGCGGATCGGGGAGAGGGGGGGAATGGCGCCGCCGTGGAAGATGGTGTGGATGTCGCGGAGGCGGATGCTGAGGCGGCTGAGAGGGGTGGGGAGGTACAGTGGGGGTCCGAGGACGGGGCTTTGTCATGTTGTCAGTCAGGTGTTAGTGCCGGTTGTGGGTTAGGAGGGATGGAAAGGGATAGATAGATAGGTTAATGGTTGACTTACGCCGGACAAATGCTCACCATCCTCACACCCCTCTCCCTCTCGCCCTCCTTCCCAGCAGCAGCCCAGAAAGCCCGCTCAGCAGCAGTCTTGCTCGCCTGGTAAATCACATACCCCCCCGCCGCCTCCCCTAGCTCATCCACCTCCCGCTCCGCGACATCGTTCCAGTCGTCTTCGGTGAAAACGTGTCCGACGTCGCGCACGGGGGAGAATATCGCGCTGATGGTTGACATGAATACGATGGAGCGGAGGGTTTTGGATTTGGTTTTGGTAGCGGAGGTGAGAAGGGAAGTTGTCCCGTTGATGGCGGCGCGCATTATGGGCTTGGGGTCGGAGGCGGTTGTTGAGAGGGGGCTGGCGAGGTGGGTGATGGCGTGGACGCCTGGGGATGTTGTTAGTTACTGCATGTAGGTACATATACCTGTTGGATGTCCGAGAGGAGAGGGAAAAGGAAGGTTTAGTTGGGCAGTGGTATACCATCAACGGCGCGGTCGAATGCTCTTGGGACGCTAATGTCAGGCACCTCGATGATTTCAAGACGGGTGCCATCGTGAAATGGAGAGAAGGTTTCGGTGAGGACGGAGTTAAGCGCGGGTGTGAGCGCGCGGACCGTGCCGCGGACGGCGTACCCGGCTTGGAGGAACGCCGCCGCCGTATGTGTAGCGATGTAGCCGTTGATGCCAGTGATGAGGACTAGACGGGTGGACATTGTGGCTTCTGGAAAGAAAAAAAAAGAAGCAAGAGAATGAAATCGGTATGCGAGAGTTGACGGGGGCGACCTCAAATTGAGATGGGTGCTGATGCCAAGATTCGAAGGGCGCGGCGGGATGAAGCCTGGCCGGTCTCGGAATACCACGGCATATCGCGGGCAAACAAACGCTATTTCTGGCGTGCGACTCCGCCCAGGGAAGCCACTACCAACCCAGACAGCAAGCATCACAAATAGGACTTGAACGCAGGACAAGCCAATTGTCTAGAGTACAATATATGCATTTCCGACCCCCTCCCAAGCTGAAATCTACCTAGGTCTTCCCTAATAAACCTTCGGCGCCGGATTATTAACCCACTCCTTCAACGGCGTAGTCCCATTCATCCCCGCCGCAACCGCCTGCACAAACGCCTGGGCCACCCAATCGCCCCCCTCGGGACTCGTATGCGTATGCTCCTTCGGAAACAGCGAATTCGTCTTCTGATTCCCCAGCTTCGCATACATATTGATGCACGCCTGGAAATGATCCAAAAAGCTGGCGCCCTTGCCCACATCCCTCGCCGCGCTGGCGGCGTACCCCACGAACCGCCCCGGCGCCGTGCTGAACTTGCCGCCTTCCCAAGGGTTGTTGGGGGTCTGGCTGGAGACGATGACGGAGGCGCCCTTGGCGATGAAAGACCGGGAGGCTTTTTCGACGTAGGCGTTGAAGGTGAGGACGGTTTCGCCGTTCTTGCCGGACTTGCAGGTCTCGGAGCCGGTGCCGGGGCAGTCGGAGCGACCGTTGTCGGAGGCCGAGTTGGGGGAGCCGCCATCGTTGTGGCCGAATTCGATGACGACGATGTCGCCGGTCTGGAGGAGTTTTTCGATCTCGGTGAAGCGCCCTTCGTTGGTGTAGCTGCGGGCGGAGCGGCCGGAGATGGCTTTATTCACGACAGGGATGGTGATGTATTTGGGGAGGTAGGGGCCCCATCCTGTGGGGGTTAGATCGGGGGGACAGGTTGTGAAGGGTGAAGGGCTTACCGTCGAGGCCGTTGCTGGTCTTGGCCATTGTGCTGTCGCCGGCGAGATAGACTGTCGGTGACGCGCGCTTCTCGGTACTACTGCCGGCGGGACTGCAGTGTGCTCCCGCCACGAGCGCGACGGTTAGGAAAGTCCGGACAAACATGATCGGTTTTGTTTGAAGGGAGTGCGGATTGACGAATGGCGATTGGCAACTGAGACTCGACCCGGAATCGTAGAGAGCGGCGACTCAATCACAACGAGAGGAGGAACCTACCCGTTTTTGAATGACGCACCCTATACCGAGCCAAGGACGTGACGGCACGCCGCTAGGTGCAACACATTCCGTTCCGCGGCCAGCAACGGCCGGCCGTCTTGGCCGTGATATTGCATTTGCTAGCGGCTAAAAGGGCGGACGCTCAATGGTGGCCCCAACATCTGGAGTCCGCGGATGAATTGCCAGACGGAGTAATTACCCCAGCTATGGGGTATACAGCTCCATCCGTAACCGGGTTGCGGCCGCCGGTTCGAGCGCATGAGTTTGCTCCGCAGCGTCTCCATCTCCAGCGCAACGACCACGGAGCTGAGGGTAGCATTCGGGGCTCGACCTGTGTAAATTGCAAGTTAATACCTAGACACGTGTTTCACATTCCCGACGTCCAGCTTTCCCCTTCGTGATGCAATCGAAGCCGAGGTCAGGCAAAGTCTAATGACGAGTTCATCTTCCCTCATGTCCCAGTCACAAGACGCATCAGACCGAGCGGCAATCAGATGCGGTATATTGACGAGTCGGCTTGCGCTTTTGTATGCCTTGAGTCTATCGAAAAAAATGTTTTAGCGAATTAGAAGTTCAAAGCAGACCCCATGTGTGCCACGCAAGCCGCAAAGGGGAGTTTTTGCGAACCAGCCACCCTTGTTGCCACGTCATGTATCTACTCCTTATCGTCGAGCACGGGCAAGCTAACCAGCCTATCTTACAACGCGCGCCAGAATGCGTGGCTAGGAGAATGTCAGTTCCACAAGTCAATCAGTGCTCCATCCGGGCTTGAATACTTACCAGCGCATGAGCAAACTCCGTCGCTCTCGCCTGAAGGAAGGTTTCGGTGCTTCTTTCGGTCTCTACAATAGTGCGGACATTAGTAACAGTCTTCGTGCTGGGATTCCGGGTCACAGTTCGAATCGTCGGCAGCGTCGTAGTCCGGCGAGTGGTGGTAGGACGAAGAGTCGGAAGGCCGATTGTCGGGATGATCGTGGGTGTACGAATTGTGGGGGTACGAATTGTCGGGAGGGTGATGGTAGGAGGACGGATTGTCGGGATTGTGATTGTTGGGATAATGATTGTGGGGATGGTGATGGTGCGACGCGTTGTAGTCGTAGGGCGAACCGTCGGGGTTATAGTCCGAGTTGTCCGGGTTGTCGGCCGAGTGGTTGGCCCCGTCGTCAGCGTTGTCGTGGGCCGGGTCGTGGATCGGGTAGTCGGCGTTGCTGTGGGCCGGGTAGTCGGCCGCATAGTGGTGGTCGTCGGCCTAGTCGTCGGTCGAGTAGTAGTGCGCGTCGTCGGACCCGTCTGGCGTGTGGTAGGCCGAGTTGTCGTCTTTGTCGGGGGCGGGCAGAGTGTGACAACCGTTGAGCCAATGGTCTTAGTTGTGTCAAAGACGGAGGTCCTGGTCACAGTCACTGTCGTCTTATCGCCGACAGTGATGGTGGTTGGAACAACAATGGTCTGCGATACGACAGTTGTGATGGGAACGATGGTAGTTGTCACAACTCCAATCGTCTCGGTTACCAGCACAGTCCGCGTGGTCGGAATAACCCTGGTAGTCTCGCGACCTGGCAGCGTAATGGTAGTGGTCCTTCCCCTTGGGACAGTAATAGTTGTACCCGGGAGGGTAAGAGTTGTAGGTCTCGAGATGGTAGTGACTGCGCCAGGTCCTGTGACTGTAGTGGTTCTTTCGACGGTCTCAGTAGTCCTCACCGTTCGTGTGGTTTCACGCGCCACCGTAACCGTAGTCGTCTCATCCTCATCGACAGTGACGGTGGTGCCCGGGAGGACAACTGTGGTGGGCTGTGTGAAGGTGATAGTAGTAGGCCTGTCGACGGTCTCTGTGGTTCTCACAGTTCGAGTGGTCTCACTTGGCACGGTGACTACAACCGTCTTCGTCTCGTCTCTGCTGATAGTAATGATGGTACCTGGGAGAGTAACTGTGGTAGGTCTCGTGAACGTGATTGTGGTGGGCTTGTTGACTGTTTGGGTAGTTCTCACAGTTCGCGTGGTTTCACGCGCCACCGTAACCGTAGTCGTCTCATCCTCATCAACAGTAACGGTGGTGCCCGGGAGAACAACTGTAGTAGGTTGCGTGAAAGTGATTGTGGTGGGCCTGTCAATGGTGGTGGGCTTGTCGACGGTTTGGGTAGTTCTCACAGTTTGTGTGGTGGGTTGGCGAACAGTCTGGGTAGTTCTCACGGTGCGTGTGATAACACTCGGTACCGTAACGGTAAGCGTCTTCGTCTCATCTTCGGCGACAGTGACAGTGGTTCCCGGAAGAGTAATCGTAGTGGGCTGGCTAAGTGTGATCGTGACGGGCCTATCAACAGTCTCGGTAGTCCTGACAGTTCGCGTAGTTTCACGCGGCACTGTAACCGTAACCGTCTCGTCGTCTTCAACAGTAACAGTGGTTCCCGGGAGGACAACGGTGGTAGGCTGCGTGAAGGTGATTGTGGTGGATCTGTCGATAGTCTTAGTCGTCTCCACCGTTCGCGTGGTCGAAATGACCTGGGTGGTTTCGCGCCCCGGGATCGTGACCGTAGTTGTCTCATCCTCGTCGACAGTAACGGTGGTGCCGGGAAGAGTGAGCGTCGTGGGCGTTGTGATGGTGGTTACTGAGCCTGGTGCCGTGACTGTCGTAGGCCGGTCGATGGTCCTGGTGGTTCCAGGAAGAGTCAACGTTGTTGGCTGGTCAATCGTAACCGTAAATCCAGGCTCCGTGATGGTGCGAGTTTTGGTCTGGCCTGAGCTCACAGAAATGGTGACCGTGGTTCCAGGGAGCGAAACGGTGGTGGGCCGAGTGACGGTGACGGTGGTGGGTCGGCCAGGGCGGCCAGTCCGAGTGATCCTTGTTGTGATCTTGGTGGTCTTGACAGTCGTGGTAGGGCGCGTGGTCGGGCGAGTGACTGTCGTACGCGTGCTGCAGTGGCCCGTGTTGCAGTAGGAATCAAGATCGCGCACCCATCCGTAGCCGTTGCGCATTTGGATGTTCCCATCTCCTTTGTTGGTTGCGTACGAGGCCTTGCCAGTGTTAACATTGCGTGTCTCCCTCATAAATCACAAGATAGACTTACATCGTACTCCCTCGTATACATGGAGCAGTACAAGCCCTGGGCAACGTTGTTCTCGTACAAGATATAGGCGACGAAGAATTTCTACGGTCGGATCAAATTTCAGAGCCAGCACAGCAAATCGAAGAACAGGGCGAATGATGTACTCACGCATTGCATGTAGCCACCGTTCTTGTCGGGGTGCTTCCTGTTGTAGTTGGTCGTGCTTGTGCAAGCCGCCGCGCACATCTCGGGGATGAAGCTCTCCGGGTAGAACTTGAAGCCTGTACGGGCTCTGATCAGCACCAAAGTCTGCGACACGGATCACCGAGAACATACCAATGTAGGTCTCCTTTCCATCCTCATCCAAGGGCGCGTTGATGGTGGCATCACCGAACGGAATCGGGCCTCTGTAGCCTTCGATAGGATCCATGCTCATGAACTGGCCAGCGCCGGATACAAGGCTCGACAGCAGGGCGACGCCCGCGGCGAGGAGGGCCGGTAGTGAGCCGACCATGGTGGGCAACAGCTAGTGTTCCGTGAGGGCTGAGCTGCAGTGCTGAGCAGAAATATAGCGGACAGCGACTCTGGTGAGGGAGCAGCTGTTGAACAAACTCCAAAGTTTCTGGCGACGACCGGTCTATATCAGTTCTGGCCCAGAGGGACAGTCCTGCAGTTGACGCTGTGATTTCCATGTGGCCTGCTTCCGAGGGTCCATCTGGGAAGCCTCATCAGCCGAAAGTTTGTGCTTTTCGGCAAATATCTGTCTCGGGACGCAACGATAGCGTTGCTCAACACGAGGTCAGCGACGCCGCAGACGGGTCTTGATCCAGGAGGCGCCGGTATTTCAGGCTCCCAGCAGTTCTGTGTACAGTCATCGATCGAAGCCATCAGCAGGTGGCGCTTTGCGACGACCTGAGGTTCGATCTCTGGAGGTAGATTCCGGGTCGCGGCCGACGGGGCAGCTCCGCTCCTGGAGAGTTCCGCAACCTTAGCATTATTCGGTAACTTCTCCCTTGCTAACCGGCATCGTCAGCCAGCTTCAAGTGCCAGCGTGTGGCTACGATGGGAGCATGAATACCATCATGATATCGCGGCATATTTGATGAGCCCAAAGAGAAATGGCTGATGCCCCTAGACAATTCTCATCACCTCCGCGGCACAGCTGTCAGTCTCCGTTGAGCGAAGTCCCACTCACGGTGATCTAGCTCAGAGCCCGCGATCGGAGCGCGGTACCACACGCCATCGTTTAAATAATAAGCTTTGTAAAGGTCGCTCCAGCGAGCTCGACTTCATGCTAGGACGGGAGCAGCCGCTCATGCAGACGGGAGGCGCCTGAAGATGGCGTTTCACAAGTAGCCGCTCCATGTATAGATATGTGGGTGTTGATGACCGAAATCAAGACCGCCGGTCAAGGATCTCCTCACAGATGCCGCCTGTAAGAACGCCCTGCAGCCCGTCATCTCTGGCATCTCCAAGTGCGGAACCTCTGCTCCGTATCGCCATGAATAACGCTGACAGATACCCCGCGGGCCAAGGCGAAGCCAGCCACTGAACTCAATTCGTCTCTCCATCCCCTCGTCGCGTCGCGCCTCCGAAGCTGGGGGTTTTCGTTTCTCATGACCCACGCCGATCCCCCCTCGGGCGTCCGCGGGCACTAGGAATTATCCGGGTGTCTCGCATTGTTCGCGGATGGTGCGCACGTTCTTGAGGCCGTATAGAGTAGCTAACGGAGAAGGAATCGCGTGCGAGGAGCTAGGGGGGCAACAAAACGGGGGCCGCAATCCGACTAGATTGAAGAGCAGTTCGACTCTCTTCGCAGTGGCAAGCCTCAAATGAAGCTTCTTTGGAGATGCGTGCCGCGGTACCAAGCGCTTGGTTCATCTGCGCACCGGGTAAAGAATCAATGAGTGCCCAAATCGCGTGGCGAGCGAAGATCGCCGAGCTTGGCGCGTTGGGAACGCGTCTTCCCTCTCCTGCCACGCCAGGTTTTCCCACCGTGACGGTCAACGAAGTCGCTCCCCATATCGGCTTCTATCGCAGGTTCGGCCAGTCAAAGCATTGAGATGCGAATCAGCAAAAGCGTCGCGGCCGCTGCTGCCCATTTGGTGCTGTTGTCATTTTGATCCTCGCCCGGCCGCAGACCTCTGCCCTGGCTGTTGGAGGTTGTAGCGCGCGATCCGGAAACATGACTGGAGAACAGACTTCAAGTGGGGCCGATCTCGACCGAGGCTCCACCTTTCACGACATGCCACCACAGCAGCAACCAGCCGCATCGAGATGCATGCTGAAGATGCCACTCCCTTCCCAGGGCGGGTGATCATCAGCACCCTTCACTTTCTCCGATAACACGCATTCGTTAAACATTTAGAAGTGGGCGGGTGCATATCTGCATACCTCATGCCCCATCTTTGCGGCAAAAAGGATCTTCAATTGATCTTACTGTAGAACTCGTTGTGTTCTGGAGTTAAATAAATAAAACTTCCCCCAGATTCGAACCGTTGCGACTACTATCCAGCACTCCATTGGGAAGGTGTATAGTTCCCGAACGTAACGAGTTGAGGAGTCCCAGCCTAGCCAACTACACCACAGCCGAAACTGATTACTACCGTTGGTTGAAATAGTAGCCCGCGGACCACGTATATATCCTGCCGCTCCGTTCATCCGATCTTGGGTTCCCTCCAGCTATGTCGCCGCTCCAGAGAAACGAGTGTATTCTTCATTCCTGTAACCACAAATTGAGGTTCCATAAATGTGTTCCCTTTGTACATTGAAGGCTATGAAATCAGCTGAAAATATAAGCGTCGTGGCATAGGATTTGCGAAGAGGCTGAACTCTAAACATGGGAAACCAACCACAGCGAGAGATATAGATACTATCAATACCGAGTTCCTTGGAAACACGATCCGCCTTTCCGATCTCCATCATTTTCCCTCCTCTTCCCTCACAGTCTTGCTGTCCGCCCCTGATGCGAGTCCTGCTCGCCGAGCTTCCTCGATGGCTTTTTCGGATGCTCTGACTTGGAAGTCGAAGTCCCTGGTAACGGTAGTATCTGAGCCTCCCCAAGAAGATTCGTACGATACACCTCTGCCGAGCTCTCCGATAGACGTTTCAGGCCTTCCGGCTCGATATTGCCAACCTTGGGGGTCGAGATCGTGTTCGGATTGAACCCGCTCACCCCCAAACTACCCACCTCCTTTTTTTCGCCTTCTGCCAAGCTGGCCGAGGCCCGATCATCGGGGTCATCTCTCTGGCAATTCCAACTCCCCGACCGTGAATCGTGACCTGAGCGATCGGGCCCCGTTTCCCCTGGAGCCTGTTCATGGTTTTCAGACATGGCCGAGTGCCAGTTGATATGACTCCATAGACTCGCGCCGTTGCTGTCATTGCTGTCGGGCGGGGAGATGGGATTCCCGTGCTCCTGAGTGGTGGTAGGGCCAGGGTCTTCTATCGTTGCAACGTCGTCTCCAACTTCATACTCCATTGAGTCGCAGGTCTGGAGTCTTTGCATCTCTTGACTCACGATCCGGTAGATTTGAGGACTGACACGACGAAATATTCGTTGGAATGTCTTCGCGAAGGGGTAGAAAACTATTAGCGGGTATAACCACGGGATACGGTCCCCGATTGGAAAGACTCACCTGTTCCGCACGAAGTCTGTGATGGCTGTCGCTCATGAGGAACTGACGTCGGTCAAGGGTGCGTTTGTGCCGGAGCAGTGGTTTGTATCAGGTAAAGCAGAAGAAAATAGCGTACCTTACTGATAGCCAAGCTGAATGTACCAAGAAACTACTCAAAAACTACAGGGAGGATGAAAGCGACCGGATTAAATACTTGGTGGGGGCTGCTCCGTATGTGCATTGCTCGCCTTGTGACTGCATTGCCGCCAGGGTTCGGGAACCGTTGCCGGACTGGAACTTCATCTCTTCCACATGATTGGGGCGCTCACCGGGGATGCATTGTGCATTTCAAGGGTTGGGCGAGGCTAGCAAGTCATTGGGTAGTGCCTGCATATTTCGGGCATCATCGCCTCGACGCCGAAAGTGTCACCAAATGCGTTGAACCTTTTTCTCACGTTTCGGCGCCGAGAAATGGCTCAAAGGTGCGTTGAACAAAACCATCAAGCACCTCTCTTGCTAAATTTGGGCGATTGAAGGCGTCTGTTCTGAAACTGAGAAGCGATTGACGTGGCCTTGCATTTCGTTGAACCCGTCGCGGGTTTCGTGGTTGGGCATTGACCGCGGAGGAGACAATTGTTGGCAGTCCTATCTTTGCTGTGGAGAGAAACTTGCCACCCATCATGGCTCAATGCTAGGGCAACCGTGGTGCTGGCCGAGCAGTAGGAAGGTGCAGCTCGCTGGTTGGGCGAGTCGATGCGCAACCGAAGGCGATAGGGGCGCGCCTGCTGTCAGCAGCGCGTCACCACACCTTCTCCCATCGGTGGCAAAGGCTCAAAGCCCAATCCGAGGACACGCGTATGGTCCCCAAACATCCACGTTTCTGGCGTATCAGTGTAGAGCGGTTGCCTTGCCATTCGGGAACAGAATCGATACCCTCTCTGAGCTAAAAAAGATCATCATGTCGCGGCTCCGCCCCACAGACACCAAAAGTGGCACATTGACGATGCGGCTGTAAGCCAAGCCCGCCTCTTTGGGCGCGGAGGTAAATAGAGCCCCTGATCCGGCACCTGCCGGGTAGTCCCCCCACAGTTTAACAACTCTCCCAAACACATTCACAAACTCCGCCCCGCTTATTCAGTTGTACGCCCGCCTTGAAGGTACGGGACATCCCCAACAGTTGAGAGCCGCTCACGGTCCAGGGTAACAGCAACTGACCGTGTTGCAGACGAAATTATTCTTGCCAATTTGAGCCACAGCATGCCGGACAGCTCTCGCGACCCTTTATTTCATGAGAATGGATACTTCGACGGTGATTACCCCTGGCCATATTCGCCTCTAGGGAATAGCAATGAAATTGAGAACGCCCATATCCAAGGCAGCAACAATGGCTTTAACCCCTGGATTCCGAGTCAGGGCGAGCATTCACGTTCTCCCCCTGAGGATCCTTTTTCTCGACTGGAATATGATCTTGCCGGCGTGCTTCCCAGCCCAGGATATGCCGCACATAAAGGTCTCATGTCCAGCGGTCCAAGCGTGCTGCATGTCCCTCCCACGGATGTCCCCTCTCGGATTCCAGAAGTTACGTTCAATCTTTCTTCCTCTGACGCCCCAAGGATACCCACCATGGACTCTTCGCCTGAGTTATTTGTCTCTCGCCCCTCAAGAACCAACAACCTGGACTATGTCTCGGCCACTACCTCCGCTGCTGCTCCCTCTTCTGCTATTACTTCCCGCCGCCGGAGACATCCGTCTGGAAGCCTGAGTGTCGTGATGCCCGGAAGGGTCGAGGAGACAGCCACGCCATTGTCTCCCCATCTAGGATTGCCTTTTGGAGAGGGAACTAATGAGGAGAACCTTTTGATGACACTCCGAGACGCCGGGCATGGATTTACCTATATCTCACAGCAGATGCATGAACAACTCGGCATCGAGATCACATCCAACGCTCTGGTGAAGCGGTACGGCAAGATACAAAACATGTACATGACCGTAAGTTCTTTTCGTATTTTCCTCGCCTGTTGCCCAGGCTAAGGGTCTCGATGCCGCAGCGCCTAATATCTGCTGTTCTAGGTGCTTCCCAAAGCCGTCAGCAACCAGATGCCGTTGATAATGAGCCTCATCAAAGACGAGTTGGAGCGGGAGAAAGTCACAGCCAACGGTGTTTTGTCCGAGGCCGAGATCTGGGAGGCGGAGCAGATTTTGAATGATCTGCCTCAGAGCCTCCCAAAATGGCTTCAAAATGTTGTGAATCGGAAACGGAGAAATGCGCAGCCACCACGACAAGCCAGGTGACGGTCTTCAATGAAAAAATTTTCTGGTTAGAGTGGATGCGGCGTCTTGCTTCGGTGGACATGTTGGCAGCATCTGGCGTGGGAGTTGCATTAAACGGAGCAGAACTTTGCTAGAACACAGAATTGATGAAATTTGGCGATTCTCTACAATATCTGATGCTTCGGGGGTGAGAGGACATAGTTGACATATCCTCTTCCTAATATTCTCATGTTCCTCCTTACTTGTGTTGAGTTAAAAGAAGTCCTAGCAAACTAGAGTCATGGCCTCTTGCTATCTTGTGTATGACAAACTCGAACAGATATTCTGTGTCCAGAATGGCACTCTTCACACTGCCCACCAATATAAAATACTGGAAAATGATAAGATCCCATCGCATCAGAACGCGTCTCGTGGAGCATGCATAACTGGCAGACCCAAACCGGGTACTGTGGTTTAATTCCTTTTGCCAAAAAGCGGGCAAAAGACCATATGTAGAAAGTAAAAAAATGTGGAAAAACCAGAGTGACATGCCACTTTGCGTGAATAGGCTCCCCGTCACATGTGTGTTGAAACCATGATGACCCAGAAGCCAAACGCGACAGAAACGACTCGACTACCTATGACATCCCCCAGAATTTGCTCGTTACCAAGAATAGGTTCATTCTCTCACAGCCTTGCCCTGTCGTCACCTTTTGGAACATGTAAGGGGCCATCCCTTGCCCTGATAGTCCGCGCTTCTGCATGGGCCAAATCTGGATCCTTTCTCAATTGCGGGCTGTCTGAGCTGGGCAGTTGCGACTGTTGCCGGAGAAGAGACATGAGCTCGTCGTCCAGAATTGACCTGATTCCGTCTGGAGAGTAGGCAAGAGCTCGAGATATGACCTACGGCCATAGAAAACATGAAGGAATCGTCAGCTGGCTGGGCTATGTACGGTAGGGATAGCTTTTTTTCTTTCTTTTAGGGAAGCTCACCGCCCAGACCTTATGCGACGGGCGCTCGTCGCTGGGGTGCATATGCATAGGGGATGCCGCCTGGTGCTGGCGAGTATCGGTAGGGGCTTATCGACGGTGCCGTTTATTGTCCTCACATAAGATAGGTGCCTAGGAGATGTTGCTAGCTAGACACTTGGGACTCAGGTGCAAAACAGACATCATGGCTTGAGGAGGTGCGCGTATTTAAGCTCTCGGTATTTCGCTCACGGCTAGGCCAACCAACCTTGCACATCGTTTGTGCCGAAAAGGCCGGCAGCAATGCGAGGACTTTCTCAGAGATGGGAGAAATGTGAAAGCAGTGGAATGGAAAAATGTCGTTGTCACAGGCGGGGCACCAGGTCTGGATTGGACACACGCACAGCCAAGCCTCAAACAAAAATTGAGGTACAGATACACCGAAGATAGAAGGACTCCATTCCTTGTACCTGTCGTAATGCGGCTCCGCATTCACCTGGCCCGCTGTAAATTGGTATATGTACCGATGTATTCGAGGGTTTACGTCTTTTCCTGTCTTCGATCGGGTAACTTGCAGCTCCAGGCTCAATGCCTGCTTCAAAATGCTGTGTGACGCAAGCCCTGCTGTTGCTGAGGCTTGATGCCACGGTGGCTGTGGCGGAGGCTCTGAGCCTGCAGGCATACTTCGGAGCAGGGGCTTGAGGCCTGAAGCCGGGCCAACCACAGCAGACCACGGTTTCTTGTGACCAACCGAACCACTTCTCAACATCACTCACGTCGAGTTAAGACAACGCACTCTGTGGCCATTCGCCGACCACGTCGCTTGATACCGCCTCAAAACCCCCGAACACGCTGGAGAGCAGAGAGCCGATGCTAGCACCCCGTCAGAGGGAGCGATGTCGGTAGCAGCGCACGAAAAGTGCCTTGCGCCTCGTTCTTGGAAGGGAAAATGGAATTCTGAAAATGGAGGGACGATGGCAGCAAGCCTGACCCATAATTCCCCACCCGCTCTCTTAGGCCTGACTTAATGCCATGTCGTTTTCATGTAATAAAGGCGAAGCCTGCTCGCCGTTTGAAATGAAGCTCTTGGTGGGGTTTTGACCGACTCTGCTTTAGAGTCACCTAATCGAGCCATATTCCACAGCAAGCTACCGCCATTGAAGGTATGAAAATGATCACCCACGCATGTTTCCAAATGCGCAAGCACAGATTCTGACGGCCAAACAGGGAATATATCACTCCAAAACCGAGGAAATAGCCGCAGACGCCATGGACTCTCCCGATTTTCCCTCTGACGAAGAGGGCATCGGCTTCGATGAACACGATGACCTCATCGATCTTGGCGAGCCGTCTGCAGCTCGAGGGGAGAGCAACCATGGTCCCTGGCCCATCGGTTTCACAGACAGCTTTCTTGAGGATGCCCAAGAGCCGCAACAGCAACCGGGGTTCGTTGCCCCTCATGTCTTGGTCGGTCCCTCATTCCCACGACAGTCTCTCGACCATTCGTTCCCACCGCCGGTCGACATGGGAAATGCCTACATCAGCTGGGAACAGAGTCAATACCACTCAGTGAGTGAGTTCGCCCCGCATGTGCTGGACTATGATCCCCGTCTTCTGTCCATGGACCTTATGTGCAACTACCCCGAGGCCTCGACTTCAGGCCAACAAGCGGCCCCCTTCCCCGTTGTGCGTCCGCCGGAAGAGCCCATGCCGTCGGCGGCGCTAAAAGCACAGTTAGCGGTGTCTATTGAAGACGGAAAGGCTGAGGAGAACATGATTTTGCTGAACCGCCGGGAGGCCGGGGTCGGGTATCAACAGATCTCAGACGAAATCCTGGCGCAACTTGGCGTCAAGATCTCAACCAATGCGTTGGTCAAGCGCTGGAACAAGATGCAGGGTCTCCAAATGAGCGTGAGTGTGTCTGTATACTACCCCTTTGGCCGCCTCTCTTTCCTATCCACACGGGGAGAGGGTTTCTAGGATATATCAGCTGATATTACTCTGGAGCTTGTAGTTGTTACCCACGGCCATCAAAAATGGGATGCCTCGTATCCTGGACCTCGTCGGAGAATTAGTGACGCGAGAGATGGAGCGGGCGGACAACGGTCCTCTCTCGGAGGCGGAAACGCAGGAAGTCAACGAGATCATGATGGAGCTACCTACCATCCTACCAAGGTTCATCCAGACCCGCGTTTGTCGCAAGCGAAAGACCACGTCGCCGACGACCCCGGAATAGGGCTTCATCGATCGTGCTGGAAAAGGTAGGTCAAGTCTCTGTTTCTGTTTCTTAGTGTGATGACAACCCGGGAAAATGGCGAATTGTGGTAGTATCGGTGCGCCATGAGTTTCCTCTGTTGGATTCGGGGGTGGGGACGGTCGGCATGATTGCTGCTGCTGTTCAACTCGGCAAAGCTTCCATTCTAGGCTGAGGTCTGAATGGCTGGCATGATGCGGGTGCAACTTTCAACACTGCACGGGTGGCCTCTTTCCTTTTTTGTGTTATTGAACATTCCCCCATTTTCCTCGTGTGAGGAAGGCTCATTGAGAGGGACGGTTGCACGCATATACCGTGTTCCACATTGCTATCGTGACCATTCCTCTTCAGCGATTACCAACAAATAGGCTCACGCTGTATATACAATGACTGTCAACATGCAGGGCTCTATCTCGACGCCGGCATAATCGTGATGTCCAATCATTCCGGGTATAGGTAGACACTAAGTAACTCTAAAGACATCCAGCTTTGCACACCCATGACCAAAGAGACAAGACTCGTGGATATCAGACTCATATCTCCAAGGAAGAGGGCCAGCAGACCAATGTTCCGAGTTTAAGGACCTGTTTCCGAGGATTATGTCGGTACGGAAGAGAAGCTGGTGGCCGCAACACGGCCATCACAGGTATAACCCAAACGCCCAGACTTTCTTTTTAGGTATCCTCCTTTAACCAAGCCCTACCGGGGCTCGGTCATGTACCTCGCATCCCATGTGCCCTCGCGGTTGTGAAGCACCTGGCCCGAGTCGTACAAATACAATAAAAGGAGCCAAGTCGACCAATGTGGCTCCTGGTTTGGTAACCAGGAGCCAGTCCTAACTCAGTCAACCTGCTTCTCGCAGCCGATGCGGCCCAGGAGTTCCTTGCGGTCGCTGTGGCTGGGGAGACTGACCCCAGTTGCTGTCGACGCCGCACGCTTCACACCCGCTCTCCTCTCCCAGTTCTTCAAGTCGAGTGCGTCCACTCCAACCTCTTCCTCAAGCGGTCGCGCCTCTTCGTAGACAACCTCTTCCTCCTCTTCCTCCTCTGCTTCGTCATCGCTCCGCGGGTCGTCGGCCCCATCTCCCCTGAGGGTTCTGAGGGCAACACGGATGGCAAGGGAGAACCACATGATAGCAAGACCCTGGAGGAAGAGCAGCATGGAAAGGAATGTCCACATGATCGCGTCGTTATAGCACATGATTCCGTCGGACTTCCAAAGCGGCTCCAGCATATAAAAGTGGCTTTCGTCCACTGGAACCTCAAACGGCCCGGTAATGTTGTTGGGAGGACCCTTGAAGCATTTGTCGCCATTGATCGCTGTCGAGTGCACCCAGACAGAGTAGCACACCATCATGTAGAAGATGTGGCGTGCAAAAAACCAGGAAACCATGAAGACACCAAACATGTAATCGCAAAGCGTGGTGTACCCGAGGTACTTCAGACACTTGGCGGCCTAGAAAATGGTCAGTTGATACTTGCACAAGTTGGATATCACAACTTACGGGCAGAAATATGTCAACAACATCCATCAGAACTAAGATGAGGTTGCCAACGCGGGTGTATCCGTATCTGTATGATCCATACATCAGGGATATCGTGATGAAGTGATGGCTGAGCATCTGCCAGTAATCCTTGCGGCGCTCCTCAATGTTTATGACCAACACCTGCTGCACCCAAAAACCTAGCTGAGCTAGAATGTAACTCTTCATGAGCCAGCTCGTCCCGCGATTGGGCCAGTCGGTCCAGAGATGTTGGAGATCCAAAAAGTGGGGGGAAACGCAGTAGATGTACTACATCGAGTGGTCAGTCAACAATGGGAGAGGCAGGAGAAGCGCTTTGGGACTAACCACTCCGAGGGTCCAAAAGAAACTGTAGTAGATGCCCAACCAGGCTTGTTCGCTAAACCTGGTGAGATCCTTCCTCTTCTCAATTCCGTTTGCTTTCGCGAAGGGCGCAAGCAGGTACTCCATAGTTGCAGCGCGAAGGCCGGTGAACAATACGATGCAGAACAGGACGAGGTAGCCATCGTCCCAACCAATGCCATACTTGCCCGTCTCTGGGTCGTAGTAGGAGAGTGTAAAGTATTTGGCGGTGTGTTCGCGGGCGCGCGGCATGCCATGGGCAAGGAATAGGAGAGCGATGAGGTTGAAGGAGAAGCCTGGGCAAAATGAGGTCAGCATGTGCTCGACGCTGAAAGTGCTGAAACAGCGGCCAACTAGAGAGGGTCACGAATTGCGCAACGGGGTCGCGCGTCACTGCAGATGACCTGGGCAACAGCTGCTCCGCGCCGGGATTCTGACGTACCAATCTGGTTCTCGACAAACCACCTCACCAAGTGCTTCCAAGGGCTGTCCCCCTTCCTCTTGACGCGGCGAACGATAACGACGTTGTTCGAGGCCTGCATGTAGAGAGGGCCGTTCATGGTCTCCTGGCGCTTCACCGTCCTTCGCACGGGTGCGGGAGCCGCAGTTGGAGAGACAGCAGCGGGCGTTGGCGTGGGCGCGGGCGCAGAGACCGGGCTCGGGCTCGCTGCCTCTGCGAGACCTCGGTCCACTACCTCTACCTCTGGGCCATTGCTTGCGTTAGGTTCGTTGGAGTCGCTCATTGTCAGCTTGGGGGGCTGGCAGCTGGCCCAATTGGCCTCGCAAAGCAGTGTGGATGGGCGGGCGCCGTTGTCACTGACGAAAGAGGCGAACGATGGCTCGTTGGGGTAGTCGTCTCGTTCCGCAGCCGGGACGAACTTTGTTGTCAATGGGAAAAATCAAGCCACGAGTTGGGCTCCGTCGGACGGTGACAGAGTCTGAGGGAGGAAGGCAGCCGAGGGTGAAGGGGCGGGTCAACGGCGGTGTGTCTAGAAAACGAGCGACGACAGATTGGCAGTTTAGCAGAGGGCCACTGGATTTCTCGCAACGGCAACCGAACGACACTCTCCACCCCTGTTGGCAAGTTTGGCGAATGTTGAATTTGGAGCTAGACCCACTAACAAGGGCGGTGGCAGCGCCTGCTGGAAAGGGGGTGACCGGGGCAGCTCCTCGATCAACGAAGCCACCCATTTTTCAACCAATTTCAGAAAATGGTGGGGAAACGTGCAGGAAGGAGCACGGGCCGCCAGATCAAGGGACAACCTCCCGGCTCCCGCGCGCACATCTCGCGGCAGTCCGCGGCCAGCCAACCCCAAAGAATACAGTAAGAACGTGGGTTGTGATCCTCCCGAGCCGTGTCTCGGTCTGTTGATAGATATCTAGAGGGTCAAAGAATAACCGACCCCCGCTCGAGTCCTGTCGCGTTCCCGGTGCCCTGTGCAGGCTCCTCTCCGTCGCCGCAGGTTGAGCTGAGCATTGAATTCCGCATGGCCGAAAGCCAATGGGGACGTCGGGATTTGAGCTGTTCTACATTGCATTGTCGTCATGCAGCTGTTGATTCGCCCGTCAACGGGACTCAATCGATTTGCATCCCAACGATCTCAGCTGTGGTGGGGGGCCTCTGCTCTGGTACTGAACAGACACGAAGAGCTCAATCTAGCAACACATTGAGCATGAGTGGTGATATCAAGAAATCAGGGCATATGTAGGGTACCAAAAGCTACGGGCGCACAGAAACAAGACCAAAGAATGCTGCGTTCTCATTTCCGCTCTCACATGTTTTCCATGGCCCGCTAAAGCTTGACTGCAAATCTGCAATGTTATCTGAGATCTGGACCGCCTTTAGGGCCCAGGGCCAAGCTTTCGTCAAATTGTGGTGGGGCAGACCCTAACCCCCGCCTCACCACGACATGACGTCTTGGCAGCCTCGCGCGTCGGCCATCGCGAAATTTTAGCCTTCTCCCGCTTCTCCAAACGCACCCCACAACGATGAACCAAATCCGCGCCATCCAGGCGCTCAACAAGCGCGAGATCGAGAATGGCGTGTCGCCTGAGGCCTCATGGCACGTCGACTACCGCGACACAGCCTTCATCTACTTTGGCGGGCTGCCGTACGAGCTCACCGAGGGCGACGTCATCACCATCTTCAGCCAGTTCGGCGAGCCGGTATGGCTCAAGCTAGCGCGCGACAAAGAGACGGGCAAGTCCAAGGGCTTTGGGTGGCTCAAGTATGAGGACCAGCGCAGCACCGACCTGGCTGTCGACAACTTCGGCGGCGCCGAGATTAGTGGTCGCCTGGTCCGCGTCGACCACGCGCGGTACAAGTTTCGCGATGACGAGGACCCCGAGGAGGGCCGTATTAGCTGGGAGGACATGACGCAAAAGGAGCGAGCCGAAAAGGGGCTGCGCAGCGAGGACGAGAGCGACGAGGGCTCTGAGGATGGAGGGGAGGCAACGGCCAAGCAGCGGCCGCTGCTGAAAGAAGAACAGGAGCTTCAGTTGCTGATCGAGAATCATGACGATGATGACCCTATGAAGGAGTACCTGGTCGAAGAAAAGAAAAAAGAGGTTGAAGAGGCCCTGCGCAAAGAGAAGAGAAAAGCCGAGAAGCACGAGCGGAGACACGGGGACAAGGAGCGACACCACAGGTCGCATCGGTCAAGGCGGGATAAAGATGACGAGGGCCGGGACCGATTGAGGTCCAGGGAGAAGATAAAAGAGCGGGAGGATCGTGATTTGGACCGGAAACACAGATCCAGGCGAGATCATTCACCCAGTGGGCGCCAAATAGACACCAAGGGCTCCGATGAGCGACGGGAGAGACATCGTGATTCCAAAGAACGGGACCGGGATGATGACCGCAGGCGAGAAAGAGGTGGAGATCGTCGCCACAGAGAAGATGACGATGGCTCTAGAAAAGACCGGGAGAGATATAGTCGACGACATCAGGATGGCCCAAGAGATCGAGGGAAGAGTCGCGAACGCGGCTTTGAGGACAGAACCCGCCGGGATATAGACAGAGCACGCAGCAAGTCCCCGCGATATCGCAGAGACTGAGGATGCGGTGTTGATACCCCCTGTAAAGAAATTCGTGGCGAGCAAAAGATACCCAAATATACATCTGCATTCGATGCTGCTCGTAGTGCTTAACAATATACGCCTCATTTCCCAATAACCCAAGCCCCCATCCCACATTTCGTACCAAGTCTTTCGCTGATGCTCCTACCAATAAAACCGCTACGACCCAAGTACAAGCCACAACGCCGTCAAGCCATTTCTAGGGAGTTCCAAGATACCGCTTCCAACCTTCCCTAACAACCACGCGCTTTCCATCCGTTCCGTCCTGCTGGATGACAAATTTCTCCCATCGGGCGTCCTTTCCGGCGCCCACTACTAGCAGGGTAGTATCGTTCAGCCATCCGATCACCCCCTTGGGTGGTCTGGATGTTCCTAGTGTCGTGTTCTCCGACATGGGCAGTCCTCCCACTAAGGACTCTTCGCCAGCCTCAAAGGGCACTGATGCAAAAGAATAAGTATCAGAAAACACACGGGGCATCATGGGGATCTTCGAGAGGATGCCCCATTTCCCCTTTCCGTCGCCACCATCAGTTGAAGGCCCGGCTCCCCCGTCCGCTCTTCTTGGGCTGACGGGTGGTGGCGCTGGCCTCTTAGGATTTGGAACGTCAAAAACATGGAGCGTGAATTTGTCCGATGTGCACGCCAGCATCGTACCCGAAGGATTGAAGGCGAGGGAGAAGATGGTTGCCGGGTCGATGCCGCGCCGCAGCTCAGCGAGTCTTGCGCAACTACTTGTCGCGAAGATTCGGACAAGAGTTCCCTGTATCGCAGTCAGAAGGATTCTAGTGGACGGGGCTACTCGACGTACCGTTTCGCTCGCAGTTGCTAGGAGCTCGCCGTCCTGGCTAAGCTGTATCGCCCTGACCGCAGATGAGTGGGCCGGAATAATACTCACGTTGCCCGACTCAAGCGAAACCAGCTGGATATGGCCAGTTGTGCGACCTGGAAAGGCAAGCTTCTTGGAGGACATGCAGCATAGGCCCCAGGGGTTGTTGGCGGTTTCGTATGACGATAAGAGCAACGGCGTCTTTGCAAACTTGTAGATGCGCACGCTGTTCTGGAGCACGACAACTATCCGTTCTTTTGACAACTGGACACCGCGCACTGGCGTCAAGGCGCTGATATCCAGCGCCGACTTGCTCTTGAGATCATCCCAAAGAATAAGCTGAGCGAGGGTCAGCAATCGGCCAAAAGTCTGATGCGTAAGCTAGATGGCTACACTCACTTTGTTTGCAGCAAACTTGGGCTGCTTGCCTCCACCGACAAGCCCCAGGTAGTTGGCTTTGCCCATCATCTGAACCAAGCCTACCCCTGCGTTGAAGTCTTTTGCGGGGTTACAGTTAGCGGGTTGAGGGGCGGAGAAAGATCGCAAGATGTGAGAGACTCATACCGCGTGTTGTCCGGAGGGAGCATGTATCTGCGTGGAATACTGCGCGATGTCAGCGTGGGCGATCAATATCGGCCCTGGAAGGGGAACACACTGCAAAACCCCGTGTTGAGGCCCACGGCAAAGCAGCTGCAATCATCGTTGAAGGTGATGGAGAGCACCACCGTTGAGTTGGGGGCTTCTATGGGAGGTCGGGTATTCATCTTGTATTTTATACGGGAGTACCGATGCTGGCTAAACGAATGTGGGAGTCAAGCGACGTTGGCCCGAAGTGCTGGTCAGTCAGGGACTGGAATGCGGCCTTGCCTAAGGTTTGTTGAGCTTGGATGAACGGGAGCTTATAGCCTCCGCCCGATGATTGAACGGGTGCTGCAAATACTATGCTTTCGGCGTGAGAGAGGACAGGTAACCAAGAAGCCCCGCACCCTGGAGCCTCGATGTTGGCGGATATCTTGGAATGTAGTCGGCGTTGAGTCGGCGATCCGTCACTGCCTCGAATAGGTGGGGCCGGGTCTGGTCTCGGATTCTAGGTTCACCGGCAAAGACCGTGGAAGGTGCCCCTCATAGTTCGGGAAACCTTGGCCTGCGGGAAAGTATAGCAGGTTGCAGTCCCGTCTTGAGGAACGAAGCGATCGTTGTTCATTCCATCGATGTCACGGGGGTGTTTGCACGCGACGGCGTCCGCCTCACCATTGACCATTGCTGACCGCTCCAGCTGCCCACCACCTGGCAGCCGGCTGTCGCAGACCCGAGGGTTGGCCAGCACGGGACCTGGGGTTTTGTGGGGCTGTAATCGCCAGGAATGGACTAGCGCATCGACCCTTAGCGTAAAGCGCGGCCCCTGAATTTGCGGGTGGGCCTGTGCTCCCGGCCTCCTGCCCACTTGATTGACAGCTTGAAGGTCTTCTCCCAATGCGTGCTGGTGCTTCAGGGTGCTCCGTGCTTGTTGGCCAGCTGCGTCGCTGCTCTCTGCCGTGACACCGCAACAATTTGTGAAATTGCATTTTCCGTCAACACCACATCCCGACCTCTCCTTTTCTTCGAGCCCGCACCTCGATAGCTTCACAGCCTCGCGACCTCACCTCCTCCGATACTCCTCTCGGTCGCTGCATTTTCGGTGACTGGACAACTAATCGCCCATTTAGCATATTCTTCCTCTGCCGTTGTCAGAGGTCCGGCGCCGTCTTTTACCCGCCTCCCAGCAACACACGACTCCCACAGCAAACATGTCTTCGCCAGCTGTACGTGACTTTCCGGTATTCATCTCTCTGGCTCTACGCCTTCTGTACTCCACAATCTATCTTGTCTTTTTGGGTCGATAAAGATCGCCAATTGCGCCTCGAGCTTCCTCGTAAATGCCCGGAGCTAACACATTTGGATTTAAACAGAAGATGATTCGCCGAAAGAAGAATGTCAAGAAGGGAATTCAGTTCTGCCTGATGGTCTGCGGTGCCTCGGGTACTGGTACGTGAATCGCCTGTCATCGCGACGCGATCGCTATCGGCGTCTCAGCTAACCCATCCCCCTCATCCAGGCCGGACCACCTTCGTCAACACACTCTGCGGCAAGCCGGTGCTCACTCACAAGGAATCTGACGATGCCACCAGCGCTCACGTCGAGGAAGGCGTCAAGATCAAGCCCGTCACTGTTGGTACGCATGCGTGTCCTGTCTCGCTTGCTATCGTAGCCGATAAGCTGACCGCTTCTAGAACTCGAGTTGGACGAGGAGGGCACGCGCATTTCCTTGACCATTGTGGACACACCCGGGTTCGGCGACCAGGTAGACAATGAGGCCAGGTATGTCCCCCAACTTGGAGCTGCGGGAGGAGCTTATACTGACAAATCGCCTTCCCAACAGCTTCTCGGAGATCGTCGGCTACCTCGAGCGGCAATACGATGATATTCTTGCGGAGGAGTCGCGTATCAAGCGTAACCCCCGTTTCAGAGACAACCGTGTGCATGCTATGCTCTACTTTATCACCCCCACGGGCCATGGGTAAGAGCGTTCTTCCATCTAGAGAACCCCTACCCAGAGACCTCAGCTAACCGTAAAACCAGTCTCCGCGAGCTGGACATCGAGCTCATGAAGCGCCTCGCACCCCGTGTCAACGTCATCCCTGTCATCGGACGGGCTGATTCCCTGACCCCTGCCGAGCTTGCGGAGTCGAAGAAGTTGGTCATGGAGGACATCGAGCACTACCGAATCCCTGTCTACAACTTTCCCTACGATATCGAGGAGGACGACGAGGACACCGTCGAGGAGAACGCTGAGCTGCGGGGCCTCATGCCCTTTGCCATTGTCGGGTCTGAGGACATTGTCGAGATCGGGGGCCGTAAGGTTCGCGCCCGTCAGTACCCATGGGGTGTCGTGGAGGTCGACAACCCGCGTCACTCTGACTTCCTGGCCATCCGGTCCGCTCTTTTGCACAGCCATCTTGCGGATCTGAAGGAGATCACGCACGACTTCCTCTACGAGAACTACCGTACCGAGAAGCTTAGCAAGAGCGTTGAGGGTGGTGCTGGAGCGTATGTCTACCCTTTCCCCTATGCCCTGAAGGAATGCGGGGACCATTCTTGGACTTTGCTAACCGTTCGCAGCGACTCGTCTATGAACCCAGAGGATCTGGCGTCGCAGTCCGTACGCCTCAAGGAGGAGCAGCTCCGCCGGGAAGAGGAGAAGCTTCGCGAGATTGAAGTCAAGGTCCAGCGCGAGATTAACGAGAAGCGCCAAGAACTTCTGGCTCGCGAATCCCAGCTCCGCGAGATTGAGGCGAGGATGCAGCGCGAGGCCGCAGCGAACGCTGCTGCCCACCAGGCGAACCAGCCCGACGCTAATGGCGACCGGGAAGACTGAGAGTCCAATGATCAGCCTCGTATATCGCCACCGCTGTACCGATATGAACCGCTTACCCTCCCCAAGGCGACCTGATCTTTCTGTGCAGGCGTTGGTTCTTTTGTTGTTGAGAGAGACAAAATATTCCCCCGCTGCTTCTGCGTTGTTATTTGAACGGTATTCACTCTGGAAGAGAACAGATGATTGTGACGAAACAAAAGGACGATCCAGCGTTCATACCCGGACCAGGTGCGAACAAAACAAGGCCATCTAAAGAGGAGGGGTGTTGCGGTCAGGCCCAGAAAGGCTTGCGAGGGGCGGGTCGGCCGTCGTTGTTTGCGTCCAGGATATAGCCCGCGAGTTTGAGGGACGAGCATCAGGCGCTGGGGCGTAGGGAATCCAGGGGAGAACCAGCGGTGGCGACCGGCGGCTCTTTTCCGTATCGCTTCTTACCACCCAAGCGGCGATGGCTTGTATCCGCCTATTACATCTCCTGCGTTTTCCTTATTTCTATTATTGGCCTTCTAATGCAGATATCACCTAAATTCACCTTTCTACCTCTTACGTTGCCTGTTGGAACGCAGGATTACACACAGCAGGATAGCACATGGTCTCGGGATGATATGTGGATTTTATGGATTTAGAAGCTCGGCTTTACTCCATAACTAGCTTGAGCGGCCCGACAAACCGGACATAGCTCCCAGTCCTTCATAAGCCCAGAAAGGCACAACAAGCCGCCCATGAGGAAAGGAAAGCAGCAATATTCGATCCAAAAGCCAAGACAATGCTTGTGAAAACAGCAGTATTACAATGTTTCGCAAACTCCTTTAGGGGAACAATTCCTGGCCCAAGCGATGATTTCCTAGAATGTGTGGACAGCGGCAACGATCGACATAAGGTAGTCGCCCTCACAGAACATCCACTCCGATCCACCCAACAACGACCCAGCTCGGCTCGCATCTTTGCCTCCGGCTCCTATCCACCAATGTAAAACCAGTTTAGTTATTCGACTGGCTGTTGAGAATGCGCAGGATAGCAAGGAACAAGTTGAGGATATCGAGGTACAGGCTGATGGCAGCTGCGATCTCCTCCTCGACGTGGTGCTTGCGGAGCACGAGCTGGGTGTCAACCAGGATGTAGCCGCTGAAAATCAGAGCCGCAACGCCTCCGTAGATGAGCTCGCCGGTGCTGGTTTGCGGGAGGAACATGTACATGAAGCTGAAGAGCACCAATCCCCAGAGCGCGCCGAAAAGATACGGCATCCAGCTCGTGAAGTCGTACTTGGTCTGGCAGGCGAAGGCGGTCAGGAAGATGAAGATTCCGCCGGTCAGAAGGACGGCGTTTAGCACGATCGAGGTCTGGTAGAAGGAGACGATGACGGAGATGGTGTAGGCCTCGAGAAGGGTGAAGCCCGAGAGAAAGAGAAGGTTGGTCGGGTACGAGTGGCGCTTCCAGTAAGTGAGGAAGAGGAAGACTATGGCTCCGATCATCTGTACGATGCTGCGTTAGCTGTCTGGAGAGGGAATGAGTTGTACGGAGGTCGGGTGTACGCACCGAAATCCAAACCAGGGCGGGGTTTTGCTGGATCCAGTTTTTGTAGCCGACGCTCATGAAGCTGAGGGCGCTGACGCCGCCGGTGACGAGAAGTTGGACAGTCAGAATGGTGTAGACCTTGCGGATGAATTGGTTGCGGATGTCGATTGTCGCTTCGGCGACGCAGCCGCCGAACTGGGGAGATGTGTTAGCATCTGGGAGCCGGGCCGCCGGTGTGGTCTGTCTCTCTGCTCACCTTGAAGTCATCCGGGAGATCGCCATCGTCGCTGGTGCGAGGTACGCCGCTGAAGAGGCGCTCTTGGTCGGCCGCGGAGCTGGGCTCAGCCTGGTACGAGGGAGGCGGCTGCGTATACTGCTCGGGGTCCTCCTGCGGCGCCGGCGTGTATTTCGCGGTGCTCGCCATCGTGTCAATCGATTCGCTCGAGTTGGAATCAGCTGGGTGTTCTGGGTGATGAGCCTGTGGGAAATCGGAGGGGTACGGCAACCCTTGGATGTGGAAGACAGCACGTCAGTGAAATGGAAGTGCGCTGACAGAGAGTCGCGACGATGACGGTTGGTGGAGAAGCAACGGTCGAGAGGTGGGGTGGGTGGCGCTCAAGGCTGCAGCTGTGACCAGGTGTTTGCTGGAACATTCGCCTTCCTGCCCAATTGTGCGTCAGCATTTCCGAGGGTTAGGGTCAGAATTCATCCCGAAATTCTCCGGATCGACAATGCAGCAGCGACTCCACTCCCATTGTCTTGCATGTCACCGTAGCTTTCAACGTTGATGAATGCCAAGGCATCGCGGAAATGGACGGCTGCTGATGGCTGCAGCCTACGACTCACATATCACGAGGTTGACGCTAGATTCACAATAAGTTCAGGTTGCTCGGACTCGAAAATAACCAACTGATCAAGATAACCGTCTTGGGACGACTCCAGCAACAGAAGTCCAATCCCTCTCCCAATATCTTCTGAAGGACCATGGCCACCCACAGCCCCGACGACTGACTGCCGCTTTATCTCGGCTACTAGTTGTAGTATTGGCCGAACTTACCACCCGGGTTGACTCCAGCATCTCCAAAGCCATGTTGTTGACGAAGTCGTGGCCAGAGTTCGCGAGACAATAATGGGCAATCATATCCATACCTAGCGCAACATCAGCAAACACTCAAGATCATATCATCGAAATACTTACCCGCTCCAGCTCCTCCAGCTGTCCACAGCTCCCCCTTTCTGCCGTCAGGTCCATCATACTCCTTCTCCTCCGCCACCCACCGCTGACGGAGCCACTCCGCCCCAGGGTGCATCTGCTTCGCAACGTCCAAGAACTCCTTGTTCGTCGTGACCTTCTTCCCCTCCAGCAAGCCAGTGCTCGCCAGCCAGACACTACCAATGCACGTGGTCAACCACACACGAGTCTTGCCCCACGCCTTCTTCATGAACTTGTCAGCCTGCAGCGGGTGGTGACTCGGCAAAGGTCTGCTAATGAGCACGATGTCCAGATCGCGCGGGCAGTCGTCGTAGGTGACGTTGGGGAGGAACTTGAAGCCGTTGATGGCGCGCGAGTTGGCTTGGGGCGGGGTCATGAACGCTGTGTCGAGGGTCGTGGCGATGTAGAAGAATTCGATGCTCAGGGCGTGGGATTCCCAGACAGCGTATTTGGTGTCGATGGCCGCGACTGGCGAGAGGTATTCTTGGGTGAGGTTGCCGAAGATGTCGATGCCGATGATGTCGGCCATTTGGACCTCCTCGAGCATCACGCCGATGCGGAGTTTCTTGGGGCTGGTGGGGGTGGACATGTTGGAGTAAGGGGTTGGTTGTGACGATTGAAGCTGGATGGGTTGTTTGGGTTGTTGAGTGCGACGTGATATGATGTCTTGAATTGAAGGAACCTGAAGGCCGAAGAAGTCGGAACTTATAGTCTTTAGACTGCCCTCGTTGCTTCTCCATCGTCCCGTTGATCTAGGAGCTCACCCGACAGCGCTCGGAAGTCGAGATGAACATGTCTGCGTTTACACCGCCGGGGAGCTCTGGCACTTCTGCCATCGAAGTCCGATACGATATAGGTGGTTATGCGGGCTGCTGTCTCAGCCGAGTCCTATCCTACGGTGAGCATCGGAGGTTACCTCGACCACCCTCAACAATGCGCCCGGTCATTTTTAGACTGTAGTAGCTGTGTTGTAAGCTAGATAAATATGCAGGTGCGGGTAAACTTTATTTTCTCTCTGACAAACAAATTGGAATCGCAGTCCGGACCGTAAACATCAACGTTGAATTCTGTTTCAGGAAGAACGGTCTCCTGTTGGTATATCATCATCTCAATCGAATGCCGGAACTCGATGTTTAGTTGTTGCGGTCATGGCCTACCGTCTCTACGCAGAAGCCTCTTCCTCAATGAAGCCTACGTATTATTGTCAATTTTATGCGATGCCATATATACAGGAAGACTTGTAGCTCATGCGGTCGGTGTGAGTCTGTCTCTGGTCTCAAGCCAAGCCACAGCAATGGGCACAGCCCCTGTTCAGAGCCATGCCGGGATGTAGAGTGGTCCAAGCTCCCTGTGTATGTGGGTCACCATTCGGACTCCAATTGGCCTTGACCCCAGTCACGTGCGTCCAGTGGAGCAATCAGGGAGCCAGGCCCGAACACCAGGGGAAGCCGACCATCCAGCGGACGCGCCTGAAATCCCACCGACGCTTTGCCTGCTTGACCAGCGACGATGACAGCCCACCCGAACCGGCGATTTTAACTCGATTTTCCCGTGCCCACCTCGACCGGAATTCCGCAGGCTAGGGGCGCAGGGCCCCAATGCGATGCCCGGAACGGACGCGACAATGACGGCCAACGACTCCAACCGCTTCTCGACCTACACCACGGCGTCGGCCGGTTCCGGCCCCGAGAGCAAGAATGGCGACGCCAAGAAGGACCTCTGGAACTCCATGCTGGACTCCATCGCCAGCGGGAAGCGTTTGCCAGAGAAGAACATCATCATGCTCGGCGGCACCGTCGATTCTCAGCGCGAGTTCTTCGAATCGCTCTCGGCCACCGAGGTGCGCCGCATCCTCGATCGCCAGGCGTCGCGCCTCCCGCCCGTCGCCAACAGCTTCGCCCTCGGCTACACCTACTATGACGTTCTCGATGCCGACCAGGAGGACACACTGGCCCGCATTTCCCTTTACACCCTAACCAGCCCCTCCCCGGCGTTTGCGTCGCTGCTGCAGCCCCTCCTCACGCCCCAGTCGATTCCAAACACCCTAATAGTCGTCTTGCTGGACTGGTCCCAGCCATGGAAATGGATGCGGCAACTGCGGGAATGGATCCTACTTCTGCGAACCGTGCTCCTCTCCCTGAGCAACGAGTGCAAGGGGACGTTGGAGGAGGTTATGGCGTCGTGGCGAGACCGGGGTCGAGGCGGCGGAACGAACTTGGACGGGACCACGGCTATACCCGGGACAACAGACGGCGATGCTTCCCTACCACTGGGCCCAGGAGAGTGGGAGGACGCATTGGGCCTCCCGTTGTGCGTGGTCTGCCAAAACGTAGGTTGACAGACAAACGGCGGTCACCGAGACACTCGCTAACAGAATCGCTAGGCCGAGAAGATGGAGTACCTGGAGAAGACACAGAGCTGGAAAGAGGAGGAATTTGACGTGGTTTTACAGTTTATGCGGACAATCCTACTCAGGCGTATGTCTCTTCTCCCGTCTTCAGAAAGCCAAGCTAACACAAACGCTAGATGGCGCATCCCTTATTTACACGACACCATCTACGCCGTCACAACTACCCATTCTTATTCATTCCAGTCTAGGAATCCATTCCCTCTTGAAAAAGCATCCTCTAAAACACAACGTGATCGACCGAGATAAGATTGTCGTCCCTCCGAACTGGGATTCTTGGGGGAAAATCCGCGTGCTGAGGGAAGGTTTTGACGTCGAGTTGGCAAGCAATGGCTGGACAGTAGACCTGAAGCAGTCGCTGGAGTCTGTACAAGATATCGACGATGAAGAGGAAGACGAGGAGCTCGCCAATGGCGACGGGACGCACAGCCGGGAGCCCGAGGGTTCAACCGTTGGGCTGTACGAGGCAGCCGTGCAGGATCCCACGATGGATGCGCTGCACCGAGCAGGACGCAATACCCACTCGACCAAACTCGAGGTCGAAACAACCGAAACACAAGCGTTCCTCGGGCAACAGCTCAAGGTCTTGGAGTCATACAGGCAGAAGCATGAAGCCATGGTTCGCGAGGAAGCTCGCTCGAGAAACGGCAACAAAAACGGCCACGACGAATATTATAACGGCCTAAACCCGGAGCCGAAGGTCTTAGAGCACATCGGCCCCGTACAGTTTAACATGGGTGGCATCCAGGTGGACGCCGATGACATGGTCCAGCGGCTCAAGGTAAGATTATCTCTGACTCATCTATCAAACAGCACACTAACATCTCCCAGGAACGTCAAACATACGACTCCAACCCCCCTTCCCCCGGCGAAGGCAGGGAAGACGCACCGCAAATGGATACGGAGAATCTACAGGCCTTCTTTCACGGACTCATGAATAGAAGAGGTGGGTCTGGGAACTAATTCTCTCCTCCCTCTCAAGCTGGATCCACGGCCGGGAAGCCGACACCCGGTGCTTGATCGGATGGCGAGCACAGCACTGTGCCTTTCTCCGGCTCGTGATTCCATTTGTAGTTAAACCAAAACTTTGCTATCTGAAGTAGATGGCAAGCGCTCAGACGAATTAGACATCCCAGGGGCTGCCTGGAGGCACTGGGACGTGTAGGAGTTTGCATGTCTCGTGCTTCGAATGTCTGGCTGGCCTGTATGCGGTGCAGCCTGGATGGATGGCGAGCTGGCAAAGTACAAAATTGTAGATTAGATACCCTGTTTGAGGCGTGAATATCAGAAACTGGCTTTGGTGTGTTTGGTTATGAGTTTTGTTGCTGACGCGAGACATGAACCGATATGTGTAGCAGCTTCGTCCACATCTTCCGCACCGGAACGCCGCGAGCAGCTCCGAAAAACGCTGCAACTTGCAACTTAGTTACATCCTAAACCCACAGAACAACCACTCGCATTACCATCTTCAGTTTGAGACAGGTTTTAGGTATGAGGTATCATTTCCACCAATTTAGGTATAAATATCGCGTCCCCCAAGCTATAGAACTATCTGTCTAAGAGGCGAGTCTCCATCCATCCGACACTCAGAGTCGAATTGCAATATAAATGTAAAACAATGTAAGATATATAGCGCGCCTCCCTTGCCCTGATCATTCATAATCATGTCGCCGCTGTCTCTGTGGCCTTCTCCGCTGGGGTTTGTGTAACCACCTCCGTAGCCTCCTTGCCCTCCAATGCTGTAGTGAGCTCCGCCTCAGGGGGCGCTACGCTCTCGCCGACGATAGTCGGTTCATCTCCCGCACCGACCTTTCCTGTGCTGGGAGTGTCAGCTACCAAGGCGCTCAGCTCTGCCTTCGCTTGGTTTTCTTCTCGTGTCTCCGTGGCTTTGGTTTCGCTCGTCGTCGACATCTCGTCCTTGGCCTCTGGGACAGGAGCTAGAGATTCCGGTTGTTTCCCCCCATCTACGAGGAAGAGCACCCGCGCCTCAGCACGAGGTAATGTGTAGTAGTTGCGTAGAGCTTCCTCGTCACCCGCCGCTACCTTCACCTCCTTCACTCCCAGCTTCGCGGCCACGACACCAGTCAGCAGGCTGACGAACAGCCACGGATGCTGCAGGATTTCGGACTCAAATGCATTGATAGTCGCCTTCGCCAGCGATATGTACTGCGTGTTGGCCAGCAGTGTGCCGAGGCGGAACAGGTTCGACACACTGATGGCGTTCGTTGACGGCTGCAGCTTGTCCATGCCGCTCTTCAACCGCAGGATCGTGCTGGACAAGGTTTCCTCCTCGGTGGAGTAGAACCCACCCGAGTAGGACCTCCGTGGGGGCGAGGTTGAAGAAGCCGCATGTCCGGGATAGTCGTAGAACTCGCCCAGTTGCTCATCTGATTTATATCAGCTTCACTTCGACATACGTTTGCAGAGTCAATGGAGATATCGCTCACCTTGAAGGCTCAACGCCCAGTCAAGCCACTCCTTGTTCAGAGTGGCTTCATACAAGTCGAGAAGCCCCTCAATCAAGAAAGCATAATCCTCGGCAAACGCTCGGGTGTCGCTCGCCCCGTCATGGAAGAACCGCCGCAAGCTCCCGCCCGCGACGACTTTCTCCTTTATGAACGCAGCGGCCTCCTTTGCGGCCTGGAGATACCTAGCCGCCCTATCAGCGTCTACCGATCGAATAGCCACTGCCGTCCGCGCCAAAGCCGATATCACCATGCCGTTGACGTAAACGACAAGCTTCTCATCAGTTTGCGGCCGCGTGCGCTCCTTTTCGCGTCGCAGACGGAGCTTCTCCTTTGCTAAAGATAGAATCCGTTGAACATCCGACACGGGTATCCCAAACTGCCTCGACAGCTCCTGGATATCCTTGATCGCGCAAAGCACGTTCTGGTTGATGAACTCGTCGAATGGGTCCTGCTCCCTCGAAACGTTGCCATCTTCCCGTACATTCCAGTGCGCGGCTGCTACCAGGACATCGTGTTGCCCATCGCTGGCATCAACTACCTGGTCAAACTCCCTACGCGTCCAGAGATAGTATGCGCCCTCCCTCATGTGATGGTCCCCCTTACGGTAGAACGAATCGGCAGCTTCGCTAGTGGCAAATCCACCGCCGGCGAGACGTATCGGCTCGCTAGAGAGATAGTCAGCCAACTCGAAGACCACATCCGCAAACTCATCCTCCGCCGCCAGTTTCCCCCCAGACTGCCCCAGCCACGCGTCGAGAAATACGCCCAGGAGAAGCGCGTTCTCGCCCACCATCTTCTCGAAGTGCGGCATACTCCAATCTCTGGTGATGCTGAACCGCATGAACCCAGCGCCGAGATGATCACGCAAGCCACGGTCGCGTATGCGCCGCAGAGTACCCAACGCCATGGACGTGGCCTTGTCGGTTTCGTCATCGCCCACAACGTCGCGCACCTCCTGCGGAAAACGGGAGAGTCGGAGCAGGAATGATAGACGCGCTGGGTTAGGGAACTTGGGCGTGCCGAAACCATACTCCGCGGGGTCAAACTTGCCCGAGATGCTGGTCAGCGCCTCATCCAGTTGGTCCAGATCGAGGTCAGCGACATCAGCGACGTCAGTTGGGGCCGCGACGGCGGTAGCCTCTGAGTTGAGTGTTCCCTCCTGTGCAAAATACTGCAGCTTCGAGAGCATCTCGAATGCCTCCTTACGGCATCTCTCCTCTTGCTCGACCCAGAAAGTGTTGATTCTCTTGCAAATCGCAAGGAAGTCTCCATAAGCGTCGCCCTCGACAGCGGAGCTCGCGCCGGCAAGGCTGTGCTCGGTACCCGGGCCGGGCCAGTACGTGCCGCTGAAAATGGGGTACAGATCGGGAGTTAGGAACAGGTTGAGAGGCCAGCCGCCGGTAGCGTTGACGGCCTCGCTGTAGTTTTGGTAGATGGTGTCGAGATCGGGGCGCTCCTCGCGGTCGATGACGATGGGGATGAAGGAACTGTTGAGGAAAGCAGCAACGGCTGGATTAGAGAAGGAATCCTCTGTTGTGAGTCGGCAGTCTGCATTCACAAGTTGTCAGTTGTTGCTATTCGCAAGTAGGACGTAGAAGGTCAGGGGGTAGCGGCTCACGGTGGTCGGCCAGGAAGCCAATGTGCATGAAGATAGGCCTGTTCTCGCGTGTTGCACGCTCGAGGGTCGCCCGATCGAGCGGCTGCCAGGCGACGGGGGTGTCGGCGTGCCTGCGAACATATGGGCTATTGCTCTCGCCAGCGCGGTTGCGCAGTAGTTCGGGAGCTGAGGCGTCGTAGGTCGAATTGGTAAGCGCCGGCGCATCGGCGTGCAGCGCATTTTGGGCGACGGCAACGGGCACGCCACCGCCGTTGGGCGGCTGCTGTTGCTGCTGCTGCTGCTGCTGCAGCTGTGCTCTCATCATCTTTGCGGCTTACTATATAGGATCGAGCCCGCGATCGGATACAGTACGAGAGTTCGGGCCGGTGAGCTGCGGAGGTTTGGTGAAGGTATGAAGGTGCCCCTCCCGATGACTAGATGCGGGGCGATCTGGGGCGCGGTCTGGGGCGCGGTCTGGGCGTAACGGAGCTAGGACCGAGGACCGGACTATGCTCGGAAGGAGAAGTGAGTTACGCAAGTTATCACAGGATCCTCCGCGCGCGCGCTCCTTGGGTCATGGGGAACCTTGAATCTGGGCCGTAGAACGTATGGACATCGTCGAGAGCGGATGGGGGGTCAGTCACGGCTACGTCAGGTGGGGGTCCAGACCTTATCGCGAATCTAGACGGCGGCGGCAGCGGGGGGAAGGGTTAGGGTTTCAGTGGAACGCCAAGCCTTGATGCGCCAAGCATTACTGATTGCGAAGTCAGCATTTATTTCCAAGTTCTTATCTTCGCTCAATCTATTTGTCCCTCCCTAATTACCTACTTCACTTCTTCTTGTCCGGGTTGTTACACGGCCAAGAGTAGTAGTCTCTCTTCGTGAGTCTCCAGTTCTCCATGGCCTCCATCACACCGCAAATTGGAATATCAATCAGCCCCGGAGCTTGGATCATGTTATCGCCGTCCATCCATGTATAAAGGGCATTGAAGTCTTCCTTGTTGTTCCAGTCGGGCCATTTCGCTCCCTCTGTTGGGTTCCCCCAGCCAACTTTGCCGCGAGCCAGGACACTGCGAGGGTGTTAGGTTGAAATCATGCTCCGCTCCACCCTTCGGGCATTGAGACATACCTTGCCACTAGATCCTCCTTCTTCAGTCCACCCCAAGTTGTCTTACCACCAGTGAGCTTGTTAATCCCATCCATGGTCTCGAGATCATTTCTGTGGCATGACATGCCCCAATGCTGCGCACTTTCCGACGGGCATTTGACGGCCTGCTTGCCGGGCTTGACGAGATGATACTTCTTTCCTTCTACACAGATGTTGCTGCTGCTGGGAAGGTAATCCCCGTTCTTGGCGTTGCAATCGGTCCCTGCATCAATGACAACAGGGCTCCAGTCCTTCTGCCGCCATAGGAAAGGAATCAACATGGCGTAAAACAGTTTGGTCACTGTCGACGATATATTTCCTTTAGCCCTTGTGCCCGAAAAGTAGGATGGATGTGAACTCACTTTTGTCTTCCATCACGAGCTTCTCTACCGGTTTTGAGGTCATTAGCTTGCCGCCACCAATAGCCGCCTTGAGCATATCGATGGATTTGTCGGAGCCGTCGAATGTTGCCTTGTTGATTTGTGTGAAGGCCTCTTTGTAGTGTCGTACAATGATACCAAGCTGCTCACTCATCGATGTATCAGTCCCCGGCTCGCTAAGATTGCAACGTTAGCAAGGGTCGAGTTTGAGCATTGCAAGTGGCCTACGTCATTGAGTCCTTGCCAGCCGTAAAGCTGAAGGTAATGACAGATCTGATAGTGTCTTTGTAGTTGTCACCGTCGTCCTTGTGCAGTTTACCCCAATCAGTGTTTCTCAGGACTAAATGCCCGAAAAGGAGATGGTTAGCCACGGATCCTATGGAACGAAAAACGACGACAGCACTTACAATTATTGAAGAAAGGGCCGGTGGCGGCTTGCAGCCCAAAGCTGACGATATCCAAAATAATCTTGAGAGCCAGGTCCGGCTTGGGCTTAGGTGCGAATGTGTCCACAAAGTCTTTAAGGACACCATTGACCTCAAGGGACTGCTGACTGTCCTGGATGCCGTCGTACATGCTCAAGTACAACTAAAATCAAGGTCAGCGTTGGACGGCGAGGAAGGGATGCTGCCACTACTTACATTGCTCATGGTAACAAAGCCGTTGAGGATGAATGATGCGCCTGGTCCAGTCTCCTTGCCCTCTGGATAGTTTGCATTCAATGTCAGCAGCTCCTCTTTCATTCCCACTGACAACGATTTCTGCCGATCTTTGGGGGAGAATGTACGTACGTAGGCACTGGAAGAATGAGCGGCAGCCATTTGCACTCGCTAGGCTCCCGCAGTAGAAATTCGGCGTTCCATGGAAGAAGTTGGACATCTCTGAAGAGAAGCCGTCCTCGTCAAAATCCCGTCTGCCTTTCCAGTATGTAATAGCAGCGTCCCATGCTGAATCTGTGCAAAGCGCCTTCCACCGCTCCGCGCTGATGTCCTTCCCCCCAGTAATTGACGTGTGGTTAGTAGCACCGGGGGATTCGCAATGCTTTGACAGCCAGCATTGTTTGTTATTGTCACCGGGGGTGAAGGTTGCCACTGAAAAGCAGGTCAGCATCTTGTTACCACTCAGAGGGAGCGAGTGTACTGACGATCAACAGCCCAGTCTGTGGTACCGGCAAAATTCAGCCCTGACCACTTCTGTTTGCGCCTCAGCTTGTTGCCATCATCCATGTAAGCAACCCAGTGAGTGTTGTCATATACAAGAATTTGCGATTCGCTGTCGTCTGTGAAGTGTTGGACGGTATTAGCTCGTTTTCCACCCATAGCAGCGTTTCTGATGATTTCGTCAATCTCTGCGTTGGAGATATAGCCGTTCGTGTCCGTACAACGACCCTTCTTTGCCGAGGAACCGGGTCCAGTGAAGCCGCACTGAGGGCCATGGCAATCGGCGTTTGTCATCTCGAAAGACCGGCCGTATGAGGAAACCCCTACGACAATCTTGTTCGCCGGCACTCCGGCTTTGGTGACCATTGAAAGCGCATTGACCGTCTCGGTCATGTTTACATGAGATCGCAGGCAACTCAGGCCGTCGCAGCCGGGCATCGCGTATTTCTTGTTGTAGTCCCACTGTCCGTGCAGGTCGTAGGTCATATAAACAATGTAGTCGAGAACTTTAGCCATTTCAGCAATGGGGAAATTTTGGAGGTACCAAAAAGATGCTGTCTGTGTGTTAGAGAACAGGCATGTCTATGTATGGAAGAGGGCATCAATACCAGGTGCTGCGATCGAAATCGTCTTGCTGTTCCCCAGTCTCCGCCGAAGTGACTTGAGAAACTCAAGATACTCCTGCCCATCGAAAAGATCTGCCGCTGGAATTCCATCAATATCCTGGGCACCTGGGTACTCTATCGGTGTCAAGCGTTAGCCAGCAATCTCAGATTAGATGGGAAGGTTGACTTACCCCAGTCGATATCAATGCCATCCAAGTTGTTGTCCCTGACGCTGTGTTAGTGGAGGACTATACTTTGAACAGTCAGGCCAGGAGGGACATACGTGACGAACTTTGCCAAGTTATTGGCCAGTGTATCCCGGTTCTCCTTCCTCACCCCCTGGCGGTAGATCCAATAGCTTGTTGGCTCTGTCGATGCTGCCCAGCCTCCGAATGCAGCAACTTTGTGGAAACCGGTCATGCCCTTGAACTTGTCCCACTGGTATTGGACATCCGCAGTGGAAACGTCAAAGCTGGATGTGATGTTGACAAATGCGAAGTGGATGTGACTAATCGATTTGGACATCTGGGTGACGTCCATGTGCAGACACCCGCGGTTGTAGTTCCAGGACTCGAAGTAACCAACAGTCATTTGCTTGCTTGGGGCAGCACCATTGTTGACAATGTCCATTCCGCAGTTCGAGATGCAGGAAAACTTCCCAGGCTGTGTAGTTCCGGGCGCACCAAGCGAAGCAATCGTACAAAAGTCCTCTGTGGTGCCGCACTGTCCCCAAACATTGCAGCATGCTTTGAGTGGGCATGGGTTCAGGTCAGCCAGCGCAGTGTTGTTCGTGGGCCTCTTGGTTCCTGCGACTTGGGGCCCACATCGTGCGTTGGCTATGGCAGCTGGCATAGGCGGCTCTCCACTGCTGAGGCAGATGTACATGTCGGGCAGTAATGTGCTGCAGCCGCCAAAGCCCCATGTCTTCTTGTTCATGTCTTCGATATCGGCAGCCTTTAGACCATGGGCCTCAGCAATCATGGCACACCACTCCCCGGTCTTGACTGTGTAGGAGAAACAGGATCCGTCGGCGTTTTTCTTCGGTCTCATGTCAGGCAGGGTTCCTGTAGAGCAGCACACCCACTGGCCCGGCACGAGGCCCGAACAAAAACCGGACTCTGTGTGCAGCTTGGTAAAGTCGGGGGCCGAAATACCGCATCGATTAGCCAACGTAGTACAGGTGTCGCCCGAGACGACCTGTATGGTTCTGCAGTCAGCTCGACGGTCTAGCTGGGTCGATTCATGGCTTCCGCTTGCGACGTGGCGAGGGAGTGATGAATGACTGCGTCTGCGAAGGTCGGTGGCATTGGTGCTTCCGGTGTTGTTTCCCGCCAGAGCTTGCACCTCGAATGGGTTAAGAGAGATATAGGCGATGTCGACTTTCTTAAACGCCTTGAGGCCGTCCACATCCGTGACACATTTGCTATCGGCCCATGTCTTGACAATTTCCTGCACAGAGAATACCGACTCGAGACCGCCCCTTCCGTCGGCGACGATCCCTGCCACAGTGTTTCCGGTTCTTCCGTTGCCGCAGATCTGGTAGAGCGCCGTCTGGGGTAGGTCCGCGCCGGAGGAGATGCGTTCCTCCAACTCTTGCATCAGCGTGGCGGCAACGCTCTGCTTGAGCAACGAAGCGCCGACATAGACGCCGACGACCGAGTCGCCACGCTTGGCAAAGAAGATGGTCTGGTTGGTGTCGGTGCTGGGAATGTCGAGAAGCTTGGCCTGGAGCTCCTTGATTGCGGTCGATGAGTCGGAGGCGAAGCCCGGCGCACTGGCTTTGGCCGAGGACTGGATGCTGCCGACTTCGGTCGGTATCTGCACGCCCTCGAGGGCTCTCGCGCGGAGGCCATTGATACGAGACTTGACTTGCTCTCCTTTCGAGGAGACACAAGCGCGGAATACAGAGGACGCCTTGGGGTCGGCGAGAGGCTGCATGGGCAGACTGAGGAGCATCGTGCTTTCCTTGCACCACTTGAGGTCGTCGTTGCTGACGAATCGGGTCCAGTTGCCAGTGGACGGACCCGCAACCGCGCACAGCTCGGGGCACTCATACAGGCCAGCAGCTCGGAGAAGAGCCGTGTCGATGGCAAGAGTCCCGCCCAGGAAGCTGGTCAGGATTGCTCCCACCAAAACCACGTTGGGCAACATAGCGTCGGTAGTTTAAACGAATGTTGGCGATATCAATTGATGGTCAATTGATGGCCGGGTAGGATGTCCTTGTTCCAAGACTCTGGTCTGAGAGAACCAAGATTAGAGCATAGAAGACATTCCCCTTATATCCATATCTCTCACGGCGTCGAAGGAGCCCGTTCACCGAGGTCCCGTCAAGGCGGAATCCAGTGATGCCTCAGACGTGAGACTGGAGTCTGCGATATTGGCTCCGCCGCCGGCATCTTGTCTGGAGATCCCACCCTGCGTCCCATCGGCCCTTCCTGTTCTCCTTGACACGCGATCAGCGAGAGTGTTCCAACCTCGTGGTGGCCATTTAATTCGTCCTCCATATTTGGAACGGCTCCCGAGATTGGATGTCAAGTCAAACAAAATGCGAATTGATCCTGAATCCTGATGCTCTGTCGAGCTGCTCAACATCTCCATCATACTGCTTGGAGGGTGAATGCCCGCGACTTCACTGCTGCGCCGTGTGATATCACTCAGTTAAGCCAGAACACCGGCCTGAGCACGCCAGGGGGCCCCACGTGGCTGTCAACGGGCGAGTCTCTACCACGATTATTAGCCAATAGGCGTTGGGGAATGAAGCACGGGGCACAGTGCGGGTCAGACTGCGAACACACTCCTTGCTGCAAGACACCGACACCCAAAAGGTTAGTTGCCCACGGCCAATGAAAATCAGTCTGACATATGAAATAGGGAGGCGTATACTGAACGTCAATCTTGTTGGGCCTCTCATGGGGCTGATCCTTTGTATTAGTGCCTGGTAAGGCGTTTTGTGTATTCGGTGACAGCTATCGGGGAGGGGAGTCGAAAAGGGGTTCAGCCGGTTGACGTTCCTTCCTTCTGGATTATTTGCGGTCGCAAACTTGAAAGATAAGGTATCGTCTATCTTCCCATCTCAGCGCCTGGAGTGGACATCAGCTTCTACTCTCTCCCTCAGACTCAGTTTGCCATCTGACACCGCAACACATCTGGCGATGCTTTTGTTCCTTTCCCTCACGGCCTTGATGGCGGGCACCGCGCTGGCGGGCCCGTATCCAGCATACAAGTACGACCCCAACACACCAAAGAACTGCAACAAGTGGTTCGACAACGAGGGGGAATACTCGTGCTATGCCATCCCATCCATTGCCGATATCACCAAGGAGCAGTATCTGGCGTGGGTAAGCACAACTGGAACCTCTCCCCAACCACTATCAAACATCCACTGACTGTGACAAATAAAAAGAACCCGTCAATCAGTGAGGCATCATGCGAGCCCTTCAACAGCCAGCAGTCGTACTGCATCGGTGTCTGCGCCCAAAACTGCACGACTACGTCCACAACCTCGTCTCGGACCACGGCAACCCCCACCCCGAGCAAGTCAACCAGCGGCACGACTAGCTCCACCAGTCTCGCCCCCGTGGTCACACCGACGCCGGTCCGCGCCGGCATGGTCAAGAACTGTCGCCTGTTTACGCTTGTCACCAGCAAGTCGACGTGCATGGAGGTCGCCTTCCAGTATGGCCTTACCGTGAAGCAGCTGGTGTTGTACAACCCGAGACTCAACGATGACTGCTCTGGCCTGCCCAATTCCGTTGGGTACTATGTATGTGTGGGGATCTAATACAGTGATTTGGAGGGATGCTGTGTTCGGACGAGTTGGAAGCCTGAGGGGGCGTTTGATATCCGAGTTCGTTTCTAGATTGCGCTTGTCGTACATAGGTCGAGTGAAGTTTTAAAAGAAGCCTTTTTTTTCTTTCTAATTCTTCGACATGGTACGAATAGAGTAGGCGGGTAGTCAGCTTCCCAAATGTAGCCGCGCAGGAATGCAGGTACCTTCGCATGCATCAGTGCAAGGGGTGCTACGCGAGAAGCACGTGAGAATCACGCGAGTGGGAATGCTTCTCACGGGAGCGACACAGTGCAGACACTGTGCCCGTTCCGCACAAGCCGCACCTTTTACGCCAGGGGGACAATGCATTCGTTCCATCACGCTATTAACCGAATCCTTACAACCATTTTAGTCTTACCGAGCCAAACAAAGCCGGGAGATTACCAGGCAGCTGTAAACCATCAAAACCAGACCGTTTTGGCACCAAACCAAACCCTCTTTGACACTCTCACCAAAACAATGCTCATCTCCCCAACCCCAAAAATGGCCCCCCTAACCCTCGCCCTCGCCCTCTCCCTGGCATTCAAAGCCTCCGCCCAGTCAGCCATAACGCCCCATTACGAAGTCGACATCATCTTCCCCCGCAACGAGACCTACCTCCCCTCCTCAACCTTCCCCATCGCCATCGCGGTGCAGAACCTCTCCGTCGCCGCCGCCATCGGAAATCTCACCATAGAATGGGGCATCGAGCCCTGGGACGGCGGGAACATCCCCGGAATGATAAACTACGGCGCAGGAGACTTCGGAATCCCGCCCGATGCAGCATCCAAGCCGGCACCGTATACAATCCTAGTCGACCACGACAACGTCACGGAATGGGTGCAAAAGAAAAGTCGTGGGGAGAGGTATCTCTTCTACTGGGCTCTGACCTCGTATGAGTTTCAGCGGAAGTGCAACGGCAGCGACACGCTGTATAGGACCACGGGGTCGGTGATGTTTAGTGTGGAGGGGGACTGGGAGGCGGGAGCGAAACCTAACTCGGGGTGGGTTGATGGGGGGAAGGGAAAGCCGGCTGATATTATGCAGGTGCCGGAGTGTCCGGATTTCAGTCGGTCGGTGGAGATCAGGCCTAATGGTACGGTTTCGGCGTGTCCGCGCATGGTGGACCTGGGGACAAAGAACCCTTGCGCTGTCAAGGTTGATAAGGCGGCGGCGAGTAGTATCGTTAGCAGGGTGTCGGTTCTGGCGGCACCGACGCCTACATCTACGAGGATGACATCGACGCCGAACGCGGCAGCGACTAGGTATCCTCTGCAGACAGCGCTCGCGGCTGCTTGTCTCTTGTGTGGTTTGGTCTTGTGATTGACGCGACGCTTTATAGAAGTATAGAGGCTTCATCGCAAACGGCTTAGGGGTGTCGTGTTCTCTTGCGTAGTTAATCAACTAAAATCTAATACCTGAAATGATCGAATAGTGTAGTGAAGGGGGAAGTTGTCCTGTATTTCTTAAACGACATCTGAAACGGCCCTCGGATTCCCTTCCAATATTTTGATGTCATTGAGAAACTCGAGGTGGCGCTTCTCTGCGATAGGTCGGCGATTTGCTAGTGGCAGGTTTCCCTCACTCAGGACTAATGAGCGTTGTTTTCCTCCGAGTAGGCAATAGATATGATCCTGTGAATAATGGACAAAGCGTTGAAGACTTCGGAGAGCTCGGTAAGAAACATGGCTGTCTGTGGGCGTTCGAGGACGCTCGGGGCCTCAAGGAGGAGTTTCAAACGGCGGCTAACGACCCTAAGCTTCAGTCTCCGGTGAAGAGAAAAAGATAAGCAAAGGCCCCTCGTCTAGACGTCCATTGAACCCAAAGGACGGACGGCAAGCCTTGAATCCGGCAGTTTGCTTCGAGGTCATACGTGGGAGTATGTAATTGCAGCGGAGAAATGAGACGAATTGTCGGCAATGTATGCAGAGCCAAATGATGCGGGAGCCTGCCATCGCTGGACTATGGACAGCTCGGTGGGAGTTCCTGATGGCGCGCGGACCATGGGGCCTAGACTTCGAGGAGGGAGAGACGTAGACGGGATGCGGCCGCCCGGCCTGCCCAGAGCAAGGCAGACACTGCGGCGATGGAATCCCTTTGCGCAGAACGGTGACGACCCAATAAGTCTTGGAGCCAATATTGATGTGCAACAGAAAATTGGCATTAGAGTATCATTTAAAGCGCCAAGCCTTATGGCTACATGAGACGTCTGAACTCACAGTGGTATCAAGATACCAAGATAAAGCTTACCAAGATTAATCATTAGGTGAATGTACGACTAAACCCCCTTAACATCTTTCTTATGAAAAGCACACACCTACTTAAAGGTCAAATCTCTGACACAAGGGTTTGAAGCTTCTGACCAGGATTCTGACCAGGATTCTCCAAGATTCTGACTCTCACTTAACTAGGATCCTGACTCTGACTCAGAGGGGTCTGTAGACTTATTAGTGAAGAGTTTAAAAAAAACTAAATAATAAAAAAATCTTACATTCTGTAACTTCTCCAATGCAAAGTGTGGGTCGAGCTTCACAAGGGCCCAGTCTAGTATCCAGTGATCTGCACTCACTCGCAGGCCTGAAGATGCATGCATAGTGCCAACGGGATGATGAGATTCCTTACAGCGACGCTTTTGAGCTTGGGCGTCGCGAAGGGCTTCCTTTTCCAAAATCTCAGTAATCTGGGGCTGGTCGACTTCTTTGATGACGTTTTCAGCCGAAAACCACCAGTGGGAATTGTCTCTGTCAGCAGGGCGAACCACAGTTGGGTTGTTGCTGCCAGGTGTAGTAGGCATCTTGGAAGCTGCAAATATTACAGTATTAGCAAATATACTATTATTTAACTGAAAAAAGACATACTGGAGAGTACATGGCTGCAGGCCAAGGCAAAGAACTGCGGTGTGCCGTCTGTGACAATACGCAAGAAAGGCCCCAGCGTTCCTGCAATCTGTTGATTTTCTGCAGGGCCAATGCTCGCGCCAGAGGAAAGAGACTTGTGGTATGATATCAGTCTGATTTCTTCAGAGGAATAGACACCTGGAGGAAGGGTTGTGTCGCCGGAAGCAGGGGGGATTGTTTCGCCAGAAGCAGGGGAGACGGTTTGTTCGGCGATCTCAATAGCAACAGCACCAAGTCGTTCGTCGTAGCTAGAGACAGGTTAGCCCGGTTTAGATTTTCTTTTCTTTTTTCTCACTTTTCCAGCACCGCCAAGAGATCTCCAATGGCTTGGATAGCTTCTGACGTTGTCAACGAGCTAGGAAGGACCGTCACAAGCATCGTCAGCTCCGTGCAAAGATCGTCTTCAAATCCGATATGATACACGCAAAGCGAGGTGAGGACATCGGGTTGGATGGCGTCGATAGCGGCTCGGAGCATACCGCGGAAGGTATTGTCACTATCGTCGCAATCGAAAGCCGTACGGACAAGATTATCGAGTTCGCTGTCGATCAAGCCATGAATAAGGCGTGGGGGAGGGCCAACAGTAGGGGTAAGGTTAAACACAGGGGTATACTGAGGAGAAGGCTTGCAGAGGGCCCCTCGACGTGCCAGAAAGAAGTCGTTGTCGCTTCCAGTATAGGTCTCCATATTGACCGGAGGAGGTTGCCTGTTGGCAAGAAGAAGTTGGGAAATGGTCGAACCCATTGTGGCTCATGGTGTTATAACCCCAAACAGTGCGTGAGGAAGGTTCTCGCACGTTGGAAGAGAATTTATTCCTCTTGTGCGCAGTGAATTACAGAATTGAATTGCTCTTTGTTGTGTCCAGTTAATTGCTGTGCTATTGTAAATTGAATATCAGATGAATCACATAATTGAATTCCTCTGCTATTGCGTGAAGTGAATCACGACAGAGTGCTCTTGTGTCAATTGAATTGCTGTTATACCAACCCGAATCCCAACCCTGCGACTCGAAGACTCCCAATCCTACGATCCCGATCCTCAAATGCCAATCCCAATCCGAATCCCGATCTCCTGTTTATCCATTTCCAACTATGCTCCTCCCTCACTCATGCGTCGCAGCGGCGTGGTTGGCCTCCAACAGGCTCAGCTTGGTAGCGTCGGCCGCGTTTTTGCACTTTAACTCGCGCAACTTCTGCTCGACTTTTTTCTTCGCCTGCTATAACCCCCGCATCGCCTGCTCCAGCTTTTGCATCGCCTGTGTCAGCTTTTACATCGCCAGCTGCATGGCGCGCATGTCCCCGGTCCCGTGACTTGACTACGTCCACGAGCGCTACCTTCTCCCGCTCGAACACCTGCCGAGTATGTGCCGAGCGGTCCTTGACCTGTTGGAAGATGTTATTATTGGCGTTTGCGGTGTCGGCGTTGGCGGGTTTCGCGGTGTTGTCAGATGGAGTCTCAGTTGATAGTCTTCTGGGTGTGTTGTCGGTGTGTTGTCAGATGGAGCGGTCTCCGTTTTGTCTTGTCCGATTAAGGACATTGGCGTCTTTTGACTTCGATGACATTCCAAGGCAGCGACCATCGAGTCGGTGCAACTCACGCCACGTTTGTGCGACCACTTTCACGACGAGTCCGACATTAATTCTGGTCTGCGCGACCAAGTCAGGTCATCGCCCGATCACACTCTAACGAAGTTATTCCCATCTCCCGCGTTAGTGACAATTTTGGGCGTATGGTGTTTGAGACTGTGTACTCACCGGGTTCATGTTGTTCGAGATTTGTGTTTGACTCGGGCGTCTCTTGACCCATTTCCGATCGGGGACTAGTCATTGGAATCAGTCACTATATCCCATACCGAAGCCATTACCAACATTACTGTCTCTCATATCTGCATGTCTTACCATCAGTAACATGTGGTGTGGCTTATGTGATGGGAGACATGAGGGAGACATTATGTGAGTGGCCGTGGCTGACATGGTGATGTTATGACTGACTCGAAGTGACAGCCCAGATGCGTGAAGGCAAATGGGGAACGCCGACTCGAAGACAAATCTCCACGGCCGGTCGACGCAGGAGTCACCAAATCTCAATCCACGACGTACACACTCACTTTACAGACGCACTCCCATTATAAGTCGACTTCCCGGCATACTTCCTCATGCTAACCTCGTATGCGTACGGGCTGGACTCGTTTGGTTCTCGGTCATCGGTGTCACTATGCTTTGTCTCTGGCTCTGGCCAGGAAGCAGGTGGCGCTACAAGTCACCCATTCCGCACATGGAGGAGAAGCGAGCAGTAGTTATGAGGGCGAGCTGTTGCTGCTCTACGAAATCATCAAAGTTCGATGGAGGTCGCACAAACGAGGAGAGGAGAAATAGCCCATGGCTACTAAGCCGATGCGGCTTCGAGCCCGAGTTTCCGATGCGAGGCATCTAGAATCCCTTTGGACTCAACCGCAGCCAGGATGTCTGGCGGCAGGCCTGTCAACTGGATGAATAACTGCGTGAGAACATGCTTGTCCTATGCCAAGAGCGAATGAGACACTGCGAAGCGGCACAATCCGAGCCAAATTGGCAGTCGCATCATCTTCTCAATGCGAGTCCACAACCAGCGGCCATTGCTTCCCAACTCAGAATCGTGCGACACCAGCAAGTGGCAGAGCTATGCAGTTGCATCACGGACCAGAATCTCAAGGTTGCAAAGGATGCCTCGTGCTTTGCCCGAGAGGGCGCTTTGCAGCACATATCTACAACCTAAGAAGCGATGAAAACATTCGCTCCACACGACGCACCGAACTCGGTAACATGGCTGGTTTGAAGTTAAACCCGAACCACGTCTGGCGCTGCGGTCTGCGCCTATGTTGTATCTCACCTCGAGCAGACAGATAGGGGAATTTGGTCGACTTTCTCGGGGTTGCAGAGCCCCTCCACATCGAAGCTCATCGGACCAACCCTTCGAGTGTGACGGTGTGAAGTCGGTCAAAGATTGAGAGTGAGGGACTTGACGGGGCAGAACTCGAGACCGTTGGTGAGCGAGAAGGTGAAAGCAAGACCGCCTTGCTCATGTCACTGAGTTTTCGTCACAAGGCCCCACAAGGCCGTCACGAATAGAGCAACCCGAATTTCCAGATTTCACGCAAATCCTAACAAATCTCTTTGCATCCCACCGATGCTACCCTACGTCGCCCCGTAATTACAGTTTTCCAGGCAGCCAAGCGAGCTTAGCCAATCTGCTTCCAGACATCCGGATCAATCAATAGCGATTTAGGACATTGAGGAACTTTGAGCACACCCGGCAGCGGCAAAATCGAGTCTGGGCAGTTTGCTTTTCAGTGGGGTGTGCCAGACCCAACTTATATATTGCGGAAGCAACACGACCAGCGCATTATTAGACGAGCGTTAATTCCTAACAGCGGTCATCTTGGGTATTTAGCTGTTTATGCCTCGCATACTCGCCTAGTACGTACCGTAGTCGTGGCCACGTTGTTCCAGCCGACGTCATATCCTGCATACTAGACTACATACAGCGCAGGCAAACTTCGATGCACGGCAGCTAATGCCCATTGCAGCGCTTCTTCTAGCCTTGGGGCCGGAACCGCTCGGCGTGGAAAGTGAACCGTCGTATCCCGCTGACTTAAACACTCTGAAAAGCTGCAACGACTGGTTTGACAACTCGGAAATCTACCCGTGCTTTGCGATGCCGTCTATTGCGGAGATCACCAAAGAGCCATTTTCGAATGGGTAAGCAGCACCTGCAGTACCAGCAGCGCGTATCCGCTTCGCCTCTCGTGCAGACAAGGAGCAGACGAGCTAGACAGAACCCATTCGTCGACGAACAGACCTGCCAGTCGTGGAACCCAAGTAGCCATCGCATTGGAGTCTCTAGCAATGCAATCTTACAAGCGCGGCTCCTCCAGCATCATCAATAGCTTCACTTTCTCCACCTTTCACCGATCCCAAACTCACCTCTTCTCCGGGGCCCCGCAAACACGACTACTAGCAGCGGAGGAGAGCGGAGAACCCAGCGCCATTTGGAACGTCTGGCTCTGAAACCCGAGGGCTTGGGCGAGCTACCCAACACCAAAAACCACCCAAAGCTGCCGGCTTTCCTCTGGATACGCGCCTTGGCTGCGTGCGAACCGTCTGGTGCGAGATGGGTTGCGAGAACCCCAAGCTTGATGGTGGTGACCCCGCAGCGCACGTACACCACCCACTCCTTCGCTTCACGAAGGAGCTGAGGAGCTGATGAAGAGAGAATGCTCCTCCAAAGTGGAGCACACACTACGGTGATCGTGGAGCCCAATATTTTAAACCTCAATGTGGACTCGTGGGAGCACGGGCGGTTTATAGTAGGCAATAAATGCCACGCAAAACACGGCAAACGACGCTGACTGCAGGGGCGGGAGTGCGACGGAACGAGGCCTTACGTACCTCGAGTAATTGTTTGTTGCCCGGTCCGGACGACCCCAATATGCAAAAGTGCCTATCATATACAGTACAATACCACCTCGCAGGGGACCAATGAGGACCAGTGGGACCGCTCGGGACAAGGCGCAATATCCCCACTGACATCCCATTGCCTCGGACTTGCACTGGCGCTTGTCCACTTTTCCCACGTTTCCACTCCGCCTCTTTCCTCTCCCCGCCAAACTGCTGGATCCTCCGCAAGAGGCGGCGGCGAAAAGCGGTGAATTGCGTTGACGGCCAATCTCGGGCCAATTCAGAGCCAGCGACGTCAAAGCAAGCGCTGGGTGGCGCCGCCACGCTTCTTGCGGCTCCTTCTAGCATGAGCTGGGCATCAGCTGGGCAACGGGGATTGTGGATTGTGCCAAGTGCATTTCGAGCGTTAGCCTTTTTTTCACGCTGCACATGTGGTCCGACGAAAACGGCAAATGCTGCCGGTACCATCGGGCTGGTAAGGGTGGCGCGAGCCGGCCGGCCACCAGCGGAGCGGCGGACTGTTGACGCGATGGCGTCTCCGCGGATGGCTTTGAACTGCGCGAAGGCTGCACCAGTGCTGCAGCTACCTTCGCGGTTGCAAGGTTGAAATCCTTGGATATTCTGACAGCTGACAACCCCAAATCAAGGCAGGTGACTGAGGGGCACACAGCGCAGACGCCGGACCGCAGGTGGCCAACAATGCGCATTGGCAGGCACCCGAACAGCGTCTCTAGACCTAAAGGGGTCGAGGTCCGCTTGGCCGTCTTGGCCGTCTTGGCTAGCTTGGCTGCCAGAAGGCCCGAATTCAACCGTGCCGCCTGTGTACCAACCCCGACAAGAACGAGAGGGGGGCAAGAAAGAAAAAAACGCCAACAAGCGAAGCGATTGCCTATCCCGGGAGATCACCGCGGCTTATTCTGCAAGTAAAGTGTCTCGGCTCCGGGTCATTTGATCACCGGAACGCCGTCGAGGGTTGGATGTTTGCTCGGCCGAGGGCCTCACTCAGCGAGTGCCCCGCGAGCAGACCGCCCGGCGGTACCCGCGTCCGTTTCGGTGGGCCATGATCCATGATGCGAACTCGCGAGAATGGATCTGCCGACGTTGGATCGACGCCGAACAAGAGTGAGCCGACGCGTCCCATAGTCGACTCCACGTGGGCCATTACAGATGAGACTCGTTCCAGAATGTTTAGGTTAATTGCAATCTGACGGTCGATCTCAGCCTCCAAACATGCGAACCTGGCGGCTGGAAACAATTCGACAGCTCCAATTAGTGAGGGGAAAGGCGCCTTGGCGCATCCATCTCGCAAGTTCTCGCTAGCGGCGGATTAGATGGTTTCCATGCGCGAGCCAGTCGCCTCTCTCCGGGTAAACTGGTTGATGGTGGCTAAATGCAGGCATCCGCGCCAAGCCCTGTAAATCAAGAACAGCGGGGAATACGGCGCGCCAAGACACGGTCTGGGGTGCAGCTTTGGGAGATGGAGACCCCGGATATCCGGGCCCGTAGGTCTGGGGAGTAGCGTGTGATGGGACTAGGGGGACGAGGAGACTGGGGGAGACTGGGGGGGCGCACACGGCGATGGATTGTATATAGCTGGCGAGACCGCCCGGGACAGACAATGCAACACGAAACAACTCGACACCCGTCAACACCAACCCAACACCCGAGAACCGAGTCTCCGGCTCGCCAACCGCCAAAATGGTCAAGGTGAACGTAGGAACAACCGCCGACCCCATCGTCACCCGCCTGGTGGCGGAGGACAAGGTCGTATGGTACAAGAAGCCGAATTTGCGGATGATGTACTTCTGGCTCTTCCTGTGCTGCATGGGAGTCGAGATGACATCTGGTTTCGACTCGCAGCTCATCAACACGCTGCAGTTCGCCCCTACCTTCCACCTGTGTAAGTCTGAGAAAGCTTGAGTGGCGCTGGCTGCCCCGCACTACTCCATCCCGCATCACACCCCCGCCATTTGCTGGGCAAACCGCTGACGGAAGGTGCTTCCTAGATCTCGGTGGAGGCCGCAGAAACGCAAAGACCAACGCGCCCGAAATCGAGCCCGGTCTTCTTGGATTCGTCAACTCGTGCTACCAGCTTGGTTCCATCTTCGCCGTCCCCTTTGCGCCATGGTTCGCGCAGCGCTTCGGCCGCCGCTGGTCCATCATGCTCGGCTCCGGCATCATGGTTTTCGGTGCTCTCCTCCAGGGTTTCGCCCAGCATGTCGGCATGTACATTGTCGCCCGCATGATCCTCGGCGCCGGTATCCTGTTCTGCATCATTTCCGGTGCCGCCCTCATCGGCGAGCTGGCCCATCCCAAGGAGCGTGCCATCTTGACGTCGCTGTTCAACGCCTCGTACTTCATCGGTCAGATTCTCGCCTCGGCCATCGCTCTGGGCACCACCGACATTCCCAACGACTGGGCCTGGCGCCTGCCCTCGCTGCTGCAGATCTGCCCCTCGATCTTGCAGATTGCCACCGTCTTCCTCCTCCCCGAGTCGCCCCGTTACCTCGTCTCCAAGGACCGCGATGAGGAGGCCAGACAGGTGCTCGTCAAGTACCACGCTGAGGGCGACGCCAGCTCGCTCCTCGTCCAGGCTGAGATCGTGCAGATCCGCGAGACCATTCGCACGGAGATGGAGGCCTCGCAGCAGAGCTGGATGGACCTGCTCAGGACGTATGGTATGCGCCGCCGCGTTATCGTCACGCTCTTCATCGGTCTCTTCACCCAGCTGTCCGGCAACACCCTGCTCAGCTACTACTCGGGTGTCCTCTTCGGCATGATGAACTACACCTCCAACTACGCCAAGACGCGCATTAACCTTGCCAACGCCTGCTGGAGTTTGATCAACGCGACCATCATTGCCATGTTCGTCACCCGCTTCAAGCGTCGCCACATGTACATGCTTTCGGCCACTTGCATGTGCTTGGTCTTCGTTGCCATCACCATCTCGCTGGAGCGCATGCAGGTTGCCCTCGACGCTGGCGGCAGCAACGCCGCCGCCGGTATCTCGGGTCTCTTCTTCTACTTCGCCTTCTCCCCGTGCTACAACATCGGTAACAACGCGCTCACTTACACCTATCTCGTTGAGCTGTGGCCCTACTCCCACCGCTCCCGTGGTATCGGTGTCCAGCAGATCTTCGGCAAGCTCGCAGGTTTCTTTTCGACCAACGTCAACTCCATCGCTCTCAGCGCCATCAAGTGGAAGTTCCTTGCCATTTACTGTGGCTGGATCGCCTTTGAGTTCATTATCATCTTCTTCTTCTACCCCGAGACCAGCGGCCGCACCCTTGAGGAGTTGGCATTCTGTGAGTACTTCCTGCCAGTGAAAGCAAGAATTGAGGCTGACAATACGAAACAGTGTTCGAGGACAACCTCAACGAGAAGGCTTCCGCGGCCGTGGAGAAGAACATCCAGTATGGTGACAACGGCGTCGACAACAAGCGGGACTCTGATTCCCAGCCGGCTGAGGTCAAGCATATCGTCTAAGGGAAGCGCGATCTGGGCGTGTATACATAGGGTTGTCTAGGAATTGCATATTCAAACCGGTAGCTTAATAGGAATCGTCAATACCAGTCATTTTATGTCATTGCTTAGTCCTCTTGCAAGTGAACAAATGCTCTCGTGCTCAGCTTGCTATGTCTGATTGTTGGATGAGCATGCTCTTGACCGCGTTGCGCAGCCAAGACCATCAACACCCTCTGTCATCCTGCTCGCCTTCCATCAAAGCAACCCTCTGTCATTGAGAGGCCGCCTCCGTCGAAAACGCCTCGCGACACATACAAAGCCGACTTACTGCGGACTTACTATCGACACGCATTGAAGCCGTGCGAAAAAATACCCTGCATCATCCAACCGCACGGAGCAAATTGCCTTCCGAAACCGGCTCTTTCAACCGGACTCTTCACCCTTACAGTATCAGCCATCGGCACCCCCACTAGTACCTCATGACTCTTCGCTGTTATTACAGTGCCAACGGAAGAATCGGCACATACTCTGATCGGATACATTACATTACATTGCATGGCATGACTTCGCCATCACTCGTAACGTTGAGGTCTATACAGCCCGGAATCATCTCCAATGAAGGACGTTACCTACCACCTACAGGATAATTCCCACCACAGCAAAAAGTATGTCTATGGAAAATAGCAGCCATATTGCCAGGCAGGCACCAAGAACTTCTAGGACTTAAACTCACTGAGTCTGCCACGCCGCACGCAGTGCAAAACAACCGCCGCCTACCTCCCTCCCTCTCGCGCTGTATCACATCACTGCAAATCCAAATCCAAATCCAAATCCCCAAACCAAATTCCCCAAACCCAACCTGGAAACCCAAGCTCAAAACTAAACAGACCCATTGGAACCCAAACCTGGAAAAACCAAACCTATCCCGCTCCACACCCTCAGACCTTCACACCCACCCACCAGCCACCCATCCACCCGCCATGCCAGTTTGGTAGATCACACTCAAGGCGCAGTTACAGCGTCGCATCGCACGGCCCCACGTGCATCTGCCACCGCACACGGTCAACACCTGATTGGTCAGCCACCACGGCACAAACGGGAGGAGCTCATTCATCAGCTTTTATTAACTATTTTTTTTTAAACGAATGCTACGCTACCTTGGCGATGATCAGCGGCGGTCGTTTTGGGACGGAGCGAGAGAACCTGAGGGGCGTAGGAGGGGGATCGTTGGATGGGCTGTGTGTGGGATTTGGTGTTTGGGAGGATTTTATTGGAGGGATTTGGTGAGCTGCGCAGGTGAGGTGCGGCAGTTGTTGGGGGGGGGGGTTGGAGCTGGAGCTTAGATCGACACGGTGGATTGTAGGGAGGGCAGAGGCAGATAGGTTAGTAGGATTGAGTTGTGGTTTGAAGACAACTTCCAATTTCATAGAGGACCGCGAGGGGATTCTCAACCTCTCTCTCCAAGAAGCAGCATCTGTCTTGTCAGAATGTATTCGTGGACCAAAGGCCAGGCACGCACCAAAGGGAGTCAGAGGGGCTTGTTCGAATCACTGTGCATATCAACACTAGCCCCAAAAGGAGTGCAAAGAGTCCAACGTAGAGACCAAGTACAAAGAAAACGTCTCCTTGTACTATGGCACCTGTCTCACCTACACCATGATCCCACATATAAGTCCAACTGCACATAGTCCCTGAAAGACATGGTGCCCTGGAAAAACATGCCCTGGAAAGACATGGTGCCCGCTGGAAAACTCTGCAGATCTGTCGAGCGCGATACATATCTAGTAATTGACGCTGTCGAGCGTCGGCGACGGAGCGATCGAGTGTCTGTCTCTGTCGCTGCGCCGTGGCTCGAGTGCTAATGGACTCGGTTAAGTATCGACCGACGGAGCGATCGAGAGTGTCTCAAGGCAACGGAGCTGTCGCTTCGAGTGCCAATAGAGTGTCGCTGTGCCGCGCCGCGAGAGTCAAATAAGCGATGGGCGGATGCGAACATGAAATGCGAATCGAGTGAAGAAAGTGGACAGCAATGTTAAGAGAAAAGACACCAATGTGTGAACGTGGTGACAGCAAATATTGAGAGGAAAGACGGCGATGTGCGAAACGTGGTGACAAAGTTCAGAGGAAAGACAGCGATGTGCGAAACGTGGTGACTGCAAAGTTGAGAGAAAATTTGAGACCAAACAGAGCAGACCGGTGTCTTTGACTCCAACGATCCGAGATGCGACGTGAAAGAGACAGGAAATGCAAAAGCAATGGTGTCAACGACCGTGAAAGCGACAGGAGTGCTAAAGTGATGGTCTCAACGACCGTGAAAGCGATAACAAAGTTAGACATGTATTTTGCTCCGCCAGCACAACACAATCCAGCAGCTGTTGTCGTCCAGCGAGAAGGGCTTGTGTGGTTGCGGTTTGATCTCAACCCTGGCAGAAGGGGATTGGTAAAACGAACGGTGCCACTGCTCGATGACGATACGCTTCGTCCGAGGATACACCTTAATGAGAAGAACAATCCTGACATCACCCCGCGGCAGAGTCGGAGACGAGTTATTGAACCACCAATCTTTGTCCTTATATAGCCGTGGAAGCGATTCGCTATCTCCCGCTTCAATGACGAGAGTAGGATATTGGATACCAGCTGAGCGAGGTGGATCAGGCCGGAGACCGCTGTCCCCTTGCTTGTTTTTCGTGCCGGTACCTTTGAACTCTGCCGAGCCAGTGGGGATAGACTTGCGTTGTAAACCCATCTGGAAAATAATAACTCGGATCTCGTCAAAGACCAGCAGATGGGCAGTCTCATGAACCGGCCCTAGTATTCTGAAGAAAACCAGGCCGACTTCGTCGCCAAAGAAGGTGATGCGACCGGGGTATTGTCCGTCTGGATCAGCAGAACGAAGGGCGTCGAGGTGTGCTGTAGTAGCATTGTAGTAGATGAGCGCGTCTTGGATCGGGGTCCCTTGGCCTTGCAGGGCGCGGAGTTCTTGGGCGTGTTGGAACACAAGAGCAATGTCGTTGATGTTGGGAATCGGCAGGACAGTGAGGCCAGCGAGACCAAACTGGTCGGCTGGATCGGGAGACTCTTGAGACAAGTCAGAGCTGTCAGCTGAAGGCTGCGTAGCCAATCGAGAGGAACGACGAGGGCGAGAGGGAGGAGTGCGACGAGAACGAGAACGAGGCATGATGGGCTGCTAGGCTGCTGGGATGCTGGGATGCTGGCTGAGGAAAGGAAGGAGGAAGAAAATGGGAGCAGTCATTTATGATAACGTACCTGCCATGGCGTCGGGTGTTTGTGTCAACGCATCCGGCGGATGAAAGACTTGTGTCAAAGGATCTGGTTGCGAGTCGGGTAATCGAAAGAAAGCTGGCGTCAAAGCATTCTGAGACACAGCGTCATGATTTCGGTGGCTCCAGGCGGCCGTCGCGTGCCGCGAATGTTGGAGGAAACGGCGTGGTGATTGCATTGCTCGACGGGGATGTGGAAAGGATTTGCGACAACGGTGGAAGGATGGGAGTCGAGAGATGGGATGCGATGACAACGGTGGGAGATGTGATGACAACGGTAGACAGGAGCGGAGACAGTGCACATAATGCACGCCATGTGCAATGCAATGCCATTTCTGACATCCATCGCCCATCATGACATCGACCGCTCATCGCAACACTTCATCACCTATCGTAACATCTCACAAGATCTACCCTGGAGCCCAAAACAAGATCACAGTCGCAAAGTAGTAGCAAAAGAAATCAATAAACAACCAACAACTACATGTACCTATTCTACCTACTCCAACATTGAATCCTCCAGCCAGCTTTTCCACGACTCATCCCAGTCGTCTCCGGCTACAGGCTCCGTCATGGTCTCTATTCCAGCCGCCTGATCTCCAACTAGATATGTAAGCGCCAGGGCGGGCGCGTGCGGCAGCTCAGCTCCAGCTCTGGGCTCTGTTGCGGCCTCCGGTCCAACCTGCCCCCAAGCTGGATATTCAAGTGGCAAGAGAGGGAGCTGATCGGCCACGGAGACGGGGGGCGCGCTGACCTGTGGCTCGACCGGAAATGCCTGGCCGTTCCAAGCCTGAGGGGCACCAAGCTGTAGCACCTCCTGCAGTCCCGGCAAAGGGAGAGGAAGCTGGTCGGCCAGGGCGACGGGGGGCGCGCTGACCCGGGCACGCTTCTGTCGATTTCGCCTTTTTTTAGCCAGCCGGGCAGCGCACGCTCTCGCCTTGTTGTCGTCCCGCGCTTCCAGGTACGCCTTCCGGAACGCACCTTCGTTCCATCCAAGGAAGGTCCGAGCAGGCTGCTGGTGCGCCTGGGACCACTCCTCGACTCGGGCCTGCCAGGCCCTGGCCAGGGAAGCCTCGCGTTGGCCGGGCACGGCGGGCTTGCGACACTGCAACATATCGATGTTAGAAACTCAAGCTCAACACTGCTTGAAAAGCAAAGAGACAAAAAAAAACTAACCAAAACAGGGCAATCAAGCGAAGAAACCAAACTGTAGAGCAAAAATCAAAAATCAACAACGCAGGGGACGCGATATGCGAAAAGGGGAGCAAGAGAGTGAAGGAAACAAAGTAAGGTACATACGGCTCCCACCTGGACGGCACACCTCAGGTGGGCCACCTTGTCATCCCAAAACGGTTGACCCACTTCGTGCATGGTCAGTTGAGCCACCGCCCAGTCTCTCAGATTTTCTTTTGACATCTTCGGAGTAACTGGTCGTTTGCCGGTGGCATCGAACAGAGCTTGCTTCAGCTCCTCGTGAGTCATTCGGAAAAAACCCTTGTATCCCAGGCCATAGGTGCCGTACGACCAGCCGTCTTTATCTTTGAAGGCCGGGGGGCTCATGTAAACAGGGGCGGGGACAGCGCCGGGCATAGCGATGGGGTCCATCACTATGGGATTGCGGCGGTGGTTGGCAGTGCTCTGGTTGGAGTAAGATATCTTCCCAGGGAGAAGCTGGGGAGGAAAATGAGAGATGAGAGAAGAGAGAATGGGAGTGCAAGAAAAGGTTGTCGAAACTAGATGCACTTGGACGTTGTCGATGTCCTTGGAATCGGACGATGATGATGTTGTGAGTTGGAAAGCCTGAGGAGAAACCAGCCGAGTGCAGCGTAGGGCCTGTTCTTTTATCATGCGAAGGAAAAGATTCCAATCACCCCTGATTAAGCTTTCTGGAGAAAATCTGCAACGGAGAGAAGGCACGAGAAGGCGTTTCAGTCAAAATATGATCAAAGTTTGTCGAAAGTATCTGCCATCGACGCATTCCTTTGCCAATTTACGACGAATCACACGGCAAAAGCTTCCCAGTGACACGTTGGCTTCTTCGGGCTCTAAGGAACAGTGGAGTCGATCTGAGCTGGGCGGCGGATCTGGAGCGGAACTAAGCCTTTGCACATAACAGAGCGGGCAGTACGTGAGGTATCACTCGAGTCATCACTGCTAACATGTAGATACAGAGCTCAACGACGACGATGACGATGACGATGTAGATTCTAAGTTGCTGCCCTCCCTGGAAAACGAGCGGAAACCATATGCTCATTATAGGTGTAATAGAAATCAAATGTTCATTCGTGCCCAGCAGTAAGACTTAGCCCATTTCAAATCACGGAGAACCGATCCCCTAGGTCGGGGGCACAAATGCTGGATTTGAGCACCAGATGAAGCCAGGCCCGTCCAGCTGACATCATGCCCAGACGGAAATCACGTCGCGGCCGCCCCAGCTCGAGCGTGGCACCCAAGGCGAGGCTACAACCGGCACCCAGTGCCATCCATTTCTCCCAACCGCAACCGTATTTTCTCCTCCAAACTGCTCAAATCAGTGCCATGACACATGACTCAAACACCAAGGTTCCCATCCGTTTTCAACTTTGGACTTGGGGCAATCCACTCTCCGGAAACCATGACGGCCGCCAGTCCAGCGTCTGAATTTTCTTACTCGAGCCTCACAACCGTTGATGGGATCGAATCATACGTCACGGGGCGACAGAAAATAGGGAGGTGGGGCTTCCGGCGCACTTACTCCACATCTCCGGAGATATACTTGCTCCCGCAACTAAACTTCAAGGACCCTTCCGCCACAAATGTCCCGAGGTACCAGGCAGCAAGATATCAAGGAAAGGTACATGTGGTGTCCGTGAGCCTGAGGCCTTCCAAACGGTGGCGAGTTCACGACCATCAAGCGGAGATTACTCGGAATAGTGATCGAAAGCTTAGATAGGGTATCTACGGTTGATGCACATTTGCGGGCAGGATCTAGGGTTCTGAATGGCTGCAAAATGATACACCTTGGTCTGGCTAGGGGCAGCTCAGACACATCCACCAAGTCCGATACCTGCACCAGTACGTACCTACGAAAGTACGTACCTACAAGGGTACGTACCAACACGAAGCCATGTCAGAGGTGGGCAGCAATAGGGGTGTCTTCTGGTACTGGTGTGTGGCACGTGGTTTCTAAATTTAGTCCCTTTTCCCATCTAGCGGTGATCTCCTAATAGCCTCCTGTGAGGTCCCCTGAGGCTTCTGTTAGCGATCGATAGGTCGATTAAATAAGGAGCCATTTTGGAACTCGTGTGTGGGTGGTCTGCGGAAGGATGGAACGGTGCGGCCAGAGGGTTGGAAAAAATCCGGGGAGGTGGGGCTAGGGCGCCCACAACCCCCACAAGAAACCTACTTACAACAGCAGTGATACCCCCCCGCCCACCTACTGTCCTTGCTTGCCTCGCCCGCCGTGGATGGAGAGTACGCATAGACTAAAATATCGATGCTCGGCGTTGCACACGCGTACTTGTCCGTATTTTGAAGACAAGAGAGGCATTGTGATGAGGACCGGCATTCATAGGATAGGCATCATGGGACTGGAATCATGGGACTGGCACCTAGAAAGCCGTCCGTGTTGCTCTATCTGTGAACAGCTTCAACCTGCCCTCTCGGTCCCCAATTTGAATCTCAGCCTTGTCCATCCGGAACGCTGCACCGGCCAGCTTAGCTGCCTGTTTGCCTCCCTATATACAAAGGGCTTGAATGACTAACTCAAATGAATTGACAATGAACCGGGCTTGACAGGAGGTCAACAGGGCTTGAGCGGCCTGAATTCATGATGCTGAGATGTTCTGCCCCACAAAGAGGGCAACCAGTCGTTTGCTCGCAAAGTGGAACACCAAGCACAAAAGAAACTCCAATTTTACATGCCAGGCTGCTCTATTTTCGTTTACAAGCGCAATGAATCATGGAGCTGGGCGAGGACGATTGATTCGAGGCAACCTGCGGGACTTCTGTTGGGCTGCGGTCCAGCAGGTCCTTTTCCAGCGGCGCAGTTACAAACCTAATTCCAACGACAGTGGAGTCCACGGCACATACTGGTCAGTGTACGGACACAAAGAATCAGCAAGGGCCGAGGCCAGTTACTGCTATCACTGATCAGTCACGCAAATCAGGCGTCGGGGTGTAAAACAACGAGTTTGCTTTTGCAGACCTAGAAACATATCCGCTCCCAGCGGTATTTTCCCCAGCGAGTAATGTATTGGCGGAAGCCCAGTCGAGCCTCCAGGGCAGATGCCCTGACGATTATCAACCGATGCCGCCGCTCAATGAAAAGAATCGAATATGTCCTTGATGCGTACAATACATGTGAAAATCAATGCTAACCCGAGACACCTGGCCCCAAATGGGACTGTGCCCTTTCCTTGAGAATCGAATAAAAAAACCAAGATCATCCAGAGATCCTTTCCCTTCGTGACCTTCCAATGCATCGTGATTTTGTCTTCGCCGACCCAAGTCCTGCTCATCTAAAGTCACCAGGTGAAGAATGTCGCGCACGCGCCATGCTAACGAGTAACCCAGGGCGCCTTGGACGATGATGCTTGAAGGAAGGCTTGTCTGCATCGAGCCGCAGGAACCCCAATCCGTCGGGAAGAGCCGGCTCGCAAAATGATCCGCGTAACACTTCATACACTACACGAAATGAAGGTGGGAAAAATGCTGCCGCCGGGGATGGATCATGAACTGCCACCCCGATACCCAGGTTCTGAATGCAAGTTCCTGCGTTGTGTTGAGGGGAGAGCATCTTACGATGCCGAGACCCCGGGTTGGCCAGTAGGCGGGAGTACGTTGGCGCCGTAAGCGTCAGCCACGTTGCCTATGCACAAAAGTCGTCAGCCGGGAATTCTTGCAAGGAAAGAGGTGATAACATACCTGCAGGGAAATAGTTGCAGACAGTGTACCATGCGTCCATGGTAGCGACCATGGTTCCCTTGGGGCAGAGGTAGGTAGCGCAGCCCACCTGCTGAGAGCTCTTCCACACCAACTGCGAGAAATGGCCCCACTTGTGGAAATCACCCATGGCGGGGCTCTTCTTTCCGTAGTCCTGGGCCGGATACGTGTTAAGTTCGCCGTTGTACCAGAAGTTGCTGGAAGCCTGGGCACCCGCTCGGCTTTGGCCGAAGCTCTGGGCATCCGCCGAGGTGGCATACATGGCAAGGTTTTGGCCGTAACCGCCGCCGCCAGGAGACCTGTTTCCCTAGTTAGCAGACGTTGATTTGGGGGGACAAAACGTTCAAACTTACAGATCGTGCTCGAACTTGCACTTCTTGGCGCTTTGCAGGGCGTAGTCGGCGTAGACTGATCCCCAGGAGAGATCACCAGCAGAGTGGTTGGCGCGGTGGACGTTGTGGTGATAGAGAACCGTGCTCACATAGTCATCACCGGCTGGGGCCTCTTGAACCGGAGCGGGAGGAGCAGGAGCAGGAGCAGGGGCAGGGGCCGGCGCCGGGGCCGGAGCAGGCTCAGGAACGAATGCTGGCACCTCAGGCTCGGGAGCCGGGGGCGCTGGCGAGGGTGCCGGAGCGGGCTCGGGAGTCGGCTCGGGAGTCGGGGTAGGCGATGGCGAGGCGCTCGAGATGGAGGAGACGGACGAGGGGAACTGACGGTGGTGGTCGGGACGACGGAACATGCTGGGGCGCGGGTGGCCGTCGGTAACAGTGACGGTGACCCACTCCATCACAACATCGGTGGCGACAACGACAGTCCGGTCGTTGAGAATGGGGCTGGCAGCGGCCAGGATTGCGCCAGTGGCGGCAAGGAGAATGGAGGATCTCATCTTGAGAAATACTCAGGTCGTCTTGGTTGTGATGTGGTTTTCTGTTGGTGGTCAGTTTGCTGAGTCGTTGCTTTTATCAATTGGCCTGCGACAGATGAAGGTGAAGAGTGAAAATCGACGGAGAAGGAATTGAGCGTGTTGTGGCTGATTTGAGCAAGAAAGGTAGTTGCGAGGGCAAGAAGTCCAGACCAGGGATTGCGGCGGGGTTAATCAACTGGTTTCGCGACCAAGGTCGATTCCTCGAAAGCGGTCCTTTCTGGCAAGATATAAAGACATTGTTCGCGACAAGGAAGGTGCGGCAAAGAAACTCGAGAGGAATGCTTGGTACGCGAGTGAGACATCGTGCTGCTTCAAGTGACGCACCTTTTGTGTAGCCTTTAGCTAAGTCTGTCCGGACAGTCGATGATGTCTCGATTGTCAGGGATGGACAGGTCGGGGATTTATTTTCACAGCCAGCTGGAAGAGGGCACTGCTGTGGGTGGGATCCTTCAAGGATGACGACGGGATGGATGGTTACGGAAAGCAGTGAGGTTGTCGGACAACAGCTTGGCAGCGTGTTGTGGATCGGAGTGACCTGCGTGTTTCCTAAGAAATCTGCCGGCGGAGGAGAGTCACGAGAAGGTGTCGTCTTCGTCAAGGTTCACAAGTGGTGCGTCGTTCCAGAATGACTAAAGGAGGGTTGGTCGAAGGAACGAAAATGCCAATGAGACACCGGGCCGGAAAAAAAAGAGAGAATGAACCGGTAATCGGTGAGTGAATGGCAGGTGAGGTAAAGGAATGGACTCGAGTTGAAAACTCGCAACGGAAGGGCGGAAGAGAAAGTGAGGTGGTCGCAAGGGAGAAGGCCTTTCGCGGTCGGAGGTGGTGATAAAAGGTGAAGACGACAGGAAGGCAAGAGCCCGGGGCGACGGTGGGGCGAGTGGGTTCTTAGCGGGTGGGCCGCTCGGCGGGTGTGAGATTGGTGCCCAGACCAGCAGCCCCAGAAGCCCAGATTCGAAGGGGGGCCTCATCCCAGCAAGTCGGGCCCGCCTGTTTGAGCTTGCCAACGTCAGTTCACCCTTATTTTTGCTCGCAAGTCCTTGCGTGGGGCGTAAAATTAGCAGATCTGATGTGCTCCTCCTGCAAGCTGCAGGGCGGGCTGGCCTGCGCACGAGGAGCGGAAGGAGGGGTCGATGCAGTGAACCCTGATCACAAGCTGGAAGCAGAACACCACGGGCAACACTTCCGCTCCATTGGAGCCATTCACACGAGCGCAACGGCAGCAATCTGTTTGGTCCGCCCTGGGCATCGACTTGGAATTTCGTAATGAGGCATCCGCTGTTTGCATTGGCGGCGCAATCATTATCGCTACGTCTTTGTGATACTGTCATGGTCATGGTTTGCTCCCCCGAGTCTGGCAACTTCCATGCTTGTCGATGATGGACTCGGCTCGCACGGCGCTTCGTCCCCCAGGTGCCCAGCAGTCGGCCATCTTGCCAGGCCAGGGCCATAACAGGGCAGCGACCGGCCACCAAAAGTTCACATGGCTGGCCGCCGAGGGCTGTTCATCCCATCTCCAATTTGGGCGCTTTCTGACCTCCCTCACGTCTTGGCTGTTACGCACACACCCGCCCCTCCCCCTTCGATTGGCTTCTTTCCCTCGCCCCTGCCTTAGCCCCTCCCATCCGTGTACGCCATCCCGGTTCTGGCGCCTCACTTCCGGGCTAACCAATCTGGTACCTTGCAGATTTGCGGAGGTGATTGAGATCAGGGGGGCCAATTGCGTAATCGGAAATCGCAGTGTGGGGCCGCGTGCCATTTTGAAACGACGCCAATCTCAGTGGAGGAGAGTTAAATTAGCTTTGAATCAGCTTGGCAACAACATCATCCCGGGTGAGTGTTGTAACGTCTTAGCAGCCAAGCTGCTAACTTCACAGGGAAGTTGCTAAGGAATCATCCGGCTGGGTCACCGACAGTGGCAGGTGGGCGCCTCCCTTCCAGAGTGCTTTTTCTTTGTCGTTGACGACCCACAGGGCCGAAACTCCAGTCCCTTTCCAGGGTGTGACCGGCGGGGGAAGTGGAATTGCCCAGCAATATCTAATGACCCTTCATAACCATCGCCGAGAGCATGGGAAATAACATTCTTTTCGCTCCGTTTGTCTCGCTCTCCTCGAGGCATTTATTCTCTGGCTGGTGTACTCGATTTTCTCCGGGCCTCGTGTGGGGGAGTTGCGCACCTTGACGCTCGTCCCAGCGCGAACGACAGACGCCTGTCCGCTCTCGGACGGAGGCTGGGATGCTGACAGCTGGCTGGGCATGTCGGTGGCGGGGGGACACAGCAACTGTCAATCCTCTTTCGGATTCAGGAGTGCATTGCGATTACCGCCCAGCGTCAGGTTTTGGTGCGTGGTGACGAGGCGTTGGTACGTCCGTGTTGTTCCAGATCGCTGCCCTCGCCTGTTCTGCGAAACTGCGGGTCGACGAGTTATCGTGGAGCGCCTTTTCTGGACCCCGCCGCCGATCACAGAACAGAACTAGAGTTTCCATCCTGGTACTCCTGGGCCAATTTCTAGTTGCGGGCCCGCTACTTGACCAACTCTATTTAGACCTCGGGACGAAGAGACTGTCGAGGCTGTCAGGACAGCCGTTTTGGACGATTGAAGAAGAAACAGCTTGGGCTGCGAAGGGCAATAGCTCATCTCCGATGTCCGACTCGCATGGGGGCAGTCAGCACCTCCCACCGGCCGATGAGGCCTTGTCCGTTCCGAATGCTCTTTTCAATAGTTCGAATATATTCCTCCCGACTCTCTCAATTGCGTGCCCTAAACGAAGGACGCTTCTTCGCGCCGCCTTCACTCAGCTCTGTTGCCTCCGAACGCTGCGGCGCGCGGCTGAAGAAGCGTCTCACAAGCCGGGGCGAGCAAGCTCTGGTTGGCCATCGCCCAGAAACGGCCAAAACATGACGGGCCCTCTTCTCCTGAAGCCTGGCGTTTTGCCCTGCAACCACGCTTTTGCCCCCCCTGATCGACGACCCGCCTCGCAGATCGCTTCAACTGGCACAGCAGCTACGTCCTTGAGACAAGCCAAGAGGAATGACGAAGTTTGCGCGCGTCACTGTCTCACTACTCAAGCTCCGGCGGCCCGCGACGATGCCTTCACCCCGTGCGAGTTCTGTGAGGATCGCACTGTCTGCATTTGCCGCGAGAATGGACGAGCTGCCTGTCTTTGCCGCGGGAATTATATGTGAAGTTGCATATCTCGCGATCCTGCCTCTAAGCAAGAGCTCGAGGCGGTCTCGGGCTGACCCGGTTCGTGCAGGCCTGATTCACCTTGGCCCGTTGCTGTGAGGGACAGCGCCGAGATGGAGGGGCTTCGCACGCTGTGACCCGACGGGCCAGTGCCAACGTCCCTGTGGGAGCTATGTTGTGCATGCTCCAGGACTTATCCAGATGCTTGGTTCCGGCCCTGTCTGGGGCGGTAATCCTTCCACAAGTGCTTGCCAACCGTCCACGAGGTTGGCCATTAGGAAGACTGTGCCCGGCCCGTACTACCTGTTCACTCCACGCATTTTACGCTGGCTGTTTGCATTCTACGAACTTTTGCTGCCTAGAAATCATGTGGTGTTTCAGGCACCGCCGTGTTTGCTTTTCCCCGCCAGCTCTCCCTCGCGGGATTTTGACCGTGGCTTGCAGCTCTGGCGTGTTACTCGAGATGCTGGGCGTTGGAGGCGGATGTTGCAGGCGTCTCTGTTCGACCCGGATCAATAACTCGGCTGCCGGCACGGTTCGGGTTTTGCACTGCCGCAGCAAAGCAGACCCGGAATGCAGCGTCTGCATGCGTAAGGCGCGGGTTTTGTCTGTCGCGGATATATTGCTCTGCACGGCAATCTGCGTTGGCGGCACTCCATGTTGTCCCGCCTGTCGGATATGTTGAACTTCCAGCTCCAGGTCTCGGCGGACGGCTCTCGTCGTCGGGTCTGGTATAACCTCCTATCATCGCATTCAACACTCAACTGAGCGACTCTTCATCGAAGACATTCGAGAGTTGAGCCTATCATCGACAGGGCTAAGGGAGACAGCTCCCTATTCCTCGAACCTATCATAGCACCGCACTTCTGAACCGGGCAACTGTCCCCGCAGGCAGCGAAAGCTAGCGGCCAGAGAAGATCGGAATCTACTAAATGCCATCGAGCGTGATACCTTTCCTACTAGACAGGACAGGAGGCTCGTAAGTTCCGGTCTCGGGTTCTCATCACCGGAAAACAGCCAGAGACAAACGTAGACAAACGAGTAAAAGGCCGCAGCTACCGAGGCTCTATTTGCCACACTCCGCTGCCGCTCGCATCACAGCCCATAGGAAGTTTTCTCGCCGGGCCAAGCCACCGAGTCCAGTACGCCCACCTGCCAACTTTTCGGGGTCTTCTGCCCTGCCTGACAGTACGCCCTTCTGTGGCGAGACATGTCTCCCCGCCGACGAAGACGGCAACAACAAGCACCACCTCGATCCGGCCCGGAAACGATGATCCGGGGTAAGACGGGAGGGGCAAGAGAGAGGATGGGAGTTTCTGCATCTCACCTGGCATGCCTGTCCACTCAACCGCGTTTTCCGCCTCCCCTCCTACCCGGTCGGCTAGGCTAGGCTAGGCTAGTTCGTGTGACACGATTGTCCCGCGGGGCATGATCGATCCGCTTGCCCATGGCATCGCACTGCGCCGCGACAAATCCATCGGCCGGGCACTTTTTTTTACCTCTCTCTGGGCAGGCTATCGGGCTCTGGCCATCAAACCCCTCATTCTCATATCGGAAGGCCGTGTCTCTCTTCGGTCAACATATCAACACCACGGGACTCTTCCGACGACGCAATCTGTCTCTGATGCTGTACGCCGCGAGCTATATTAAGGCGTCGATGCTCCAGCCCAGATGACTCGTCAAGGCTAGGCGAAGCGGCGTTTGATGTTGAGCACGCTGGACGTACGTACATAGTAGATGATGCCACTGCGCCGGAGGCAAGTTGCGCTGGCAGCTGTCAGGTTGAGGGGTTATAAGGCCGTGTGACGAGCCTATCGGTCTGGTGCGTCCAAGACAAACAGGCCCGGCCCGCGATACTGGTGGCTTGCCGATGCTACCTGCTGGCACCGTATCGGATGCTCCTGACGACAGCGAAGAGGGTTGTTCTTGCAGATTCACGACCGATGAGGCGCAGCTTGCGTATCGTGCCGGCAGGTGATGGTGACGTCTGTGGTTGCCACAGCGGCGATACACAAGACTGTTGTTAGTGTCGGCGATCATTGGACAGGACAGAGGGAACGAGGTGAAGATAATGTGAGCAACATAGTTGAGAGCCGTTTCTACTCTCAATTCCCCTATGTACAAGCAGACAGTGACAACGATACTCTATCCCGGTCAGGAAATGTAACAGGGGAGGGCTGGCTCCAACATTCCTGGCGAGACTTCTTTGCGCCTATCTCTTCTAGTCAACGCCCGGCATCTTACGACTTGGCCTCGGCAGCTGCTGCCTCGGCGGCCTTCTTTTGCCGGAGCTGCTCATCCCAAAGATCAATGCGTGCCGCCTTCTTTGGGTCCCGCGCCCGAAGATTCTCCACCTGCTCGGCCCGCTGCCCTGGGGTGAGGTAAGGGAACGTGGTAATGGGAATTCCAGCATGTGCGTAGGTCTGCTTTCTTCTCAGCTGCACAGGGACCTCCTGCTTGGGCTGATCGGGGATGACCTTCTCGAGGCCCTAGATATGAGTGTTAGCAACAGTGAAGAACGACAAGGGCCCCCTCTAGCTCCAAAGCATGACCTACCAGCTTCTCGAAAACACACTTGTTGAGCTTCCACTCCTTCGCTCGGCATTGCCAGAGCTGGTGGTTGTTGTTATCGAGGCACTCCCAGTGGGAGCGAAACTGGTCGAGGCAGTGGGTGTTGATGTCCTTGATCCTGAGGTGCCTGTCGTCAGCGGACGCCTAGCATACTACGGAGACATCGCGGTTTGCCCTCTTAGGGACCCTGCAGATAAAGGCGAAGCCCAACAACCTCCTGAGATGCCGAAAAGGGGCAACGTACACACTACGCGCGCATCGCGTGACCCTCCGACCCTCCGCCAAACACTCGAACTCGCCCTTGCCCGGGTTCTCCGTCTTGCACTGCATAAAGTCGTCATTGTAGTCCTTGCACCGTGCGCCGATGAAGTAGGCCGCTGAAAAGAGCGGGGCAGAGGTGGTGCCGAGCTCCTTGACCTTGGGGATCGAATCGGGCAGCGGAGTGGTGTCGTAGAGAACCTGCTGGTTGAAGCTGGACACAATTGATTAGCGACCAGGAACAACGGCGCTCATGGGCACAGCGGCGGGTCAATTCGCCCGCCAAGGCTGGCGAGAGCTAAAGGGAACATACATGGGCTTTCGGGCGGCCATGATGGCGATGCTGGCGAGCCTGTCGTCGATGGGGAGCTGGGCCTTGCTTGCGAGGTTTGGAGCTTCAGCGTTGTGAGCATCTGAGGTTGACGTTCCTTGGATGTGGGTCTCCAATTCTTAGCGATGATTGGCTGGCTGATCGCGCCGCCTCTAGCAATCCTGGTGGGGCGGTCTGCCGCGACGCGGTGAGGCTGGCGGGAGCTTTGGGCTTGCTGTGTGGGGATTTATTTTTCACCCTGCGGGAGAAGCTCACTGTCTGTTGTTCTGCAAGGCAGCGACCCAACTTTGAGCCGGAATTAAAGCCATTCTGACACCGCAGTACCCCGACGCGCTCTGAATATTTTACCGATCTTTGTCGGGATTGTGCAACGAGCATCGCCGCAAGAACACCCGCGTTACGCAGCCTGCCACTTTTGTTCTCGGCGACCTGCGACACCAGTTCGCATCCCCACGCGCCGAATCGCGCCGAATCCCCTTTGCGGCGGCGACTACGATGTTTTCCATAAACCGGCCGGCGGCCCAAACTGGCTTTGGCGGCACATCAAGCATGTTTGGCCAACAGCCGGCAAACGCTAGCGTGAGTGTCTTGTAGTCTGCCGATGTCTCGTTGAGACGACGGAATGGACAAATTACTGATGCGTCTACCAGCAGCAGCAGCAACAACAACCGCAGCAACAGCAACCCGCCACAACCCTGGCCCAGTCTCAAGCAAACGGAAGCCTTCAGCTCGGCAGCTCTTTATGGCAACCTGGTAGCCAGACCAACCGTACGTTTGCCCGGCCTTGGTTGTTCATTATCCCTTCACCAGAGTCAATATCCGTCTGCTGAACGCAGTGGACATCCGCTGACATGTTTTGCTCTTTACAAATAGTACAAAAGTCGATCCCCGAGCAAATGCAACTGATTGCAGAGAAATGGGACCCTTCGAACCCAAACTGCGTTTTCAAGACGTATCTCTACAACAAGGTTGAGGAACACGCGGTCCCGCACTACGCCCCCGGCCCGAACGACGATCCGAAGCAGTGGGAGGAAGCGCTCCAGCAGAAGCCAGCACCGAACTACATCCCCGTCTTGTGCGCCGGCTTCCCTTCTATCGTCGCCCGCCTTGTGCTTCAGCGCCGCGCCATCACCGAGTTCAACAGCAAGCTTCATGCCATCAACTCCAGTCTCGATGCAATCCTCTCGCGCCACGACCTCGAGCACTCGGTTCGCGCCCTCAACGCGCGGAGGAGACATGCCGACCTGAGTAAGAGGTGCTTGGCGCTGGCGTCGCGGGTGCAGGTGTTGCGCAATCGTGGCTATGCGCTCAGTAGCGACGAGGATGAGCTTAGGCAAAAGCTACAGAAGATCGACAAGGGCCTCCAGGACCCAGCACTGAGCGCGCGCATGGAGGAGTTATGGAGCCGACTGATAGTCTTGAGGGGGCACGCCGATAGCCTCAGGGATCAGATCAACAAACCGGGCTTTGCCGAGAGCGATGGTATGGGCGAGGAGATTGAGGCGAAGGCGAAGAAGGTGAGCGATCACGAGTGGTGCAGCCAGCATCTCAGCCACAGGCTAACATATGGGACAGATCTTGGAGGATTACGAGAAGCAGCTTCAGCATCTCAAGAAGCAGGTCGATGAGGCGAAGAACGATTTCGAGGACTGGGAACGGGTGCACTATCCGACACCAGCTCCCACGCCTCCCGGTGTCTAAGGAAGGGCTGGTCGCCGGTCGATTTACGGGAATTGCTGGGACAGGAAGTAAACTGCTGTTTATTAGGATACCTAGGTGCATTACTGGCGTTGTGAATTGGTCAAGACTGCTGTTGGGAAATGGAGCGCATTCTAGATGCCAGAGAGGATGGCGTCAAAGACCCGCTATTTCGTGTATTACCATGTCTATGTTGCGAACCCTGGATATGTCCAGCTTCAAAGCAGTCTATCCGTTCCATGCGCCAGAGAAGTGTGATGCTGCCCATCAAATGCTCATGAACTCCATGATATTATTACATTGAGAGCGGAAGAGGCACGTGTGCCACGTCAACACCCCCAAAAGCGCGACTGAGGCCCAATAAGGCCGCCAGCTATGATATGGCCATCAACCTCTATCCCCCGCTGTATATAGGCGTGGTGTTGTACATGTATGGTTACAAGATCGGAGCGGCTCGGCTTAGAAGAGCTTGGAGAGCGCATCGATGAAAAAGGGGGCTTTTGGGACTGCGTCAGCAACAATGTGCACAAGGAGTCCTGCCGGGCAACTCACAGAGATACAGCGATACGGCGCCTGCTAGAGCGACCTGAATGGTGAAGGTAGCCTCAGCCTCTGCGGCGTTGAGCTCCTCCTGGGACAATTGAGGGGGTTGGACTGGATTTCCACACCGTCAGTTCCTTACTCGTCGGGTAGCGGAAGCAGCGTTTCGGGGCAGAAACTTACATCCGCCGAACATCTTGTTGAGGGTTGTTTGGGTGTAGTTGGTGAGGTTCGAGGGGATGCGGTGTGGTAGGGTCGTTCGTAACGCCGAGGGTGTAGTCGCGATGCTGCGGGTTCCGATGACAGCAGTCCGGCTTCCGATCTGATTTTTTTTCGGCTGGGGCCCAGGCTGGAGCGAGCCCCAGGTTCGGTGACGCCACTACGCGGCGCGCGCGTTTCGCTGCTGGCGAGCGGGCTTGGCGCTCAGTTACGTAAGGAGCCTTGCGTCCGACAGCCAATGAGAGGCGGCCTTGCTAGCGGTGAAGGGCGAAACCGTCGCTGGGGCCAGCCCGGCCCGAGAATACCCGACCCCTTTATCAGTGCCCTTGAGCAGTGGGTTTCTGCACCGCTATCGGGTAGATGACGAGATGGAGCAAGCACTTGCACATGAGCGTTGAAGCAGGGGCTTCGTCTTGCCCAGTACCCCTCCTCCTCTCACCGACAGTTTCTCCTTCGACGTTGGCGAGTGCTGGAGCCCTTAATTAACGGTTGACGCTCAACGGCTTCCCTGCGCGCGACGATCCGCTCTTGACGTCAGCGATTGCAACCTCGCCCCTTGACTAAACCGCTAAATAGCGAGGAATTGACGAGTGACGCCGCCTGCGCCTCGGCCCGCCGCACGTGCTACGTGCTGTGAGATTTCGCTGCGATTTTTGGCAGCACTCTTCGAAGGACTCGGGAGAGCGCAGCAGGGCAGACAGCTCTCGAGTTTCCTGGCTCGCCATTGGCCAACGACGTTGTGTTTCGACGTCCGGCCCTTTCCGCGCCCTCCACGCTGCACGCCCACGACGCTCGGTAAAGATGACGGCGATGCAACAGACTGGCCGTCTGGGCCGAACGCTGGGTGCGTCGATTCTGGCCTCCCGCAGCGGCGTGTTAGCGGCATCAACGATCCGCATATGCACCCGTCATACCGGGATACGCGGGCTCCGATCTCACCGTTTAGGGCCGGGACCCGAGTTGGACGACGGAGGTCGGCGCCGCCGCAGGACTCACCCAGGCGACTACCATCCGGTTCCTGTCCCACCGAAGAAGTTCATAAGGCTGAAGGACTACCAGATCCAGGACGACTTTGCCCGTCGCCACATTGGCCCTGATGACCAGAGCACCAAACAGATGCTCCGGGAGCTTGACCCGCCTGCCGAGTCCCTCGATAGCTTCGTCCGCGAGGTCATTCCTGTGGATATCCTGTCGGATCGGCAGCTTTTTGGGGGTGTGCCGAACCGCCATCAGTTCACCGACGCCCTGAAAGGAGAGGGATCTCAGGGCTACAGGGAGTGGGAGATTCTACAGATCGGCAAACAGGCCTCCCAGGAAAACTGGCTGCGCAAGAACATGATCGGGTGTGGCTACTATGGGACTCACGTACCCGAGGTCATCAAGCGCAACGTCCTCGAGAGCCCCGCTTGGTACACCAGCTACACCCCATACCAGCCCGAGATCAGCCAAGGCCGGTTGGAATCCCTCTTGAACTTCCAGACATTGGTCACGGACATGACAGGTCTGCCTATTGCCAACGCTAGCTTGCTGGACGAGGGCACCGCGGCTGCCGAGGCCATGACCATGTCCATGAATGCCCTCCCTGCGTCCAGGGCGAATCGACCACACAAGACGTTTTTGGTGGCCAAGCAGTGCCATCCCCAGACGAAAAATGTCCTGCGAAGCCGCGCCGAAGGTTTCGGCATCAACATCGAATTCTTTGACCCCACCGAGCCCGAATGCCTTGAGCAAATAAAGATGCTCGGAAACGACTTGGCCGGTGTTCTGGTTCAATACCCAGACACATATGGCCGAGTGTTCGACTTTGGACGGGTCGCAGATGCCGTTCATGAAGAGGGCGCTCTACTCAGCTGTGCAACGGACCTGTTAGCTCTGACGATGCTCAAGCCTCCAGGCGAATGGGGCGCAGATATTGCCTTTGGCAACTCTCAGCGCTTTGGTGTCCCGATGGGCTTTGGCGGCCCCCACGCTGCTTTCTTTGCCGTTCAGGAGAAGCACAAGCGGAAGATGCCTGGCCGCCTGATCGGAGTGTCAAAGGATCGTCTCGGTGGACGGGCCCTGAGATTGTCGCTGCAAACCAGAGAGCAGCACATCCGACGAGAGAAGGCCACGAGCAACGTCTGTACCGCCCAGGCCCTTCTTGCCAACATGAGCGCCTTCTATGCTGCTTATCACGGCCCCAAGGGCCTGAGAGAAATAGCTGGAAGAGCAAATCTGGCAGCCAGGGTTATCCAATCCGCGGCCGAGTACTACAGTTGGCAGACGTTGGATGGGTCGTATAGATCCAAGATGGTCCCATTCGACACTGTGATGGTCAAGTGCCCCGACTTTGGAAAGGTGATGCTCTACTTCGCAAAGAGGCGGAACGTCAACATCAGATACGTCAGTATTCACATGGTTGGTATCAGCGCCGATGAGACTACAGACGAAAGCGACCTGCTTCAACTCGTCGAAATCTTCCGCGATGTAGCCGTGGTTGCGGGTAGGAAGATTGATAACAACTCCATGAACCCCAAAGAGCTGTTGAAAGTGTTGATGGAGCAACACAAAAATATGTCTCTGCTCAACGAGCTGGAACACATCCCGCAGAACCTCCGCCGACAGAGCAAGTATCTGACGCATCCGGTCTTCAACACGCACCATTCCGAGACGGAGATGCTTCGGTATATCCACCATTTGCAGTCGAAAGATCTATCTCTGGTCCACTCCATGATCCCTCTCGGATCCTGCACAATGAAGCTCAATGGCAGCACCGAGATGTCACTCATCTCATTGCCTGGCTTTGCGAATATGCACCCCCACGCGCTTGGTGACGATACCGTAGGTACCGTTAGGCTCATCGGCGCCCTCGAGAAGCAGCTCGAGTCCATCACCGGCATGGACCAAGTTTCGCTGCAGCCAAACTCTGGAGCACAGGGCGAGTTTGCCGGGCTACTTGCTATCCGAAAATATCATCAGGCGAACGGGGATTTCGAAAGAGACATCTGTCTCATTCCAGTCTCCGCCCACGGCACCAACCCTGCTTCCGCGGCGATGGCGGGTATGCGTGTCGTGCCGATCAAGTGCGACACTAAGACCGGCAATCTTGACGTCGAAGATCTCAAGGCAAAATGCGAACAGCATGCCGACAAGATTGGCGCCATGATGGTCACATACCCCAGCACCTTCGGAGTGTTCGAGCCCCAGATCAGGCAAGTATGCGAAATCGTCCACTCATATGGTGGCCAGGTCTACATGGATGGTGCAAATATGAATGCCCAGATCGGCCTCTGCTCACCTGGCGAAATCGGAGCCGATGTTTGTCATTTGAACCTGCACAAAACTTTCTGTATCCCACACGGAGGCGGTGGTCCCGGAGTTGGCCCCATCTGCGTCAAGTCTCACTTGGGCCCGCATCTGCCCACGATCAAGACAATGGATCTCCACGCAGACAACCCCCCTGTCAGCAGTGCTTCTTGGGGCAGTGCCGGCATTCTGCCCATCAGCTGGGCATATAATGCGCTAATGGGTAAGGAAATCCTAGAACTGCAAATCTGATCATTGGTAAATCGACTGACATCCATTCCTCTCCTAGGTCGCGATGGACTTGTGAAGGCCACCAAGATCACCCTGCTCAATGCCAACTATCTTCTCAGCAAGCTCAAGCCGCATTACAAGATTATGTATACTAACAAGAACGACCGATGTGCGCACGAGTTTATCCTTGACGCTCGCCCCTTCCACGACTCGGCAGGCATTGAGGCTATCGACATTGCCAAGCGCTTGCAGGACTACGGTTTCCATGCGCCGACGATGAGCTGGCCCGTGCCCAACACACTCATGATCGAGCCCACGGAATCTGAGTCAAAGGAAGAGCTAGACCGCTTCGTTGACGCCCTCGTCAGCATCCGCCAGGAGATTCGCGACATCGAGGAGGGCAAGGCTCCGCGTCAGGGCAACGTGCTGAAGATGTCGCCGCACCCTATCGGCGATATCATCTCTGGCGATGGCGAGAGCGGCGCCAAGTGGGATCGTCCGTACACCCGCGAGCAGGCCGCGTACCCGCTACCTTGGCTGAAAGAGAAGAAGTTCTGGCCCAGTGTGGCTAGGGTGGACGATGGTGAGTGAAGTATCCGTGATCTTGTCACCCCTTATTTCGCTAACAATGTCTAGCCTTTGGTGACATCAACTTATTCTGCACGTGCCCTCCGGTTGAGGATACCACCGGGGGAAATCTGTCATCTATCCAGGAGGACTGAACGGACGATTTCTGACGCGATTTTCAAGGCGATTTACGGAGCTTCTCGGTATATGCGGTGATTTGGCGTAATGCTTCCCAGATTTAGGGAGTCGGATGGGTTAATGAGTGAGTTCAACAGAAATACCCGATGTCTGGGTCGAGAATAGACGGCCTTCAACCAAGAGGCGGGGCGGGACCACTGGG
>Ga0247780_1000013_pt1 | contig 153843 bp, 166 predicted proteins | sample UWRJL079202R5_FD_179927 | JGI IMG/M metagenome (GOLD analysis project Ga0247780, IMG submission 179927) | Plant litter microbial communities from Arlington Agricultural Research Station in Wisconsin, United States - UWRJ-L079-202R-5 | ecosystem: Environmental > Terrestrial > Plant litter >...
TGCGAGTACGCAGCAATTTAGCGATGGGATCTGCTCTGTCTTCTATCAGTCAGTTGGGAAACGCGTGGCACGGTACCCCACAAAATGGCGGAGAAAGCGGGGTTTAGGGCGTCTGGGGCCCCGTCTTCTTGATTGATTATCATCCCCAGCGTGGGGTTCCCAGGGTAGGCCACCGCCAGAAAATGGGATGATCCCATGCGGCAACTACGATTATTTTTAATATCTTTAAAACTCGGCAGCATATTATTTCCTTTCTGTCAACATATAGATAGAGACGCAAGACTTGGGCCTTTGTCTCGTTGGATTTCAGACTGGCTGGCGTCACTGGGCGGAACACTACTCCCCCGAGAATAGCTTCGGTTGTCATTTCGCCGGCGAACTGGTTGGTAGTGGACAAAAAATGGTGGAGGAACTTGGCGCTCTGTTGGCCCATTTTGGCTTCATTCTTCCTTTTCCTGCATGTTTTGGTGCTCGGGTGCATGGAGGGTGGCTCCTTACGGTTTTGGATGACTGGTGATGCCCGTTAGCAATTGCGATATACCATCGGTCTCAGTCTGTTGGTTGTATAACACCGAGACAATTCAAAGAATTAGGTATAGCGTATGCAGTGGGCATGAGTAATGTCTCTCTCTGTCCTTGCAATGGATACCAGGTGTTTCAACTCAGATAATTGACATATCAACCACGGTCGGTATTATCGCCGTTCACGGACAGCATCTTCTTGTTCCGAATGCGTCTGGTGACCTTGGAGTGTGGGAGTCAATCAACACATTTGGGGGCGTCAGAGTGCGTATCTTTGCATGTTACAGCCCGAGAGTCCTCCATCGCCGTTTTTTGAGCTAAGCATACAGGCAAAACCCACAAATAAAAAGTGAGGACCTTGTTGCCCTTGGCTACATTCTACCCAGCTGGCCAAACCTATTCTAACGAACCCCCACCCAGGTAAGCATGCTCGCATTCTACCTACTTCATATCACCCATTTTCCTGCCGGGGAGGGGCTATGCGCGGCTGGAGCTGGGGCTCCAACTCGGCATCCTGCCAAAGAAGCGAATCCGAAGGTAAGATAGGTTGGCCGGAGGAGCGCCCTGAGCGCGGAGAGTGATACCCTGAGAGCTGGCTGCAGGTGAGATGCTGGGCCGTCAAGGGACATACATGGAATAATACCATGCAACACAGCCTGCTATCTAGGTACCTGCGACATATACCATGGGGGAAATCGGGTGCACATCCTGTTTTGCCTTTTGTCTTTTTCCTTGGTCTTCTACGCGCGCCATCATTTACCAATTCATAGGCCGTCGGCATATTACCAATGGCCGAGATGACAAATGCGTAGCGGAGAGTAGCATTGGTGTAGTTCGGGACTTACTCGACTCCTGGTGTCCGGAACTGCCGGCACTGGTGTGCCGGAGTTGGACCCACGACACTGAGACAGTAGAACTTAATATACACTAGATGCATTGACTAGTAGCAAACTCGACAACCGGTTCCTTTGTTGTTACATGAAACGATCAATTCTCGAATGCATGGAAAATTACACCGGGTCAAAATACTGTAACGACTGACCGGTCGTGACGCCCGAGAAGCCGGGAGATTCGGCCGGATCTGCCGGGTTGGCATCGGCGTTCAAAACGGGCCCGCTCCGCACGCACCGGTTGGTACTCTGCTTACCGATCCAAGTTCGCAAACAGTGCACAGATCTGCGCGGTAGATTACCTACGCTGGGCGATCGACCAGGGACATATCGCAGGGTAGGTAGCCAACCGGATTAAAACAAGCTTTCAATAAGCTGATATTGACAGCTACAGACGGCAGGCGAGTCAAGGCGGAGTGGCATACTCCTAAGAGGAAGTGTCGAGGGCAAGCCTGTTAAAAATATCCACTGAATGAAGCAACGCCTCCTCTCTCATGCTATCTTCCTAGCTGCCTCATCGTTTCCCGTTTCCCTTCCCTTGTCCCAGTCCCGTGTGCTACCTCGTGAATTGGCCCAAATCAGCCCTAGAAAATGCTACCCGTTACAAAACGCATCCAACCGCAAATAAAGGCAGTTAAGGTGACTAGTCAGACATCAGAAACCCCCCTGCGAAGAACCAAGAAAGGTGTCATTTATGAGTGGAATACAAGTCAGATGAAGAGCATGAACTCCTTCCTCGCCCGCTTTGAAAACACTCCCTTGGCCTTTTCCCGTTTTTGCTGCTTGGGCCTTGCGGTCTTTCTTAGTGATTGAGAGAGAAAAAAACTACAATTAACATGAAACTCCCACCCGGCCCCACAAATACATGGTTGTACCCAAATACCACAGCAAATGCACCATCATTTTTTAGCCCTCGGTGTGATGTGGTCTCGAACTCGCCATCTCACCGTAGCGGCCGCGGTGTTGTGTTGTATCGTAGGCCTGAAGCACGCGAGTTTGTGACTCGTCGGCCTGGGAGAAGGCGTATCCACGCTGCTTGCGCATGCGCTGCACTTGGCGCACCTTGCGAATTGCCTTTTGGAATTGCTCCATACTAGTTTGATGCATGTCAGCTCAGTCTCTTCTAAAGGGATACATGTACTGCAAGAGAAAGACATACCGAGGTCGATAATCCTGAATGTTGTACTTCTGGATCTCCTGGACATGGTGATACGCCTCGGGGCGCCACAGCCGCTTGCTAAACTTCCAGCAAAAGTCCCGAGCCAGACAGAGAATGGCTAACGTCGGCATTTCGATCCAGAAGATGGGGCTTGTGAAGAGGCGTGGTATGACGCCGAAGTACTCGACCGAGATATTCAACTTGGGTGCCACGGTTCCGTATACGACGATAAACACGATCCAGATAACCATGCTTCCGGGAATAGCTGCCACATGATACTTGGTCCAGTTATTCGTGATGAGACTCGCCTTGCCCAGAACCGTCAGGAGCACGGCACCGTACATAGCTGTGCCCCATACCCAATGGTTCGCCACTAGACCGTCGCCCTGTACGCCATATGTCCAAAACAGGTTCCCGCCGACGTACAAGATGATGGAGTGGTACACAGCCGTGAGTATCCACGAGACGAAGACACTGATCTTGAAGAACTTGTTCTGTTGACCGAGGCTGTAGAGCTGTGGGTAACGATCGAGGAGGCGAGCTGACACGAACTGGTCCAGAATGCCGAGTACAAGTGGCGGAAGTACCGTGTAGAAGACATTATAGAAGGACAGTGTCCAAGATTCGTAGATGATCATTCCGGAAAAGACATTTTGGAAAACATACTGCACTTTGTCAGCAACGGTACCGAAGAAAAAAAGATGAGTTTGACAAGGGGGTCGGCCCACTTACCCAAAACTGCGTCAAATATAGTGTAATGTTCTTGTAAAATGAGAACATGATGGTTTTGCTGACGCGGTGGTAACTCCAGGCGCCGTGGACGAGGAGGAGTTTCCGAAGGTAGCGGAACTGGGCAATTGAGACGTCCGCGCTTCGAGCTGCCTGAAGACCCTCTACACCACTGATTCCTATTCCAATGTGTGCAGCTTGGATCATTGACACGTCGTTGGCGCCGTCCCCAATGGCCAGGAGGATAGACTCTTTTTGGTACTTCTTCACCAACTTGACAACAAGGGCTTTCTGTAGCGGCGAGACACGGCAACAGATGACCGCCTTGCACATGATGGCTAGGTCAAGGAAGAGCTTTTCCAGATCTTTCTCCAACGCGAATGTGAGTGATTTTCCGTCAATCACCAGTGCCAAGGTTTCCATTTCGATAGTACCTGCGTCCCCCTGGTTCCGGATCGCATCCATTTTCTTCTGGATGTTGTCCCGTGTTGCTGCCGCGTTGTCCTCGTTGACTATTAGCAGCATCATATCCTCACTGAGGAGCTTGCAGCTCATTCCGATGTTGATGGCTGTTTCTTGTCTGTCGCCGGTCAGGACCCAAACCTTGATACCAGCCTCTTGGAGGGTGTGGATCGTCTCAGGCACGCCGTCCTGCAGGCGATCTTCAATAGCAGTAGCACCAAGCAAGTAGAAGTCGTGCTCGATGATTTCGGCAGCCTTATCGAGCTCGTCGGCACGGTTTCCGCCAACCGTTGTCATGGCCTTTTCATAAACTCGAGACCACTCCTGGAATTCATGCTCTGGGACCTCGCGCATGGCTAGGCAAAGAGTCCGCAAGCCCTCGGAAGCGTACTCCTCGAGGTGGCGGAGCGTAACATCAACATGAGGGTTGTCGCCGTTGAGCCGTTCCAAGATGACGGTGTCCGCGCCTTTGCAATATATCCGAACCTTGCCATCGGGGCAACGGTAAATTGTTGACATCCTCTTTCGAGTCGAGTTAAATTCGCAAACCGCCAACAATTCGTACTCCAACTTCCTGCCCTCCACTTCTATGAGTACCGACCGAGGCTTTCTTGCGATGAACTTATGGCCGAGTTCCATAGCGCCCTCAACCAGAGCACCCTCGTCGGGAGAGGCGGCTTGATATTTGATGCCCCCTTCCTCGGTTTGCTCTGGGATGACGGTGTGGCATGTTGATAGTAGGGTGAGGAAATGGTCGATAGCTTGGGCGGTCGGGTGGCTTTTGAGATTCTCCCTGAGCTGTTTGAATTCGTGGATCCCCACTTCGACACCGTCCTCGATGGTCGGTATTCTGTCCTCGGGGACGACTTCGCTGTACATGATGCCGGCAATAGAGCACTGCTTGAACTCCATCATGTTGCACGTAAGAGTTCCCGTCTTGTCTGAGAAGACATACTCAACCATTCCCAATTCTTCGACTAAGCTCGAGGTCCGGCAGTTTGCTGGGGTGTCGGTAACATCGTAGTAGATATCCATGTCGTCATTAATCAGAATGCCATGCCAGTATTTGACGAGCTCGAGGGTGACGAAGAGCGAGATTGGGACAAGTGAGGAGAACAAGACCCAGTACGTGACCATATCTTTGATAAAAATTCGAGCAATAGAATCGGCGCCCTCCAGGGGGTCAAGGAAGAGGTAGCTAAGAGCTTGACCCTCGAATTTCCTCATAAGAATGTCACCAACGGTTGATATCACACTGAGAACGAGCAGCATGCCGATGAGAACAAGAACCAGCATGTTGAGCTGTCGTTCGACCTTGGTCCGCTTAATAGGTGTCGCTGTCGCGTTTCGCATAAGCTTAGTCTCGTGTCCGGTGAAAACGACGGCTGCATGGATCCAGGGAGTATTCCGCAGTGTGGCGCCTCGGAGCAGCAACTGCTCCGGATTCAGCGATAATTCTCTCTCTCCACCACCCGCCTGCATGGTCAACGTAGCCTCGTAAGTATACAGGCTGCTGTTCGGTTGTTCGGAGCGAATCTTGCCACCTAGCCGACTCAACTCACTTGAGCTGACCATGGTCGCTGTCTCTGGTAACGCCTGCTTGATTTTGAGGTTGGTTTCTCCGTCAAGATTGGCGGTCTCGATGTAGCAAAGCCCCTCTGGCTCAGAGCTTGCTAACAGGACAATATCTGCGGGGAAGGGCTCTTCCGACTCGACCCGGACAATATCGCCGACACGAACGTTGATCCACTTCGTCTCCTCGAACGTCGATCCCCTCAGAACTCGCGCTTTTGACAGATTGAGTGCCTTATCAGCCTGTTTCCTCCGGTAGTCTTCCACCAGTTCCTTTCCTGCCGACACCATGAGCACGATAGTAAGTGGTCCGATGGTGGTATACCTGTTTGTAGGCGACAGGTTTGGAATTTGTTGTAGGCCGGCTGTGAAGAGGAAGAAGATGTTTGCGAATTTGGAGAATTGCTCGAACAAGAACTTGGGGAGGAACGTTACGGCATTGAACTTGGCCGTGGAGACGTGGTTGTCCACGTAATTATTGGCAGCGTTGGCGGGAGGGTTGTTGAGATGTATCAACCTTGGCCCCAAGGTCGACGGGTCCGGCGCTCCTCGACGGAAGCCGAACTTGAAGTCGCCCATCCCGAATCTCTTGTTCTTGGGCGGAGGTGGTGGCTCCATGCCGCCGGAATCTGTCCTCCCGTTCCCACGCGCGTCTGTCAGGGGGAGGTCCATCTCGGAGTAGCCCTGCCCCATGCCCAGCCTGTTTTTTACACGGCCGAGAAAGCCGCCGCCGAAACCGAGAACGCCCTTCCGTGCCCGGTTGTTCCCTTGCGCCGTTGCCAAGTTATCCCCTGATACATTCCCGCCACGCTGATAATACGAGCCGCCATCATCGGGAAGCTCGTCGAAGTCATCCGCATATCTTTGATAGTTGCCAAGTTCAGCTGTCTGACTGTACTGTCTGTCCATATCGCTGAGGTAGGGCCCCGTCGGGCTCTGCGAGGATGTCGGGCCACCTGGGAGTGGCTGTCTTGCTGAAGGGTTTGCCGGTTGGCTCGAGCCGAGAAAGTCGTCATAGGAGACGGATGGTCGGGATTGGGCGCCATACTGGTCGTCACCGTGTATGCTGAGGAGGTCGTCGTCGTTGAGGGTTGATCTCTGGCCATTATTATATATGGGCTGCTCGTTGTCAAGGTCGAGTAAGAGGTCGTCGCGGGGGGGTTGGGAGCCCCCGGGGGGCGGCAGACGGCCGGTCATGCCGGGCGACGGCGCTGTTGCTGTCGCTTCTCGGCAGTCGCGGTCGCGATGGGATCCGGAAAGCGGAGGAAATGGTCACAATGGCGGCCGGCGCATGAATCGAAACGATCAGTGATAAGTCTCGTCGATGTCGTTGGTAAAGAAGGGCTGTAGTAAAGTGTCGGGTTTGACAGGTCTGACGGGCAGGTAATGAAGTTGCTGGTGCACAGCCTCACTGCTTTGGCGCAGACGCAGGATTACGGGCATCAGCCGTTGAGACTGGACTGGGGTCGCGCAACGGCAAATGGACTCAGCAGCAGCCAATGGGGCCAGTTGATAGTGGCAATAGGCGTTGGCCGTAGAAGATGCGCAACGGCAGACGTCGTAATGGGGATTCGCTCTGCGGTGGGTGGGTGTGTTTGATGTTTGAAGATCGAAAAGGAGGCTGTTCCCGAAGTGAGCCACGCTTGCCGGGTGAGGTGCGCTGCCAGTCGAGATTTCAGGGGACTGCGCGGAGCTAAGCCACAGAGGTACAATCGTAAGCTTGGCCTGATTTTTCGCCTAGCGCGCACTCGAAGGCCAAGGTTACGAGGGACGTCACAGCCCTGTCCAGGTCGCGGCCAGGCCTTGGCGAGCAGTGGGCCAATGGGAAGAGTGAAACCTCGCTAGTGACTGGACGGCTTGGTAGGTCAGGACGGGAACCCACAATTACCTAAGCCTCAAAGAAGGGCGCCCCCCACCTTTTGCTCACTGAACGCCCCCCGTTCACTGACTTCAGCCTCTCTCTCAAGTCTGCTTAACTTAGCCAACGGCGATCACTGTTTCATCTTCATCCAACTCGCAGCCTTATACAAATTTTAAGCGCGAGGAGGACACTCAGATAGTACGGGCATCATGGTTTGTGCAAAATGTCAAAAACTCAACAAAACGACGCTTGCGACTCCCGGTGTGAAAAAGAAGAGTGAACTGTACTACGGGTCCGCCGCGTCATCGTCGTCCGGGGAGAAGAAATCCGCCACGCTCGGCCAGAATGGCATCTCCAAGGTGCGCAGGTTTCCGCGTTTTAGTGGGACGTTTTGTGGGAAATAGACGGTCATGGCGCTGACATCATGACCCCAGAGTAAACTCCTCTCCAAAGCGGCCAAGAACCCTTATGCGCAATATGCAAGTGCCTGCACCAGATGCAAAACAAAGGTGTCGCAGGGTCATTCACTCTGCCAGCAGTGCGCGTACAAAGCAGACTGTTCGTCTTCTTTCCTACACCCAAATACATGGTATCTAGCTGACTAGACATACCTAGCCTGCGCAATATGCGGGAAGGCAAACAAGGCAAAGTCTGTCGTGCCGACCGTAAACGGCCAGAAGTTTACACTAAAGTGATGAAATTGGTTGTTGCACAGTCAGCCATGGCTTACTGAGAGCATCTTGTTAGTCGCACATGTTTTGGACACTGGCCGAATGCATCCTGGAATGTCCTTCAGCCAAGGCGTCTTCACCGTGAAAGGAACCCACGAGGGCAAGCCGCGGTCTGCTAGGAAGGTAGTCGGGTTGATAGAGGTGAGTATCATTATAGTCACCCCAGCGTTGAGGGTTCCGTTCCACTTCCGAGGCTGGCAGGGGCTTGCTTTCTCAAGAAGGTAGTCGGCAACTATCCGATACTAGCTAGCTTTTGGGATGTACGATGGGTCAACAGAACATAGAGACTCCTCGCTTCTTCCTGTAGGTTTTCCTCAAAGGCCGCCACTACAAACGGAGGTACTACAAACGGAGATAGAATGCCCTCCAGCTTTTGCCCGCTCCCGACGGAGGAGGCTAGGGTTCACATAGAAGTATTGTTACTTCAAGATTACCTAGGTGGGTATGCTCCTACTCATTTAAAGCTTGCTCGTATACTCGGCACCCAAAACGCCTGACAAAAACTCACCAATGTGCTTGTTCACATCCGCAGCAGCTTGCCAAAGGGCCCAATGGCCAGCATCAACCTCACGTCTCCTGAGGCTATCGAAATGCTGCCCCATATTCGCCGTCATGGAAGGCGGCAAAGCTGTATCCCTCGACGCAGTGATGATCAAACTCGGTGCTGTAATCCTCGTTCTCGGCGGCTTCTCTTCCAAAAGAACCTTCTCCTCCTCATAGTTGATCCCGAGTGCGCGATACCAATTCAACGGCCCGTGCATCCCATGCCGAGTGTACTCATCGGTGTAAAAGTCGACCTCCTCTGCACTTAGCAGCGGGCTCTGCTCGATATCGTCCAGAATATCGAGCCTCACCCCCTCTGTAGTAAAGCCCGCCTCCCCATTTGGCGCCCGCCCACCATACATTGCATTGAGAAACTGCCGCAGCCTTTTCGTGCCCACAACAGCCGCCTCGACATCCGGCCCGGCGAGCTGGAGCTGATATTTGAAGTTAGGCAAGATCCGCACCATAGTCTCGAGATCCACGTATTCAGCTCGCGGCGGTCCATATGGCGTGCACACGCTGAAGACGGCGCGCACCAGCTCCGGCCGCCACATCGCCATCTTCCAAACTACAACGCCTCCCCAATCGTGCCCACCGAGGATGATCCTCTCGCCGGGCCCCACAACATGCGCTACCAACGCGGCGAGATCCCCGGCGATCTTCTTCATCGAGTACTCGGCTACTGCCTCCGGCGCATCGGTGCGTCCGTACCCGAGCATGTCCGGGACGATGACGCGCAGGCCGAGCGAGAGCAGAAAGGGCACCTGGTAGCGCCAGCCGAAGGATAGGTCCGGCCAGCCATGCACAAGGAGGATAGTGTTGGCTGCGGTGCCTGCCGCTGGGTTGCCGAGCAGGTAGTGCCTGGAGTAGATATCAGCTCAATGGTTGATGTCTAGATTTTGGATCAAAATACAATACCATTTGTTTCCGCGGATCTCGAGCGTGTGGTGCTCCACGCGCGGGTCATCCGGTTTGAGTTTGTCTGGAGTTGGGGGGGCCATGGCTCTAATAAAAGGGGACTTATTTCGAAGGATTTGTATTTACTTGCGGTTGGCTGCAGCCACACAGTCCCAGCGGGTTGGTGAGTTAACCTTACTGATGATATTAATCATCAATTGGTTGGAAATCGTGGTTTGTCGGTTGATTGTGCATCCAGATCTTGATAGTGAACGTGATATGATGGCCTGCAGTGCATCACAAGAGTCGGAATCGGGAGATCCGGAGTGACCCCGAGCGGGGTATATCGGTGACCTCGTGGTTTTCAGTTTCCGCTTTGAAGTTTCCACGTAGCACATGGAATGCCCTTGCCCATTGACGGAAGCCAAGGAAAAGTTACGTAGCGTTACAGAACCCCCAGAGCTGCGATGGAACCACCAAAACTTGCCCGAGAGATTGGCTCCTTGGGGGCCACAACGTGGAATGCTACGATGTTGACAGACACAAACTTCCTCAGCCGAGGTAAAGGGACCCTAATACATCCGAGCTCCAAGTCATGCCCTACCGCTTCCGTACTAGGTCTCCCAGCATGCCACATGCATCGCCGCACATCGTGCCCGTGACTTGGTACTCCTGGCCTCAGTACCTTGGTAACTGCTTCATAACTGCAGGCTCATATACTCCACTCTCTCGCCACTGACCGGCTACACTAGCAGCTTGTATTACCCACCCTGCTCTTACTGGGCTCCTGGCGCCAATTTGGAATATCACTCGACGTGTAGCACGAATATACCGTAAAGCATGGTGTGAATAAGGAAAAGCAGGCGCAAAATTAGGTAGGTTAGTAGAGGACCGTATCCTCTGCGTCAACTTGAACCATCTCATCGCCGTTATCGTCGTGATCCCTGTCGAGGGGCACCCTTGATGCCGATGACGCCGAAGCATTAGTACTTTCCGGAGGTTTGGGCTCACCAACCGTGGTATCTGGTTGAGACGGTGGACAAGGCACTCCCAATTCCCTCAGCCTCTTTTCCTTGCGAACCATGAATTCCTGTGTCTCTCGGTCGATCTCCTCCCTTGCTGCGCGGATTTGATCTTCGATCATGGCCTCTTGATCCTTAGTGAGTTGCCACGGCCGGTAATACTATATTGTGTGTTAGCATATTTGTATGTTTTTAAAGAAGAGCATTGGGTTGGGACTCACGATTCTTGGTTCGCTTTCGGTTGACAGACTACGGGCCAGAGACAGCATGTTCGAGTGCCGCGTGTGCATCTACCGGAGCAAAGTCAGCGACATGGAAGCGTATTCACAATGAAACGAGAACTCACCACTTGTTCGTCAAACTGGACCTGCTCGATCCTCCTTGCATGGTCCAACTTCAATAGCTTCTCGACTCTGCGCTTGTCATCTTCGGCTCGCTGTTGATGCGCCCTTTCCTGCTGGCGTCGCTCTATCTCGAGCCTCTTTTTCTGCTGGGCATTTGACGTAGTCTGACTTAGCGTACTCAGCAAACCACCGAACAAGCGTTGGCCTCGCTTCTTTTCCTCCTGGCTAAAGTTCCTGCGAGATGATGCGGATGCCGCAATTGGCCTTCTTGCCTCCGCAGACAGTCTGGAGGCAGCCTTGGTGTCATTGGCGTTTGTAGATGATGCGACATCTGGAATGTCGATCCGTCTTTCGGCGCTGCGCCTGTCCGGCTGCTCTTGCTTCAGCACCGACCTGTGTCCATTTGAGGAATTCTCCTCGGTGTCTAGGTCTGCATCGGCGCGATTTCTACTATTGTTAACGTGACCGCTATCGGTGTATGTGACATTTTCCGTCGACTGGGGGCTGGTCCCCTCTAATTTGACACGCTTTGAAGCATCTTCGGCGGGGGGTGAGGGCGAGGCTTTTCGTTTTTGCGTTGCAGCCTCCTCTAGATCGAGCATTTGGATGCTATCAGAAGCCGTCGCACAAGCTGCACGACGCGATTCAGAAGCCGCAGTCCTTCAATTATTGGTATTCGTTGTTATCGCTTGAAAATGCGGCCGGTGAGCGTTAGGAATACGGACGTTGAATGTTCACCAGTACAAATCGTGTAGCCTCGAAGAAGGTTGACAATGGCCAAGCTACGAAGCATCCTCGCCGAGCCGAACCCACTTGCCTGCAGCCCAGGCTTTTAGCGCGCTGCGCGGCTAGGAACTGAGTGCAAGGCTGACGAAACAGAAAGAGGCTGCTGGAAATACGCCACACTAGCCGAGGCTGAGAAATCAACCCCTGCTCACCAAACATTCACAGCTTGTCGCATGCGCAGTGTTTCTTTGCTTCGACATCATCCCCGCCACAAAAAAGACTACGAAAAAAGGGCTGTCCTCTCCGACCGCAACAACAACTAGCCGTTAGCGAAGTATCTGCCGTCCTTGGAGCAATACCTGACTGCCCTTGACATCCGTTCCGCATACCCACGACCGCCATGTCTCGCCATCACCCGCAAGTCCCGCCTCCGCGCGCATCCATATGAACCAGTGCTAACAACCCTCCAGCGATCTAGTGATGTGCCGCAAGCAGTCAGGCATCGCCATCGGTCGCCTCTGCGACAAATGCGACGGCAAATGCCCCGTGTGCGACTCCTACGTTCGACCGACGACCCTAGTGCGAATCTGCGACGAGTGCAGCTTCGGCAACTACCAGAACAAGTGTGTCGTCTGCGGCGGCGAGGGCATTTCGGATGCGTTCTACTGCTTCGAGTGCACGCGCCTCGAAAAGGATCGCGACGGCTGTCCCAAGATTATAAATCTAGGGAGCTCGAGGACAGATGTAATTTCCCTTTCCCCGCTATCGAGAAGCCGGATGAGGAAAAGTGCTAATGCCTATCTCCTTCGTACAGCTATTCTACCAAAAGAAAACGAATCGAACTTTCTAGCAGTAGAGGTGCCCAGGTCTGGGCGCCTCATTTTTGCTTCCTTTGCGTTTTACCGGTGATACCACTGATCTTCACTGTACATATCTGAAATCAAGACAGCGCCACCTGATTGCATTACCCCTGGCGTTGGAGGCGTTTTGATAGGAGAAAGAAGAGGTCTGGCTGCCCGCCATTAGATGAGCTTATTTCAGAACAAGTCATACTGAAAACATCAATTCAGGTTACTATTCGTGATCCCTTCCTCGAAGCAAAGCTCAAACACTTTTCCTTTGCAACACGGGAGCAGAACAGAATGCCCAGGTGCGCAGTGCCATGCAAATTATGATACAGAATTAAGCAGATAATACCCACACTGCGGGTACGCGCAAGACTGATGCGTTAAATGTAGCTGACCTTCACCCCCATGCCAGCAGTAGCTCTGACTTTTTGCCAGCTCGACCCCAGGATGCGGGCAATCTTTTCGCGAACGCTTTTCCGGCTGAACATCAAGAGCAGCCCGATGATAAAGGCGGCAGTTCGATAAAGGAGGAACGGGTTGGTCTTGAAGTTGGCAGCCAACTGATCAATAAGGGCCTTGGTATTGGCAAACACCATCGTAGCTCTCGTTCCAAACGAGGGCGATGCAGAAACGGCTTTGCTCTTCCTCGTCGGCGGTAGTGGCCGGGAGAGATTGCTGGTGTGATTTACGGCGTGCTTGCTTCTGCCACTAGACCCAGAATGACTAGGCGTCCGCTCGATACCGTAGTCGACTTCGCTCACAGCTTGCCGTCGAGCCCGTTCCTCCTCTAGTCGCTTGCGTTCTCGCTCCTCATTTTCAGCCCGAAGTCTTCGGGCTTCCTCGATGTCGCGGCGGATCGCGTCCTCTTGTCGTTGTCGTTCCTCCTGTTCCCGCTTTTCTGCTTCATGCTGTTCATCGTGCAAACTTTGCAGAGCTTGGAGGAAGGCTTCCCGCCGCTCTTCGTCGAGCACGGCGCTCACGCTGATAAATTCTCGTGCATAATCCCATTCATCGTTGCGTACAAGAACATGTAAGGTGTAGAGCTCGAGAATCTTGACTCGCGCGTTTAAATCCCTTGGCGTATCAGCGCCGCTGGCCCCCTTGGCCGGAGATCGGAAACGCCGTGGAGAGGACTCTGAGAATCGATCTGAAATATCGAGATTTGGTGTCCGGGCAGCAGCTAGATGATTCTCAAGCCGTTTTTGATTTTGCGTTTGCACCTTTGCGTGTGCGAGCAGAAGTGTTGCCCTAAAACAATGTTAGTTATAGTTCCAGGTGGAAAAGGAAAAGGTGATTTTCGCACAAGTTGATAACAACGTCGGCATCCACATCGCCTTCGACTCCATGGTAGCCGTGGCGCACTACATCCTCCCAGACTTCTCCCTCGCGGACCTTGGTGCAGATAGCTCGCCACTCCTGTGTCCCGAATGCTTGCTTTCCTTCATCCGCATCCAGCTCCAAGATGGCGTTCAGGATCGTGAGGTACAAGCTCCACACCTTGATTCTCGTCGAGCGGGACGCCCTCGCAATCGGTGCCGGTTCGAACGAGGTGCCGTCTGGATCGTCGGAAGGCGGAGGTGTGATGAGTGGAACAACAGTTGATAGTGCTTCCGGCAGGCGACGCGTGAGGAACAGCGTAGACGCCTGACGGTAGGCTTTTGTGATGTGCGACGATGACGAAGAGTGGCGCACCGAGGCCATTGATGATGAGAGCGATGAGATAGAGGATGCCATGATACCGTGCGAAGATGCGGGAAATGCGCCGTTCGTGGTTGGGCTGGCGATGGCGGTGTAGGAGTCGATGGATGTCTCGTGAGGAGCCATTGTTGACGATTGGTAACACAATGCGTACTCAATGTTGATGTTTATTTTACAGACTCTCTGGGATTCTAGCGCAGAGCCATTTTGACGCGATGCGGGCGCGGCGATGCTAAAGCTGGGGATGAACGTGGACAAGGTTTGATCGAGATACGCGCACCTTTCCTCCCTGAATTGCGGTGGAGGTTGCGCATGTGTCTGGTGACCCGTCAAAGGCACGGAAGTCCTTGGTGTGATTGCAGCTCTTGAGCCGAGGCTCGTTGTTGGATTTGCTCGGCAGGAACCGTGACCAGGGGCCAACCAGGCCGAGCTTCGGTTTGCGGGGTGTCAATAATAGCGGGGGACTTCCAAATTGCCGAAAGGACACTGATATACTAGGTACTCCACTATCAAGCGCCAGCTAGTCGCATTCCCAAGAGCACATGCATCGCCCCCTTCACCAAGGCACGTAGTTAAGGGCATAGGAGTCTCTAATTGATGAACACATCACACGGTACCATGATGTGGTGTATGTACTGTATTTCAAGCATAGGGAGTCTCTCATCTCCGAAAGTAAAATACAGATCTTGTCTCACGAAGCTTCAGATTGACTCAGCTGTTCAAACCACATAGGGTTAGGGTCCGATATTAGCCCCTGAAAGGTTGATTGACGGGGACCCAGGTAAAACAAAGAACATTTCTGCCCCGTGCGGGCGACAGAGGCGGTACGGAGGTGTCTTACGTATCGACCTGGGTCACAACTTTCTCATGGCCGGAGCATTTTCATCTCTTCGTTTTACCGGTGGCCAAGTTCGAAACTAGGTCCACCCCGCTAGCCTGGACCGCCGACAACGGGGTCTTTCCTCCAGCCGCTACTTCCTTACCTGTCAATGATAATCGGGCCTAGACTTCAAGGATAGCTAACTCTCAGTTGGCTTTGCCGCAGCGAGAAGATTTCCCGTGATTCTAAAGAGTCGCATCATACCAATACTAGTGTTTGCCACGGCACATATCCAAAAGCTTGGAGTCATTGTCACACGGTGACTCCCTGTATTTTTTCCACCAGCCTAGCTATCCACACACGATCGTTATATAGCTTTGACAAACAACTACTCCCAACTATTGCAGCATCGAGTCCAGGCTCTCGCCCAGTGCCTCTTCAATCCCCACGATCCACCGCCTGTTCTCACGCTCCACAACCTCATCGTCATCATCCTGTAGCTCGCTGATGTATGGCAACATCTCAGGCAGGGATGCAAGCCACTCCTCCCCGAGGCGTTGCGTGAGTGCTTGCTGGCACTTCACCACTGCCAGACGTACCGCCGCCTGCTCCGATCTCAAATGCTTCAGTAGTGTTCCGTTGAGCTCCTTGTGGTGTTCCTTTGAGTCCGCCGCTGCCGCCAACTCAACAACAGCTGGCACCAGTTCTTCCATCACGTCCACCGTGCCTGCGCGCAGGAACTGCTCGATGATGACTGGGGCAACAGTGCTGAAGTGCGCCGGTGCCTGCCAAAACCCGTCCTGGTCATGCTCGAAACACTGCGCAAGTGTCCGGAGGACACGCTTCCAAAGCTCCTTTTGGGCCGCATCCTTCAGATCCGATACTGTGAGAGTCTTGGCTGCCCCCTCAGCAATGTACGTTGCGTAGCTTGTTACGATAGACTTGAGGCTGCCGAAGAATGTCTGGATGAAGCCATATACGCTGAGCTGGCGCATGGTCCTACCAGCCACGTCCTGCTTGGAAAGCTTAGATGTTGACCATTCCACAAGCTCGGAAAAGATTGGCCGGAAGGTCGCATCGTTCAGCTTGTAGATCATTTTGAGTGCGCAATCGTTGACGGTTCTCTCGACTTCTTCCAACTCTGCCGGCTTGACTTCTACCGGTTCGCTTTCAGAAGCAAGTTGTCGTCTCAGATCCAAAGCATTGGTAAAAACTGCAGAAAGAGTAGATACATTCTTAGCGATGGTCGACTTGGAGTGTTTATCCAATGCAATGCCGAGAATACGAAGGTGTTGTGTCAGGGCCTGTTGATATTGTTAGATTTCGTCAACTATCGCACGAGGAGAATGTCTTACCGGTACGCCAGCTTGGTAGGCCTTAACCCAGTTTCGCTCCAGAGCAACGAATAATGTTTTGGGCTCGACCAGCTTCGCGAGGAATTCCAGGCACTGGAATAGATTGTTGTGCGACTCGGCATCTAGGCCAGCAACAGCAGAAGCATTTGAGCAGGTGAGCAACTGATCAAGGTACGCGCCTGAGATCATATAGGGAATGTGTTGAGCCAGAGCTGTCATGAAAGCGCATGCAGCATTGTGCAAGGCGGCATTGGGGATTTCACTCTTCAGACTCTGCTCCATATACCCCAGGGCCTTGGGAATCGCCACTGGCAATACAGGAACGATGCCGTCTTGCAAAACATCAACAAGCGAAGCAAGACAGAGAAGAGCCATAATGCGAAGGCTCTCTGATGCCTGGCCCAAGCAGTGATCGCCCGCAATGGTGCTTGCGGCAGCCGCAACGGCCTCGAGATCCTTCTTGCCATATTTTTCTGCGATCTTGTCGACACATGTGACGGCTGTGTGCTTGTAATTCATGTCATCTGACTCTCGAATGACAGCAGTCAACTGAGGCAAAAATGCAAGTAGCGCAGCCCTTGTCCTCGGGTCCGTATTGCTTTCCCTGTCAACCCGCAGTTCCAGAGATCGCAAGACCTTCTGCCTTAGCTCAACATTGGGCCGGTCAAGGAGTGCCTCAACGCTCTTGATAAACTCCGCAATGGAGAGCAGATTCAGAAGATTGGAGAGTGCATCACCGCAGCGGTTGTGCAACGGCTTCTTGGTCTTGACGGTAGTTGCCAAAGCCAGTAGGTTCTCCAGCAGCGTCGCGTAGAGGTCACGGACCTTGGCGGATTCCATATCATCTCTCTCTGCCAGGGTATTGATCTCCCGTTTCAGGCGCCGGTTGCTCAGGAGGTGAGGAAGAAGTGCCAGTTGCTTAGTTACGATCTTGACGGAGTCTCGGTCAGCCGTTTCGGTCTTCTCTAGGAGCGATTTCGAGAGCGTTGGCTTCGGCTTGAATATATCAGCCGTCAAATCCAGGAACTTGATCAACGTCTGGAGTTGAACCTCAACTGGGAAAGAGCCCAGAAGCTGTGTTGTAAACAACACCATGTTGTCCGTGGCCCCGTACTTGTCAACAAACATCGCCAGTACGGCGAAGAGGAAGTCCTCTGGCCCGAGGTTCTGGACCAAAGACAAAAAGAGATCTTGCTTCCTGGGAGAAGGAATATGATCGTATGCGATAACAAAGCTTGACAAAAGATCCGCCGTGCTGGCCACCAGGTTTCTGTGAGTCTTGCGGAAGGTCTCGATGAGCGGCGGGATCACCTCCTTGACAGTTTGATTGACGACATGGGCGGAGTAATCATCCGCTTGCCTCAAAACCGAGCTCCCCATGAATGTGAATATTGGCATCACGCTATTCAGCACAACATCCGGTGCGGCTCTGGCGAGGCTTGCCACCAGGAGTAGAGCGGCATTTATGACAGTAGGGCTGGTAGATCTTTGAATACAGCTGGCCAGAATGTCACCGTTACCGGCCGATGCGTCGATCGTCAGAGATTTGTCCTTCTGGTAGGTCGGGATCATGGCGAGAAGGCTGCTCAACACCAGGTTCTGGAGGTAGCCCAACTCGGCCCCAACAAGTGCTCTGAGATGCTGAAGGTCTGAGAGTGTTGTGAAGAGGCTAGGAAGCAACCTTGGGTGTCGCTCTGGGTTGGACTCCTGCACAAGCTCCAGCACAAAGGTGATCTTGCTGAGTGTGGCCTTAACTTCTTCGGCCTGTATGATATTACGAGGACGTTCGGCAGTGCTCACCCTCCTCCGTTTGTTGGCTGGCGGGTCAGTTGCAATCTTGACCTCATCTTGGATAGAGTCGAGGAAGTCGAGAAGGACATCGGTGGGCAATTCAACCTTCCGAAGAAGATCAGCTGCCTCGGCAGACACAAAATTCTGCTCAGATGATGCTTGATGGGGGGCCTGGGACAGCTCGAACAGGGTCTGGGCGGTGGAACGTTGGGATTCGTCCTTCATGGATGGCCAAATCTTCTGAATCCGGGCAAAAATACTCAGAACCAGGTTCGCTCTTGCAGCGACCTGGGGTTCCTTGACGAGGCTGAAAAACAGCTCAAGGCCAAACTTGTTATTTGCCACCACCACATTGGTGCAGGCGGCATTGATGGCATCTTCATCAACAGCTTCCTCCTCTGCAAGAACCTTGGTTTGGGTGCCAGGGAGTTGAGCCCAGCAACGAAGAAGCGGCAACAAAAGGTCGGTTCTCGAGGTTCCGGAGATGCTACGGATCTGGTTGATAGGTTTCAACAACCGCAACTTGACCGCAAGTATAGGTGTTGCTTCCACGTGGCTGCAGAGAAACTTCATGATCGCCAGCCTTGTTGTACGAGGGATGAGGTGTTTCTTTTCCGTATCTTTCGTATCATTAGAGCTCTCCAGCGAGCTGATGAGTACTGCGGACACATGATCTTCATGAAGAACGGACTCTTCAAGGGACGGTAGGAGAATGGAATTGACCAATGTATTCATCACATCGAATTCCAAGGTAGCAAGTCCACCGGACGCCTTGCCGTATACATCCTTGGACGCCCACACTTGCCGCGCGGGCTTGGGTGCCACTGTATATTGCTGCCCTAGAACAGCAAGGAGATCCGCAGCCGCGCGCCGAACACGCTTTGCGGGGTCACCCAAAGCAACAACGCAGTAAGGGATGGTTGCTTGGAAGTCCTTCTTGTCACAATCATCCTCCTTCAGACGGGTTTTGACCCGGTCCAGAGCCGCAGCCTTAGCCAGCGATGGGAAATGGCCGCTCCATATCCGCATGTAGAAACTGAGGTAGAATGGTTTTGTCGGTGCTGAAGACCGGCTCAGGACAGGAGCGTCGTCGAATAGCTGAAGGTCGGCCTCGTTTGCGGCCGCAGAAAGGAAGAACGCACTGAGTTCGTCGAAAATATCCACTGACTCAGGGGACAAGCATGAGGCTTTCGGGGTAGGGAGCTTCGATGTCTTCTCAAATACTGCTTCAAAGCTCTCTTGTTTCTGGGGTGTGTCAACATCCATATCTGCCGGAGCATCTTCTTCCAAAGATTCGATGGCAAGCTTCGGTCGTATGGCTGTCTCCAGCTTCAGCTCGAGCTCCTCAATGTTGAAGTCGACCTCCTTAATCGTGCTTCTGATGGCACTTCCAAGTTCTCCGCCAGCCTGGGACAGGTTCACCAAGGTGGAGCCGAGTGCCTTTCGGACCCGACCGTCTTGGTCGACCTCGTCACCAATCTTGTGGGCGGCAACAAGGAGTGTCTTGTAGACAACTTTAATCTGTTTCTCTTCCAGGAATTTGTCTTCGAGCAGGGCGTTGATCAGCGGAAGGCTGCGCACGTCTCCTTTTTTAGAGAGTCTCTCGACCAGAGCAAGCGCAAGGCCATTTGCAAGCCGGTCAACGCGGTAATTTTGGCTCATCTCTCGTAATGTCGGCACAAAATCTTGCACCTTCAGAACAGCCTTGGCCACTCGTCCGGAAAGCTGCTTGGCAGATCGGTACTGTGAAAGAATGCACAGGCAGACAAGGCCAGGTCGGAAGGTATCGTTTGTCCACCCAAGAACGAGATGATCCATAAATGCTGTGAGGGCGTTGTCTTCCAGGCTAGCCTTCGAAGCAAGGATAGTGACAATCATGTAACTTGCGATTTGGATGCCAGGCGCATTCTTCATCGCCAGCGACTCACTAAGAACTGGCGCAATTTGTTGCACAAGGGCTTGGTCGTTTTGCATCTGGATACTCTTTCTCCCCGAGCGCATCTTATCAAGCATGCCGTTGACGGCCTCTGCCATGATACCGCCCCAGAAAGATACCAATCCCGGGTATTCCTGCTTGGCCCTGCAAGACTGGAGCGTATACTCAGAAATCATAGAGAGAAAGGCAGGGCGGTTTGTCGCTTGCTGAACAATAGCTGCACGTGGTGGTGCTGTGAGAGACCGGATATAGGGGTCGAGGAAGCGGTACTCTGAGGGAATGTTTGTGGGCAAAATGGACAGCAGCGTCACAAATGCCGGGATTGTGTGATAAGGGAGGAAGGTCGTGATGAGTGCCGCTGTGTTGAATTCGTGAATTCTGCAACATTGTCAGAGCTGTCAGAGAGCCCAGGATCAAAGTTCAAAACATACCTGAACCGCCTAATCAACCATTCTATAGCCTTGATAGCAGGCATCAGACGCAGCCGGCTTCCTGACAGGTGCAGGAACGCCTCAATGCGCTTGTCTAGGGCAGCATTCTCCTCGGCCGACATCTGGGTGCGGTCGGCCTCCTGGCTCTGTTCGCTGAAAAGCGTCGCGCCACAGTAGGCAAAGCGAGAGTCGAGACGACAAAGCTCCTCAAATCCTTCGTGGCAGATGGTGAAGATCTCGGGGAAGGTCTGGCCGGCGGCTGCCCTGGGCTCGAAGATCAAGGATTTTGCATGCGATGCTTTCAATGTTTTGGCGTCCAGGCTAGTCCGCGACTTTGCGGCAACCTGGGCGAGCTGTTGAGCAAGAGACGAGGCCATTGCGGCGGGTGTCTGCCCACGCGATCCCCCTCCTTCAATCCCAGTTTCGCAAGAGCGTCAAGGCCTCAGCGTCGGCATTAGCAGGGTAAACTTCGTGCAGTTGCGGGGTGGTGTCTCGTGAGAATGGGGGGGTTTAGCGATATCAGCGCCCAATGAGGACTTTAGCTGTAGACTTGTCTTCACCGTTTATGATACCCCGGAGATCGTGATTGTCAAAGTCCTGTGCACCTTCCCAACTTTTTTTTGAGATGGTGGGGCGTTATCGGAGTGCATAGCCAATCACCACAGTGGATAACGATAAGCCGATTGGCTAATCGGCGACCGATTCGCCAGAGTGAGCTTTGGTGGGGCAAACCATTGGAGTTGTAAAAAATAATCTAATCCTGGCTCGTCCAAGATACAAGAGGTTCAGAGCCAACTTTGAAGAAACCTGCGCCTCAAAATGAAGACGAAGACACCAGCTCCCGACCCAATGGCTTCACACCCCTCCAAAAGGCGGAGGCTATCAGACGGCGATGGCGATTCGGCACCAAACGGCGCCAAAGTGCAGAAGCAGTTTTTCAAGAGCGCCTCCGATTGGAATCTAGAGAACGACTACGAAAACAGGCCGAGGAAGGGAAAGAAGGAGAAGAAGAAGAAGAAGAGCGCAGACGACAAGAACAGCAGCAGACTTCCCGTCAAAGCTGCTTCGGGAACCTGGGTCTCTCATGAGGACGGCGATTTTGTAGCCGGGGACGGCGAATGGCTCGAGAGCGACGGGGACGGCGAGTCCCTTCCCGATGAACCCGAAGCTCCCGCTCCCGAGGAGCCCAAGATCCCAGAGCGGGAGCAGATCAGAACGGCCCAGGAAGAGATGGCAAAGATCTCCGTACAGCTCAATGAGGAGCCTGAAGAGTACCCAGGCGCGTTCAGGGCCCTGGCGAAGATCGGCGATTCACACCTCGCCTCCATCCGGAAGCTCGCCATTCTGACCCAGATGGGGGTATACAAAGACGTCATCCCTGGTTATCGGATTCGACCCGCGTCGGAGGATCCTGCTGTTGAGAAGCTTTCGAAGGACGTCAAGAAATTGCGCGTATACGAACAAGCTTTGGTTACCGGCTATCAGACATACTTGAAGACGTTGGCGCATTACGCCAGCATACCGCCCGTGAAAGGCGAGAAGCCCAGCAAAAGGATCTCGTCCATCGCTATCACTTGTGCTTGCACACTGTTGAATGCCGTTCCGCATTTCAACTTTAGGAGTGATCTCCTGAGGATTATTGTGAGGAAACTGAGCGCACGCAGGCCAGATGCCGACTTTATCAGGTGTCGGCAGGCTCTTGAGAAGCTCTTTAGAGAGGATGAGGAGGGCAGGCCCTCTATGGAGGCAGTTTCGCTCCTCGCAAAGATGATGAAGGCGCGTGAATATAACACTGACGAAAGTGTCATTAACTTGTTCCTCCACCTGCGCCTACTGTCTGAGTTCTCCGGGTCAGGCTCGCACGACCATGTGGATCGCGCAGAAGAGGATGATTCAAAAGCCAAACATAAAAAGGTGTTCCGGAACAAGAAAGACCGCAAGCGCATGAAGGAGGAAAAGGCGGCCGAGAAGGTCATGGCTCAGGCCGATGCAAGTGTCAGCCATGAGGAACGAGATCAGATGCAGTCGGAGACCCTCAAAATGGTTTTCGCTACCTACTTCAGAATCCTAAAGCAGCGGTCACCCCACCTTATGGGCGCAGTTCTCGAAGGTCTGGCTAAATATGCCCATCTGATCAATCAGGACTTCTTTGGCGACCTCCTCGAAGCTCTCAAGGACTTGATTCGGTACACGGAACAGGGCGAAGAGGAGGAGGAGGAGGACACCGAGGATGAAGATGACGACGACACACCTCGGGACACAAGTAGAGAGGCAATGCTCTGCACCGTCACCGCCTTTGCCCTTTTAGCAGGGCAAGACGCCCACAACGCCCGATCAAATCTTCATCTCGATCTATCCTACTTCATCACTCACCTGTACCGAAGTCTTTTGACTCTGTCAATTAACGCCGACCTTGAGCTTGGCGCCAAATCTCTCCATCTGCCTGATCCGGACGGCGCAGACGCTGACAGGCGAAGAGATTCCAAGGTTAACATCCAAACCACCATGGCCCTTCTGATGAGATGTCTCAGCGGTGTCCTCCTCCCGCCATGGAACATCCGTTCAGTGCCGCCCCTGCGTTTAGCTGCATTCACGAAGCAGCTTATGTCCAGCTCGTTGCAGGTGCCAGAAAAGTCGTGCCAGGCTATGCTTGGCCTCCTGCAGGATGTCATCCACACCCACGGCAAGAAGATCAACGCGCTTTGGAATACGGAGGAACGGAAGGGAGATGGTACGTTCAAGCCGTTAGCTGAGACGGTGGAAGCAAGTAACCCGTTTACGGCCACGGTCTGGGAGGGTGAGATGCTGAGGAAGCACTACTGCCCCAAGGTCAGAGAGGAGCTTCAGTCTATGGAGAAGAACCTGAGGAAAGTCTAAGCATGTCGATCTATATATGGCATTAACGTAGTACTATTGTGCCACGTAAAATTATGGATGAAGATCTCTATAAATTTCACACAATGCAAGATTGTGTCTCGTGATTGTATTGTTTCTCGTTACTTCTAGATACCCCTGGATCGGGCTACGTCCTCGTATCACGTCGGGTTTTCAGTTCGTAATTCGCCTCTCGGGATTCAGTTGTATTCTAGGCTTCTGGCACACCCCAGGCCCGTGCCGTTCTCTCGCGTCGTATCTCGAAAGTACAAGTATACACATATAGAGTGAGGTAGATAGAGGTATGTTTGGTTCCGCATGCTACCTAGGTACGTAAGGCACAATACAGGTATCTCGCTATATTCCCAGCTTGGGAGTTCCAAACCTCGGCCATTCCACTAAGGTATCTAGGTACTCTCCGTTCGTGACTCATCACGAATTGAAGGCGGCTTACGTTGAATGTCGGTCTAATCTTCGGCATTACTTATTCCCATACTCCTAGCAGCTACTTAACCCAGTTCGACTTTCCAAGAAGTAAATCATGCATGCGGTTTACTAGGTGCCCTCAGTAGGTAGGTACTCAGCAGATTATCAGCGTCCCGGAAGCCCCAAACACCACAGTACAAGTTGAGGTCCCGCATCTGAATCCACAAGCACAATACTGAAAGCAAGCAAGGTCTCTACAGTCCGAGTATGCTTTCCATCTTCAACCCGTCTAAGTGCCCTTCCTATCTGAAAGCCCCCTTCACATGAAATACTACCAATATTAGGAGGTGTAAGCGAGGAAATAACAGCTCCAAAGTCGATAACTAACAAAGTGGCTTTGAATCAACAGTGAAAAGTATTTGGCTTTCGGAAAGGGATGCTTGTGGCGAAACTCATGAGTGCCCAAGTATGCAAATGTAGACACAGAAAAGAGATGAACTCTACATATGCCATTGTGTTGTATCTGGCGGCCTCAATATTTCTGGACTAACTAGCTGGATCATACACAAAAGAACTGAGGGAGTACCAACCTAACCATAAGCACCGATTATTACGGACACATATGATAGGACGTATGTACATAACTCCCCCAAAAAGAAACCATGAGTGGAATATACTCCTCCGGGAGTAAAGAGGCCATATCGTATGATGAAGCAACAATACCAGCGCATTCAACAATATAAGGTACCAATCAAACCATGTTATCCAGAGGAAAACCCTCCTTTGCATAGCGACCCCATCCAACAGGGAGCAACTCGCACGTCCGACCCCTACGTCACACCGGTATGGCGAGCTTTACGCCAAAGTTCCCACTCTGCTCTCACAGCATTAATAGTATACCTCCAGTCCCAACACCTCAACGCACATCTACATGTAATCCACCCCACTACACCCGATACACCACAGCCCCGACGAATGGGACCCAATCTCAAAGCACTAGCAACCTTCTCGAACACCTCAAACCCCGGTTGCGGCAACCTACCTAGCACCGCCTTCTTCTTCTCGAAGTCCGTGTCACCCTCGACCGACTAGCTGCCACAGCACGGTGGACCTCTAAGACGACGACGACGACGAAGACGACGACGACAACACAGACAGACGCCCTGCCTGCTGTGGTCTACTCCTCCATTCCAGAACATGAAGACAGCCTGCGGCGACGGCGATGTCATGGCCTGATAGACCGTCCGTCATCGGAAACAAAAGCATCTTCGGCCGTGCTACCTAGCTGACGACCCAGGAGTCGACTCCCCAATGCGGTCAGTACCCGACCTGATCAGATTCAAGGGCTTGCGACCGGAATACAAGGTCAAGCTAGGTAGCTGCTAGCTATCTTTGGCAAACTCCACGGTAGCATCCTCCCACGAAGAGGGGCGGGAGAAGAGAGGAACTATGTGCGCATGCATGGATGATCATCGCGCTCAATGCTCCCGGTCTGCTCACCGCTCGCCCGCAAAGGGCGAAGGAGAGGGAAAACGGATGACAAAATGACGGCGAGGGATGTTTGTTACCGGAGCCTGCCCAAGATGGCCAGCAAGGTCCCAGGTGTGGAGTATCTCAGCTACCTGGCCGCCTCCTGCTCCCGTTCAGGGCGAGCCTTGGACGGCCGGTGAGCCTCCGTCCGAGTGTTTATGCCTTGCTGGACAGTATCTGCAAGGCAAGGGCAGGGGGAGGGGGAGGGAAGGACGAGGGTGCTGCAAATCGCCGAGCAACGATGACGACGGTTCACAATGATCCTCTCATGCCCCCCCTTGGGGTTCTTCAGCGGGTTTCAGATGTCGATCCCCTTTGTCTCTTTTGCACTCCCGTCGGTTACCGGAATGTGGGCAGTGGGGACTGGACTAAGTCTCCTACACACTACCTAAGGTAACTCCATTAGTCAATGGCTAAAGGGTTTCTTCGCTTTCGGAAAGTCAGCCCATCCCCTGGCAGGAATCCTCTTCTGTCGTCTTCCCCATGATGTCCAGGGCTGGGCGAGGAAGGGCCGAAATGGGAAGAAAGTCGAAACGCAAAGACCATTTTTTCCCCCATCAGGGATCAGGGACACCCTAGAATCGAGAACCGGTCCAACGAGAGTGTTGTCAGAAGGCGGTAGAGGAACTTGCTACGCCACCCGCGGGTCCTCGGGTTCATCAGGAGGCTCAAAACTGAGCAGTCGAGCACGGGCCTGCGAGACCAACGACGGTACTCGACTTGACTCGGGGCAAGAGGAAGAACTGGATGTGATGGTCGAGCAGGCCGATGTGTTTCGGATTTTCCTGCCCTCTCTCCATCTGTGTGCCCTTGCAGGAGCATACGCCAACCCTCAAGCCTTGAGATGCGGTGGGCCTACGGCGCACGGTGTCTATCCAGGCAAACACTGCGTAGTCCCGATCAGTCGGCTCACATAACAGAGCGGAGCATCCATAGAACAATGCGTTGTTGGTCCCTGAGTTCCTTAGCAGAAAGGCGGCTCGAGCATACATGCTGCGTACACTTGTACGGAGCTGTGTCCAGCAGCGTGAAGGGTATTCAACCCCTTTCCCATATCAGTAGAATAGCATCGTGCAGGCAGGCCATGTCATGCAAAGCCAGGCCCAGTGGGTCGCCATCACGGTTGCTCGACCCCAGCCCCTCGAGGTTGGTCGTCGCTGCGGCACATGACAACCGAAAAGGTAGCCCCTCTTTGCTAGCCGCACGGATGCGTTCGTGCTTTTGCTCGCTCCCCCTCCTCGCTCCCCATCTTCATTATCAGCCGAGCCGTGGTCTATGCTTATCCCGCCCGAGCCCGGCCCGGCATAGAGGTACGGAGAAGGCGAGGAAGTCAGAGGAATCGAGACAATTAGCCAATGGGCTGCGGTATTGAGCCTAGGGAAAGGGGAAGCCGAGGACGGCTGGCCTCTTGTCTGTTTGTTTCAAAAAAGACGAAGTGCGGATTTCGAGCAGTACCGGGCTGGCGTCGCCCCCGTCAGGTGACACCGAGATGTCACCGTCGTAGCCAGCTTGCTTTTCTGCAGGTAAGCCAGCGCAAACGACAGCGTGAGAAGCCACCGCCGTACCTGTCCAAGCCTCCCTCCCTCCCCCCTGGCCCCCACAGCAACAACCTCGTTTCCATGCGTCTGCTTTTGCGTAGTAATGTGATGTGCATTGCTAGCCCGCTTTTGCTATTCCCCCGCTGTTCTGGAAAGAGATGGGACTAGAGCTCGACCGAGTTTCACATCTTTCCCCGACCCCTGAGTCCATCCCATACACTGTTGACCCCCCAGTTGGCGCTTGTTTCGGATCTCTCTGCTCAGCCTGAGTTCGGCATTTTCGCTGTGCAACAGTGCAGGCACATTGTAGTTTATCAACTGACCGTGCCGGCGTCGGTGGGCAGTCGTTGCCCGGATTTTGCCCCGATCCTCGAGCCCCTTCTTCCACATTGATGCGTGGTCCATCATCAATCTCCATCGGTGGTTGCTGCAGGCGATATCCGGACACACTGCCGTTCCTGCGTAAGGTTACATCGGGCCAGCCACATTCCGCACGCGTTGCCCGAGAGAAAGGGGTGAGCAAAAAAGAACTCCACACAGCCAATAGGAGCCGCTCAGGCGCAAAGGTAAGGGGTTAGCAAACCAACCAACACCACCCAATTTTTCTTCAACAGTATCATCCAGGCTTGTTGCCCCCTCGCTCCCATCCCGCACACGCAGAAGGCAAGGGGCGGCGTGTCGACGGCGACATTCTTCTCCTCCCTCTACCTTTCCTATCCTTTGCGTTTGTTTCAGCAAACTTCACCGTCTTTGGCCTGTTGTTTCAAGATCTCCCTTGGCATTTGCTCTCATTTACCCAACCGGCGGGATACCACGAGGTGATGCTCCCTGGGCTCCTGAATATGTGTCGCTTGTGGGAATAAAAAGACCGGGGTCTATGCACCAGCTTTGTGGTCCGCGCTGCAGCATACTGTTCGCAAAACTTCAAGTCCGAAAATTGACAGCAGAGCCGCCAACCTTGTTGCAAGTCCTCGCTGTCTGTTTACAAAATGCCGGATTTCTATCAATAGCAGCCACGGCCCGGACGTCGTCAGCAGCGCCGCTTATCCCCTTGGTCGGCGCTTGATGCTCACCTCCCGCCGTTTTTTTCGTGACAGGCACGAGATCGCACAAGATGCCTTCATGCATGAGGGCAGATCCCGCTGTACCTTGCATGGAAGACAGGCCTGGCTTGCCGCCAGCCAGGCCACCATGTGCCACTGAGCGTTCAGATGGATGGACTGAGAGGACACCTGCCTCCGCCCTGCGGCCGCCTCGAGGCCAGCGCTCTCGCTGCGGCCGGTGCTGTATTGTAGTGAACCGCGTGAGCGGCGAGATGCTATTCTTGGAGGGGTTCCCGCTGTGTTGCAATCCTCCCGACTAAGGGTTGTGATATCACGCACAGCAGGCGCGGGAGCCCAGATTCCCCGGCCAGCGCAGCCAGCCAGGCCAGGGGGAAAGGGGTGCAAGATCTGACGGAGCCAATCGGCATCCTGAGGAGCTTCTTCTGTCCGAGCTTTTCGCGGGGAAAACTTCAGATTTGCTGTCAGTGCGTATCGCCTGGTGCGCCAGTTGCAGGCGCCGCAGTCATGATTGGTTGAACCTGGACGGGAAGAAGAGCGGCTGCAAGGCGCGAGCAGTTAAGCTTAGCCTGTTCGGGGGATGGGCGAAATGTGAAACAAGCCAGGAGAACAGCTTCTTTTGCCAATGGGTGCTGATGGATGTTGCTGCAGCCATTATAGAGATGCACCAGAGATCAACTACGCAATCTAAACCAAACGCAGACGCAACAATGGCAGCGATGCGGTCAGTCTTTGCATCTTGCTGGGGCGGCACATCTTCTCTCGGCCCGATCCAGCTTTCTTTCCACGCCCATAGCGAACGTACCAGGAGGCGGCGTTGGGAAGACACACCGATCCTCCCAGTGCGAGGCGACGATTGTTTTGCAAAGCAACATTGGTGATGGCTAAAACAGGGTATTCCAGGTCCGCAGCTGCGATTCACTGATGGCGGGCGACTGAACAAGTACGCTGAGGGGAGGCGTGATGCTTCGTCGAGAGCTTGGCTTATTGTCCTGCGCCGTATATACACCTCTATACTCGCTGTTGGGGAGGGTATCTCACACAGAATCCTGTGGATGGCCAAGGGAAACACTTGCATTGCGGCGAGGATGGCCCTGTTCGGATGGGTTCGAAACAATGAAACATCCGCCGAATCCCAGCGTCGCTCTCGGGCCCCAGTCGAGATTATGAGGAGTTGTGCAGCTGTCGGCTTTGGTGGTGCTCGGATCGGTGAGTGCCATTTTACGTATTGGTGTCTACAGCCGTCATCCCGTGCAGCCGAGCATGTGACCCTCACTTCCACAGCATCATCTCCCACGCTTGAGAATTCGGTGGTCTCCCTAGTCCGCCGTGTCTGGATATAGCCCGCCCGAGAGGTTGGTGTAGACGGTCATCGAACCGGGCGGCATGTGTATGGTTAATGACAAAGAAGACAAAACGTATAGGTCTGTTGCCGACTCGGCGGGATATCGAACGGCATCCAAGATGTGATCCTCCAGATCACATCTTGCCATTCGGGTCAGGAACACACTGGGCACGGACGCCAGCCACACCTACCTCGTCCCCACACTTGGGGAGAGGAATCTCAACCTCTTTTTTCTGATACAAGAGGTTTCGTAGTTTCAGAATCTGCTGGTCATGGCGATCAGGCGAGCATACTTACCGCTTCCAGCCACGCAGCGCATATCCCCCACTTCGCCGCTCAGGAAGGGGGGCCCTCACCTACGGCCCTCTCCCGGTCCTTCGGCATCGACGGTCCGGGATCTCCAGGCCACAGCCCGCATATCAACCGGTCGCCGGAGTGATTGCGCTGCCATGAGCTTCTTTGTAGTTATGTAGAGAGCTGTTGGCGGTGGTTCTGTGCGTCTGATCCGACGACGTAACGAGCAAACGAGGAAAAGGCGTCAACCTACCTTTGGTTGCAGATGTCGAAAGGTGCTTACGAGGAATCGTGTGGATGAGTTTGCCAATTACCAGCACTGCGGTTGGTCCAGTTCGATAGAAGAAAACCAGAGCGGACGCGGGAGGCTCGAGACCAGATTCGGCAGCGGCAACCACGGGCATGAAAAGCGATCGCAGTGAGCGATGCATTCCGTAGACATGCTGTATCTGGAAAAAGTTCGTATCTCGACCGCCGCGAAGGACTGCCGTATCCAGAGTCTTGTGGTGGCTCATCTTCCGGGTTCCATCTGCTGGATGGAGGATGACGCGACCAGACATGGCGAAAAGAGTATGGAGTGAAGGTGATGGGTTGGTGGGGAGAGGAGGGGGTGGGGTGGACGAAGTGATCCACCCCGAACAATGCCACGGGCAAACCCACCTCCCGAAGAGCGATGTGACAGCCACTCCTCTGTTGAAAGCAACCCTGCAAAAATGGCAAAGCGATCGCGACGACAGAAGACAGCACACGCCTCGGGCTGTCGTGGTGGCTTCTGAGCCGTTTGTCAAGATTCTGAGGCGCCAGCCACTGGAGAGCGCAACGGCACCTCAGACTGGAAGAACTGGGCTTTAGCGCCCCTCACATCCCCCCCCACACCCCCTGGACACTCAGAGCTATTTCTGAAGCAAGTTTCAGAATCGACTGGGCGCGATTTGTCGTTGAGCGGGGCTGGGGTCCATCAAAAGTTGCTGCAAGGGCAGGGGTTTTCGCCCGTGTCCTGCGGCACAGATCTTTTCGCGTCCTAGTCCGTAAAAGTCACCCTTTCGCTGCCAGCTGCCAGGCCATGGACAGAGGCCATTGTGAATCAAGGTGATGGTCGCTTTTCGCCGCCCAGGCTGGTCTGGACTGAGCCGACGCTGGGACCGCCCGGCTAGGCGACACCTGGAAGTCACGGCCGATGCTGAATGTGAGTAAATGGGTCCCGGTTACGTTACCGATGATTTACAGCACGCTACGGACCTCGCCGCGAGATTGCCACGGGAATTGCGACTCGCATCTCGATTTGCCAACGTCCAAAGAAGCCTAGCTGGGGTGCACAACTTCTAGCCCCCTTCTGGTGCGGATGGAAGGCTAGGGTTAGGGATTTGTTTGTCTAAGACAACATGAGCGAACGTCGGGCGACAATGTCTTTGCTCACGGCGTCAAGCGACCCGTCCCTTTCGCTGGGTGTGCTACGCTCTACTGAATATGCAGCTTTACGGAACGGCTATTGCACCGCGAATGCTATTGGCGGGACGAACGAGTGTGCTCAGGTGGTCCTCGATCGCGACTTTCAACGTTGCTAGGTGGGGTCAACGCCTCCAAGACTGACGAACGGCATGGATGGCATCTCCTCTACCTAGTTTCATCAAAACCTTCAGACTCCAGCCCTACCCAGGGCTCGTGACTCGAATAAACAGATCATCATAAGCACTGCATGCATCGCAACATCTCCTCCCGACTTTGCGAACCCCGTGAGAGCGCCTGGCCCAAGACAAGGCGGGTGTGCCGCGTGTGTGTGTTACCCGCCGCCCACTTCTGCCCAATGTCGGCGCAAGCTGCAGATACAGCGCTACACCAGCGATACCTCGCCAGCCAATCTTCTTGCCGAATGATTGGGATAGATGACGAGCCCACCCTAGTTTATCCAACAGTAGCATTGTAGTTGCGAAGGACCCTGCTATTTTCTCTCTCTCTTTCATGAGCGGCAATCATATACGCAGTAGGCATGCCAGCTGGAACTAGGTGTGCGCGATTCATCACAACTGTTTCCACAACCCAGGCCCCGAAGGCCCCGCGCATCGAGGCCATCTTGACTTTCGAGTCGCGCTTCCATTCCGCATTTCGCGACTCTGCTGGCCAGTGCTTCGATGCTGTTTGGTCCCCGCTGCGGCCGATAAGGCGCTGAGGGGAGCTGGATGGCTTCGAAACCATGGGGGGAGGCATTGACTGCGAACAACAAAAAGGGGCTGCAGACCAATCATGAAGTGAGGGAGCACACAATCCATTGACTCTCGGGACGGCTCAGGGTGCTGTGAACAATGCGTTCTCATGAGCTACCTATCGGGCTGGTGATATGATCGACTCTCAGCCAGCACTGGGCTCAGAGAGGGCCACGGGGTCTTGACTCTTGAGCGTCGCCCTCATGGCTCGATGAGAGCTCTCAGGGCCCGAGGACTGGATGCTCTTCGCCTGTCAGGCAAGAAGGCCAAGACCTACCCCGTGTGATGAGATCCATTGCCACCTGCGTGCCAGCAGGCAAAAACAAAAGTGACCCACCTGAGCCAACTGCACCGATGGCAGCGCAGCGTTTTTTTTTGGCTTATCTCATCTCACCCATCATATCCTCAACTTTCTCCATTTGCAAGGGAGATGGAAAGGTAGGTACCACATAGGCTGCTACGTGATCATCAAAGGAATGCAGTTTGTGTTGCCGCTCAACCCACCTATCACTCACCGCCCGGCCAAGGTGAGGGATGAAAAAAAACACAGAGTGAGGAACGGCATGGCGGTCGCGAACAACGGCGAGCAGAACAGGTCGCGACTCAGCACAAAGATGGACAGCAGCCTCGCGGTTCTGGCCGACTGGTCCGTGAGCAGCATGTCCTTCGTTCACCCTTGCCCAATCCTGGCAACTCGGCGAGAGACCCAGTATTCGTGCCAGGGGTTAGCCAATCAATAGGTGGCTTGCTAAGTCGCCCCTCCGAGGCGTGCGCGTTGCTCGCTCTCCCTACGTCCACGCCTCCATTCGCTGGCCAGCGTGCTCGCGGTAACCGCTCCCAATCCTGACTGGTCCCGGAGGACCTTCGCTCTGTCGCTCTGTCGGTTGTGCTCACCTCCTTCGTGAGGTGCCACCCCAGGCACCCCCCGCTACTGCAGCTGCTTGCCATTGGCACTTGGGCCGCACCACACTGCAGAATTAGCATCGCTTTTCCGCCTTTACACCCATTGGCAGCCAGAGCACCTGGGCCCAAGCGAGAGAAGTCATTAAACCCCCCAGGTCCGCCCGCTTCCCACTCCGCCGACCCTCTTGTGATCTCTCCTCCAAGACTCTTCTTCGTGCTCCCTCTTTTTCCCTTTTTCTGATCGCGCTGCAGGAGGACATCCATTCCCCCCCTCTCTGTTACTCTCAACATAGCGCGTCAGTCTCCTGTCCAGTCGACACACCGTCGCCCAACTCGACCTTCCCGCCAAACACCCCGGAGGTAATCATCGCTCTTCGGTAACCGTGGGCAGCGCACCCATCGAACACATCAGACATCTTACGTCGCAGACTCGGTCCATCACGAGCTACTGCGTCGACCAGCTCGCCGTCGCTGCCTGATACCCATCGATTCCTTGGGGACCCCGTTGATTGGTTTCGTTTCGTTAGAACAAAAGCTTTAATCCCATTCACCCATTGTTTCCTGCCCGCAGCGCACGGCATTCGCATCGGCCTTCTGCATCACCAACCGGCTCCCCGCGCGCATTGTCAACGGCAAGCACCTGCGAATCCCCGCCGCTCATCCAAGTAGACCCTTCCTGTCGATTACTGCACCTGGTCAGTTCATCGCACCAGCGGGTCTTGCCATCCCCTCATTCGCTTGAAGCAATTGGGTCGAACTGTTCGCACATTTCCTTTCTCGAGGGCTGGCCTTCAAAACAACAAGAAAAAAACTCCGCAACGCATTTAAAGGGGAATTACACCAAAGGCAGCGCCTAACCATACCACACTGCCATTGTCCTGTCGCAAACCCAACCGACGCACACTCGACCTCGGCAACCGAACAATCGCTTCATCTTTCCAATCGGAAAGGTCATTTTCTTACTGTTTCTTACTCTTCATCTTCAACCTGATCGGACCCGACTGAGCCTGCTCGAGGTTCTCGAAAGGCGATCGGTCGAGACGTGACCACTCGCAGTGGCGACTGCTCATAATGTATTCACAACATGCAGCTATGGCGGCACCACAGAAACCAGAGACTTTTATGTTGAGCACAGAAGCCCAGCAAGCACTCCCACACGATGCTCAGGTAGCTCTGCAGCAGGTCGATAACTGTGAGTTTCCGTGGAGATGGCAGTAAGGAGTGGCAGGATATATCTAACGCGTGTGCCTCAGTGAAATATTTTCTCATCTCGGCGCCCGTTGACTGGCAGCCTGACCAGTACATCAGGAGGTTTCTTCTTCCCACTGGCGAGTACGTTTCTTGCGTGTTGTGGAACAACCTTTTCCACATCTCGGGCACAGATATCGTAAGATGTCTGTCATTCCGATTCCAGGCATTCGGCCGCCCAGTTAAGAACTCCAAGAAGTTCGAGGAAGGCATCTTCTCGGATCTGCGGAATCTGAAGTCGGGAACCGATGCCTCCCTCGAAGAGCCCAAGAGCCCGTTCTTGGACTTCCTTTACAAGAACAACTGTATTCGGACGCAAAAAAAGCAGAAGGTCTTCTATTGGTACAGTGTGCCACACGACAGGCTTTTCCTCGACGCTCTGGAAAGAGATTTGAAGAGGGAGAAGATGGGTCAAGAGGCAACGACGGTCGCCGTCAGCGAGCCCGCCCTGTCCTTCCAATACGACTCGTCCCAGTCGCTGTATGAGCAGCTCACCAAGGCTCAACAGGCCAATTCTTCTTCTTTCAACGCCCAGCAGGTTTCTTTTTCTCAGTCGAGCTCCACTTCTCCGGTGATCAGAGCAATGGACTCGATGCCACCGCCGCAAATGATTCCTCAGTCAATGCCCCCTTTATCGGATGGGATGGACTCCATGGTCCCCTATGGAGCGATGAACGGCGCGATGCACCCAGCGATGAACGGAGGGATGAGCGGAGCAATGAACGGTGGGATGACGATGGCGCCTCAAATGCCCCAACAAGTAGTCAAGCGGGAGCCTGACTTCAGCCGGGTTCAGTACAACCAGAACGGCGTCCCAATCACCCAGACGCACCAGCGCCATGCTTCTATGCCCGCATACGGCCTAGAGTACTCGCCAGCTCCATCGTTCGTGTCGTCGCACTATGAGGATTACAGCCAGAGGGGCATCTCCTTCGAGCCCTTGACACCTCCTCAACAGGCCCTGGGCATGTCCGCAGAACCGGCCTACATTGCCAATGAGGAGACTGGCCTGTACACCGCCATCCCCGATCACCTCAACGGCGTCAATGGTCTAAACGGCATGATCCAGCTCCCGCCTTCTAACCTGGCTGCCCCTTCGTTCTCGCGGCCTTATGGGTCCAACAATGTCTATTCTGTGATTGAGGGATCGCCAACCTACAAGCAGCGGAGGCGGCGCTCATCCATCCCACCATCGGTATCGGCAACAGCTGCTGCTATTGCCTCGGTAACCGCGGCGGCCCACCGGCCCTCAGACCTGAGGAGGTCTGTGTCTGCGTCCGTTGGCCCTGTGACGGAGGGCGACGAATCGGGAGACAACTCGCCCCCTGGTCTCACATACAGCAACTCGGCCGTCTCCATGACAAGCCAGCAACATAAGGAGATGATGGAGATGTCCCGCCACGGAACTCCTCTGTCTACTGTAGAAGGCAGCCCAGCGCTCAACCCAATGTCACTCCAACAGCAGGACTTTGCTCCCCTCAATGCTGATGATCTCGGTCCCCTTGGTGAGCAACAACGCCAGATGATGCAGGGAAACCCAAACGTCGTACGGAGAGCTCGCTCGGCAACCGTCATGGAGCTTGGACCTTACCCCCAGAAGTCGCACTCATGCCCGATCCCGACTTGCGGCCGTCTCTTCAAGCGCTTAGAGCACCTGAAGCGGTAAGACCGGAGTTCATTTCATTTGTCAACCTTAACCTCCTGCCGTGTATCTGACTAAACTTCCAGACACGTGAGAACACATACACAAGAAAGACCCTACATCTGCCCTTATTGTAGCAAGGCATTCTCCCGATCAGACAACTTAGCACAGTATGCCCCCCAAAATTTCCTTCATCCATCATTTCTTTTGTCAACTGAATTATGGGAACTACGACCTGTTATGCGTGTGGCCTGTCATCAACCCAACATACAACCCAAAATGCAGACCGCCAATCACTATAACATAGCAACAGCATTGCAAAGCATCCCAAGTCGACCAAGGAAATTAAGACAAATAAAACAGGGACTAATGAGACATGTTTTTACAGGCACAAGCGCACCCATGATCGCGGCGATGGTATGGAGGGAGGCTTCAACCTCTCGGGTGAAGATGAGGAAGAATATTCCGGCGAGGATCAGCTGGGGTCCTTGGAAGAGGCCTCACCGACTTCGGAGAACGGTTATGTGCCGGCCTCGCTGAATTCGGCAGTTCATGAGCATCATACACCCTCGTCAACTGGCATCAGCCCTACGACAAGCATGTCTCACACACCATCTTTCAACAGTCTTCAGACGTTGAGTATGCCGATGACGATTAGTCAGCCACAAGCTATCAATGCTGGTGGGATGATGTGATCTTGGACAAGATCTCGTTGCTTGGTGTGAGATACGTGTTGTGGAGCTACGGCGCTGGATGGTTCTTTGCTAGTTGTGGTTTAATACCAGGGTTCACGGGCGTTGGCTTATCGGTCAAAATTTGCCAAGGGATCCCGCGGTGGGATATTTTTTCTTCTTCATTTCTTGTTTCTCAGCGGCCGCTTTTGATTTACTCGACTTCGTACATTGCCCCTTTTGGCGGCACCGGCAAAAAGATGGATGCATCAACATAGAGTTGGCGCGGCGTTACGCTGCGCCCCGGACAGTTCTGCATTCTTGAGCATGAGAGGGAGAGGGCACGGGGACACTTGTATATATAGCTGATCTGCTTCTTTCATTATCGTTTGGAGAGCCCATCTGGGCCAGAGAGGAAGATACCATGAGTTGAGGAATTTACGATCAACGCACAAATATAACAGGTCGAAGGCAAATTTATATTTTACATGTTCTGTGAAACATTTCTTCATGATCAATGACGTTGCTGGTGATAGCAGTAACCGCAGTGGGACTATAACGCGCTGGGTATTTGCTGGAGATTTCTTTTATACGAAGGTTTAGGCCAAAAGAAAGGGTCCCCTTAGCCAGTGTGAAAAGTGCCTTATTACTATAAAGACCACCTATAGCTGTCGTTATTACAGGCCATCTCCTATTCTGAAAACACCTACATTGATACTTAAAAGGCCTTCCTACAATTTAAAAAGACCTTGCAATTTAGAAAGTTTTTCCTATATTCTGAAAAGGCGTTTCTGCATTTTTGAAATGCCTTTGATATGATAAGCCAAGACCTTACTGTCCCGGAATAAGACTGTGGATTTTAAGAACGCATGTTCGCACGGAGATAAGAGACCCTTTCTTTTGGCCCGAGCCTTCGTATATAATCAGCCTCACTTTATCACTGGCTTATCCTACGAGGTCGTAATCTCTATGGCCTGGATCAACAAACCTGGGATGTTTGCTCATTCTTGGCCTGCTCTTGTGGCCACCCACTTTCCAGAGTGCGGATTCAATCTTGCTCGAGCATTTAAACCTTGAGGCCCATCGAGTGGCCATCCCTGTGTGATGAAACAGACGTGTGGTGGCCTTCCACCCTGCATGTGTTTTCCCATCAATGCTTGTACAGGATGCCCCAATCTGGAAGTCGTCATTTATTTCCAAATTTGGGTGTTGTACAGGGAGAAGGAATCCAGCCCTTCTTGCAGGGCGTTATGAAGTTCCCATCCAGGTGGCGCGATTCTGTGAGCTGCCACATAGTTGGAGTTTGGCCCGGGCGAGCCTTTGCATGCCAACCTCAACCTGATTACATCCAACAGCTTGACCACAGCGAAGAGAGGGCATCGGATGATAAACATAGCTGGGAACTGCGCTTCCGCTCAAGCACACCTCAGCATCCAGCATATCCGAACCTCATTACCGTCTGTTTAGCAACTCGGCTTATCACTGTCTCCGCCTTCGGCCACCCTTCTCTCTCCCACCGCGTTTCCCCTCGGCCTCAATGGCGCGCACCTCGCGTGCACTGATGCGGAGCTCGGCACCACGCATCTTACCAATAGAAGGCATGTCAACGGGCCGCTCGGAGCGCTTCTTCTGTGGCCTGCCCTTGCCCTTCGACACGCGCTCGAGAACAATGCCATTCTCCCTGGCCTCGCGGCGTCGCTTGTCCTCCTTCGTCTCAGCTGACTTGATGATTCCCTTGCGCATCGACATGGGCATCTTGACCTGCGCCAGCACGCTCTCCTTTGCGCCAAGCGCTTGGATGCGCATGTCGGTTGTCTTGAGCCGCGTGCGGCCCTCGGCAAAGGGCCGCATGTTCGTGGCGCTGGCAGCCGCCGCGGTTGATAGATAGTGCGAAGCGTTGCCGCCGGCTGCTGAGAGAATGTGAGACTCGGCGATCAGCCGCTGGAGAGCAAGGTCGTTGGCCAAGAAGGCAGCGCTATCTTCGGCTTTTTCGTCGGGTGACTTCTTGCCAGTCGCGGTTTCAGCGCTGCCTGCTGTGTGTGAGGGTGGTCTGGAGGACTGAGCGTACGTGCGTGTTAGTTTCGGTGGATATGTGGATAATATCAACCACATACCAGGTAGGCCTTGAGTTCCTTCTTCGACATTGACGACGTGACATCCGCCTGCGAGGTTGTGTAATCCACAACTTCCACAATCGGCTCGTCTGCGGTCTGTGTTAGACTCAATCGCCCAATGCGGTGGGGGAAGAATCGCGCATGCCATCATCATCGCCCTCGGATATCCCATCCCACTCCGAGTCAGAGAAGTCTGATAGGGTGTCATCATCCTCATCTCCGTCCTCGTCTTCGGCAGGTCGTGAAAAGGTGGCATCGAGCGGCTTGAAACGCGCCTCAAAATGCCGTTGGAGAAGGGCCTGAAGCTGTGCCTTATCGTTCTCCCCTTCTCCCTCATCCTCCTTGGGGGCTCCCCGTTTTCGTTTCCCGAGTGCGGCAGTCATGGTTGTTGGGTATGGTATCTCAGAAGCGGAAGTTGATCGCGATTGTCCGAAATCCATCCATCAGCGGACGTCTGGATACCCGCCTTAATTTTTTATCTTTTTCTTATCGGCAGGGGTAAATCTAGGATCGGCGCCCACCCGGAGCTAAGCTACCCCACCAAACCACCTATGCCGGGTCTTTTGGGCGGGGCACCGCATCCCGGCGCGCCGTTGAACTCCCCTTTTCTTCCCTCCCACCACACCCGTTTAAACCAACGGTAACAAACCACCACCACGATGACGCGCTTCCGTCCCTGCATCGACCTGCATGCAGGGCAAGTAAAGCAAATCGTCGGCGGCACCCTCGACAGCGCGACCACGACCCTCCTCACAAACTTCGTCTCCCCCCATCCACCCGCCCACTTCGCCTCCCTTTACCGTACCCACTCCCTCACTGGTGCGCACGTCATCATGCTCGGGCCGGGCAACACCACCGCGGCACGAGAATCCCTCGCCGCGTGGCCCGGCGGACTCCAAGTCGGCGGGGGCATCAACGACAGCAACGCCGCCGAATGGATCGCCGCGGGGGCATCCAAGGTGATCATCACGTCGTTTCTGTTTCCCGGCGGGACGTTCGACCAGGGGCGGCTAGACAGCGTGCTTGGCGCGCTAGGGGGCGACACATCCCAGCTGGTGATCGACTTGAGCTGTCGACGGCGGGGGGAAGACCGGTGGTTTGTGGCGATGGACAAGTGGCAGAAGATCACGGATATGGAAGTTAACGAGGAGTCTATCCGGCAGTTGGAACCGTACTGCTCCGAGTTCTTGATCCATGCGGCGGATAATGAGGGGCTACAGAAGGGGATAGATGAGGCGCTTGTGAAGCGGCTGGCTGAGTGGTGTAGCATTCCCGTGACGTACGCCGGCGGCGGGAGAAACTTGGAGGATTTGGAGATGGTCAAGAGACTGAGTGGTGGCAAGGTTGACTTGACCATTGGCAGTGCCCTGGACTGCTTCGGAGGTAGCGGCGTGAAACTGGGTGAGTGTGTTGAGTGGAATAGGAGACAGGAGCCATAGTTTAATCACCTTAGTATGTCAATATGCATTCACTCCATCCAGGATCGACCAGAAAACGGATTCATTCCCAATGCTTCATACAATCAAATACAAGCCGGAACTGACCGCGCAAAGCCCCTGCTAGACGTATCAAGAGGAATTATTAACCCAACAACGTCTCTCTCTCCGTTTTCCACCGAACCTGGAAAATTCACAAAAAAACCGAGTGGTCGAGTAGACAGAAAATATAAAAGCCCCTGCGAACCAACAGCCAGCTCACCGCTACACTCCATTGAGGAACCGCCCTCCCGGCCTCCCAGAGATACAAGGGGGTCATGTAAACACCGCAATCCTTGTATATCCCGTGCGCCACTCGTAATCCCAGTATTTCCCGTATGCCCATCCAACCATCCACCCATCACGAGTTCGTATGCCTTCTCGACATTCCGTCATGCTATAATCTTCCTCGGAAGCAGAGTAGAAGAGAATAACATGCGCCCCATGCGCACTGCGCAGCCCCGGAACGAGTCAACCAGCGAAAGGTCCAGGGCCTTGAGCCTCGCCCCTTCACACGTACATGCTCTTTGTACGCGAGTGTACCCTTCGACCTTCGGCCCGGCGGCGCAGCGTATCTTCCCTCTTAAGTACAAGCTCGCACCATTTGCCTTTGGGCCGCGAGGTCATCGACATGTCGTCCTCAGACCCACTGTTGCTGTCACGATTGATGACTTCGGAGAGCACCTTCATCCATCCATCCTTGTCCTGGGTGCTGTCGGCGTAGAAGTCAATGAGCTCACCGTTGTTGAAGCGGATGCGGAAGCCCTCCTCAACAAACATGTAGCCTTCTTCTTCTTCGGCAAAGGCTGAGCGACGGCGTTTGCCACCTCTTCCCGTCGTCTCCTTCTCCGTCAGTGCCCGGCGGTCATCGATCAGGCGCTTGGCATTGGCAAGATTGATAGTTGCACGCGGCTGCCTAGTGGCCTCATGATATGCCGTGAGCTTGGTGCCCACAAGCTTGAAGTAGCGTCGGCGCCAGTACTAAAGGGATGTCGTTAGAAATCCACGTGGTTCAACGCTGTTTGATGGAAGACAACTTACTGGACAGTCACCACCCTGTTGACTAAGATGACCCTCCCACTGTTGAGCCAGGCGTTCTTCGGCCACCTTCATCTCTCGGATACAGGAGTTCATGCTTTTCGGCATGTCGTCGTCCGCTGACCCCTTAGGCCGGGGGACGAATAACAGTTGGAGCTCCAGCTTGCCGATCTTGTAAGGTGCCCGACGTACAACAGCAGTATTGCCGCGCTTGCTCTTGACGCTGGAGGCAAACCCGGCTTCTTCGGTAGCCCACTCGTTAAAGGCAGCAACCTCAACAAGATACGGTCGACCAAAGCAGCGTGCCTCATGCTCTTTGAGGCAAACATAGGAGCGAGCGAAGCTACCATCTTCAGCAGCTAGCGGCGAGAGGAGATCCCAGGAAGTAGGATGAGCACTTATTTGCATCGCCTGTGCCTCGCGCTGTTGTTGAGCTTGGCGCTCCTCCTCCTCTCGTTGTCGCAGTTCCATCTCCTTGCGCTTCTTTGGGGATGCAAACACTCTGCTGAAGGTCGAAGTCTTTGGTTTGCTGACCTTGGTGGGCGATTGAATGACTTTCCTTGGCGCAGGCTTCTCCAGCTTCACATTCAGCGTAAGCTGGAATTCGAGGTCATTTGGCACAACGAGCTCGAACTCCTGGCCGATAGGCGCGTTCCTGGCAAGCTCGAGCCAGGCCGTTGTAACACAGTGAACACCATTGTCGAGCGTCAAGCTAAACCACGTTCGTTCATCTTACATTGTCAGCAGTGCCTCACGCTGATTGACCATATTGGGATCGGACTCACTCTTCGGAATGGGGAGATCGAGATCCTTGACCCCCATGACCTTGACGAATAGCCTTCCCCTCTCGCCACTGTCTTCAGTAGCCATCTCCGCACCCGTTTCTTCTTCGTTCAGCGAGCTCAATGCTGTCGCATTGCTCTCCTGACCGGGCAGAGGCGGGGCTGGTCCAGTGGCCGCAAGCCTCTTCCTCACGCTGCTACGCTTCCTGGGTTGAGGATTCCAGGGCTCTACGGTCCATGACTGGGGACGAGTTGACTTGACTGGAGAGTTGCCAGCTGACCGGTGTCCCCGGGCTTCATCAGACTCTTTGTCGCTCGCAGCGACGAGCTTTGTGTTTTGGCGCATGAGGTAACCGCGCTGTTTACGGGCAGTGATGTTAGTAACAGCATGGGGTGTGGTTTGAGATAGAAGGCCATGCGAGGCGGACGCTTGTCCATAAGGGGTCGGATTAATAGGAACTTGGGCATAAGCAACCTTTTGTGCCTCAATAACTCGCTCAAAATCTTTATCGAGGCTAAGACCGAGGTCGAGCTCTAGGGTGAGGCTGCGCTTCTTGAAGCTCGGATGGCGATCAAGGAAGTCATCTCCGGTGAGCTCGTCAACCTCAGCACCCATGTCCCGAGACAGCCTGTTCTTGTGCTTATCAGGAATCGGCGGCACCTCGCGGCTGACATGGCGACGAGCCTCCCGCATCGCCATGAGGTCTGATGGTGTGGCTGAAGGCCGTGTCTTGAGTTTCGAGCCGGACGCAGATTTGATGGTCGCTACTTGCTCAGGAACGACAGGCGAGTCGATAGTCTCTTCCTCCTCGCTTCCTTCGCTGTCAGACACCGGGTGGTGAATGACAGAATCAGGCGTACCGGGCTCATCATACTCCTCCTCTGGTTCACCCCACCCGGATCCATCGTACTCAGGCTTGCTGAGCGACCTGGTCAGCTTCTCCTCCGGAGTAAATGGCCTTTCAATGTAAGTGTGGGCGTCAGCCACCGTGTGCTTCTCCGGTTCAGTTGACGCAATAGGCTCCCCAGGTTTAGCAAGCATGAAGGACTCGAGCCCCTTTGTGAAGTCGTTTTCCTTAGCTTCGCCCATCAGTGCAGGGGCGCCAGCAAACACAGAGTTGGTGGTAATTGGGTGATGCTCTTCCTGTGGCGTGGTTGCTCTTGGGGTAGAGGACCGATCCTCCTCGATCTCTTCGATTGAGGCGCCGGGGGGTGTGACTTCAGAGTACCGACTCTCCGTGCCATCCTCATTTTGCTTCTTCTCGTAGCCAGCCTCCTCTTGGTAAAGATCCGGGATTGAATAAACATCCAAGTCTTTTTCTTGTCCCTTACGGGTGATGATTACGCTCCCTTCATCATCATCATCGTCGTTGTCGTCCTCGTCATCATCTTCCCTTTCAGTGCTAGGAATTGGCACGTCGGGGTCCAGTGGAATATGGCGCTCTGGTGATGAACTGGGAGCTGGGGAGGAGAAGTTGTAATCCGACTCTCGGTCGAAGAGCCGGTTACCGTTCACCCGCCGAAGGATCGACTCTCGCGAGATACGTGGAGGCAGTTGGTATTCCTCAAGATCACCAATAGTGTCATCCTCTTCACCCTCAGCCTGAGCGCTTGGGCTCCGGGCCTCACGTTCTGGGGTCTGGCTCTCCGTGCGGTCCCGTGCACCGGCACGCCTCATGCGCCGCTCACGTTGCTGCTCGGCGGCGGTCTTACCGTCGTCAGAGAGCATCATGAGCTTTAGGCGTTCTTCTAGAGGCATCCTGCCGTTACCAATATTCTGGATTTCTGACTTCGTCGAGGAAGCTGGCGGGGGCGAGGGCAAGCTTCTTTGAGCGCCAAGCATTCGGTCGGCTGTAGCTGATTGACCGTTAGAAGAAGTGGAGTGGCTTCGCGTGAGTTGGCCTGCCCCAGGTAGTGGTGGCAAAGGTCTGTGGTCTCCATTCGAGGCCGTCGAGTCAGTGCGTCCGTGCTGAGGTCTCGCCGCGGCCGGGAGCTCATCAGGCATAGGGCTCCTATCGTAGGCATCGTTATGCCCGTCTTGCCTCCAGTCATCAGGTCCGACCACAGGAGTCTTATCGGTGTCTTCGAGCGATGCGTCAAAGCTTTCATCCTGGCTATCTCCTTCGTGCATCATATAGTGCTCCACGTCGTCGTCATCTTCCATTGAGTCGTAACTACCCTCACGGGAGTTGCTGCCAATGGAGGATATGTCAGGCGTAGCCATCTCGTACTCGTTGACTTGAGGGGGCGCGGCGTCAAATGTGACGCTCTTTGCGTGCCGATGCAGATACCTGCCATCGGGAAGTTCTCGATCATTGACGGAATTTTCCCCCGACCATGTTCCAGCCTCCTGCTCGAAGCTGCTCTTGAAGCGGCTAGTAGACATAGAGGATTTGATGGGAGACGCCTGGTCTTTGCTGGGCGTCTGCGGTCGGCCGGTCGTGCCAACAGGCGGAGGCGGGAGCATGGCCTTCGAGGGACTGTAAATTGGAATGTTGGTCTTGCTCTCGCTTCTTTGATGGCCAAACGGGCGCCCCTCGCGAAGAGGTCGCTCAATCTGGGGTACTCTAGTCGGGTCGTACTCATTTTTGTGTTCGAGAGCGAGAATATTGCTGTTCTTGACGCGCGAGGCCTTCTGCAGGCGCTCAATGGAAGACCGGCGAGTGGGAGATGGCGAGCCGGAGCGGAAGCTGTATGGCTGATTCTCGGAGCCGATGTTTCGGTTCTGCCAAAACAGACGCGGGGAAGTGGTGCCATCCAGAGGCGACGACTGGAACGGAGAGGAGTCAGTGTTTAATGTCATTTTCTGCAACGGGTAGGTTAGTGGGCGGCGATCTCGAGATGATGCGGGACCCAGGAGTTAGGCCGTCTCACCTTTGTCGGCTGGTTCCAGCTGGGCGAGTTCCGTCGCTTCTCCATTGGAGAGATCTCAGACAGAGGGCGATGGACGGCGGCCCCCGCCTTTTGCGGCGATGGCATGGTGTTGCTCTTGGTGAGGCGCAAAGGATGCACCTGGACAAAGGGACGGTGTCAGCATCAAAGCAATTGCGCAGGGAACTCGAATACTCGGAGCGGATGCGGGGTGGGGGAATGGGCACGTCGCGCAACGTACCGAGTCTTCGGAGGCCATAGCTGGGATTCAGCCGCCGTGAATTGTACTCAGACAGTCGATGCTGTGATGGAGGGCATAGCCGTCCGGATATCTGGCGAGGATGTCTGTCGGCGCAAAAGGGCGCGAAATACAATAGCAGGTGCTCTCAAAGCTGTTTTCGGCGCAAGAATATTGTCAACAAATCTAGAAGAGGATCGCAGAAGACGGGACGCAGCCGCTATATCAGAAGAGCGATATTGAAGGCAGGCCCTGATGGGGTGGCAGGCCGTGAACAAGAAGTCAAAAAGGAGGGACAGGTGCGTAGTAGATGGAATGCCCGTCGTGGTGTTTAAGGCAGAGCCTGGATGTCCGCAGCCGCAGCTTTGTTGATTGGCCAAACCGCATAAACAAGAGCAAAGGGTGTCACCCGCAACTTTGCGCCGTTGCCCTAGGCAACAGACCCCTGTCACACCTGCCGCGGCTAGTCCGTGCCTGAACCCCACCAGGCTTCCCCTCTCATCAACCTGTGACAGACAAAGCGAGGAACCTGGATTCCATCACACTCTTCAACAAAGCACTCGTCGTTCATTTGAGCGTGTTGATTATTCATTCCAACGTTCATGTCAATCCCGTGATCCATTCTATGCAGAAGAAGTATGGGCGCGCTATTGTCAGTGCTATCACGGCAATCCGCATGCCCACCAAATCCGATCCGATACGATCTTCCTCGTTCCCACCCACCCTTACTAGCTAGCTGTGACACAAGCGGTCAATACAGCTCGGGAGTGGATGAGCGGCCCATCATTGGCCAATGCGGGCGGTATTCTTGGATGCACCTGCAGACATAGAACATAATAGCCGGTTATCGATGTGCAATGTCCCAGACGATGTACGAAGTATTGTAGGCAAGGCGACCATGCACCACCGGGATCTCGTCGAGAATCGCCAAGCACACAACGTCGGTTCCCTTGGTATTTTGCGGCTGTGAAGAAACCGAAATACCTACCTCCCTGACTTGCGTTGCTTTGCGTCGCTTTGCGTCATCCCATGCAATTTGAAGGCTGCCCATGCCACGACGGAAACTGTACATAGTAACCCTCGATCGAGCTTCTCAAAAAGGAGAGTCATGGCTTCGACGGCAATATCCGTACCCGTCACACCCAATACGTATTCTACATAGGTGTTTTAATGGAGGTCGTGCGGGAACGGGCGGGCGGGAGACTTGGCTCTCCAAACTGCCGGGTCTTGGCACGGACGTCTTCGGATGGTTGTGGAGAAGACAATCCCTAATCAGTGCCCCAAAATGATATCCAACAGTTCACACTCAGCAAGCATTTTCAAACAGTCTGACCAAGATTTCAAAGCATTACGGGCTACGGGCGCAGAGAATGCCTTTTTTGAGTTGAGGCTGTGAGGCTGCTTCTGATGACTTACACCGGGCGATTTCGGGTTCTAGTCCCAACCCTTGTGTTCGCCCTTCCGAGTCATTAACGTCGACGAATCGACATGGCGGACCGTTCGGAACAGCAATTGGTGATTTCTCGGCGCTGCCAAGCTACAGTTCCTTGCAGGTGACGGTGAGATTTTACAGTCTTAAAACCAGCCTAGCCAGCTACTGAGGTTTGTTCTGATCTCGTTTGAAGACGCAGACTCAGAATGGCTTCACCCAGCACATCCCTTGCGACAAGGCATGTATGCAGTGCCGTAGCTCTCCGCCATGCATGCTACCGGTCTCCTCGGTACCTCGGACATGTCTGTCAGTATAGCGTTGCAACCAAATCAAACGGCAGTACAGCAAAACCCACAGACGACGGGAAGAAGGAAAGGGTCGTGATCCTGGGGTCGGGCTGGGCAGGCTATGCTTTTGCTCACACATTGGACCCAGCAAAGTACGATCGGATTGTCATCTCACCGCGCTCGTACTTCGTCTTCACTCCTTTGTTGGCTTCAACCGCGGTCGGGACGCTTGAGTTCCGCGCCGTCCTGGAGCCCGTACGACGCCTTCGTCAAATCAGCTTCTACCAGGGCTGGGCCGACGACATTGATTTTGGTCGCAAGACGGTACGGGCCGAGGCCAACACGGCCGATGACCTGGCGAGCAAGACGATCGTCCTCCCGGCCGGGAGCGGGAACTACCCCAAGGCACCAGGCACTAAGGGGGAGGTGTTCGACGTTTCGTACGACAAGCTCGTCATCGCGTGCGGTTCCTATTCGCAGACCTTTGGAGTCGATGGAGTCCGACAGCATGCGCACTTTCTGAGGGACATAGGTGATGCCAGGCGCATCCGCCTCCGCGTGCTATCCCTCTTCGAACAATGCGCCCACCGCAGCAGCAGCCACATCACCATTCCCCAAAACACCCAAGACCGCACAGCAGGCCACCTCGCCGACGACGACCGACGCTCCCTCCTCCATTTCGCCATCGTCGGGGGCGGGCCAACAGGGATCGAATTCGCCGCCGAGCTCCACGACCTTGTGTACGAGGACCTGGCGCGCATATATCCGGACCTCCTCCGCTTCGTCAAGATCACCGTCTACGACATCGCGCCCAAGGTGCTCCCCATGTTCGACCAAGCACTAGCAAAGTACGCCATGGACACCTTCGCGCGGCAAGGCATCAACGTTCGTACCGAAACATCCCTCGAGCGCATCCGACTTGCCGACGGCGATCTCGGCCGCGAGCACGGCGGACTCCGTCTCAAGCTCAAAGAGAACGGCTCCCCCGAGATCGGCGCCGGCCTTGTAGTTTGGAGCACCGGACTCATGCAAAACCCTCTGATCGAGCGGCTCGCCGCAAAGACATTCGCCCTCTCCGATGCACCTCCCTCTTCCGCAGGGAGCAGCAGCCCTTCATCTTCCCTCGCCAAAGACCCCAAGACCGGCGGGCTCATCACAGATGCCCACCTTCGGGTTCGAATCACCAACCCCGCCGACCCCAGCGCCACGCTCGATGACGTCTTCGTGATCGGCGACTGCGCCATTATGGAGAACAACCCAAACCTGCCGAAGACCGCTCAGGTAGCCGCCCAGCAAGCCGTGCACCTCGCGAAGCAGCTCAACAAAGGCGCCGTCGGCACAAAGGCATTCCGCTTCCGCGATTGGGGGACCCTGACTTATCTCGGCGGGTGGCGAGCAATCCATCAGAGCTCAGCCGATGAGCTCAAGGGCTGGGTGGCTTGGATTGTGTGGCGAGGCGCGTATCTGACGAAATCAATGTCACTTAGAAACAAGATCATGGTTCCATTCTACTGGATCACTTCTTGGCTTTTCGGCAGGGATATCAGTCGCTTTTAGACATCGCCTTTTTTTCTCTTTGTAAATCTATGTGCATAGCGATGCGGGCTGGATGTTCGCTGTAAATTAGACCGAGCATAGAGGATAGAGGCAAATAACTTGCTGTTTAATGTGGAGCGTATGTGGGTAGGACTCGGGTCTGGTTGCTATCTTCGTTCTGAGTAGTATGGGTTTCACGCTGTCCGAATGGGAAAAGGTGGTATTAAACATTAAATATTATTTCGGAGGAGATTGAGATTACTGTCAGCCTATCTAATGAGTACTACTGAATCATAAGTTGACTCCCCTCGCCCAGACCGACGGCAACTGAATAAACCGGAAAATGAAAAATCGACGCGGTATGATCCCAAGACAGGCATTGTGGCCGCAGCAAGCGCTCCAGGACAGGTACAGACATGGACACCAAACGTGCCGTATAAACCGAGGTGCTATACAGACCACGTAGGACCCTCTGCGCCAGACCATGGCCGCAAGTGAAACTTTGCTGGTTCTTTTGTTCACCCACAATAAAAGCTATGCTGCTTCTTCGTGATTACTGCAGACAAGTCTCGGGCTGTTGTAAGTCCTGCATTTTGAATGTGAGCGTCGCATTCCTGATCTGGGTTTGGGAGTGGTATAGCTCGGAAGACTCACCAGTGGCGAATAAAAACAAGGCTCCTTCACGTTATGGAGCGGTACCGAGTACAAAGGCTTGCCGGCGAGAGACGGAGCTCGTAGACTAGACAGCGCGGTGTTAGTTGGTGGCGTGGAGTTGGATGAAACCCACAGGCTCGAGTACTTACCCTACAGATACGATACGGAAGATTGCGTATTGCCTATCATCTGACGGCGGAGACTTACTTCCGATTCGGAGGGTTGGGGTACTCGGACTGGTAGTATACAACAGGACCGCGCGGGGCTGTGTCTCCATTTTTTACTGACTCAAAGAACCTTCTGGCTTCATCATCATCCTCATTGCGATAATTACCGTAAGGCCGTGTGCTATGACCGGTATAGGGTCTTCGATTCTCCTGTCGAGGAATCCTGGAGTAGTTTTGTCCAGGATGGTTTGGTTGGTGCTGGTCGACCGCCCAGGGCTCATGCGGACTTCCTGGCGCGCGGCGAGTCTCCCGGAGCTTGTTCTCGACCTCCCGGTACCTGTCCTCAGCCTCTCGGAGCATCTTGGAGGCATCCTGGAGTTTTCTGTCAGCCTCCCGGTTTCTGTACTCAGCCTCCTGGAGCTTCTGGTAGGTATCCTGGAGCTTTTTATCAGCCTCCCGGTCCTTCAAGCCAGCACGCTCGCCGATATTATTGGCCTCTTGGAGTTTAGCGGTAGCCTCCTCTCTCATCTTCTCGGCCTTGTCACCCTCTTCCTTGATAGCCAGGAGCTTCTTGTTGGCAGTCGAAAGTTTGATATTCGCCTCAAGTTTGGCCTCTTCAGCCTTGAAGTGTTCTCCATTGGCCACTCGGACCTTTTCATTAGCCTCCTGGAGTTTCACGTCGGCTTCGTCTCTGAGGTTTTTGGCCACACGAAGCTTCTTGTCGGCCTCCAGCTTGTGCTCTTTCACCTTTTGAAGGTCGCCCTCCACCTGTTTCTTGAAAAATGTTCCGAAGTCGTTCTGGTCCGCGTTGGGAGTGCGCGAACTGGCTAAAGGTTGAACGGGCTTTGTCTCGACCTGAGTGGTTGTTTTTTGATTCGAAACCGGAGCTATATTCAAGGTATGGGACACGGTACCCACAGCAGAAGGCATCTGGGGTGACCGGAGAGCGGGATTGGCGGAAGTAGGCATCATGGATGGCTGGAGTGTACGATTCGTCGAGGAAGCAGCCGCCTGAGACGACGATACTCCGCCATTCACCGATGAAGACACTTGAGTAGGTGGGGATGCTGGGCCCTGGGCAGGAGCAGTACTCTCTCCGTAGTACTCCACTGGGCCGCGCTGAGGCTGGTCACCAGTAGTGAAGAAGCTTACAACAGCCTCATCCTCGTTCTGTTCAGATCGTTAGATTGCTGACATCAAATGACCAGTAAGTGAGGTAGACAACTAAACTCACCGGATCCGGGCAGAATGGGCCAGTAGGACGGCCGCGACCACGGGTTCCGCCGCTTCCGCTGCGACCACCGGGGAAGCCACCGAGACCGCCGCTGTGACCGCCTAAGCTGAAGCTGCCACCGCGGGGAGGGCCCCATCCGGACGACATCGCGAGTTGTTGAAGGTGGGACGCGGGAGACGATTGGTTTGTAATTCGGATTACCTCTCGGCCAGAATGAACGCCCAAAGAGAAGTTGAGAGAGGTGTGTGGGCAGCTTGCTTCGGGATAGGTAGGTAGTAAACTGACTGGAGAGTGCTGGTGGGAGATGTGTGCAGGGGATTGGGAATCGTGGGGCCTGGGTTTGAATTTAGGGAAGATCAACGCGTGGGGAGGAAAAGGAAGGAACGACGGCGGCTAGGGCTGGAAAACAAGGGCAAGAGCGACCACCCCCGTCTCGGCGTCCTGTTGTCACCATGTCTTGCTGTCTCACTCAAACCCGTGCCTGGAAACCGGGGCCCAGAACGTGCCTTGGTCTTAGTAGCGACCATATCGCAATTCGAGGGCGTGAGCGGTAAGAGGCAAGAGCACGAGGGACGGGCGTGGCGTGGCAAGCCTGTCCTCACGGAGCCACCCGTAGCTTGAGAACAGGCATCGGAACTGTTGCCAATAGGATAGAGGACATCCACAACAAAGGGCTGTCGTGGTTCGTAGGTCACATGGCTCTAACGTCTGCATGTTGAAATGTGTGTGTGCCAGGGGCAATACAGAAAAGGGGAGGCTTGTATTGTGGCCAAGGCTTTCGGAGAATAGTTACCCCTATGATCGCAACTGACAGACCTTGTTAAGCTATACTTTGATCTCATGGTTCGGTGTAAGATGACTGAGGCCTTTTCGACTTTGCTGCTCCGATCGTTGTCGGCACGGCGTTAATCTTAGTCTCTTGATATTGAGCAGCATGAGCTTGCTCAAGCCAGGCAACATCGATTGTTCCTACATGTCCACGCACATAATCGATCAATCCCTTCGCCTGCCGCGCCCCATCCTTCAGAGCAATACAGGAGACACGGGGGATTCCCAGGGCGGCACTGAGCTTTTCCTCGCATGGTTTCGACAAGCCAACCAATCTGATCGCTGGGCTTGATTGGGTTGACTTGGATGCGACAGCGACTAACTGAGGAAAGTGACAGTTAAAGGCCGATGACTGGCCGGAGCGGGCAACAAAAACAACCGAGTATGGTTGGCTCTTGATGCCGGGTGCATTCTGGAGGCTTCGAGAGATATTTGCCAGTCCGACGTCAACATATGCCATTATCTCTGGAGCTGGTGGTACTTCCGAGGGTGGTTCATTGAGCTCTTTTCCCTGCCTCATTTTCTTGCTCCGACGGCCTTTTGACGGGATAGTATGTGCTGCCCGATGAGCCCCAATGGGAGATAGAAGCCTGTAGCTGGAGATTAGATCAAGGACAGACGGGTAGGGTGCGATGCGATGAGATGCACCTACTGACACAAAAGCTCAAGGACGACATCCTGATCATCACCGCTGATCTGTGGCCTAGGTGGGTGAGCTGCTGAAAGGTGTGTATAGGGGTGATTGGCTGCTACTCACCACGACACCGCAGAATAGGGGGTATCAAGCACGTGCACTGTTTTCTTTTTCTCCATACTGGCCTCGGATGGCAAAGGCGTTGGATCTGGGAGACGCAGCCACTCAGCTAAACCCTTGAATGCCCAAGTGGATATGTCGTGCAAGAAACAGGCAACTAGGTGCGCTAAATGCTGTATGTAGAACAGCTGTGGACTGCTTGGCGTTTGGAGGTATGACCAAGAGCCCTTTCTGAATCTTCTGCGCTTTCTTCGGTGGAGTGTTCGACTTCGGTTGGCTGTCAATTAGCGGATCGGCACCAAGGTTAGCGTGAGCCGGGGTTGAAATCCTTGGCGCTTTACCCAGGTTACAAGTTTTAAGGCAGGATTCCTGGTTCCTGTCATATCAAGCTCAGGCGGCTGTCGGCTCTGTGTAAGCGTTTGTTTGGGCGTACGTGCCTGGCTCCTGGGATGCTATCGGTCTGGCGTGACTCCTCCTCACCTTGAAAAAAAAAAAAAAATTCCTCCTCAATAGCCCGTCACGGGCAAATGTGTGTGCAGTAAATAGGTAGCGTCACAGGCACGGAATGTCCATAGAAGCGGGAAGATGGTAGCATGAAGGAGACAGGAAGACATGGCCAGCAGTGGGAACGCCTCTCACCCCATCTACCCTATCTACGGTCTACCTACCAGGTAAAGTGAGAGCAGAATCGAAAATCTCTTTGTTTCGCGATGGGAGCCATCCCGTCGTGATTAGAACTCCCGGGCCTGAAATTACCTAACCTAGGGAAGATGACGACGGGAGCTAGGTATACTGCGCCGACTGCGGGGTGAGACTAGTTAGTGGTACGAAGCTCCGGCCAACAGAAGATGGGAGCCGGAGGTCCTCCTACAACCAAGTGCGAGAACCCTTTTTCTAAAAAGAGACGATTGGGTTTGATGTGCAGCCAAGGACTCTCACGATGCGAGGAAGGCATGCACCTAATGTGAAACTGTGTGGGGGGTTTCTACCTGTGGAGGCCACCTCTGTTCGATGGAGCAGAGGGAACCTGTCTTTCAGTCAGAGCCTCCATTGCCAGACCCTCAACTCCAGCAAACAGTTCTACTCTTTGATGATGGGTAATGGTGTCCCCCTTTCCACCGCTAAACAGCGCATATTCAACAATGCCAAGTCAGGGAACAGCTAGATAGAGTGTTACGAGACTTCCATTTTGGGTTCTGGGAAGAGGAAGCTGTCCTGGCTTTCTGGGCACTGCTGGTAGGCCGTGGAACCTAATAACCTAACCTTAGCTACTATCTTACCGATGACCAAGGTAATCCCGAAGCAAGTTGGGTACAGTACAAATTGCGGCTGATGTTCCGAATCCCAGTGCATCTCCAGCTGTGGGCTCTCTCACCGAGAACAGGGACATGGTTCGCACTTGAGATTTCACCCCACTTCCGCTTGTGAAAGCCTTTCCTTCAAACTCTCTCCCCACATTACCGCCAAACGCGACTTGTTACCCAGCTCACCACAGAACCTAACCCAACCAAGTCAAATCGGCAACACCCACACATTGATGCACAAGGTCTCTGGTGAGGCTGGTCTCACATAAAGAGCGAGACGAAGCCGTCCTTACTTCGGCTTGCATGTCCCGGACGCCAATGCCGGGGGTATAAATTGACTGCCCGTTTACTGAGCGTCCGGCCAGATTGGGAGGTTGAGCAACCTCGGTGGGGTTTCAACAGGATTGGAAGACACTAAATCCACGCCCCCGTGTCTCGTCTAGGTGCCCCGCTTCCATTCACCCCTCCTCTCAAGGTCTGGTCCCAACAACGGCTTCCAAGAGCAGAGACCTACGATCTCGACAAAACATCGGGACAAGCAGAGCACCGCCTCAATTTATGCACATTCGCAGTGTTGCCCAAGGGCAAGGTATGTACTGTTTCCCCGCACCCTCGCCCTTATCCTCTGATCGAGTTGCCCGGCCGCCGCGGTCTTCGGTTTGCTGCTCAGCCTGGTTGTAGCTACCTGGGTGGGTAGCTCGGCTCGGCGGGGTGTCTGCCTGCCCTGCCTTGTCCCCTTCCATTGGTGCTTCCAATGCAGCCGCCCACAGATTTCCTTTCCACCCTGCACTGACATCAACCTACCTACCGACATACCTACCTCCCTCAGGAAGCTCGGCCTCTCCACCACGGCAGGCTACCTAGACTGAGGAAGAAAGGAAAGCTTTGTGCTTTGTCCAACACTCAAGTTTCTTACACTGTCACTGCACTCGGCCCCTGGCCATCTTTTCCCCCTTCTTTGATCGAGCGGCGGCGGCGGCTGAGGTTGCGACCCTTGAACCTGCCAAGCCGTTATCAACCGTGGGCGGTCCCGCAATCGCCTGCAACGAGCTCCCCAAGCTTCGGCTGCGCCCGTGCTTGCTCATCGAAACCTCCCACATCCCACTTTCAACACCACCCCTGCCGCTACCACCTTGCAGCGACTACACATGCTAATAGACACGAGGTTAAGAAGCTGTTGGCGAGCTTCCTCGAGTGAAGCTGCCCCGTCCTCGGAGCTCGAGCAGCCTTCAAGCGGTTCATTCGCATGCAAGCCAGATGGCTCAAGCTCCGAACGCCGACGACTCGAGAGAACGTGCTGTCTCCTCTGAGCCTTGCTCGACCCGCCCGAATCCCTTTGACGACAGCGACATCTCGTCTCGGAAGCGGCGACGCACCTCTCTGAGCGGCGCCTCGAGAAGCCGGTCCGTTGACACGGCTACTTCCTCGCAAGGCTCGCACACGGCGGGCGACTCGGGACCTGAGCCTCAAAGCGATTCCGCAATGAAGATTGACTCTGTTTCCGCCACCCCCACAACTCCAGAGCCTCAGCAACCCTTGATCGCACAACCTCCCTCCGGGCCGCGATCAAGCCGCGTGACTATCAACGTCCGCACGCCGTCCCGCCCGCTCGAAGCTATACCCTCGTCGCCGTTGTCGCCCCTGCCGAGGGCATCAGCTTCTGCCCCTGCCGACCCAGCCGATGCTGTCCATATTAGCGTGGAGGAGTCCGAGTTGGATATGTCTCGGGAGGAGGATACAGTTGTCGATACACCTGCGTCCTCTACCTCGGAGAGCAGCAGCCCTCCTGTTGAAGTAGTCTCGATCGAGCCAGAGGATGACGCCGAGGGGGGTTTCGACACCGGTGATCCAGAGGTGATGATATTAGGGGGGTCGATGCGTGATCCAGCGGTGGACTTTCCTTTCCACGACGCTACGGAGACTTATGGCGAAACAATTGCCAGACTGTTACAGTACTTCCCAACCCGTAAGGGCACCCCATTTCTAGGCTCGTGCTTGCTTCTCTATCATGCAACAAGCATATGCTAATGTTATTATAGACGAGGCAGTTGCACGTGATCTTTCGGATTGGATCGAGAGATATGTCGGCTATGTTGCGCACATGGATCACGTTTCCGCTTTGGAGTCATACAACGAACATCGAGAAATTTGGCAAAGCGTTCCGGAGTTGGTCATATTCATGGTCAACCGCAAGTAAATACACCACTCCTTTCCCCCAGCGACTTGTCAGAATTCCTAACGTGGTATAGGGCCGCTTACCCACGGGGCGCGCAGATGCGGGAGAGCATCTTCGGGTTTTACAAGAGCTTTTCTAAGCTCACATCTTTCTTCGTGGAATTGGACTTGAAAACATTCCGAAATGCGCTCCAAGGTGACCAGTCTCGGCTACCTGAGCTCGCGTCGCCCCCTTATGTCCAAGCTTTGAGCACCCTCACTCGAAAGGAAGAGACAAACCTCTTGTCGCAGCAGCTGGGCAACGGGGAGGCCGACTGGCACTATGGCACCGAGTTGAACGAGATTTTGGACGCCTTCCAGAACCACCACACGACCCAAGGCGGTGGGCTTGCGTATGTCAAACGGCTGGCATTCGCTGAGGCTGACCTTGCCCCCCGGTTTCCCAAGCTCACCGAGCATATGGCTCACTTGTGTTTGCTCACGTCCAACATCCTGTCTCTGAGCCAACGCAGGCTCTCAACGCTGAACCAGCATACGGCTGATCAAGCAAGAGGGAATATTGCTAGTGGGTACGTCTTTTTCAAGACCATGTCAGCGGCGCTCGCGCAGATGATCGACAGGCATGTGAATCACCTCTCGTATGAAGCAGCGTCAATCCTTCTCCCGGCTCTGACAGATATCTACCAAATTTGTCTCGCCACAGAGCGCATTGTTCCATTAGACATTCTCAGGGAGCATCGCCAGCAGTACCCTTCGATTACCCCGCGAAACACGGCCGAGGCAATAGCGTATCGCTGGAAATTCACAAAGTACAGCAAGCTCATCATGTCGAGCCAAATGCAACTCCGGGTCATGGCGGTCTCTGCCATGTGCACCGATCTCGTAACATTCTACAGGAAATTCAACGAGCCGTCGGATGAATCCAACACTGCGTTTTTGAGTTACGTCGCCGAGTTTCTTGTTCAAGCAGGACTCGTTTCCTACATCCTCGGGCCAACCTGCCATCCAGAAATCACACTGGAGAGTGGGAATATCATCGGCTTCCTTGTGGTATCTTCGACGTACACAAACAGCCACACGGATGCGCTGTGGCAAACAGTCACTTCAACGCAGGATCCCCGAGTATCCGACGCTCTGATTCGGATGACTAGCCGCATCACGAATCTGTTTTCCCACGATGCGCTAATATACTTTTGCGGAAAGTTAAATGTCATTCCCGTCGAGAGCTTTGGTCAAACGATGCGAGAGTTCTGCGAGAATGTCATCAGACACCTTGTCAATAAGCTGGCATATGAACAACCCATTATTACGGACCCAGCTCCCTATGATCTATGCATCCGCCTGATACGCCAGTCATCCGTCTTTGGAGCACAGGCCGCCACGGCTCACCCAGACCTGCTCCTGTTTGCCATTCAAAGGTTTAAGGAAATTCTCGCCCATGTACCTACTGTCGAGTGTCGTCGCAGGATCTACCTAGACTGCCTAGACGATATTACACGAAAATCCCCAACCACAATCGGCAGCCTATGGGTTCTCATCTCGATGATCCGTCCGCTCCCCGCTCGAGAAGGGCATTCTCTGACATTGGAGCACGGCCTCACCAGGCTATTGGTGGATGAGCTAGAGGCAGCTATCCCATCAGCACAGAGTGCGGGTTTTCCCGCCGTTCTCAGCGGACCCCAAAATGTACCCCGAAAAGAAATGCTTACGTGGATTCTTTTACATGAGCCTGAGACGATCGACAAAGACCTTGGGCTGAGGCTGTGGCATCTGATGGTCGGACCTGGCGCGGCGTCGCAGGAAGACAGAGATGTCGCCTGGGGAATACTCAACAGCTCTTGCAAGCGTCCTCAAAGCAATCCTCAAAACAAGAACCCGTTTACCGCAACATGCTATTCTGAGTACCTTCCCAACCTCGAGCCAGAGTACTTTTGCACCGGGGCTCTGGACTTGGTCCGCGACGGACTTCTTCCTCTGGTCAACGATGCCACGAGCATTCTCCTTGACGAGGAAGATAATGCCGACCGCGCGGGAATTGAGCAGCTGTGGCGAATGATCCTGACTGCCCCAGAGGGCACCATTGAGCAGCAGGCCATCCGTACACTGGTAAGCGACATCTATATTGACAGTCTGTCAATCTTGTCGTTTTCTCACTACCGGGCAAGAAAAGTGCATTTAGCCCTGGTCGACCGGTGTCTTAGACAGCTATCTTCTGCAGCCACGAAGCTCAAGGGCTTTACAGATGGGCTGGTCAATGGAGACGACGATCCCATGGTGATAGTTGCTACGGATCAGCAAGTTGTTGAGCAGGAACTTCTATTTATCCGGTCGCTCTCTGTGCTGAGGGAGTTCCATCGTATGCATCAGGATAAAGGCCAATTCTCTGCCCCGGATCTCAGGTCTTTGATCTTGGACACCCCGAACGAGGTTGAAGGCGACCCTGCCGAGTTGAAGTATCAGTCATTTGATGGAGACACACAAACCGAAGTGAAGTCGCTTACAATTGGAAAGCGAAATACCGCCGCGTCACTTTTAGCGAGTCTTCGCGAGGCCACTGGGTTCAACAATTATCGGATCTACTATAAAGGGCGGCCCTTTGTTCCACAGGAGAGTGATATCTGCAAGTCTCTGGAGGACCTTCAGATTCACAATGGCATCATTCTTATAAAGCGGGAGTTGGATGTACCAGTCTCTCCAACACGACACCGTGCGGGAGCGTCGGCTGTGGAGGTTGAGATCTTGGACCATTTTGAGGAGCTTTGGGAATACCTTTCGATGGAAGACAAGCTAGCTCAGGAGGTAAGAGTTGTAAAGTTGATGACATCCATTATGAAGCGAGATACTAAATTGTGCCACGCAGATCTACAACTTCTTAGTGAAGCTCCCCGCCGATGAAGATACCCTCAAGGCTATCGAGGATCCATCCGTCTCTTATTTGGACATCTTTCCCCCGGGTCAGCCTTTCAAATCACTCTATGCTGTCTACGCCCTGCGAGAGTATATGGCTTCCCAACGCCGCAAGACCTCATCTGTCCAGCTCGAGATGTGCTTGAATAGTGCGGGCACAAGCTCTTGTGCATTCTCGGTGTCTATGGGGAGGGCTTTGGCCCTCATAGTCTCTGCGATCTCTGACCATGACGTCGTCGGCCAATGCTCTAGCCAAGTGTGGCGCGTCGAACTCAGTTCGTCGCTGGTCCAGTGTTTCGTTGATCTCCTCAAGGGTAAATGGGATCCGGTGGAAAAAGCTGCCAACTTGCTTATGCTTACATCATCTTTTGCAGATCCTTTTCTTCCATCATCTGCTGCCCACTTTCTTGACCCACCCCTCTTGGATCGCCTCTTGGGAATCTTGCTGGCAGCGCTGTCGACGACGACGCCTGATAGTGCTACCAAACATATACCACGCTGTCTGAAGAGCATCCTTGAGTCTTGTTCGCTGAGCCAGACCTTCATGTCAGCTTTCTGTGTCCATGAAGACGTCGACCGTGCTTTGAAAACTCTCTTGCTCTACGACCAACGGGTGGTGGTCCGGCGAGACGCTGCACTCCTCATCATGGAGAAGATAAGTGGCAATCCGATGTATGTACGCTTACCCAAATACTACCCCACTCCAGAACTAACGATTTTCTTTTCGGCTACAGGGAGCCCGACTCTACCACAAATCGATTCCGAAAGTTTTTCTGGCCTCTCATCTCGAGCTTGGTGGAGCCAGCCATCGCCAATGTCGGGAACTCGACGGAGGTTCTAGAGCTCTGCCTGGGGACATTCAAGCTCTTGCGAGACGCCAGATCCCAGATCTTGGATGTGCAGAGACACCTTGATGATTGGAGCAATCTCCTTCTTGGCTATACGACATTCGAGGTACAATCGCTGGACCCCCTTTATGGATTGTGTTACTAACGGGCGCTTTTGACAGGATGTGACCCAGCCTGATATCATCGATCTTGTCGCAAGCTACCTGACCCGACTCCTCCATTCCATCCTCTGCGTTAAAGACTCGCCATTGCGCCGGGACATTACCCGCCCCAGGTTTGTTACTCCCTACGGTATCCTCAACCTTTGTCACAGGTCTGACTGTTATAGTGGCGTCGCCCGAAGGATCTTCTGGAAGCATCTCTTCCCTCCATTTGAGAAGGACGGCCGGTCCGAATACAGCAGACCCATACTTGAAACACAGAGCCGGGGAATGCTCATCGAGATCATATTCTCGCTCATTGGCGATGACTCGACCCAGCTCACATGGCTTCTCGAGGACCTCAATGAGATTCTTCCATTATTTCCAGAGGAGGAAGGCGAGTATTTCATCGGTCGGCACTACAGAGCATGCTGACTAACGTACCTAATTGGCAGACTTGTACGCATATGAACTTTGCTATGGATTTGAGAGGTCCAAGGCCGTCAGGGCTCCCTGTGGCTATGTCGGCTTGAAAAACCTGTCCAACACCTGCTATCTGAACTCCCTGTTTACGCAGCTCTTCATGAACACTGGTTTTCGACGTTTCATTCTGAATGCGGAAGTGAGGGACCGGGATTATACCCAGTCCCTACTTTTCCAGACCCAGAAGCTGTTCGGGTTCATGCAAGGGAGCATCCGGCGCTTCATGACCCCCGAGGAGTGTGTTGCTAGCATCAAGACTTACGAGGACACACAGATCGACATTCACAACCAGATGGATGTTGATGAATTCTACAATCTCTTGTTCGATCGGTGGGAAGCACAATTCCTGAACGGCGAGGAGAAGCGCCAATTTCGGTCCTTCTACGGCGGACAACTCGTTCAACAGGTCTCGTCTAAGGAGTGTGAGCATATTTCGGAGAGATTGGAACCATTCTCGGCAATCCAGTGCGATATTAAAGGCAAAAACTCACTGCAAGAGAGCCTGCAGGCGTACGTTGATGGCGAAATAATGGAAGGCGACAACAAGTACAAGTGTTCGACGTGCGACCGTCATGTCGATGCTGTCAAGAGGGCGTGTCTGAAGGACATCCCAGATAACCTAATATTCCATTTGAAACGCTTCGACTTCAACCTACGGACGTTGCAGCGGAGTAAGATCAACGACTATTTTTCATTTCCAACGAGGATTGACATGCGGCCCTACACGATCGAGCACATCAGCGACTCCTCCGATTCTGAGAGCAAGGCAGAAGATATATTTGAGCTTGTTGGTGTTCTAGTCCATTCCGGAACGGCTGAATCGGGACACTACTATTCCTACGCGCGAGAACGACCGTCAAGCAGCGATACCCCTGTGTGGGTCGAGTTCAATGACGACGTTGTTAGCGCCTGGGACCCTGCCATGATGGAGGCCTCGTGTTTCGGAGGCCCCGATTACCGTTCGCAGTCGCAGTTCGACAGCAACGCTGTCTACGACAAGACCTATAGTGCCTACATGCTATTCTACCAGAGGTCCACATCGGTCGCAAAGGACCAAGAGCTCCTCAAGCAACTACAATGCTCTAGCCCCTTGCGAGTCAAACTTTCTGCGGAACTAGGGGAATTCATTCATGAGGAAAACATCTCGCTGCTACGACGACATTGCCTTTACGACCCGTCACAAATACACTTTGTCAACTTGGCCCTGTTTCATGTGAAGAGCATCAGAATCGATGGCTGCAGCAGGGGCCATGCTATGGAAAACATCGCTCTTACCATGGCCCTCAGTCACCTTGATCAAGTTGCGTCTAGAACGAAGGACGTCCCGGATTTCTTCACCCTCTTTAGACGCATCAGTAGCATGTGCCAGACATGCGTTAGGTGCTGCTTAGCTGTCTTCCAGTACTTCAATCAATACGGCGAATCTCTGCGCCTGATGGTGCAGAAGAATCCCGATGCCGAAGTTCGCCAAGCCATGGTAAGCCTTTTCATGCAAGTTCTGGAGTCTATAAAAGAACAGCTGCCACTCCAATACGGCATACCGCCAGCAAATCCGGACGAAGAGAGCGACGAAGACGAGGTTGAGAGCCGGAACACCGTCATGGCGGGCACAATTGAGATCTTCAAGCTCTTCTGGGAAAATTTCCACGTTAGCCTACGTTCGTGGCCTGAAGTGTTTGACTTCATGCTCTTGTTTGTCAAGATGGGTCGCCATGAGTTGGCGGAGTTTCTTGAAGAGCCATTTCTGAGGTACCTGCTCTTGATTATCTGGGCAGACCCCAACTTGGACCTACCCCCGCAGTTTGCGAGGATGATTGCGGCTGTGTCACGCCGGGTAGCTACGCGGCCGCCGTCCTACGAGGCGATCATTAGCCTCATACATGCATTGACCGCCAGGATGGCACCCATGTACAACGACCAGGGTGACATCTCAGGACCAGAAATGCCAGAGCAGCGATTCAGTAACACCGACTCGGAGCAAAGGTACTGGTTTACGAAGCAGGAGGCAGTACTAATCCACGCGGACTGGAGTCGGGGCCAGGGGAATATCTTTGTGGACAAGCTTATCTCGATCAACCAGAATACTGCTGCAACACACTCAATCATCCGAAATCTGATGAGGCGGAACAGGTACATGGAGGACAAGGTATACCGCACACTCAGAATTGCCATCAACGGCCAGACAACCCAGCATCAAAATGGCCCTTACCTCCGTGTCGCCAGCAAAGTCTTTTGCCGATTTTCCGCCCAGCCAGATCTGATAATCAGTCTCATCAGCCACGTCAGCCAGCAGTGCAATGGTTTGCAAGGGGCTGAAGGGAAGGCTTTTCTGGACTTCCAAAGAGAGGTATTCAATGAGCTTCACGAGAACTTAAACTTCCCCGCCGAGAATGTGCTCACGGTAGGGTACGAAAACCTCGTCGACTGGGCCCCCGGGTTGCTGGGCTATTTTGAGACCGCCGTGGCCAATGAAACCGAAGAGTTTTTACATGAAGTCCTCTTTAAGCACGGTTCATCGCCTGCATTCCAGGGTGGAGACGAGGGTGAAGATAATCAGGCCGAGAAAGTGGTCGAAACGGCGAGGAGGCTGGGAATTCGATGTCTCGTGTATCTGCGTGACACTTATGTCACGCGACGTGTGGACGTGTCCACACGTCTAGTGGTGGGTCTGGAGCGCGTCATCAAGGAGTGCAGCAAGTTCTATAATCTGAGGGAGCCCTCGGACGACGAGCAGGGGAGAGAGTTTGTTCGGCTCAGCAACAGTAAGTGTTATACGCAATGTAAATGAGGCTCTGTGAAAAGGGGGGTAAGCTAACAGATGATGTGGCAGGCGTCCTTGACCCGCTACGTAGACTTGTGGTCGAAGAGCTCGAGGAAGATGGGTCTGGTATGTTTTACAGCGACTCAGACAGCATTGCGTCAAGCAATACAGCCGGCTGATACGTTGGCTTTGCAGACTGGGAGGGTTCTTCGGGGTGTTCGGAACAACTAGCCTTGGAGACGTGAGCATACCGATGACTGGGGATTTGCAAGAGAGGGAGCTGCAGTAGCGAGTGAAATAGGGATAGCTGCCTCGCTTGATGCCCAAGGTCAAGAGGAAGCTAGTCCATCTCGCATGATTATACGATTGTACTCATGACTGAATGACCGGGACACGTCAGGCATCAGGAACCGGTATTGGGCATCGCAGGACATAACGGATTTAGGGGCTAGAAGGAGCGAAGGGTCCCGCCATGAAGGTTAGCAAGACCCGAACGCGGCGGCGTATGGGAGAAAAGGGGATAGCGATTTGATTTTGCCTTGTGCCTCTCCTGAGGATGGAGAAGGCGCCCATTCTCGTCGGTGTTTGTTTCCCTTTGCATGACCTTTCTGGGACTGGGAGCGGGGTGGGATGGGATGATAAAGGACTTGGGCCGGGGCGGATCAGCAAATGCGTGCGCTTTACACAGTAGATTACATCTTGAGGACATTGATAGACGGCCAGCTCGGAAGGCTGCGAGGGATATGATTTTTCTCTACAAACTAATGTTTGCTGCGCAGGACCAACCGCAGATCGGTTTGCTGTTGTGTTGCACATAACTGTGCAGTGAGAATCGGCAGAGCTTCGATTCGACGATGCGGCAGTGCGTTGACACCCGGCTGCCAAGACAGGGTTCCATCGTCTCCAGTGCCTTGTCCTCCTCGTGCTATCCTGCTTCCCTGCTCTCCTGCTCTCCTGCTCTTCTGCTCTTCTGCTCTTCTGCATCATCGATCTCGAAACCAAGAAAAAAACAATAGAACAAACCCGGTGGCCATGACTGGCCTCGTTTCACAAATCTAACGGGGTATTCTGGCCAAGCAAAAGGGATAAAGGAGACTGCAGCCAGCTATTTTTTCGACGCGACAACTGGCGCTGATGAGGCCGTGGCGGTCAGGTCAACCAGCTCTAGACGCCCAGCCGCGACTGGGCCTTTGCTTGGCGTCGATCTTCCCCACAACAGAAAGCTGGGTTAAGCGCCGACCTTGGACTCGCCAGACGCTTCGGCGAATGGGACGACGCCATTGAGCCACCATGTGGGTGACCAGCGAGCGAAGCCGACAGGCTGCCTTAGGGTCCCGATCCTCCGACCTCCCGAAGAACTGCTCTGTTAGCGACGGGAGCAGTGCCAGGGCGGTGCGGCCTAACAGCTGGGTGCCGCGGGCTCCCGCTTGGCGGCCATTGTTCCTCCAGGGGTGCCCGCCCCAACATCGTGGTCGGGTCTTGCGAGTGCTCCATGGCGCCACCGTCACTCATCACACGCGCACAAGATGCATGCGTCGGCTCGAGAAGCTGCAGAGGCACATGAAACAGTCGGTAGGGCCTTGTGCCTTCGAAGCCGAGGCCAGGGCTCAGCTTTGAGCTGGCAAGAAGTCCCGTCCGGTTTCAGCAATTTTGCCCAACTTGCTCCTGCTCTGCTCCTCTTCCTCAACGCCCTTTGCTGGTCGCTGATAACCGCCCAGTCTTTTTTTAACCCACAACTGCCCCCGGCCTCTGCAGCTTGCTTTGCGTTTTTATCGTCATTTCCAGACATTTTGCCCCTGCCTCTTGGGACTATTGGGACTGTGGCTTGCAGCGCAGGTTCGATGGGCGCTGTTCGGCAGAGGTCTTATAACTCGTCGAGTCCTGCTCCTGCGCCTTCCCAACACCTGGTTCAGGCTGTCTGTGTGTGTTGTGTGCCTCGACTGTGCCTGTCTGACAGCGACTCCGCCAGGCCTTGCACTCACTGTGGCCCCCAACGAGCCTATGACTGTCTGCCCAATCCTGGCTCTTTGAGGTGAGAGGAGAGAGACCCTGAGGAGATAACGGTCCTTCCGCTCTCTTTCACTATCTTATTCTCGTCGTCACTTCTCTCTGTCCTCTTCGCCCCGGCTTGTATCGCTACGGGACCGACACCAGCACAATGGCTGCCTCCGTTTCTTTGAAGGACCGAATCTCGTCGCCCCTCGAGGCGGGCGTGTCGGTCGCCGATGGCCATCAGTTGCCCGGTCGATTGACCGCTGCGTTGGAGTATGCGTCGACGCGGCTCTCGAGGAAAGCCGCAAATATCACTCTCCTGGTCATTCAACGCGACTACCAGCTACCCACATTGCCACTCCCGTCGTCGTACTCGGCATCTTCCTCGATGGCCTCTCCTGTATGGTATCCGTCTTCTGCCGCAGCCCCGCCCGTCATGTCAACGCGTCCTGCGTTTGCTACGTCGGCAATCAGCAGCCTCAAGCAACTCATCCGGTCAAATAATACCACCGAGGCCCCTATCCGCGAGAGGATTGTTCATATCTGCGTCGACCAACTGAGGAATGAGACCATCTCGCCGGCATTCAGCGATGTTTCTACAGCCTCCACCTCTACGGCCTTTACGGCAGACTCGTCTGACTCTGTCTTCAGCAATCGGCTAGCATCATGGCCTGCTAGCCCGTCGTGTCCCTCGCTACCCATGACACCCGCCACCCCATTCACCATTGCTTCGTCGACTACCGACACAGGGAGTGCCGTATCCGGCCCGGGCTTGCAGAAACACTTGGATCAGTTCGCTACGAGACTTGTTTATGTCGGCCAGCTCAGTCCTCGAGACGAGCGAGTACTCAACCAGACACTCGAGAAGACGGCACGGAAATTCAAAATAGGGTTCGTATTCCCACCGCTTGATTTCTTTGAAGTCGGCCTCACTAAAGAAAACTACAGAAACGGTTGGCTTTCCAATGCCGCATCCCCTGAGTCGCTAGGCCTTCCACCAGCTGTGGCGCAACGGTCTCTCGAGCAGGGCGAGGCCCTCTTCACGTCTAAAAGCCTCACAGTTCTCTCATTGGACCACCTTTACACGTTTCGCACCTCCCTTCAGTCATACGCGCGTACGCAGTCGCCCTGCCGACTCGAGGATGCGGTTGACGAGCTTCGCCGGCTTATTCTGGCCAACGGCCGGCGGAAACTACTCAAGAGCACGCTGCTTACCTCTTACCGCTGGCTCGATCCAGTTAGTGAGTCAGCGCTCGCTGATGTCTTGCGCATGTACGGCCGCGGCTACGGTGGAATTGAGGGCGAAAGCGGTGTCGAAAATGACATTGATCCCCTGCCAGAATGGCCACTCACGAATGATGAAATAATGCCGCCACAGTTCACAGAGTGTCCAAGATCGCCGTGTTATCGGGTTGAGGAGAGAGAGACGGACGTGTCGAGGACACCACCACCATCCCAACCTCCATCGTTGGCTAGCACGCCTCAGCAGTCACGGGGATCTCATCATCGTTGGTCAATGGGCGACGAGAAGGAGATTTTCGGAGGTTTGTTAAACCTCGAGCTTGACGACAACGATCTGGAGATCGACGCCATCGAGGCGTGGTACCGAGACGTGCAATTACCGCCCGTTGAGATCCAGCCTGTCGAGATCGAAGTCGAGGAAGTGCGGCAGGGGACCCCAAAGATTGCGCCCGCTCCTATCGGGAGAAACTTGGCGCTACGATTGCAGACAACCTTCGAGAAGCCCAAGCGGATATTGACGCCAGAATATGGCACGCCGCAGAGTGCATCGCTGCCACAGCAACCACCAAAAACACTATCACTACAACAAGAACAGCGAAGGATTGTGCAGCTTACGACTGACGGTGAGGACGATGACTTAACGGCAAGACCAGTGAGCGTGATCGTCTCGAAGCCGCCAATGGGATGGAACAGCATGTCAATCGACGGCGTTCTAAACAGTGCACATCCCGACCGAGAGAGTAACAGGAACGGCTTCGGGCTGGGTCACAGTTTGGTGTCGCCGACGTCACCGACATCGCCACAGCACCTCGGCCCATTGACCCCAAACGGTTATGACGATATATCTCCTATTACTCGAAATGAATGGGGCTTCATCACACAAAATCTGCCCAAGACAGCCGCCGTGGAGATGTGCTGAAGGACAGACTGAACAAGGAAACTAACAACTATTTTTCTGTTGCATATATTGGTGTACTTCTTCAACAGGACTGGGCAAGGGTTGAGATCAGATCGGACCAATACCCAGATTTTATCATTTCTACCCGGATCGCATTTACAGTACCATGAGCCTCAAAGGCCGCGGGAAAATTGACGAGTATGATATTTATTATTACCAACTTAACTTTAGCTATCGGTATCGAACTTGAATATGTGTAAGCACGTGGAAAGTGCGCCTTTTGAACTTCTGTAAAAGCCAAAACATCGAAGACGGGCTATCGTTTTATTTCCACCCGTACCGTCCAGCCGCATCCTTACGATTGTTCTTGCCCTGAACAAAGCTGTCCTCAAGAGCGGACTGGTTGTTCTGCGCCATGTTGACCATTTGCCGTAGGCTGTGCTTTCCTGGAGCAATGGATCGCACCGGGTTATAAACCTGCTCGCCCGACGCCCGCAACGCTTCGTTGTGCTCATACTCCTGCTCCATGTCGAATTTGAGCACGCGGGCGTTGGCAGGGATGGCGAAATCGTTGCTGCTCTTGTTGCCGGCCCCACCGCGGCGACCAAACAGTTCTCGCTGAGCCTTTTCCGACAATTGCATACCATCGACAATGGAGCTGGCGGAATGAAACTGTGGGGTAGGGTTGAGATTATCGTGTGTTGGTGGCGGGGCGTAGCTTTCATAGTCGCCTGTTACACCGGTGTCGTCATCATAACCATCGTGTCCGGTTGCGCCTTCGGTGCTCTGGTCGGTGCTGAAGAGGGGCTCGTAGGCCCCGCCGCTGCTCGATTCAGTCTCTGCCGCAAGGGCTTTTGGCAGCCCATCGCCATCATCCATGGAAAATAACGACACCTTCTTCTTCTTCTTCGGCGGCGGCGGCGGCGGTACATCCGCCCCTGTTGGTACTTGTGCTGTTGTGGGTGCTCCTGCCACCGCCGCCCTTGCCGCGACAGACCCCTTTTTCTTTGCTGGCTTCCGCGTCACCGATAGGGGCTTAAACATTAGCGGCTTCCCCACGAGTTTTACTTCATGCTCGGGCTTCTGTCCCTCGGGAATAGTCGGCCCTGTTGCAGCCTTCCGCGGCGCGGGCAGATTAAACACCGATGAGCCGCTTTCACCCCCATCTCCATCTTCGTTGTTGTCATCGTCGCCTGGCGCTCGTCGCACAAACGCCGGCTCTGCTGCCGTTCGAAGGTGTACGCCCGGCCCGGGGGCACTGCCGCGCGATGCGGACTTTGTATGCGCCGGGAGGTTGTTCTTCTTGGGCGCTGGGAGGAAGGAACCAAATGCGCTGAAGCGACTTGAGCTGCCGGCTATCTTGGCTCGCTTTGCGGGAGGTTCTTGTGCGTCTTTGCTGTCGTCGGCATCGGCGGTTGCGGTGGGGAGGCTCACGAGGATCTTGCCTGCGCCAGGGCCCGATCGGTCGATGAGCTTTTGGAAGGGCTTCTTGTTGGTTGTTGAAGAACTGGCGGTTTGTGCGGCTTTTGAAGGGGGCTGCTGGACGGGCTCTGGATCGGACTCGGAGTCCGAGTAGTCTACTAACGCCATGGCTGTGTTCGTATTGGTTGTGAAATTGGGAATGCGGCTGATGGGATCACATCGGTCGTGAAGTGTTGTTGCTGGGCGGGAAAGTGGGCGTGATGTCGCAGTTTTTTGGTCTAGGTGGCGCGGCCAAGATGACAGTGGGGGGCGCGCCGATGCGGCTGCTTTGGGGAAATGGATACGGCCAAGCGACATCGCTTTGGAAAGAGGTGTAGCGGAATCATAGGGCATTTGAGGTGGCACGGTGAAGCGAAGTGGCTATGAGTGCCAATAGTTTAATATAATATAAGTTTCATCTGGTCTAAAGTCAGTTTTGTCTTTCCGAGCCCTGATAAGTTGAACAAAGCTGTTTGATAATCCAAGCGTTGACGTTCTGTCAAGTACAGGCAGAGTATTTTATTCTGACACCTGTCAAGGTCTAGGTTGTTACCCCACTAACCCCAGGCGAACCACACCCGTCTCACGAGGCTCATTCCCCCACACCAACTTAGGACTGTGCATTGCTCGATCAATCCGCCGATTGACGTCCGTTCCACACAACCACCATTTGATGTCGCAACCAGGCGTTCCACTCAACTATTTCTCTCTTCTCACTCAATGCTAAGCTGCGGTGATGTCGGTGATCCAGGTTGAAGAGTACGTATCCCCAATTTCCAATCCCCAATTTCAGGAGCCGCGTCCAGACCAGCCTTCTTGCCCCTTTTGCGCTGCCTCGCTAACCAGGAGCCCGTCGTGTCCAGTCTGGTGTTGTACCAATTGCGCGCCAGCTACCTTAACGAAGTTGCCGACGGAGTGGGCGAACGGCTATTCACCTTAAACGAGAATTTCCTCAATTCGGCTCCCTTCAAGGCAGCGGGATGGCGTCCGAATCCCGCTCTGATCAAGAGGACTCACTCGCCGCCCATCCCGACCGCCATCGCGTCCGAATACTTCCAGGCCCCGCGCGTGACAGGACTCTCGCTTGAGGATGAGGGAGAAGAGGGGAGCATGTTTTCCGGGGGCGCCGCAGATACAGCTGGTGCCAGCTTAGCGACCAAACGTCGGAGGCGTCGCGAGCAGATAGAAGAAGATGACAGCAGTGACCTTAGCGACGAGAGCGACGACGAGCCGGACCAGCGCGCCGCCCAGCAGATAAAATTTGCCAAGATGCCACTGCGAAATCGCTCTGGTTCCTCGCCTCTTCAGTCTTCCAACCTCCGCCCCCCCAATACTGCGCCGTCGCCTCGTGCGGCACCCCGCAGAGGCTCACAGTCCGCCCTTGAAACCGTGAAGGAGAGGGCGCGCCGCGACACCGTAACCAGTAGCGAGGTGTCCTCCGAGAATGAATTCGACGCGTCGGGCTTCCATAAACAGCGCGAGGCTGCCAGATCAGCAGCCCGCGCCGTGAAGCCCTCGGGCAAACCCGCTGCAGACCCCGCTGTTGGGGTAAAACGTCAAGAGAGCGACCTTCTCGAGGAGGAGGAGGAGGAGGAGGAAGAAGACTCAGACGCGTCCGACTTGTCCTCCGCTTTCCTCGAGAGTATCGACTCTACTTCGATCTTGGATGGTGTGAAACAGCCCATTAACGCGTCGCCCCGAGACCAAGTGGTCGGCACCCCACCTCGAGAGTTCACAAGACGATCCACAATCCGAAGGTCTGCAATACCTGCCCCATTGCAGATATCCATAGGAGATCTACCTCCGCCTCGCCCTATGAGTACCATACGACCCATCAGCATGTTGCAGCCGAAAAGCTTGCTTTCTGCTGCGCTGAAGGCCAAGAAAACGAAGCCGGCGCTCCCATTTGACAGCTTTGCTTCACTATCTGGGCAGGGGGATCCAAACCCTATCATGCTGCGCATCTATGCGCCCTTTTCCAAAAAACCATCAGCCCCATTTGAGGTCCTGATTCGCAGAACGGTCCATGAAGGCGAGGGCGGCGATAGATCGGTGACGGTGGCCGACCTTATTGGTCTCAGCTTGTGGAGGTACAACGAAGAGAAGCTGGAACCGTCCCTACCTAGCGACAAACTGAACGTGAACTGGTGGACACTGCGGATGGTGGAAGAGGATGGAGAGGTTGACGATGATTTTCCACCTCTGGAACGGAAGAAACAGCTTATCTCCTTTACGACGGCAAATAACAAAGCCGGGAGATCACGCGCCAACTCCAGGGTCTTTGACATATTTGCCTTGGTGCAAGCATCTCAGACGGAATTCGCTGAAAACCAGAAGCAAACGCCGCAGTTTGAGCAACAAGACGCGGGTGAAGGTCGTGATACCGACGACCTTACCCCTCGAAATACGCCCAGGCCCGATAACTTCATGCTTCCGCCAGCCCAGCCACGCGACAACCCATTGCTCAACACCACCTACCGTGCCAACACGTCTATGTTTGCGGACATGCCCCAGCCGGCGCAACCTGCTTCATCGCATAATACAATGCGCGGCGAGAAAAAGCTTCTTCGCATACACATCCACTCATCCGATATCGCCCCTGGTCAGATGATAACACTTGATGTTACGACGGAGGCATGGCTGGCCGATGTTCTGGACACAGTGTGCCGGAAGAGGCAGCTAGACAAGGCGAACCATGTCCTTAAACTCCCACACTCTGGAACAGTGGTGCTGCTGGACCGCACTGTTGCCTCGCTTGGTAATATCACAGACATAGATCTTTACAGGCGCAGATTCGCCACCGATGGGCCCCTCACGATGACGGGCTCGCCGAGTAGCTCGTCACCGCGCCCGCTGCTATTTGCGGACAACGCAAGTTGGAACAAATCGAAGAAGACTAAGATTATGGGGTCGCACCCCCTTGCCAAGGAAGTCCTAAAGCAAGATGAGCTTGCTGTTAGCTCAAACTACAAAAAGTACACAGTTTGGCGGAAGCAAGCAATGCGTCTGATGTCGGAGAGACTGTTTGCTATCGACGGCGAGTACGTCCACATCATGCCTGCCTCTGGTGGTAAGATGGTAGAAGGGGACGGAAAGACGACAACAGTTCACTTTAGCAACGTGGTCGGATGCAAGGTCTCACGAAAGCATCCCACCAACTTCAAGGTTAGTAGCGCGCAGCAGACGCGGACACATCTGAGTTTGGGCGTGTGCTGACAATTTCATCGCCAGCTTGTCGTCTACAAGGCTACCGAAAGCAAGAGGTACGACTTTGTCACGAGTAGTGCAGAGTATGCTGCCGATATTGTCCAGGAACTCAAGAAGGGCATCTCACCATATCGAGAAGTATGAGGGCCAAGTGAACCGATTCAAAAGGCTAACCCAACGACCCCTCACCACTGAAGTCAGATGCTGCACCGCCCCAGTTTTTCGTCCGTCTCGCAAGACCTAGCCGAGTATAGCATGTATGGCGTGGCGTGGCGTGTCCTGGCAAACTCATGGATGGGCTTAGCTAGCACCTTGCCCCTACTCATCAGGCGAAAGAGCGGTCTTTGAAATCAAGCAGAGTTTGCACCGCCAGACCAGTCGTAAAAGTCAAATTGGAGAGTGCGAGGGAGTTAATTTGGCGAGGAATGGCAACAATACCAGCCATGTTCAACGAGTTGCGATCGGCCGCAAACTGCGACAACTCCTCTCCGCCGCGTCCTCGGTACACTTCTCCGAGAGTTTTCACCTTTCGCCCGCTGCTGGGGGCGTCCAAATAGAGTTAGGATCCCTGCATGCATGCATGTGGCTCCCTGCGGTTGCATGCAGGGTCTCCAGGGATGGGGATGCGAGGAGCTGCAAGTGGCTTGAATGACACATTCCTGTGCAGTAGCTCTGAGCTAGCCGAAGCAACGCCGGTATGGAAGGCTCACCAGACGGCCTTTACCTAACCAAGAGAAGAACGCCCCTTTGCGTCACAAGAATCGAGAAACAGAGACCTAGCCGTAAAGCTCGCTTCAGCTGCCCACATTTCGCCGCCGCGAGTGTCCAGGAGCCGAATCTCCACCTGTGACAGACTGTAAACGTATGCCACGATGCAATCATTACAGCGCTCAGCAATGGCGCAGTATGAGCACACGCAATCACATCGTCTCCGTTAGGGGAAGGCTAGCTGCTTAGCTTCTCTAGCTGCCATCCAGACAACGACCGAGACTGATCTGCATTTGAACCGGCGAGGAGCCACCATGAGACTTCGCCTTGCATCACTGGCGCTGTAATCCGCATGATGGATACTGGAAGCTAGTTTGTATTCCAGCGCGCGGTTTGTCCGCCAGTCGAACGCTACCAAGTGAGGCGCTGCCGTCAGTGCCCTTGAGTACCCGCAATCCTAGAAGCTGGTTTCTTCTTCCAACCGGAGATATAAAGGGTTTCGTCCTGTTCCAATGTTGGGGCTTGGTGTTATACTCAGTTGTCCCAGAAAACACACCCCGCACTCGTTCAACACCCTCTCACCCATTACATCTTCCATCTGAATTCCTCGATACCTTCACGTTATACCACCTATCAACATGCGTTATACGGCTTTCATCGTGGCTCTTGCCTCCATGGCTTCGGTATGTTGCCCTTGACGTGCCCCCAGCAGTTCGGGCGCTTACTGACTACATCAAGGCCCAAACCGTCGTTACTACTACCAGCACCCTGCCTGGCGCCAGTACACCGATCAACAGCGCACTGTCTTCGAGCCTTAGTTCGGTCTCGACGCACTCAAGCTCGGTGCTCTCTTCGATTACCTCGGCGGCTTCTTCCGAGCTCAACTCCGTCAGCAGCGACGCCGCTAGCCAGCTTTCATCCTTCTCCTCGGTGTTGGCGACGGCAACGGGCTCCGACCGTGCTTCCATCACCTCGGCCCTTGGATCTCTCACCAGCTCTGTCGCCTCGCGCGCGAGCTCTATTACCAGGAGTGCCAGCTCAACGGCCGCCACCGCCACTAGCCCTAATGCGGCGCCGATGAAGACCGGTGCCATGGCCGTCGGTGCCTTGTTCGGCGGTGTTGCCGTCCTGGCTAACTTGTGATTTTCGGGATGAGTGTCGGAAGGGTTGTGTCTGTGGTGGGTCGTTTGGACGAGAAGCGGTGGTGAATGGGAGGGCATGTTGGTTGCGGCGCGAAGAGAATATTGATACATCGGTACTATCTTTTTCATATTCTTCTATTTACCTGGTTAGCACTTAATTCTATCTTGTTTTGCTAGTATTTTTTCCTAGACCAGCAATCCCTTGCAAACTGATGACACTGTAAAACCGATTCGACATGGGTATTCTCACATTGTGTGTTGTCTCACCCAACACTCCAAAGGCTTAGTTCAAAAGAAAGGGTCCCCTTAATTAGTGTGAAAATGCCTTTTTGGAATCCTCACACGGTCCTACTCTGAAATGGTGAGGGCTGGGCTTATTATGTTACAGGTAGGAAGGCGTAATTGAAATGTAAGAAGGCATTTCTAATATACAAGAAGGCCTTTTCAGTATTTATATAAGTCTTTTCAGAATGGGAGATGGCCTGTAATAGCAAAAGCCAGAGGTGGTCTTTACAGTAAGAAGGCATTTTCGCATTGGTTAAGGGGACCCTTTCTTTTGGCCTGAGCCTTCGTACGAACAAGACAGCGCCAAAGGCCGAATGCTGACAGGTTTGTGACACATTCCATACGATCGAAGTTGGCTTACCACGCTTAGGCTAGCTACACTTGCAGGTTGGATGTTATCAAGTCCATTAAATGGCATAATTGGACATATCGATAGAGTGAGATGTACGATATGTCTCGCTCTTGTTACTTCCTTCAGCATCGTGTAGGAATGCGGAGTCAGATTTCTGTGTAGTGCACTCATTTCCCCACTTCCACGAGTCTCAACGCGCTTCAGAGCTCATCCGCCCCTTGCTACTGGAAACTGACGTCTGGGTATCATGTTGTGATCCACTTTATCACACTTTATTAGTTGGTGGCGTTCTTGCGGTTGTCATTCCAGAGGGCATCGATGACCTGGAAAATTGCCGTGATGTCCCGCATAATGGCAGCGTCCACCTGTCCACCCAAGCGCTGCTGCATCTTATCTGGATGCCACCGCACCCGTTCCTCCTTCAGTCGGGAAGCAAAATCTGCCTCGCCCAGTTCCTCCAACCTCAGCCCATTCACAAAGAATGCCCTGACCTCCCCATCTTCTGCCACATCCCGTACTGGCCACGGAATACCGGCCACATCCGTCCCATCCCACTCGGCCCAGCGCGTGCGATACCCCTCCCAGCGATCTCTCCATCCCCTGCGGAGGCGCCGTTCCTGCCCCTTCCGCAAACTGCGCTCCACCTCAGCGCGGACGCGTGCAGTCTCTTCCTCGCGCCGCTCCCGCTCCTCGCGTGCCTTCTTTCGTCGCTCGCGTTCTTCCACCAGTCCCGCGTGCGTCTTCTCCCACATTTTCTGCCGCACAAACGTAGCGTACTCTTCATCCGTCATACCCTCCAGCTCGCCGCCCGGTCGGCTGCGCTCCGAGGCATACACGTGGATCGGCTGGCCGTAAACAGACTCCCAGTAGGCGGCGCCCTCGTCGTCGGCCATGGCGTCGAAGAGTGATTCGCGGAAGGCAGCATCAGGGTCCAGCGGACCTGGCGCAAATGGATCTGGGGCCGGGACTGCCTTGGCGACAGGGGATGGGGAGCGTGGGCGATGACGATGACGGTGTTTGCGCGGGCGCGAAGGGTCTGAGGACTCGTGATGGCGCCGCCGACGATGGTGCCGATCATCGTCAACCTCGCCATCGCCGGCGGAGCCATCGTGTCGTGACTTGCGCGTGATCCTGTGGCGTTCTGACTTGAAGCGGAATTTGGACGTCCGTGGTGCGGCTTGGGACTCTGCTACCATTTCTGCTCCTAAATTGGGTGTTGATTCGGTCGGAGGGATGGGCGATTCACCGCCGCGGCTGCTGCAGCTATTGTCGCTGTCTCTGTAGGTATCGTCATTTGAGGGGTTGATAGACGAGAGGACTCTCCGTCGCTTGGGCGATCGCGGTGAGGACATCGCAAAGATGGGGTTTGCGGGGCGCGGTGTTGAGCGTCGGAGTATTGTCTTGGGGGGGTTTGTAGTGGGGCTGGTCTGCGGCTCGCTTCTGCGGCTCTGGTAGCCGATATGTGGAGAAAGTGGACAGTTGCGTCATTACTCCCCACTGTTGTGGTTGGCTAATCCACACACCCTTGTCGGTTCCAGCGCTTAGTGGCGGTTCCTTCCGCTTCTGATTCACTCAGGCACGACATCAACCTCATGGCACTGCCGGAAAGGTACAGTGCTGTTGGGCGTAAAGCCCCATTTTGTTTTCTCTTCCCGCTTCCCCTCGATTTCCCCATCAATGTTCCGTGTTGATGTTCAAACTTGCTGGGATCACGTCGTAGAGCTGAACCGCTTTTGGAACGAAAGCCCTAGTCTTAAAAAAGTACGTCTGTGCGAGCGCGCTAATGGCCCTGTCAAGTCACCATGTGGAGGGACCTAAACCTCTCTAAATCTAGCGGTTTCGCTGCTAGCTGTTCCGAGGTCCCCTTGACTGACAGCAGTTTCTTCCCCTGGCCGATGGGGGTTTGAGAACGATTTGTCGAACTCAAAGTCGAAACAGGCGCTGCTGGCTTGCGTATCGCGGGAGGTGACTTTTCATGGTGGTCCAATGTCCAAAGTCCGAATCGTCCTTCCCCGCATATCAGACCAAATAATCACCGATACATGCCGATTCAATAATACTGTCCATGCTTTATTAGATGCAATGCGACCAAGCCGCAGCCTGGCACAGAGCCGCATAATTGACCTTCGTCTTGCTTTTCTCAGCCTCCCTTCGGAACTTGAATGACGACTTCTGTCACGTTCGCACATGGCTTCACGAAGTCTCAGACCCATTCTCCTTTTCGGAAGAGTAAAATCAAGGGTACGAAGGCTCGGGCCAAAAGAAAGGGTCCCCTTAACCAGTGTGAAATATGGCTTCTCACTGCTAATACGTCCATATCACCTCTGGTTTTAGTTACGGTAGGCTATCTCCCGTTCTGTACAGCCTTGCTTACATTTTAGAAAGGCCGGTTACATTTTAAAAAGACCATGCTGCATTCTGGGAAGGCGTTGCTACATCCTGGGAAGGTCTGTAATGTAGTAAGTCCAAACCTTACATTACAGTTCCAGCACAGGGCCATAGCATTCTAAGAATGTATTTTCGCACGGAGATATGAGATCCATTCTTTTGGCCCGAGCCTTCGTACAGGGCAGGTACATGTAACACAGGGCGCTGGTCCCTTCCATTTCACGTTTCCCGAACCAATTTTCCCGTGCGGCCCCAATCGGAACGATCATGCGCTGCAATAGGTGCGGTTGGACGACGAGCGCCCTTTCCCCATCTCAAATGGACAGTCCCATTACAAGTGGGTGCTGCAAAGGTGATCATGAGGCTTCATCAGATATCATCAGATACAGATATGATGACTGATTGACGGATGGCAGGGTGACATACCGAGCATGCCCCATCACTTTGCAATCCTGTATCTGTTTACCTCCCGTGGCCAGGAATCCGCGATATCACTGGCGTTGGTGTTCTCAACGCCAAGGCTGTCGGTTCTGCGCGTAGTGATTGGGGGTCGCGTGATGCAGCCGGGTGAGCCGCCAGCCACCAGCTCCTTCGCGGATCTTCCAATCTCCCCAAAGGTACTTCTGTCACTTCCCAGGCCATCCTCTTTAGGTTACAAGACACGACATTTCGTCCCGATGTGGAAGACAAGCCATCTCGCTTCTCGGTGACGACGGCCCCTTCTTCATCTCATACCCCTCGATCGATCATCTCCATGGGGAGGGCCGGGGTCGCCGGACCGGGACTCGGGGGACGGACGAGAAGATGAAGACCCCCAAGCTCGTCTATTATTTCCCGCCGAAACCCGCCCCAAGCGACAGAGCCGCGTGATTCAACAGTCTGAAAGGTAATACAACAATACTCGAGATAGGTTACATCGCCACCGGAGAATTTCCCATCAGGTCCTACCGTGACATCGAAATGCGTTCACGAATACGAAACGACCTGGGACTAGTCCGTAGTACTCCGTAAGGAGAGCTCAGTCGCGGGGGTCGTCGACGTGCCTCTGGGTTCTAGGCAGCACCTACAGCTCTTGCAGGCGCGCCCCTTTTTAATTCGCCAGTCGAAACAACACCCCCCCGAAAAAAAAAACCCCCCCGGTGGCCGGACAGCCACAGGTCTCAGCTGGTATGACCACTTCATCGGACTGGTCTGTAGCAAGGAAGAGCCAGCATGGAGGCGTCATCGCATGGCGCAAGGGCTAGGAGAGTAAAAAAGAAAAGAAGACAGTAAATCCTGGGTCTCATTGATCCAACAAGCCGAAATGTCCGACTGGTCCAACCACCCTGCCTGGCGGGCCTATCGCGTCGCGAATGAGCGTGATTGAGGTCCCCCAGTGGCCACCGGATGGAGTGAGCCGCGCCTGTGCGGGAAAAGAGGGCGAAAACCGCATCGTCCACTCACCAACCGCCGCCGGGGTTCGAACGAAGAAAAAAAAGCCCGGCCACGCGAGCGAGAGCAGTAGCGCAAAGCGAAAAGAGAAGGAGGGCGGGGGGGGGGAGAAATAAGCCGGGACGTTCTCCTCCAACCACTTGCTCTTCCCACTCGTATCAGACTGGGCGCGGCTGAAAATATGTGACGAAGCTTCTGTTTGGATACGTAACGAGTGAACGACCACCACAGCTAAACATGGAGGCTGGAGAAAACAGACTGAGAGTTGCCGCGTGGGCAGCCATGGGGCAACGGGGGGAATAATTCTAAACCTTTCTTGGTGCTTTCCTCAGCTCACCGTTTGCCCAATGACCATTCGAGGAAGAGGACCAAATAATTAGAGTCAACTTGATTCCCCCTTTCGGAGTTTGCATTGTGTTTTTGACTATTCATCCCTCTCTGAAGCTCCCCCCCCCCCTCTTAAAAGGGGGCCAGCTCACGAGTGTTTCTCCTCGCAGACGACATCCAAGTAAATACAGGACAAGCAATTCTTTTGATACCCGAGAATAAGTCTCCCTGTCTGCCCATGTGTATATATGGTGTAAATATATAAGGAAATTCCAATCTGTGCGCTACTGCCGCTGCCGCTAATGTGGTATCTAGTTCGCTTCCATAAACAATATGACCAGTAATACCTTCTCCCGGGCTGTCTCAGTAAAACTCCATAACACCGGCGAACCCCCACTCGCCTTCCCGAGAACGTAAATAAAAAATGATGACAGCCTATTTGAACAAAAAAATGAAATCGAAAATGGTGTGTGAGGCGCCGAAGTCCATCCTGCGCTTGACCCAGCTACATGTATATATGAACAAGTAGATGCAAGTATGACGCCGATTTGGTTCCTGTGCAGGGTATATATGTGCGTGTGTGTGGTGTGCCGTGTTGTAGTGATTAGTAGCAATAGTAATAGAACTATGCGGAAAACATTGCCTGCAACAGTTTTGCAAGATGGGTCCTGTTTTCCTCCATCCAAGCAAAGAACCAAAAAGCCAGCCCCCAACACATAACAACAATCGAGAGAGTTGTTGAGCGAGTGTGCGTTTGTGAGAGAAGGAAATCATATGGGCAAGCAGGCGAAGAAGTCCTTGCAATGCCAGCGATCAGGAAGAGGAAAACAAGCAGATGAGAGAAAGCCGTTGCGGAGAGAACCCCAAGTCTTTTGGTCTTTTCTCTTCCCAGATCCCTCGCTCCATGCCGGTCGCCCGAGCTGATGTCTCTAGATTTACTCCCTCTCCCGTCCCCTCCCCCCGGTTCCGATACAAGGAAAAATAACGAATAGAAGAAAGAACACGAGTTCTCCGGGCCTCTCTCGTCTAATTTCAATCTTTGAGAGAAACGAGTCCCGTGTTTTAGTGCCCAAGTTTCCCGGGCCATTATTTGTTTCGTCGCGTGCACATCGTCGTGTAGCTTGATCGGCAATTCTGCCAGACCTGAGTGGCAGCATGCAGCGGTCTCAGACGTTCCATGTTTACACGGCCTGCTCACCTGGGGCCACCTTCAGCTGGCCCCCGAGGTCCTGTGGCCCACCCAGTTTCGTAGGGGGCCTTGCTGTAAGAGGGATATGCGCTCGCCTGGCCGACCTGCGGTGGCGCAGGTGGTAGTCCAGTTTGGCCGGGTGGCGGAGTTTCTGAAGCCGGAAGGGGGTGTTCGAATCGGATCGGCGGTAGTCGGGCTGTTCCGGGAGAAGCAGCCAAGTGGGGAGATTGGGGAATCGCATACGCTGGGGGAGGACCTCCGGGGAGGGGTGGGAGAGAGGCTGGCGTGGTCGGGCGGTACGAGGGAGTGCCCAAGTGCGGTTCGGAGTCCGTCCTTCTCCGCCTCGCTGGCCGCTCGAGCATCGAGGGGTCGCCGTAGGACGAGGAAGAAGGGTGGGGATGGGCGAGGGCGTGCGGATGTGGGTAAAGGGGGTGCGGGAGCGGTGTTGGTGGTGCGGGAGCGGGAAGAGGGCTGTTGTCTGCTGCGTACGATCCCCCGCTTCGCGACGGAGTCGGGCTCGGTGGCCCTCGGTCGGCCCATTCGCTAATGCCAGGCGTTCGGGAGACGATATCTCGCAGGCGATTCCGCTCGCCTCGGTAGAAGTCGCGCTCTGCCTCGAGTTCCTGATTTCTCTTCTCCAGTGCCTCAATCTTCTTCTCCAGATCACGATTCTCGCTCTCCAGCTTCTGCAATCCCTGCTGCTGCTCCTTTTCCCTCTCTTTCTTTCGTTGCCGAAACCTCGCAGAAGCGCCCGCATTTCGCTGCCGTTTCTCGTCTGCCTGTTTCGACGCCTGGTGGTAGTCGACCGGAATCAGTATTTCCTCACCGTGGGTTGGGGTAATTGCCAGCAGATGTTGCTGGCCGTCTCCGAGCTGCAAGGTCCTCCCTGCTGAGCCGCTCGGTGGTAGCTGACCAACCACACCTGCAGCCCATCGCGCTTCTCCCATCATCGCGCGGTTCTGCGGCATGGGTGTCGCGAACGGCGGGCCCGGGGAGAAGAGGGGCCTCCCCCCAAGGTCCCGCGGCGGCTCCTGGGACGAAGTAGTAGGCATCCCATGGCCCATCATCGGCTGGGAGAGAGACCGAGAGAGACCCGAAGTGGGCCGCGAAGGCGGCGGGGCGGCGTTGATTCCCTGCCCTGACATCGAACCCGGAAACTGGTGAAGTGCCCCGAGCGTAGGCGGTCCGCCGAGAGGGGAGGCATCGTGGCCGGGCCCGCCGCCTCCTCTGGGAGCGTTAGGCGGTAGGTTTGAGAAGCGTTGTTGTGCCTCCACGGAGCGCATTGCTGCGCGGCTCAGGCTTGCGGCGCGTGGTGATTTCGGCGTCAGAATCCGGCGAGTCGCTGCAAGCGCGTACGGGTGGCCGGCGGTAGGGGAGCCGGACGGTGGCGGTCCTACTGGGGACTGCGAGGGAGCTGCTTGCTGGTGAGCTGGCTGGGGCGTGGCTGCGCCTTGACCCTGACGCGCCGCTTGCCGGGAGGGCGAACTGTTCCCGCCATACGGACCTGTCCCCATCTTCAACGGAGGGCTTGCCTCGCCGGAAGGTCGCGGCAGTGGCGGTGACGACTCCGGATGGGGCAGCCGCGGGCCGGACGGATTCAGGATGTTGTGTACGCCCGACGCCCTCGATCCACGCCTGTGGCCGCCTCCTCTTCCCTCGCTCTCCGCTCCTAGAGCCCCGCCCGGGTCATGAGGCGGCCTTGCGCTCGAGTCATCTTGGTGGGTAAGATTTTGCTGCGAAGGGGAAGATGGCACTCCGTCTCTGAGCGGGGACTGTGAGGAGCGGCGTGAGGCGGGATGGATCGCAGATCCCCTCTGCGACATCGAGACCTGTACCCCTTCGCGCTGGCGGCCTAGAGGACCGTGACATTGACGGAGGCGGTCAAACACCTGCGATACTGGTTCTCCAAAGCCGGCACCGAGTGTCCCGTTCCGCTCAAAAGGGTAGTCCTGGCGCCCGAGGCCGCAGGCAGTCGGCGTCGACAGCTGCGGGGGGTCTACGCCAGCCCAGCTCCGAGCCGGGGGTTGGAGCCGGAGTACAGATTGGACCGCCAGGGCTGGTTTGGTGATGCCGAGGGGGCAGTGCTGTCCGGTCGTCGATGGACTGTCGCCGAAAACAGGGCCGATGGCGCCCAGGGTGATGGGCTGGTTCGTGATACGTATCGCACTGCTGGTGCCAGGAGTAGTCGGCGCAGCACGTGCTGGTGTCGGGCTCCCGGGTCAGGCCCACGCTCGAGATGGTCGGAGGGCAGTACTGGTTGCTCGCAGCACCAGATAGCTGAAGCGACGGCACAGACGCCCGCACCCTCCCTCGCGCGCGGCAGGGGAATCGGTAATAAGTACCGCGTCCAGGCCTACTCTGGAGAGAGCAGCAGATGGGTGTGCTGGCTGGGTTGCGTCCGGAGTGAAGGCTTGCTTGCCACAGGCTTGGTGGGAGCCACGAGGCGAGCAACTTGGAGAAGAGCGAGCGGCCGTGAAGGGCGAGTCGGCAGTCTTAGCTGAGCACAACAGGATGACGGGCGCCGGCGCAGAGGGGCAGTGGACAATCGGGGCAAGAATAGCTGCGGTGACCTGTTGGATGGATGCAGCAAAAAAAGCGACCACTCATGGTCCGGAGAGTGAGCCTCGGGCAGTGTATGGCCACAAAAAGTTTGAGTGCGCTAGGATGTCTCGCCGTGTGAATGGGCAGAAGCACAGCCAAGGCCCTCTTCTGCCTTCCTTGCCTCGTAAATTTCTAGCAGCGAGAGCCCGTGAGTCTTTCGTGTTGTATGGGCGTGGTTCGATGGCGAGGCCTGGGCGACGGCCTTTTTGGATGGGCGCAGGCTGGTTGTCAGGACTGAGAGAGAGACTCCCGGCAACGGCTAGGTCTGGTCTTTGCCAATATCAATATCAACACCCCAGCGACCTGTCTGGACCGCTGTTCCCGCTCCACCCTGCGAGGTCAGGGACGAGAAGACGAGAATTGGGAGACAACGTTTTGGAGATTTGGTGTCAGCTCCTCGGCGCTTTTCCCCCGTTGGCGCCAACCAGCTGACGGGGACGCTTTTTAAGTGTCCAGGGAGCTTTTTTCTTTTTGTTTTTGAGAAAACTCACCCTTGTCTAATCCCTACCCGTTATGCTCACACCAGCCTAGCCCTTATCGAGCCTGTCTGCGGCCTGTACGGAGTACTTGCAGTACTTGCAGCGCCTTGCTTGGTACCGACAAGGTAGAAGGCTGGCTGGCTCGCACAGGCAGTTGGAGTCGTGTTCGCCGGGGTAGTGGACAGGGGGAGGGGGGCCTTGCTGGGCGCTGTGGTGCTAAGGCCCTCGCCTTGACAGGGCAGGGCGTGTGGAGGAGGTTGACGGTTCCTTCGATAAAAATCCATTGGCCCCCCGGTGCATCTCTGTTCGCTCTTCCTGTCCTTTTCCCTCCAGAGCGGACTGCGGGAGCGGGCAAACGGCCTCGGAGCGGCGCAGAGCGCAGACCCAGCCAAACCAGAACCTGCGTTGCGTCTGAGGGTTCGACCCCCTTGCGACCCGAAAACACGGCCCCGAGCGAGTGGATGCGTGGCTCGCATCAGCAGCAACCTTGCAAGCCCTGCAAACCACGGGACTAGTACAAATAGGGCAAGTCGGTGGTGCTGCCAGCGGTGACATGACCTTTGCCATCTTGGCGAAACATGCCATCCGGCTGACGTAGCTCTACCTCAGAGGATCGATCGTCCGTCAACGACAACTTCTCTTCCGGGACAACAACAGCCGCGATAGCCACGGCAGTTGGGGTGAGTAGGTATCATCGCGGCGTCAAGCCACGACAACTTGTACGGGGGGCGAGTAATTCGGGGGCCTACGAGAAGGTAGCCGACGCAACCACGGAACCTGAATCGCCCGCCTCCCCCGCTTCACTCTCCGTCAGGTAGAGACCGGTATCTCGCACGCCGGGGATGGCGGAGGAGCATGACAGCAAGGTAAGGTGCTGGTGCATGTCGCAACGAGCAGCCAAGGCGGGCGAGAGATCATCATCGATATTCCACGCCGCCACAACGCGTCGCGGGAAATCTGGTAGATCCCAGCACGCTGCCCAGACCAGGCAGCACGCCGCGGGTCTCGGCGCTTGTCATATACACTGCCATGATAAAAAGATAGAAGAGCAATTGTGTATATATGGAACGAGCCCAGGGGCTTGCCGCGATAGTCAGGGCGGAGGAGAAACAAGCTTCCTCCGCAATATACCAACGGGTGTTTCGTGCTCTGACGGACGTGCGGGAGAGGTCTGTCTGTCGACCAGTGCGCTCGGGTTGTTTACTAGAAGCACGCCCGGCCTTGGTTTGCCACGATACCACGGCGCACTATGGGTGAGGGTGAGGAGTGAGGACATGCCAGGCGCGGCCTGTCGAGACGCGAGACACTCGATAGCTGCGGGAAGCCGCGTTGGCGCTCGTCTGTCTGATCAGGGGCATGGCGGGCCAACCCCAGAGCGACCTGCTGGCCGCCGAGCGGTTCCCGCGAAGTGTGAGCGCGCGCAGGGCAAGCCGGGTTGATCCCGGGAGGCGAAGTGAGATGGGATCTCAAATCATGTCATCACAGGTTGAGCCGGTGTGCGTGTTGAGCCCGGGGTTCGGAAGGGACTGGAGAGATGAGCCGTCCCGGCTGCCGTTTGCCTGCTTGGCTTACTGCTTCATCTCGTCGTGGTCTTCTCCCTTCTGGCAGTCGCGTACACTGGTTGACGTCGCGGCTATGGGAGCGTGGAGCCGTCAGCGCCTGCTGGGGCGCGGGCGGCGATTACACGATGGCTAGCGAGTGGGAGTTGCTGCTCGTCATTCAGGGCGCAGCCGGCTGATGCCATCACACGACGAAATTAGACCCCCGGAGCCACTGATCCAAAATAACCCGAGAGCTCGCGCGCGAGTTGCCAGGAGCAATTGGATTGCCAGAAAACAGAGCACATCCATTCCGGGCAGAGGGTGTGCGTGTAGGGAAGAGCCTGCGTGCGGCCAGAATACAAATCCCGTCGCCTCCCTGTCTCTCCGTCACTAGGCTCCTTCTCGATGGTCCGTAGCTACCGTCAACGCGTGGCCACGGAGACCCAGAAGCCAACAGAGCGGGATAGGCAGTGCCGAGGCCATCGACAATCAACGAAGAATGCGTATCGAAACCGCACAGCCGAGGACTTCTGCCATCTGGACGTGCGACTCGATGCAGGCGGCGGTCTGGGGACGGGACCGTGCTGAAATTACAGTACATGCGTGCGATGCTGCAGGGCTTGCTGGAACTGGAGTGGGCTCCGTCAAGACGGTTGAGCGCTGAAGTGAACATGAAAACTAAGTAGATGCGATCCTTCGCTATGGCCGATGGCAGATATGTTGACCGACTCTGGACCCTTGTCATGGTCATGTTGCCCTGCCTTACACAGCAGAGTCCAGAGGCCACTAGACCGGACCAGCTTTCATCGATCAATGCGCCAGGCAGCGAAGGTTGCAGAACGGGACTGCTGGATCTGGTCGGGAGGGTGGGGCGGGTGGGACGGTTGAATGCCCACTGGTTCCTGCCCGCGCTTCACTGACACCCGCTGGATCCCTCCGGGTTCCTGGCCTCTGTTTTGGCGTGGCCGAAGCCAATTGAATTCCAGAAGGAGTCTTGGAAGGGTCGAAGGAAGGAGGAAGCCGAGCAAAACCAACCTTAGAATACAGTGCTAATCTGCTGTCGTGGGCACGCCCACTGTGCGCGCCTTTCCCGGCAGAGCGTGCTGCAGGGACGATGGTGTAAAAAGAGACTAGTGTCTCCCGCCAGAGCGTTTTGGCTCATCGATGGCTGGTGTCGTCTCGCGGAAGACGGATGACATCCACCGCCCAGCACCACCTCGAACGTCACCGCCAGCGGCCACGACAATCCGGCTGGCGTTGGCGTTCCGTCACCGCCTTCGGCTGCAGCTCCCTCTACACAGTAGCGCGCTGGATTCAACATCCACCATTCCGTACCTACCCTTGCCTCGCTCGTTCCGACGCATCAACTTAGTTGGCTTTCTTCATCAGTCCCGTCGCTGCCCGGCCACAGCTTGCCCTGTGCGTGGCTCCCTCTTGGGCTCTCGTGCCAGGGCTCGCCGCCGAACAACCTCAAAGCAGCAACCGCCGCTTCGACGCTTTGCCCGAATAGTTCTGTTTGCAGTCCGCGGATCAGCCTAGCGTGGAGGAGGCTAGCCACCGCCAGCACACCTCGTGACGCTATTGTAGGTAGCATCCAAAGACAGAGCAGCCAGCGACATGGACGAACGTGGTAAGGCACCACCACCCTCAACAGCTAAGCTAGCCGCAACTTGCGAGTTGGGTTGCATCATCCATCCCGTACCTTGCAATTCATTTAACTGCCAACACCAAATCCCCTCACACCCATTTGCCCATCGAGAATCCAGGGCTGTCGGGTGTTTTAACGATCTTCGCCGCCACGCTGTCGAGATTCAGGGCAACGGCCATGATTGGCGGGCGCTAGCTCAGCGTCAATTTCTGCATCATCAAGGATCGATGGGTGGCTGTCCATGCCCGCCCTCGCTCTCATCCGTTAGCGTTCAGGAGCGAGGAGTACCTCCACCGTACCGTGTAAACTGGGGGACAAACCACTGACGAGGCAACCCAGGCCAGGATTATGGACAGAGATGCCGTGGGCTTGGTTGGAATTTTCCAGAGCCTCTGGCCACCGGCCTTTCGTAGGCCTGTTTGGGCAAGCCTCCTTCGTATACTGGCAGGTTTGGTACCGCGTTCGAGCAAGTAATGGCCCGCGCAAAGCTGCCATGGATCCGGCCTCTCAGTTCAACGGTCTCCCACGCTTCCAGATGCCATCGCTGCCACCTCGGACGACGACGCGCCTGATTGGTCGCGCGCAGGATATGCGCGCTGACCGCTCCCGGTTGCTGTGGTCTCCCTCCCGCCCAGCTCCCACGAACGACCACAACGACTGACTGGATGGCCGACCTACCGACCTCGATTCTTCGCAGCACTTGTCTCGCTCCTGCAACTGACAGGGAACCACGCCTTCGCATGCCTGTTGCATTGACGCCTGAAATTTCTACAGTGCCGCCTGCAGTCAGACTTGGGCTGTCCTGCAGCGAAGTGCATACGGCGAACATGGTGGGTGTGGACGGCGCTGGATGGCGTGGCTGCTCTTGCTGATCCGAGCCATCCTAGTCCGCTCTGCTTTTGTGTTCGGCTTTCTGTGCCAGAGTTCCGAGACGAGGGATCGCATGGCGGCCTTTTTCTTCACACCGTTTTATCCTTCGTTCCGCACCTCCCAAAGGCCCTCGAAAGCGGCCATCAGAGAATGAGGCTGCTGCCGGCTTAGATGCGGCCGAATATGCGACCGTGATCGCCAACTGCAAAAACCGACCAAAAATCAAACGCTTTTCCGGTTGGCCTAGTCGGCTCGTGCCGCAGGGACTGGGCGCGGATAGTGTTCCAATGGCGAACGTTGAAAAGCTGGACATACGCCAAGGGCAGTACATGCTGCTACAGAGATATCTCTGCCTTTTGATGAAGGGTGAAGCAAAGGCTCATCACGTTCAGGCGGCCCCGACACCCCAACGCAACAGTCCTCCCGTCTTTTGTGATGGCAGAGGCTTGAGACGGGCACGCGCACTATATCATTTCGAGCCAAGTCCCGTTGTAACACCATGCACTTACATGGCGCAAGAACACTCCAGATTTCCCGGACGGCTCTTGCACCAACCAGGTTATCTTCAGCGCGGTTGTACAGATCCGTACGACTTACCACAGGTAGATGTCGACCTTGCGCCAAGCCCAACGTCTCCTCTATCCAGTCTTGACTTCCCTCAGCGCGGTTAGGCCTGGAATGACTAGGGGTATGCTCCGCTCGGGACAGAGGGCGGTGTCTGCGCTTTGCAGTATTTCCGATGCATGCGAACCCGCTGCATGCCATCTCTTCCCGTCCCCGTCATCCTTGATGCGGAGCCCGTTGATGAGTTGGCAATCCACTAGCTTCTGCTGGGGCACGGCCATGGGACCACTGTGTTTTCGTGACGCCATCATCGTCATCGCTTGAAGCCATCGGCTGTCAGACGACGAATGCTGAGACACGATAGCGAATATTGGTCGACAGTGTTCAATACTTGATGCGCACCATCGCTGCTGATGATAATCGTCGCGACAATCGTCCCGTCTACCATCTACCAACTGCTTACCAAACTGTAAAGGTACATTCTGGGCTTGTGTAACAGCATTGAGGAACGGCCCGGGTCGATGCGGGACTAGCCTTTCCGTCGGGAATTTTGCTATAACTACTCTCACGACTAACGACACAAAACTTGTCACTCATGCGAAAACCTAAAGCTTTCTGACTGCTCAAGACAGCGGGGTAATTATTCTCAGGTACAGGGACAGAACTGACGCAACTTGAAGAACAGGGAAATGCCCCTGATCGTGTCGTTGACAAAAGGGTTGGGGAATGACTTCCACCAACAATGAGGATCAAACTGTGATGAATAAAAAGAAAACACATTCGATATCTTCGCCTTCGTCTTCTTCGCGTCGTTTGATAACGTTCTCCTCGCGGATCATGGCGATCGAGGTTCATCTGCAGGCCTGTCGTGCCCCTCTCCCCCACACCTTTCAAATAAAATGTTTCATGGATGTTGCCTCCGGACATGTTTTTGTCACCAATTTGAAAGATGTACCCACGGCTCCAATGCGGAGGTTACACCGGTGCGCGGCGCTTCGAGTGCGGGGGAAGAACGCTGGCAGCTCCATTGCTACGTGTCAGGCCCAAACCGATCTGACTTATCTCGCGAGCTCCCGTCCTTGCGATATATCTCTTGACCCTGAACTCTCGAGTTGGCCGATGAACAAGTGATGCCTGACAAGGGGTCGCATCCTCTGAAGATCGGGAAAGTTGCAAAGTCACACCGACGGCGAAATGGGACGGAAACCCCCTTTCCCTTTCCCTTCCGCATGCGACCCGGCCAGGCTCCAAGTTCCAACTGCATTTTCGGCATGCAAGCCTCACGTTTCTGAATTGGCAGATAGTCGTTGTTGCACCCTGTCCGGGCTGCCTGCAGCCGCAAGAAGTTTGAAGAGGCTTGCAAATGCTCACCCCGAGGTGCCCCCGACAAGGAGAAAAAAAGCCGCGTCTGGTATTGGACCAAAAACGCTTCTCCTGGGCGTAAAAATCACCTGGTCAGATCCCAGCCAGCCATCGAGGCAAATGGATGATGGTGGAGCGGAGCCCTCCCCCCTCCGCTTCCAAGCCCCGGCTTAGGTTGGAGCCTGCAGCGGCGGTCGATCATGTGTCGGAGCACTTGCAGGAAGGCCACAAGAGAGACGGTCATCATGCAGCCCTGGGCTTTAAAACCAACATTCCCTACGGATTACTGCGAGTAAATGCAATGAGACGGGCGGTGAAGATGAGCATCCCGTCAGTGACGTTGCGTGCCGGAAGGTAACCCGGAAGACATGCTCTAGCGCCTATGTCGTGTCGTGTCCACGCAGCATGAAGAAGCACGCCTGCGCAGAAAAAGAATGGGGGATGAAGGAAATTCGGGGAAATGGAAATGTTTGCGGCGGTTGGGCACCAACGAAACACCGCACACCCCTTTTTGTGACGCTTCCCACATCATGGTCCGATTCTTCTTTCACCCCCGCCGGTCGCCGAGGTCAGCTGAAAGGCTTGCCCTGGTGATGAAACCATGCCCAGCAATCGTCTATCCTACAGTGGCATCCAAATGAGTTATTTCCAGTCGGCAGCTCTCCATCGATAAGAAGATTGGTGATTGGATCGCGGCTTTCTACGTGTTTAGGAGCGGGCGAGGAACACCGTGCCACTAAGCATGCAGCGCAACGGCCAGGGTTGTTGGATTGTTGAATTTACATGCTGTGTCTCACGTCGTGGGGTTTTCGCAGAGTGAATGAATGCCGGCAACTATGTCCGCGCCGGCTTTTCTCCCGCGGCTGTCACTCGGCCGCGCGAACGGATCTGAGGGCCGATATCCGGTCTAGAAGACCCGGCGGGTGCTTCATCATGCCGTCCACAGCCAACTCCGGTCGGTGGGCGGGTCCCTCTTTAGGTTCCGCTTTCTTGATGCAGACTAAGCCTGATAAGAAAGCAACAGCCGATACCGCCGTCGGCTGCTATTCTCTTTGTTGCTTGTCAGTGAGTAGTCGTCCAGTCCATCGAACACATACAGCAGCGGTTGGGTCTGTTTCTGCTTGCGTGCGCAAGTCAACAGGGACTGATAGACTGGCTGACTGACCGACAGACATCCATCGGCAAGACAGCGTGGCAAGTGCAAGTGCAGGTGCAGGTGCAGGCGCAGACTACAACACGTTCCTGCCACCGGCTGACTTTGTGCCGCGAGGACTTCGAGTTGACCTGATCCGGCACGGCTTGAGCCCAAAGTGGATTCAGCGCTGGGCTCAGTCACCGGATCCATCCTATCTATTCGGATCCTACATTGCAGCACGGGAGCACCGGAAACTAAAAAGCAAGGACCATGGCAGACGCAGTACAACAGTGGCATGTTACTGAACCGTACGTGGACCTCCACTGCCGTCTCGGCGAGGGCCCCTACTTCGAAAAGGATACCAATACGCTGCGTTTTGTGGACATCAAGAAAAAGCAGATCCACACTATATCGCTGAGCGAAGGCCCAGACTCGCTCAAGACGCTCCAGCTCAACGTGCCGGTAACCGTGACGGCCAACATTGGGGGCCGCGAGCCGCAGGACCAGATCCTCGTCGGGCTCAAGTATGGCGTGGCCGTGCTCGATCGCAAGACAGGCCAGTACGAGTACCTGACAAAGTTCGGCGAGGAGGACAACGCGAGGCTCAGAAGCAATGATGGCGCCGCCGACCCTCACGGCCGCTTCTGGCTCGGGACAATGACCGACTTCGGTCTTGGTGACTTTGCGCCCGAAGGTGAGAGAACCCCCTTCAGTGAACCACTGCTCCTGTCCCACGTGGCAGATCCAGAACCAAAGCCGGTGCTCGGCACATACACTTGCATCGAACAATAGGCGGCAAGCCGGTATCTGCAGCTGAAGACCTTACTAACGTGCTATACAGGCTCGCTCTTCCGCTTCGACCACGGAAAGTCACGAGCGACCACCCGCACGGGACTTACTATCCCGAACTCGGTTGGCTGGTCTCCCGACGCGAAGACCATGTACTTCACGCACTCCTCGGCCCGCCAGGTCTTCGCATTTGATTATGATTTGGTTGACGGTAGCTTGTCCAACGAGCGTCTCTTTTATCGCCACGAGGGCGAGGGTGAGCCTGATGGCTTTCGCGTTGACAGGGACGGCAACATCTGGCACGCCGTATACGGCGAGGCCCGCATCATCAAGCTCTCTCCCGAAGGCAGGATTATCGGACAGGTGAACTTGCCGACGCGCAATATCACATGCTGCGAATTTGTGGGAACCGAGCTGTTTATTACCTGCGCTGATGACGAAGAAGGCGAGGGAGATAGCAAGCGCTATGGAGGAGGGCTCTTTAGGGTTGATGTTGGAACTACCGGCCTGGAGCATTATGACTTTAAGCTGGGTGCTTGAACTGGGGATGTCGGTGCATTGCGCGTCAATATGCCTTCCCGGGGATAGACCGATAGAGGGGTTGTCTGGGAGATAGAGTATGATAAACGTGTAGAAAGTGAGTTGGCCAACGAATCCTATTTGTTCAGCGCGCGAGGGTGGAACCGAGAGAGAGTCTGGACGTGTGGTACTGTTTAAGTCATGGAATGGATCCTGCTGTAGTTCTGTACAAGGTTCTAACGAAGAGCAGACCACAGAAATCTGTTCGCGGGATTTGGAACCAGCCTGCATTTTAGGGTTGTGCGATGTCCAAGTTTGGGGACGGAACTAAACCGAGCACATCTGATGTGTACCTCAGTTGTGATGCGTGTGAAGCGAATGGGGGAAGAGTGTTGTTGTTGATAGGAAAAGGGGAAGGCGCGACGAAAGAAAGGGTTAGGGTCATGAGGCTTCTGCCTGAAGTTGACTCAAGTGCGGCACGTGGGGGCGCTGAGGCCCACTACTAGACATCTTCCATCTGTGAACCTCATCTCATCCCATCGCTGAGCACTCCTCGCGGTGAGGAAAAAGCGTCCGGCACATCTCAACCACTTGATCAATTGCGCCACGCCGATAATCACCATGGCTGCGGACCTTGATCGTGAGCTGGTCTCGGATCTCGCAGAAGACGATGATCTGGACTCTCTCTTTGGTGGGGACGATGACGACCTCTCTTCTCTCTTTACTGAAGACGCAGGCGCATCTGAACCTTCCATCGAGCTGCGAGAGTCGGAGAGTGAGGCAACTCTACTGACACCACATTCGAGCCCGCCAGAGGCGGCTAACCCATCTTTCCAGCTCACCCTTCCAACTCCATCATCGGCCAAACAAAACAAAACGCCAGAGCTCACGCCGCCTCTGCCTCTATCTCTCCCTCAACGGCCCTCGCAGGCTGAGGCGAAAGAACACATTCCCCCCACTATCCCTGATCCTCTCGGTGCCTTTTTATTGTGCCGAGATGGACACACTTCAGGTGACCCTGTGGTTAGTACCCAAAATTCTGCTCAAACCTCTCTCACTGCCACGCCAAGCCCGTCATTGCCCGATGAGGCGACGTTTGATGCGCTGCTGGATGAGATCTGGGCCTCAATCTCGAACGATGCGCAGGTTGTTAATCATCCCCCAGAACCTAGCAATGGCGTGAGGCGTCAGCATGGCGAAGAGATAAGCCATGGGGATGCCTCGGGTGTCTCTCTCGACCAACTTCCAGACTTCCGTTACGCCAATGTAAGCACCACACGTCACCTCCGCCTCCCGCGCAGCATCGACCACAGCTCTAGAACGGCCGAACTACTTGTACCCTATATCACACTCTGTAAGTAACTTTCTGCTCGGTCCTCCTCCCACTGCAGTGTTCTCAGAGCGCAGAAGCTAACTAGACAATAGCCCGAGAATCCAAACCCATTGATCTGTACAAAGCGCTTGAGCTGGACGTCAGAGCTGGTAAGAAGCTGAGAAAAGAGATAAAAGTGTATCTCGAGACCTCGCCATTTTCCGTCCTTGTTGAGGAGAAGCGTGGCGGAGACATCTTAGCAACGAAGAAAACCTTAACCAACGCAGCATTCCATATTCTGGTTTCAGAGGGATGGGGAACGAAGTGGTTTGGCCCCAGCTGCGAGACGGCTCTGAATCGAAGGCTGTTTTGGGCCGCAGACTCTACACTGTAAGTACCTCCGCATTTCACTGCTTGCCATGCAGACCATTGCTGACTTCCAATATAGGCTTCTGGTACACTTTGTCAGGCTGTTAAACAAGGTCATTTATCACACCAGGCAGGTTCGGTGCAGAAATGAAAGGGCCGCAGGTGACCGTCCTGCGAGCACTCAGGCCTCGACACCATCACGATCGTCTTCGGTCTTTACGCCTTCTGTTTACGATACAAGCGGACGATCAGCCTCGGTTTCCACACCCTCGGTGTCTACACCTTCCGTTTATGGTACGACCGGATCGGCTGTCACTCGGCTGTCGACCCAAGATTCTCGGCCACTTCTCGACTCTCTGGTCAAAACCGTCGTCAGCACAAAGCGCAAACGACCCTACTCGGTCGCGAACCCAACGTATGAGCTCGAGGTCCCCAACGACGCGAAACTCACCTACTGTGTCTACACGAGAGACCAAACAGACGGGAGTGAACTTGGCCCTCCTGCGACATACCGGCACAATGACAGCGCCATCACCCACGGCGTCTTCTCCTACCTCAAGGGCTCGCTGGAAGCAGCCGGCCACTCACCCGTCTTCGAGATCCTCACGCCATATGGAGTCAGAACGATAAATAGCGAGGAAGACTGGGATCAAGCGGTCGTTTCAATCTACAACAGGCGGAGGTCGGGTGCCCAGGTTGAAGTGGATATTTTTGTGTGAGTACTTGAAATACATAATATGAGGAATGGGTGGGGTACGGAAGAAGTGGTTTCACGACGATCAACAAGTTCATTTGACAAAAGGCTGTGATGGGAGATGCATTTGCGGTTTTGCAGGTTTAGATACCCGTGGTTTGGAGGAGCGTACTAGCTAGCTACGTACGGAACAGTAATAACTACGAAGGCTTGGGTCAAAAGAAAGGGTCTCTTATCTCCGTGTGAAAATACGTTCTTAGAATTCTCGCACATGTCTTGTTCTAAGACGGTAAGGCCTTAGCTTACACAACATAGGCCTTTTTAACATGCAGGAAGGCCTTTTCAGTGTTAATGTAGGTGTTTTTGGAATGGGAGATGGCCTGGAATAACGAAAGTTATGGGTGGTTTGTACAACAGGAAGGCATCTTCCGCACTGACTGAGGGGACCCTTTCTTTTGGCCGGAGCCTTCGTACACCATTGCTAAGTCAATGCCAACCAACCTCACTATCCAAGAAAACCCTACCCATAATACCCTTCCAAGTGATTAACTCTAAAAGCACTTGCCCCCTCTAAGGCACAATGGGTATTGGTGCCAATCGGAAAGCGACAGGCGACAAACACCCCCAACGCCAAACAATGCACTCTTGGATCCAGCGGACCGCCCAGAGCGAAAACAACGCGGAATCTTGGTCCACACGATACACCCATTGTACAAATCGCAGCAGATATTACAGCCTGATTCGGCCTTCGCCTCCCCCACCAAACCACCTCCTGACGTCCGAGTTTGTCCTCGTTTGCGATGACCGGCTGCTCCCGCCCTCGTCATCCCCTCCCATCCACTTCGGCTTCTTTACGTCCTGAAACCACTTTGGTGTATCCATAGTATCAATGGTGTTCTTGAAGCGATGTCCTAGCGCCCCGAAGAACCCCTCATCCTCGTCCTCCGGCTGGGTGCGGGATGATGATGCCCCTACGCGCCTTGTCGACGCATTTGCCGTTGGCCTCGCATTGGGTGACGTCCCAAGCGGCGTTGTCGGCCCAGCGGTCCGACGCGATGAATCAGGAACGGAGAGCACTGGGGCTGCACGACCACCTGCGATGCGAGCCGCGGCCTCGGCTCTCCGACCGCGTATAGTAGCTGAGGTGCCGTTTAGCTCGCGCTCGATAAGGTCGCGACCCTCGCGCCACGAGCCGGTGCCATATATATTGGTGCCCTCGCCATCATCGTCATCGTCGATGATGTCAGCACCGAATCCAATCGTGCGCTTCGCCTTCCCGTAGAGTCCAAACAGGGTGGCGCAGACTGGAAGGAGGATGAAGGCCGGGAAGAGGTTGTCGAACCGCTCACCGAGCGAGGTGAGGTCAATAAGCTGGCCGAGGAAGTCGTAAAAAACGGTCTCACGATAGATCCCGCCAAGGAATGTCATGAAGTTGTACGAGAGGGGTACGCTGAGACGTGCGACCTGGCTAGCGTACCAAAAGGCCGACTCGGGTGCTGTGTTACGGCGCACGAGAGCGCGGCCGCGCCAGACCTTGACTTCAGTGATAGATGTGAGGGCTGCAGTGCACATGTAGAGCATCCAGAATGCTGCAATTACCTGACCGGCGAAGCCGACTTGGCCGTTATCCTCGCCAATATGCGCTGCTATCTTCGCGGGCTTTCCAGGACCACCAGGTTGCCAATGATGAATGACACTGTAGCGTATGACCGAGAGATTGGGGAGGAGGCCCTTGATCACTTCCGACCACACAATGAAGATGGAGGCGAGGGCGAGGAAACCACCCAGAGCGAGCCGGAGGTAAGGAATAACGTGAAAATGAAGGAGAAATCGTGTGTGCGGGGTGAGAACGCTGTACCTCTCCAAGAAACCAGCGCCTGGGGAGGGTGCGCCAAAATCCAACTTCTTCGAAGCGGCCGAATCCAAAATAGCCTGAGTCGTGACAGCGTCTTGAAGCAGACGATTCCATTCGCTCACGTACCGGGAGCGTGCGTGCTTTGCTCTCACTAGGCGTCTCGTGAGGTCGGCCATATACTTCTCGGTGATTACGGTCGGCAATGTGTTGTTATTGTCCCCTGAGCCTGGAATCACACGAGCGGTGGAGGGTCCCGATTCGGGAATATTTGTCAAATCGACAAGCTCTTCTATCCAGTCTTGGAACAGTGTGACGCTGCCCCCTTTGCGCCGGCTGAGCTCGGACACCTGCGCTTCGAGATCTTCGAGAGTCATTTCTGCATCTTCCATCTGCTCATAAAGCTTGGGTGCTTGCGCCTGGATTCTGCGCAGTTTCCCGCTGATGCTCGCATTTCGGAAGAGCCGGCGGGGGATGGTTACTAGCCCGTGCCCCATCAGATAGATGGCCAGGGCCAAGCCCCAGCAGTACGCCAGAGCCATGGCTGTACCTTTCAGCGAGTCCGAGAACCCACCATAGGAGTATAGCACATATAGAAGGGCGACTATTCCGGAGCCAAAGACGAAGGCATAGTATTGGGCGTTTGCGCGGAGGGAATCGAGCACTTTGCCCTTGGGCTCTCGGTATCCGGAGTCGGCATACTCGCCAAGGACTGGCAGAATAAACCTGTGGTGTATGTGTGTTAGAGATATCCCACGATAGCCATGTCCACGCAAACATACCAAGTGAGGGCGAAGGTCAGCCAGTACACAATCCTCCACGATACCCTCAATGTGCCTCGCCCTAACCAAATGCCCCGAGCGGCGATGTCATCGGTTAGAGCGCTTGACGCCAAATCTATCGGGACCAGCAATATCATGCTGGCTGGGAGCCATAGCGCAAAGAAAACAGGCACCAGAAGGAAGGCGGGTGTCGTGCGCAACGGCAGGTAGTACCTGAGCACGAAGAGCACAGCGATCGAGATGACGAGGAGCGAGATGATGGAAAATACGACCGACGCCACAGGCGACGGTGGTGGTGTGGTTTCGATCATGATGGGCGACTTTGGTGGGGCATCTCCGCCACGGTTGTCGACAACTTTAGGTGGTTGAATGAGTGGGAGACTCGAAGGCATTCACGGTTAAAACTCTTGGCGGCCGCGGGACCGATTATGTCACACACACCTGCTGGGGCAGGCAACTGGCCGGAGAGCAGACGGCTCCCGGCAGCTGCAGAGACAGGGTGGTCCGTTCGCCCCGCGGCTACGGAATACACAACGCGGCGTATTTCCCGCGTCCATCAATCCCTGGAGCCCAGATTGGCGTTCGCGATGCAGGGTTAGGGTGTCCCCACGTTCGTCGCTCAAAAGGGGAAAAGAGTCCCGGTCGTAACGCAGCGTGGTGGTTCACTGCAACGGAAACAGGCTCACAAGCTCCCCGCCTTTGCACGACGGCTTATCACTTGCCACTACCTGGGAAAGGAGGGGTCGATCGTTGAGGGGCTGGCAGCCGAAGGAGGAGAAAAGGCCATAAGATGGCCGTCATCCTTCCCCGGAACTCTAGGCTCTCTGTGCTGTTGACCAAGAGACTCCTCAGAGCCGGGCTCTTGCGCTATTTCACACATACGTCCCACGTCCAACAAACCGCATCCAGGATGGAGGTTGAACTGATAGCACCAAACGGCAGGAAGTGGGTGCAGCCGCTGGGCCTCTTCATCAACAACGAGTTTGTGAAGGGAAGCAGTGGCCAGACGATAGCCTCAATCAATCCCACGTACGCAGGTGCTTGTCGTAGATGCTATGGTTAGTTGCTGACTAGCTGCGTAGCACCGAGGAGGAGATCTGCTCAGTGGTAGCGGCCAGCGCAGAGGACGTGGACCTTGCAGTAGAAGCAGCTCGCAAGGCTTTCAAGGATGCGTCGTGGAAGTCGCTGTCTGGCACGGAGCGCGGAGCGCTGATGACGAAGCTTGCGGACTTGGTCGAGAAGAACGCTGAGACCCTTGCAACCATTGAGTGTGTCGACAACGGCAAGCCGTACTCCGTGGCTCTCAGTGAGAATGTCCCTGAGGTTGTGAATGTGCTGAAGTACTACGCCGGCTACGCCGACAAGAACTTCGGCCAAGTTATTGACGTCGGCCCTGCCAAGTTTGCCTACACCATCAAGGAGCCCTTGGGGGTATGCGGTCAGATTATCCCATGGAACTACCCATTGGATATGGCCGCCTGGAAGCTCGGCCCCGCATTGTGCTGCGGCAACACGGTGGTCCTCAAGCTCGCCGAACAAACACCGCTCTCAATGCTTTACGTGGCGAAGTTGATCAAGGAGGCCGGCTTTCCTCCCGGTGTCGTGAACATTATCAACGGCCATGGCAGAGAAGCAGGTGCTGCCCTCGTACAGCACCCAAAGGTGGACAAGGTCGCCTTTACCGGCAGCACCGCGACGGGGAAGGAGATCATGAAGATGGCATCCGCCACAATGAAGAATATCACTCTCGAGACCGGAGGCAAGTCGCCGCTCATCGTCTTCGAGGACGCCGACCTGGAGCTCGCAGCAACTTGGTCTCACGGAGGTATCATGAGCAACCAGGGGCAGATCTGCACCGCGACATCGCGGATCCTCGTTCACGAAATCGTATATGATGAGTTCGTCGAGAAGTTCAAGGCCAAGGTCAAGGAGGTTTCGGTGATAGGCGACCCATTCGAGGAAACTACATTTCAGGGCCCTCAAGTCACGAAGGCGCAATATGAACGGGTACTAAGTTTCATCAAATCAGGTCGGGAAGAAGGCGCGACCGTTGCCATGGGTGGTGAGTCGGCGCCACAGAAGGGCAAGGGGTTCTACATCGCGCCTACAGTCTTCACCAACGTGAAACCAAGCATGAAGATTTTCCGAGAGGAGATCTTCGGTCCTTGTGTTGCCCTCGTATCGTTTAAGACGGAGGACGAGGCCCTTGAGCTGGCAAACAACACAGCTTATGGTCTTGGCGCCGCTGTCTTCACCAAGGACCTGGTGCGGGCACATAGGGTAGCACGGGAGATCGAGGCCGGCATGGTGTGGATTAACAGCAGCAACGATTCCGACTATCGGGTGCCGTTTGGAGGTGTCAAGCAGTCGGGAATCGGCAGGGAGCTTGGCGAGGCTGGCCTGCAGGCATACTGCAACGTCAAGTCCATTCATGTGAACATGGCGATGTGAGGTTAATGAGGACCCTGGCGAAGATAGGGGTCTACTAAGCTAGTGCGGAAAACGTCTTCATACTGTCATCAAGCGAACGGGAGTTTCAACGCTGCAGGACTGATGAAGACCATTTGTTCCATATCAAGGCCTATGGAAATGTAGTTTAAGCCTGTTTCGAAGCAAGTACTGTCTTGGGATATAAGTCGTTCTAGGATTTCTCCAGTTGTTTTGTGTCGGAATCTTCGTCCTTCACTGTGGGTGTGTTTGTGAATAAATCGAGAATATACGTATGCCAATAAATACGTTCATCCCAGCCTCGCGCTCCCAAACATATATTATCGATATTAAGGTAATGCGCTGCGTCATGGTGTGGTTTAATACATTCCAGAGTACGAAGGCTCTGGCCAAAAGAAAGGGTCCCCTTAGCCAGTGTGAAAATGCCTTCTTAAAATCTACACACGGCCCTGCTCTGGAACATTACGGTCTGGGCTTATCGCATTACAGGCCGTTTGAACATGCAGAAAGGCCTTGTTGAGATGTAAGAAGGCCCTTTCAACATATAAAGAGGCCTCTTCAGTGTTTATATAGGTCTTTTTGGAATGGGTGATAGCTTATAGGTGGTCTTCACAGTAAGAAGGCATTTTCGCACTGACTAAAGGGACCTTCGTACTGGGGACCTTGACGATCCGTTTGCTGTCAGGGTCAAGGGTTATGTGCGAGACAGCTCAAAGCTAACCCGCTGCCAAGCTCCGAAAATGTTAGCGAAGATCTGGCCCCAGCACCACATCGTCATCCAGCCCAAATCGGAGACCGTGGCATGAAAAAAATTGCCACAACTCCAAACTCCCGACTAGGCGCCCCCTGAGAACTGGACTCTGACGAACCCGACTGGCCAAAGTTGCAAGTTCGAAATCTGACAATCCAGCTTGCGCTTACCACGCAACTCGACCCACAAGACGCTCACGGCATTCCGCGCAGCCGGTGACGTCGGAGCCATGGCTCCCGCCATCCAGACCGCCTCTCAAAACCTGTCGTACCCCCTCTACGCCTGCGATTTCGACCCTCAAGATGCGAACCGGTTGATATTAGGTGGTGGCGGCGGCGCAGGCAGGAGTGGCGTCTCCAACAAGATCAGCGTCCTCGATGCCTCCCACCTGGACTCCCTCCAGGTTGTGTCCGAACTCGACCTCAGCAGGGACGAGGATAGCGTAACAACCCTCGCCGTCGGCCCCCGCAGGAGGAATTCTATAGTGATATTTACGGGAATCAACTCCAGTCCGGCGGACGTGGCGAAGGGAAGAAACGAGCACTTCCGGGTCTTCGCTGTCGACCAACCCTCTAAAGCTAAGCCCTCCCCTAAGATTACGGAGCTGTCCCGGTCCGCTCTGCTCTCGTATACGGAAGCCGAGGCATTCCAGAGGGTACTGAGGATATCGCCAGCCTTGCCCGACAAGCCTCAGCTCGGGGCGGTCGCCACCGGCCTAGCCAAAGAGGCACAAATTGCAATCTTCGATGTCCCGACAACCGGCGGAACCGCTCCGAAGCTTCGGGGGAAGCTGGAGCTCCCCAAAGAGGCGATGGATATGGACATAATACAGACGGGAGACTCTGAGTGGCAGCTGGTGTATTGCGACGGCTATGAGATCTACAGGATTACCGTAGGGAAGAAGGGCATCGATGGCCCGCACTGCGTCTTCACAATGCCGCACGACGAGGACCCTCGCCCATCGTTCCGGTCACTTCGCTATCTGACCCCCACCTTTGTCCTGGCCGCTGCCAATATCCCCAAAGCTGGAGGGGTCGTCCTACAAGGCTTCCGCCTGCCCAAGCCTGAGGCAGGAAGCGAGGGGAAAGCACGACTGGCCATGTCGGCGAAGCTCGTCAAGACTGTCACGCGCGCCACGGGCATGGCGGTGCGAAACCTGTCCCCCCCGAGTGTACCCAGCGCGAAGTACGGTGACGCGCAGTTTGTCATCGCCGTGGCGGGTGCGGATAGCTCGGTGACGCTTTACAAGCTCGATCACGAAGCCCTCGGCGACGTCGAGCTCCTCGCTAACCTTCACCCCATTACCACCCTCAAAGCGGTGCATCCGGGTCCCATCTCGGGTCTCGTTTTCTCACACTTCGTCCCACCCAAGACGCCCACCATGCGCGTGCTCCACCTCAAGCTGGCATCGATCGGGTCCATAGGAAACTCATGCGTCGTTCACGCCCTCCCCCTCAGGCGGCTCGTCGACAAGACCAGCGCCGCAGCTCGCCGCGCCGGTCCGCCGCGCCAGCCCCGCTACGTTGTTGCGCTCAAGAGCCACGGTCCCTCAGCCAATGGTCTCATCTTCTTCCTCGGCCTCATCGTTCTCCTGCTGGCCATCCTCGGGCAGAGCCTCCTCGAGGTTCAGGGCTACTCCCCATCTATCATCGGTGCGCGGCGTGTGGTGCCAACCTCATGGCATACCGACTACGCAACCCTGAAGAACGCGGGGGGTGACAAACATTTCCTATCCGACTACCTGGTGGGTACGAAGCTCGCCCATGACGACAAGGTGGTGGTACTGGACGTCGACGATGCGGCCGAGGAAATCCGCGTTGACACGCACGATGAGGAGCTACACGGGCCCGCAGTAGAATGGCATGAGCTCCCGGCCGCTCAGAAGGACGCGTGGAAGGAGAAGCTCAAGGGCGCCGGTCATTGGGCCGAGCAAATGGGCGAAGCCGTCTTCAAAGGTGTGCTGTTTGGGGAGATTGGCGGTGCTGTGGGTGCCGCGGTCAGGGAGCTTTAACTCAGCTGCATGTGGGACGAAAGCTACGGATTAACGTAATGTGTAACAATGGCCGGAGGCGGTAGCATATGGCTTCATAATTTTTTCTCTATCTTGGGTGTGAATGTATCATATAGATTTTAGAGGGTGAGCATATGTATGTGTCACTTGCATAGAGTCTGGAGGGCTGTCTCCGAGATATGGGGCCGGTATTTACCTAGCTAGTTTCAATCACAACATCATGATATGATATTTTGTTCACTTTTTTTTACAATGCTGACTATAACCAAGGCATCATCCCCGACAACACAGGGTATTCCTCCCCGTCAATAATTTCCGTCTCATATCCCCTCTCATTTAGAACACCTCCGCTTCGATCCTCCTCCTCGGGATTCCCACCTTTCGACACGCCCACGCTAATAAACCCAAGCCCTATATTTCCTGGGTCTGCATCGCGCTTCTTCCACGTAGCCCCGCATTCCCCAGTGACGAACTGCGCCGCGTCCATCAACAGCGTCATCTTGATCTCGGGGCAGTAGTCCCAGATGTGTTTGCGCAGCGCAGGCGTTCCCCATACTCTGCTCGGGAGGATCTTTCCGCTACCACCTGTGTGATAGCCCATGGGTTCGTAGAAACCCTCGCGCCAATCGTCGAGGCCTGAGACATACTCGAGGCTTGTTGCGTTGTAAGGAGCGGTGGTGGTGTTGTGTGATGTGCTATTGTGCGGGGCGACGGTGGTGTCGGGGTGGGAGACGTGCACTGCCTCGCCGGGGAGTGACTCGCCCGAGAAGACGGCTGAGACAGTACCGTTGGCGAGACGTGCCCCGGGGCGGTGGCCGAGACGGTCGGTGAGCCAGACGTCTTCGGGCTCGGAGCCGTCACGGCGAATCTGGTTGCGGAGGACCTCGACGATAGCGCTCACGCGGCGCATCGATAGCCCCCCGTTGCCGCCGAAGCGGGCCTCGGCCTTCCACGGAGCGCCAACCCAGTCGTAGTCGAGGTAGTCGTTGAGCGTGCGACGGCTGTTGGCGCACAGGATGCTGTCCGTCTGGAAGATAAGCAACCACTCGGCGGGCCGGAGCAGCGTTTCGTACACCCAGAGGTTCGTGAGGAAGCGGCTGATCTCCTCCTGCGAGCCCACCGTCATGTTGGCTGGGATGTAGCCGATGTCCAGCTTGCCGGCGGCGACCTGGTGGCGGATGGCGACGCTCTGGTTGAGCTTGGCCACGCTCTCGACTGAGCCCATGAAGCTAATGGCAGATAACCGTGAGTTATTCCTCTTTCAAGCTTATTTCGGGGGAGGGGGAATGTCCAGACCGAAATCTAAAGTCCGGCGGTACCACAGTAATAAAGTGCAGCATGAGCGGTGCCAGCAGTGGCAGCGGTCGGTTCTCAATCAGCAGCGCCACCTTGGACTCGTTGAACTTGGACGCCTGCCGCTGGTAGTGGTACTCGACCGAGACGCTGGGCAAGGGCATGCCGACTCCCACCGAGCCCAGCGCCTTGCACGAGAGCCACACGGTGAAGAGCGTCATCAAGACAGCGCCCGCCAAGCGCATTCGACGACTCGTACGTCCCCACACCGCAAAGGCGAGCTGTCTTCCTCGCTCGTACACATGGTCGACGGCTGTCACCTCTAGAGGGTCGCTGCGCCTCGAGAGATGCTTGAACAAAGCCATACTAGCTCAGGCCGTCGGGACCTCGGCGTGTGAGGCTCGTTGCCCGCGAGTCTGAGTATTCGCTGGGTAGGTATAAAAACGAACGGACCCCTATTGTGTCGGCGGGGATGCACCCATCGATCAACCCAAACAGCTAAGGGACAGATTTCAGTCTGCCCCGAATAGAGCTGGCCACATCGTCAAACTGAGCAGGTTGAAACAATGCTCGCTGGCACCGCGAGAATTGGCGGGGTGGCAGACAATGGCACCGCGGAAAGGGGCAGAACAAAATTGGAAATGGGCTGGAATCCGAGCGCAACCCAGCGTGCACGGCACAGGTAGTTGGCTGGAGAAGGACTAGCCCCCCCCAATATCCATGCGGCTCCCGACTGATTATTGATCTGCAAGTGCGATTATCGTTTCAGCGCTGCAACAACGGCAACACCACAGCCACCAGCCTGAAAAGGGCACGAAAGTCAAGCCATCTTTCGGGATCTTGAGCCCAGAATCTACTCTAGATACTTTGTAACACCCGCTTCTCTCTTTTCGTTTTCTTATGTGTTGTTAGACCAGTTTTAGCATATTAACTGCTGGTCACGCAACTGAAGATGATTACAAAGGCTTGTGCTAAAAGAAAGGGTCTCTTATATTCAGACGAAAATGCGTTCTTAAAATCTTCACACAGTCTTATTCTGAGACTGTAAGGCCTTTCTAAAATGCAGGGAGGTTTTTTTTACAATGCAAAAAGGCCTTTTTAATATGTAAGAAGGTCTTTTAACATATAGAAAGGCCTTTCAGCATGTAGAAAGGCTTTTGTAACATGCAGAAAGGCCTTTTTGAAACTGATATAGGTGCTTTCAGAATGGGAGATGGCTTGTAAATGACGAAAGCTATGGGCTGTCTTTACAGTAAGAAGAGATTTTCGTATTAACTAAAGAGACCCTTTCTTTTGGCCCGAGCCTTTGTACTCGTTGCACAGTCTCCACGTCGAGATAAGCAGGAGCAAGCAACCACCACGCTCCAAGCTGTCAGGTCCAATGTAACCCTTCCTGCAGGCCCGCTCATTCGGGACGCCCCCCTTTTCTGGGCTTCCAGGGCACCGAGTGCACTAGCGGCCCAGCGACTGTGAAAGCTGGCCACGAGCCAAGACTCATGAAGCTTGCTTCTGGGAGCTGGTTCGTCCAGCTGACCAGGGGTTGGACCCCCTGTTGGCCTTGGGCTCTTGGAAGAAATCTCACTAAAAGCACGAGTCCCCTGGCCAGTGGCAGATGATGGCGGGAACTGAGGACCCGCGCGTTTGCTTTCTTACAACCCGCCATCCAGACAACCCCGAACGCCCCAGACGTGGGGATTATACAACACTACTTTGCAAATGAACTCCTTCGTTTGACCGAGTCTCACTCAACCCTCCCTATTCAGCACGATGGCGGCAATTATGGGCTCGGGCTCACAGTCCATCTTTGGGCTCTCGCGCACTAAGGTCCTCGTGGTCATCTCCTTGGCCATAATGTGAGTGGTGGACGATACCTTGCTTCGATAACACCCCACTAAGATTATCGTCCTCCTAGGTGGTGGTTTGCGTCCATTTTGCCGCACTATAAGCCCGCGATCAAAGAGAAGTTCAAGGCCAGGCTGGGTGAGGCACTGCAGGCTTTGCCCTCTGTCAAAGTCGACTGGAGCCGCCCAAACCATGACCCACGCGACGCCTATAATACATCCAAGGTCGCCCTTATAATCGAGCCAAGGCCGCTACCGCACTTGGTACCGCATATCTTACACATGCTGTCTATCGTGCCTCCTGAGTGGAAGTCCTTGGTAATCGGCTCAAATGCTAGTGTGGTCAGCATCGGCAGGGCCTACGCGATAAAGTACCAGCAGGCCATCGGCAAACTGGATCTGATGGTTCTGCCCGAGCCTTGGAATATCACCAGCAAGGAGCATGTCTTCAGAACCTTGACGGACGCGCGGTTCTACGACGAGTTTCTGCCCGGCGTTGAGTGGATTCTCAAATATGAATCCGATTCCATCTTATGCGCCAATGCCGACACGAGCCTCAACAGCTGGCTGGACTGGAGCTGGGTAGGCGCTCCTCGGACGTTCAATGACAAATTCCCAGGCAACGGTGGCCTTTCTCTTCGCCGTGTATCGGCCATCCAACAAGTACTGGCCTTCCAGGCACGATACAACGACTCGGAACCAGAAGACGAATGGTTCTCCAAACGTGTCTACCTCTTACCCGGCGCCAAGGTGGCCTCGCCGACTGACCAAGCACTGTCTGTCGAAGACACGTACTTTCCCGGCGCAATGGGCTTTCACGTCCGCGACGGCGGCCGAACCCCTCTGAACTATCAGGTTTGGGGGGATGCGGGGCAGAGGAAGGAAATATTCAACCATTGTCCGGAACTGAGCATGATTATGGATATGAAGCTGGAAAGGGAGCGATGTTATGATGGCCTTCCTAGTTATCAGCCAACAATCAACCAGTGGCAAGACGACGCAGCAAAAGCCACGGTGTGGTCTGACCAATTAGAGCAGTCGCAGGAAGAATGGGCGGCCCAGCAGGAGACAGCCCAAGAAGCGACCGAATTGGATGCGGATGGGGCCAAAGCTACGTCGGTCAAGGATAACGGCACTCCAGTCGCCTCCCCAGACGCGGGCGCATCCAATGATGCCGTTGACCACCCATAGGCAAGTACTTGACAGTTGGCAGTACAAGGCGACGGCAAGGTTTTCAAGGAGTGCCGGGTGGTTGATCGCACAGAACCGGGAACACGGAACCCGAGCTCGGGTCTCGGCACGGACGGAGCGGCTCCGAGAAACTCCGAGAAACGTTGGAATGCCGACGAGAATCGAATGGCAGTCCGGGACTACGGGTGAATGCCAAGGCCTGGTCGGGCAAAGGCACCGTTGAGGCGCTCGCCGAGGAAGTTGTCTTGGTTGGCGCGGGAAACCCTTGCCGGTAAGCTTGGACTGGCAAGATGAGTCGAGCCGCAGGTCTCGCGCCGCCCTGCATGCATGCCACGTTACCACCACGCGAGGTGCTGCCCATGAGCGTAAGTGCTGATGGGGGCCGCAAAAGTCACCAGCGCACTTGATAATTAGAGTGCGAGTATGACGACATGCATGGGGGACTCGACGGTGTATTTCGAAATCGGATGGAACCTCTGGTGTGCCTTTGGTTGCAACGAGTAACTGAACATAGGCGACTGGCCGTTGCTCCGAGAGGTTGGCTCGAGGGAGGAGGAACTTCCGTTTGTGCTCGCTCTGGCGCCCCGTCAGACGGGTAGATCAGAGGAAGGAACTTGGACGTCGGCGCTGCATGTCAGATTAGTACCTAAGCAGGCGGGCACGCAGAGCAAAAATTCTCCAAAATTCACATCGCGTTTTGCTGTTCAGGCACGCTGGAACTCCGGTCTTGGCACCCCTTTCCCCTTCTCCAGCTGATCCCCATGTCCTCCTCTCTCCCACGTTTTCTAGAAAACAAGGCGACGTCACAATACTGCAACATCGCTTCCCGCTGTTCGGCCTTCTCGGATATCTAGAAGAAAATGTTCAGCTTCGCGGCTCTAAATTGAGCTTGCGCGGTTCCCCCATTCTATTTCTCCTTTATTTTCCTCATTCGCAAGATACACGGGACAGACTGACGCACCCCAGACGGCCATCGCCTCCACACTCCGCACTCGCAACCAGCCCCGAAGGTGCAGAGTGCGGTTCTTCGGTTGCACAATTCCGCAGGTCCACGGTGACATTAGAGACGACTTCAGCCAAAATTCAATGTCACGATCGGATGGCCTTCCCCAAATTTGGGCCATTTTGCCGCGTCACCTTTTTTTCAGGCCACATACCAAGCTTTGGGTGTAAGACTATTGGGCACATCCAGATCTGCCGGGAAGCGAACATCAACCGTGCGGCTGATCACCGCAGCACCCCATCTGGCGCACCTGATCCCCAGTCTTTCCCCGAGTCTAGGGTCCACACGCAATGACAAGTGTCTTGTGGGAATGTTGACTTCCGCCATCACTCTCTCAGTCGTGGCTTTGACGATACCCGCTTGGCAGATTCAGCTGTCCTATGGGCTCTCCGAGAGAGTGAAGCTGGGAAGTCCTACTCAAGGCAAGCCTTCAAGGCAGCACCAAAATGCCCCTTCCCTACCCCAATCCTCCATCCCCCTCTCTGATCCCCCGCAATCCGCCGCTACCTAGCCTGTTATGCGGCACCAGTTTACCGGGGCTCCAGGAAACTTGGCTCGTTAGGATGTTACTGGAACACCAGCCATGACCATGTTTCCTTGCCTGCAAACGGCCTGCTGATATTGAGCTTGCGTTATGCCAATATATCTTGAATCCGCCCCAAAGCGAAAAGAGACGTCCTGTTTCTTATTTCCGGCCATGTTTACTGTTTCGAAAAGTAACAAACAACTGCCATGTGTTTCTTCACAGGAGGCTACAGAGTCCTTGTGCAGAGGTCCATGTAATAGCACATCGTCCCCCCGGGATTAATCTCCAGGCTGAGGGTGTACACCTTTTTCGGTAGACTTGGCAGAGCACATAACGCCCTCGCTTGAAATACATCTCAATAAGGCTCTGCGGCTACAAGGTCACGTCTGGAGAATGCACGGTAATATGGAAGGCCTGACCCACGCTGCATCTGGCCCCTGGACACGGCGCACCTCCCGGCAAGGTGGGATCTACCCATCTTTTTCATTTATATTCTAAGCGTACCCTTCCATCTGACTTTCTAGTATTATTTTTTTCATCTGTAACCTTACCGCGTGTACATACGAGGCCTGATGCCGACACCAGGTCTGATGTCTTGGTTAAGAATCTCGGCAGTCCCTCACTTATGAGGTTTGGTCTAATTCCTTCACTTTTACCGTGACCTTGGCGCCTAGATATAGGCCCTCCTTATCCCCCACGGCGGATATAATACAGAAAGCTTAATTCACGATGAGGCTATCGTCTGCTTTCGTTGCCGTCTTGTTTGGTTTGGCGGCTGCCCATGGCGACCACGACGGCCAACACATCCCCAAGCTCTTGGGGGGGAAGAGGCTTCTGGCCGACCTGAAAGCGCGACAGGGAATAGCGCCGCACCCCCGTTCGTTCGCCAGGGCGCCTCTGGGACCTGCAAGAGGGCCAGACCCCCTTCACAGCCGCCAAATCGACGACAACATCGATGGAAGATGCGGCCCTGGCGTTGGGAGCTGCGCTACGGGATACTGTTGCTCTTCTGAAGGGTCAGTACTCTCTCTAAGTACGCTCTCCTGTGCCCGATGAACTAACCCAATTTCTTACGATAGGTGGTGTGGAAAGGCAAAGGACTACTGTTCTGCCCCTGACTGCCAAATAAATTATGGGTCTGGCTGTGATGGTGTACGTCTTCGGCACCTACCTTACTCCTAATTTCATTGCTGACATTTCCTATAGAATAAAAAGCCTGCTGGTGAGGATACGTTTCCTATTTCCCGCCCGAAATCGAGCAAGGTGCTCTATGGTGGCGCTGGGATCTATGAGTGCGTCAGAACTGGTGATATTGCCCTTACCTTTGACGACGGGCCATATCTCTACACCAACGATCTTTTAGACAAGATGAAGGTCTGTTACCAACAGCACTACCACCACAGTGGAATTTTCTCAGCGACTGACTAATGATCAGAGCTACGGAGCGAAAGCTACTTTCTTTATTACCGGAACAAACCTTGGAAAGGGCATGATCAACGACCCCTCTACCATTTATCCCGCTATACTCAGGGTATGATGGCTTGCTCTACTACGCCGTGGTCCTCTGATACCTGATCCTAATTCGTCTCAACAGAGAATGCATGCCGAAGGCCACCAAATTGCCAGCCATACCTGGTCTCACCAGAACGCTAGCCAGCTGACGAACACACAATTTACCAATCAAATGGTGTGGAATGAGATAGCCATCAACTCGGTGCTGGGGTTCTTTCCCACGTACATGAGGTAAGATAAATAGCACATGGATGCGGCAGTCTCGCGCTAACACGATGGTCAAGGCCACCATATTCTATTTGCGAAAGGAACTGCCAAAACATTCTCGCCACTCTCGGTTATCATACTGTATACTTTGATCTCGACACGGCCGGTTATCTGAACGACAGCCCCAAGGCTATACAGACCAGCAAGAATATCTGGGACCAAGCGATGAGGACTTCGGATCCAGAACAAGATGCCTTCCTACAAATCGAGCATGACATCCATCAGCAAGTTGTGTATAACTTGACCGACTACATCCTTACATCCCTCTTCTCCAATGGTTACCGGGCAGTTACTGTCGGAGAGTGCCTGGGAGACCCAGTTGCGAACTGGTATCGTAACGGACCAGCCGGCTCCGTCATTGTGCCTACCTCTCGCACTAATCCCATCACCACGTCCTCAACTCGTACCAGCGTCTCGATTCGCACCACGGTCTCGAGCCGCACTTCGATCTCAACCCGTACCACAGTGCCATTTCCCACAACGCGCACCACGGCCCAGCCGACAATACGGACAACGGCCCAACCCACCACACGATCAGTCATACAAATCACGCCTACAATCATCGTCGACCCGACAAGGAGCGTCATTACCACCCGGCCAGCGAGTACTCGCGGCCCAAGCACTGACGGCAGCTGCGGCAATGGCATCACCTGTTCCGGGACTCGGTATGGTGCTTGCTGCTCCCCCTTTGGGTACTGCGGCACTGGCAGTGACTACTGCTCCTTGGAGAACGGCTGCCAAGCATCTTGGGGCTACTGCGAGGGTTCGGGATCTCCGCCTGCAGCTGTCACGTCTGGTAAGCTACCCCTTTTTCTTTTTCTCTTTCCCCCTTTTTCCAAAGCTCAAAGTAAAACCTACGCGCGCTACCCCTTTCTAACTCTCCCTTGTGTTCTTCCCGGCTATAGCGGGGATTGCAAGCTGATCAATCGTTTTCTGCCCGGGCAGCATCGCCACCACCAACCTCGGGGACTACTGTTAGCAGGGACGGCCGCTGCGGATCACTGACGGGGCAAACATGCTCGGGAAGTACGTTTGGGTCTTGCTGTGGAGCCGACAACACTTGTAGCACGAGTACTCTCGGCTGTCTTGCTATTCTGGGCTGCCAGAAGGATTATGGGTATTGTGTTTAAAGAAGTTTGGTGAATGAGGGAGCGGATACATAAAAGGTGCATACGGTGTCTTGCATGTCATTTTGCCATTATTGGCGAGTAGAGGAGGGATTGTGTATGTATGTGGATGGATTGACTGAGTATGTAGGGGTATTGGTTAATTGCAAGGCTGGCTTCTGTTTGAGAGGAATTCCCACACCGCTGGGAGCATGGCATTGAGTCCATGCCTGTAGCGCAAGTAAGGTACCTAGGGAAGACAAGTCTTTACCATAGACTGATACTGTTCATTCGGCTTGGTGATAACCGAGGTTGCTCAGGTAAGCTCGACAACAAGATGTTGACACTGAGTTCGTATAAGTACCAACTAGTACGAAGTACACTGTAACAAAATATTAGTTGGGTCATCATACTCTCTTCCTTCAGCTTCGTAAGCCTTCTACATTACAGGACGCAAACGCAACTGTACCGCAGATGATATCACAAAGAGATTCTCGATTTGTAACAAAGCAACACATCTCACATATTTATTCATTCCATCATTTTTCTACATGTTCATACAGTTCAGTTCCATGTTCGTAAGCGGTGGTACCAGCCCCCTCAATGAAAGCCTTGAAAGTATCGAGTAGAGTAATCCACCCATACATCATATGTCCCAGATCCGCATCGCAGCGCATCCATGAGACGTGGTATTCGTCCGTAGATGTGCATATGGTTGCTAGGTACCGACAATACCCCAGTCATATCCGGCCATAGTAGCCAAGCCGTCCCTCAGTAAAGATGCCCCATTACCAACCAACCCATAGGGAGAAAACGAGACGCAGCCATGCATCCACACGGCCAACTGTGCATACAATATGAAAAGGAGATAAAAGACGACGAGGGGGGGAAAAAAAACCGCTGCCACGCTGTTGGTATATGAGTCACTCGCACTTGAAGGAAATCACAAACTACCAACCAACCAAGCCAGACTGAAGGAGCATGTCCGGGACGGAAAACAACCCCCCTCCCTACCCCCACAAGAAGGACAGAAAGTGGGGAAAAAAGCACGCACACATAACAACAGGGTAGAAATGCCAAGCAAGGAGAGGAGGAAATGGTTAGAGAAATTGCTGATGATGCCTCCCCCGCTCTCTACCGATTGTCGTACACGCTGCTAGTAAGAAAGAAAATCGATATTCAGAAACTGCAAAGCCGGGTCGTCAAACGACGGCTCGTTGGCCTGATGAGCCTGCGGCGGCTGATCTGCCATAAACGTATTTTGGTGGTGGTGGTGGTGCTGCTGCTGCTGCTGCTGCTCGTCCTCATGCCCGACGCCAGGTACCGGGTTGGGCCTCCATGGGATTCCCGAAGGTTGGTGGTCGGTGTTGTTGTTATTATCCTCATGCTGGTGGTAGGTCAGCGTGGAGAGGCTGCTGGTGTTGCGGTGGTGGCCGCGCTGGTTGTGGAAATCACCAGACATGCCGCCGATCTCGCCGAAGCTGCCGTGGCGGTGGTGGTTGCCGAGGCTGGCATAGCCCGAGTCTGAAGTTGGTGGTTTGGCCGCTCGCGTCTGGGGGTTCCCGCCCTTGCCGTCCCCGGTGGGGTCGTATTCGTCGGTTGGGAGTGGGGGGCTGTTTGTGACGTGGTGGACAGTGGACCGCGATGTCGAACTGAGGTCAGAGTTTTGTCGAGAGAGGTTCTCGTGCGGCTCATTCATCAGACCGTCAATGTCAACCTCAGGAGGCTGAGAGCCCATGTGCTGGACAAGGCTGTCCTGGTCTAAAGGCGCCGATCGCCTTGAGTGAGCCTGTGATCTGGCCGGCCCAGGTATTGAGAGGCTTGAGGAACTTCCAGCTCCAGTTGCCAAGGGATCAGCCCTCGGCCCTTGCGCAACGCTCCCAAAGGCCGTTGCACTCTGGTAAGTTCGTGATACCAAAAGTGCGTTGGCCATCTTCTCTAGCTGTTGATGTTTCTGGCGGAGATCGTTGTGTTCTCGTTGAAGCCGCTCATACTCCTGCATGGGGATCAGGGCGCCCTCGTGGGGAATGTTTGTGGGCGCCACTGGCTGAGGTAAAAACGGCGCCGCGGGCGGCACAGACCTGGTAGGCGACACAGGCTCATCCCAGGCGGTTCCTTCGACACCCGCAGCAAAGAAGCCACTCTGGCGACTGGGAGATCGCCCTAGTTCGTCTTGAGGCTCTATTCTCTCAGCGCCTTGCGTGTCCTGGCTGAGGTTGTCTGGGTTGGTACTGGGGTCGACGAGAGGTGTAAAACTCTCGTACAGAACCTGCCACTTTTCCCTCTTTCCCTTCGAGACCTTCTCGCACGTGCTGGACGTGTGCTCTTCAAAGGCATCGCGTTGGAAAAACTGCCGCCAGCATCGCCGGCAGATTCCAACCCTTGGATGTGGGTAGTCTTCGTCCTCGATGTCAAAGGAAGATATTACCTCCTTGGTCACAGTGAGGCGGTGTGCCGGCCTCCCCAGATGTCGTCTACCACTGACTGTTAGCAGCGATAGGTATCAGAGTCAGGAGGGCAACTCACACCAGGGTAGATATATCTCGGTGGTTTGAGTGGCAGGGTGAATATTTCTCCTTCTGATCCCTATCGCTGTTCAGTGGCAGGCGTTAGCAACTAGCACCAGACCCCAATCTTCGAAACGCCCGCTTTGCGGGGGTGGGGGGCTAAGTTCTGGTATGGTGACGTACTAGATGTGAGGATGAGCGAACCGGAAGATATCTGGCATATTTGTGTCGGTGAACTCCTCGACGGTGCCAGACTTCAGCTTTTTCTCCGGACGATGGCTCTCTTCGTCTGAGCCGCGGCGGCGTAAGTTGGGTTGACCCCACCCCATCTGGCCAGCTTGGGCTGGAGGACCTGTGAAATCGAGTCCAGCGCTGTGGGGCGTATGGAACTGCGAACTGTATGCGGTGGATGGATTCCTCCTACCGTCCGAAGGAGAATCCGCCGGTGCGGAGCCCGTATCGCTTCCCCCGTTCCAAGAATATCGGTCCGGCGCTAAGCCTGGCGGTTCTGCCTTCACCGGGCTGCTCATGGCCGACAGTCTATGGCCGTCAAGCCGCTGATAGCCCGGCCCAGGGAGCTGATTGTACTGCTGAAGTGACGGATCGATCATGCAGTCAGAGTGCCCGAGCGCCTTGCCAGGGGGACGGTGAAAGGACTCAGTGAACATATCCAGCATAACCTGGTTCTTGAGAAGTCGTGTTGTGGGCGATGTCCACGGAATAAAAACGCGGGACTCGTCATCCTCGGCTGGTTCATAGCCGCGGCTGACATTGTCACCGGACGGGCCCAGGATGATAGGTTGGTCGGTATCATCTGGGAAGAGGACGAAGTCGGAGCCGAAAGACGCCGAGGCAGTTTGAGGGCTGGTTTCCATATTATCGGGCATATCGGTTTGCAGGGGAATCGGACCACTTCGCGGCTGGGTGGTTGGTTGTTGCGTGGTAAGACGTTTCCCATTTGATTTGCTCCTTTGGTACTCCCATCCATGCTTCTTCTCCATATGCTGCTTGCAATTTGACTCTCGTTTAGACTCATAGGTGCACGGCGGGAAAGCGCACGCAAAGGTTCTTGGGGCAGCGGAATGCTTGTCGTTGACATGGCGTTCTAGCTCCTTTGCCGTTGGCCAGCCATGCTCAAAATACTTGCAGCCCTCGACAGCACATTTGAATGGACGGCTGTGAGACTTGGCGTGCTTGTTCAGATCGCACAGGCGAGGGAATGATTTCCTGCAGTGAGGGCATACTTGCGGAACCACGATGGCGAGGCCGGGCTCGGCAACGGAGGAAGACATGACGCCGTTGGTGGCGGAGCGGCGGTGGGGAACGGGAATGACCCGTTGTTCTTCGCCTCCTGGCAGAGCCAGAGCAATTTGTCTTGGAGGCGTAACGGCTTCTGGGTAAGACTGGTCAACCTAAGTTGTCATGAAGAAGGAGAGGTGCCACTCACGAGAGTAAGAAGAGACACCTTTGTCACCTGACGTGGGAGGGGGATAGTATGACTCGTCGCGGGCAGCAGAAAGGCTGCGTGCTTCTGGTGGCTTATGTGGGCTGCCTCCGTACCACAGCAGGCAGCCACGCTGTCCGAGGAATCTGCCTGGAGTCTCGGCGGACGCTGATGTTGAATATATATGTATGAGGCACGCTCTTCACGAGACTCTAGAAAGGAGACACAAGGACGGGGTAGCGATGGGGCAAGATAATATAGGCAAGATGGCACAAGGAGGGAGGCTCAAAACGAAGAGGGTCGATACAGAAGCCGCAAAAACCGGGGGATAAGGGGTGAGGATAAACCACAGCCTCAGTGGACTAACGGTTAGCGTCGCAGTTGCAACCGACGGGCGAACGACTGTCAGCCAAGGAAAGGAATTCGGCGTCCAAGCATCAACTCTGGCCCCTGCCACGAGTCTGCACGCAAGAAGGATAACTTGAGCCTGAATGCATGGATTCGCTGACAGGTCGAACGGCGAGAAACATTCAGGATCCGGCCTGAAGAGGGGAACATGGCGACAACGACGGGGGCGGCGCGCATTTTGACGACGAGCCTCGCCAAACGTTGACGCATCAGCAGCTGCGCATTTGCTGCGCAGCCCGCCAGGTATTGGCCCCAGGCAGGAGGGGACCGCTCAAGGCTGTCCAACTGGTCGGTCCTAGAGGCAACGGAGGCTCGAGTGAGGCCTCAAGGCTGCATGGGCCGTGTGCAAATCGCCTTGCAGGGCTGGACCCGCTCGCGCATAACCAATCGTGGCGCGGGGGAACACCCGTGTTGGCTGCGTCGTGACAGGCGTGACAGTCCAGGACTCGGCCGCGGACAGGCTCACTGACAGGTCCACCAAACTCGGCCTGTCGTCATACCGAACTCGTGGGCCGCGTCGTCGGCGACGCAGGGCCCCTAGGACTATCCAGATGTTCGGCAAACCCTGCCTTTCATTGAGGACATCTTCGTCCTCAGCACCATCCCAAAAATAAACCCAGCATCCCGCCAGATAGCAGGCGGGCTTGATTGATGCATCTTGCAACTTTGCAGATTTCCTTGCTGCGAAGTCCTTCCAGGGGGTTGCAGACCGATCTGTCGACCATCATTGCCTTGGAAGGTATCCCGACCTGTGTCCTTGCAGATGAGGCAACTCGGGAGCATCCTGGGATGTACCGAGCGTGGCAGTGTAGGTTGCGGTGACGATGGCCCGACCGCTCCCCCAATTGCGCCGTGGGGTAGCATGAAGCTGAATGGCTGAACCCCCAAACCGATCTGAACTTATCAGCGTCTCCCCACCGAGGCGATGATTCGCGCGAGCGACTGTTCCTCCTCACAGGCAATCGTCACCATGGCCATGTGTTTCCGGCTTCCAGCAAAGATGTCTGAAGACGACGGGGGTGTGTTAGTATCTTCAGCCTTCCGTCAGCAGCTGGAAGCCAGATCACCTCATCGACTTCCCTCAGATACCAGTCCGCCAGCTCAAACTCAGAACTCTGAATTCTGGCCCCGAAATCTGATAGGTGCCCGCCCACGAAGGATTCAATTCCCCGCTCGAGGACTCCAGAGGGCTCACTAGCAACCCAACCTGATGCGCTTGCATGTAGAAGCGACAGCCTTGTCTGACAAACCATCCAGATGCGAGCATGCGCAAACTGTTCGCGCAGCTCCGCCAATGACTGAAGCTGGGAAGTGAAGAATTGTGACAGAAGGAAACAAAGGAAAGCCAACTACATGTTGACACTGATGCTGTATGGGCGATGACATAATATCGCATGCATCCGCCCCCTGCCTTCGATTCGAGATGCAATTCATATGCAGGTAAGCATTCAATTGGGTTTCTCGGGAGCTGAATCGCCGGGGGCCGAATCACACGGCATTCTGTGTTCAGTGTGGCCAGAGTTTCCCGTGGTTTTTGGCCGTCTCGTAATTGGCGGTGCGATGTTCTTTCCAGAGATGGTGTTCACCCTCGAGACAGTCGACCCAGGGCGGATTGAGTGTTCAAACACATTTGTATCTGTGTCCAACAGGGCTGAGGCCAGATAATCGGTGCGACAATGACCTGGGATCGAGTGCCGAAATGAGCCAAACCCACCACAATGAACTGAACCGGCGTGGACAAGAAGTTGGTCCGACAACAAGCTGTGGTCCCCTTTCGAGCGAAATGACATCCATTTAAACGTGAAGCCTCCAGCGCTGTCTAGAGCGGGGGCAATTGAAAGTTAAATTCCGTTCGTATGGCGTTCCGTGGCGGTGCTTCCAAGTGAATACGAAGGCTCCGGCCAGGAGAAAGGGTCCCCTCAGCCAGTGCGGAAGATGTCCTCCTACTGTACTGACCGCCCAGGTATTCCAGGCCATCTCCCACTTTGATAACACCTAGATAAGTACTGAGAAGGCTTTTCTGCATTTTGAGAATACCTTCCTGTATTCTAAAAAGGTCTTTCTACATGTTAAAAAGGCCTTCCTGCATGTTAAAAAGGCCTGTAATGTGATAAGCCTAGGCCTTACCATTCCAGAGTAAGACTGCCCGTATGAGGATTCCGAGAACGCATTCTCACACAGAGTTAAGAGACCCCTTCTTTTGGCCCCCTTCCTCCCGTCATCGGCGCCCACGCCAGTGTTAAGGGGTTAGGGCCAGCGGCTAAGCAATGATGTGGATCGCGAATTGAGAAGAAGCAGAGGGCATGGCTGGCTGTGGCCCCCAACGCTCGTGATGCCCGTGTTTTCCAGATGAACACGCTTCTAGAAAGTGGGAAGCAGTGCCTTGGCATGTGAAAAGAAGATCCTGGGGCCTGCACTCCGCATGAACAAGCTTGGGCAAGGGCCGACTGGGCAGAGAGATGAAGATGAACCCCATTCCTAACGACATTGATCTCGCTTATGTTTCGACGATACTCGACCGGGAATGCGGTCGCGCCTGTTGGAGAAGCACACTGGCAAATGGGGAGAAGCAGCCGATCTCGTACCTGCATTAGCGCCGTTGTCGCGCAATCAAATCGCTGGGTTTTATTCAGGCAGACCCCCTTTCTCAAATTCTGACAGAGCTTGCCCCATAGCCAATGGTAATGCGGAGGCACCTACGGCCGACCGTCGAAATTTCCATCTGCGTTCACATGGCAAAGGGGCGCTTAGTGGTGTAAAATGTACCGGTGGTCAGGTAGTGACGGTACCAAACATCTATACCATAGAACCGATGTTTAAGTGTTGTCTCATCTCAGTGCAAAATGTCAAGTTTAGATTCACTCAGGGGCCCCGGCGATGTTAGTGCGTGATGCAAGCCATTTTGGACGATGGCAGGGGCTATCGGTGGCTGCGCGGCTGCCAAAAAGCTGAGATAAAGTTGGGTGAGGTCAGCGCCTGCCGGCTCGGCTGCAGCTCTATCTTTGTGGCGTCCAGCCCCCCGATCTCACCCACCGATCTCATCCGTGCAGGATTTCGTCTTCCGTCGGCGACAGATGAACGCCCCACCGCGCCTAGTCGGTAAGAGAGTGGCGGTAAGCCGCACATAGGAGTCGCCGTGCTCTAATGTGTGCTAATGTTAGTCGGGGAAAAGTGTCCGTGTTGCTGTCCAAAATGGGGCGCTTGCTAAAGCGGTTGCAGATTACCCCAGGCCAGTCGACTCCATCCATACCGTTGGTCGAGTTGCTAGCAGTATCAGAAATGGAGAAAGTCGCCGTGACCCGTAGCGGCCCCTTTTCGGAGTGCAACATCAACGGCTTTGGGAGCAACACGGCGCAGGAGGTGCTATCGCAGACGAGATTGGCAGTCTGGGGGCGAGGCCCAGTTTGACAATGGGCAAATCAGAGGGCAGGGTCGCAGCACAATTTGGCACCACACCTGAGGCAGCGGTGGGCAGCCGCCCCCGCTGAGCCATCCACTCCTTCCAACGTCGGGCCATTCGAATTCTGCTCCGCCAACCGGAATTGGACATGACCTACAATCCTTGCCATCAACCTGTCAACCCTGGCGATCCTGTGTGGATCCAACGTCCGTCCCAGCGTGGCCGTCCGTCCACCCACCCATGGATGAGCATGCCATCCACTGGCTTTGCCGGCAGCGCGGCGGTAATCTCCCGGCCTCGAAGGGCAGGTGTTTGTAGGTCGCCCACCGATGGATGGATGGGGCCCACGGGAGCACTCGAGGAGGGTATTTAGGGATGGCCGTCCTCTCTCTACAGCTTCTTTCTCTCTTTTCTCTTCAGCCCAAAGCCAATTCAGCTCCTGCACTCACTTGACTTCGGTCGTCCATTCTTTAAAACAATATCCCAAGCTTTCAGCTTCAGTCACTCTTTCAACCAACCCAACCAATACCCCTTTTTCGTTCCCGTACAATTCAGACTCAATACCTTCAAGATGCGTTTCTCCGCCGCCTCCGTCATTGCCGGTGCCGCCATGGCCTCCGCCTCTCTCCAGCCCGCGGTCTCCGCGGCCGTTGACAGCACCGTCTACTCGACCAACGTTGTCACCGTCACCTCGTGCGGCCCCACTGTCACCGACTGCCCTGCCCGCTCCACCGTCGTGTCCAGCACCGTGATCCCCTACACCACGTCGACCGTCTACAGCACCACCACCTACACCGTCAAGGACTGCCCCAAGACCGTCACCAACTGCCCTTACGACTCCACCAAGGTCATCACCGAGACCATCGCCGTCTCCACCACCGTTTGCGCCGTTGAGACCGACGTTCCCGTCGGCGGTGGCCCCTGGGGCCCGTGGCCCGGCAAGAACGGCACCGCCTCCGGCACTGGCTCGTGGCCCCTCAAGCCCACCAAGCCCGTCGCCAGCGAGGAGGGCTCGTGGCCTACCAAGGTCCCCACCACCAAGGCCGTTGACCAGTGCTGGCCCAGCAAGTCGGTCAAGACCATCTCGACCTCCATCACCACCGTCATCCCCACCGTCATCTACGAGACCGTTGACGTCCCGTGCCCCACCGTCGTCCCCGTCCCCACTGGCGCGTGGCCCGGCAAGCCCAACAACGGCACCGTCACCAAGCCCCCGGTTGCCAGCGTCACTGCCGGCGCTGCCACCATGGGCGGCTCCGTCCTCTTCGCCGCTGCTGCCGGCCTTGCCGCTGTCATCCTGGCTTAAATGTGCCCATAACGGACGATTCGTTATCCTTTAATTTCTTGCATCATAATCAGCCTGGAAGGCTACGGCAACTCATGACTACGCTACGGAATAGGGGAGGACGCTTCTCGGCAGAGCCCAGGGATAGCAGGCAGTTACTTTGGATGTCTAGCATTAATGGCAAAGAGATACCACTGTATTTAATCTTCTAATTGTATCTTTTTTTGGCGCTTCTGGTGGTGCAGCTTTCGGTACATAGCCAGCCACGAGCGTCTTTTTTTCATGGAAACCAAAAACCTGACCCAAACCTGATCCTCCCAACGTGACAAGATGTGAATTCCAACACCCTGAGAACCCTCTTGCGTTTTCCGAGTGTTTGGATTTCTCTGTCCCTCTGTCTCTCTCTGTCTCTCTCTTTCTCTCTCTTTCTGTTTGTACTTGTGGAGCAGATGCTCGAGGGGGTCAATCTTTGGCAGGGAGGGGGGCCTATCTTTCTCTCTCCTGCCAGGGGTTTTTGGCAATGAAGACCGACAATTGGTTGAGACTGTTTGTTAGTGCAGCCCCACACCTCCACCACCCAAGACCCGTTACCCTGCCGAGCCTTTCTGCCTTTTTGGTGTGACGAGCAGGAAGATCATCCTTTCCGGGTTTAGAGATTTTCAGGATGACCCGCATGTGGGCTGTTTCAAACAAGCGGCATTTTTCCGTGTGGCGTGGCAAGCAGTCCTTTTGGTTGTGTGGTGGGGAGGCAGGATGGCAGGATGGATGTGTTCGTACAGACCTACCACCCACCCACAGTACGCTGTGTATGTGTGTGTGAGTAATGTATCTGTAGGAGAGACCGAGCGAAATGAGCCACGACATCGCGAAGATGTTTGGATGCGACCGTAGATGAAATGCAATGTCGGGTGGGAAGGGCTGCATGCGAATGGGAGGGCGGGTGAGGATGAGAGGATCTGGCTCGCCGATAGTGCAGGAGATGAGCGATGGGAGAAAATGCTACGCAAAGGGTCGGTTTTGTTGATTTGAGGTGTGTTGGGAGTGTTTGTCTGGGTGCTTGCTTGGGGACGTGCCTGGCGGGTTGAGGCCGGTGTGTCCGGTTGCTGAGGTGGGCGGGTGGTTGCGTCAACGATAAAATATGGATGGCTGCTGTTGCTGTGATTTCCCGGTAGGTTGCCGCTCCTGATGGATTGATTGCTCGCATTTTCGGATCTGATCTGTATGCGTGTCCCTGTTGATAAAAGATGGGCTCAAGTGCTTTTCTTTGGTTGTGGGAACCTCAGTTTGATATCTCCTTCCCCAGCTGCTTCCCAGAGCCCATTTTCGACTTCTCTTTCCGTATTTTTCTTTTAACTCGTCCTCCTCATTCTCAGCTTCCCCCGTGTCATAGTTCTACTATTCACAAGTATCCTTCGATCCGTTTCACTCTTCACTCTGTTTTGGGAGCAACTGCTTGGAGTGATAGGTCTTTGGCGCATTTCAAGCGTTATTTTTCTGGCTCCCCTTCTTTATTTCTTTCCCCCTTTCCACCTGTGGTACGCACCACACTGGTCCTTCAGCTGGTCAACCTCACTTGAAACTTCCATTCTCACAGCCTGTGTTGACTCTCCGGGGCATCGGACGTGAATTGTTTGCGCCAAGTGGCCAGCTTTTTTTCCTCGGCGTCGCAGTACACGGTAGCAGACAACCTATCTATGCCTCGACATAGCCTTGGGCGCCGTATGCTGTCATCATTTCTGCTGTATTGCCGAATGGCGAGTGCGCCCAAAATAAAACACCAGGAAAGTCTCCGCGCTCGGAACCAGCCCGGCAGCAGACATCGCCAGGACACGACATGCCGCCAGCGATCAATATGCATCGCCCGGCAGAGCCAAGTCAACGGCGCATTAAGATCGCTCTGATATCAATCCGGCTTTCACAAAACTGGCAAACTAGGCATCGGAAGTGCTGCCACGGCGGATAGACTCGCCCATGACAAGAAAACTGATGGCGGCTAAACTAACAGGCTGCCGTGAACCTCCGCTTTTTGAGGCGGCGCGGCCACTTCCCGCCCGGTGACGAAAGCTCGGGGGAGGGGATGGGACAATGTGTCGTCAGCCAGCCAGCCAGGAGACAGGACAAGATGGAGAGGAAATCTGCTCCTGTTGAGTTACATGCAGATGCGAGACTCAAGCGGCTGATGAGAAGAAACTCACCGGACCAGGCTGGACTCTCACAAACATCACCAACCGCAGAGATAGTTACCAGAGGCCTTTTCGGGCATCCTCGATAATTTTGGACTACTAAGTCCGTCCACTCGTTACTTGTTCCTGTCTTTGCTGCTTTCAGCGGCTCCGGCGAGCGCAGAGGACACGCAGACATTTTGGCTTGCAAGTGATGTTGGTGTTCGTGGAGTTTGGACGGCATCGATCACTTCAGCATTGCTCAGGGGCCCAAGATCGGCGTTTCTACCATGTATTTTGTTTCGTTCCTTGTCCAGGCGTTGACGTTAGCTCTCGCCGCCGCACAAAACAGCCCGAGTCCTAGCCCCTCGGATGGGTCGAGTTCTGCTCTTGACAAGACAACGTCTACATCCGCCTCGAACACGAGCACCGTGACCTCGACGGCGATTACCAGGGTAGTACAGATATTCTTTCTTGATGAGCGATCCTACGAAGGCTTGCCGTACACCCTCTTACACCGCGCCTCCGGTTCCGTGCTCAACATTGACGCCGGGTTGACTACAATTGTCGTCACTTCGACCCTGGTCGACCAGCGGCCGTTCCCGACTACTACAACTACTGACAGCACGACGACAAGAATCGTGACACTTACTACTGCCTCAAACAGGCTCAGTCGCGTCAACAACACCACTGGCCGGCCGAGCACGATCACCCAAGGCCCAGCAACATTTATGTTTACCGGCACGCGCTACGGGTCGGACCACACTCTGTGAGTACCTACTTACGATGGATCATACCTAAACCAAAGCATCTAACATAATGTCCCTTCAGAATCAATCGCTGTAGCCTCAACGGGACGGTGTCCGCTCAGTGCAACCTCACACACGTGGGCAGTGCTTGGTACACAAGGAATACCGCCTGGAACGGGACATACTCAACGTACAGGTACAACTGGACAAGCGGGGATCGATTTGGATTTGCCCCTGTTACTATCACGGCCGGCGCAGAGCGGCTGGTCGGGCCGGATCCCACCGCGAGCGGAAAGCCGAACGGAGCGGGAGGCGGGCTCAGGGCTTCACCTGAGGGAGGGTCGGTGGTTGGAGCGACGGTGGTGGCAGTAGCGGTGGCGTTGGGTGTATTCTTTATGTCTTAGGAGTTGTTGCGGTCGCCAGGGAGGAAGGAAAAGTCGCGTCCAGTATGCACGAGAAATGGGCAAGAGAAAATATATTCCGGTGTTCCTTTATGTTCTTTCAGTCGGAATCACACATGACTGCCGCTATCTTCCAGCCGCCGAGCCATACCTTGTTCATGTCCCACATGAATAACCCATGCGAGGAATATTGGATATATTAGGCAAGATCCCCCCCCTGAAGGCTACAGTAGATGTAAAATGGGAGTCAGTCACCTGCTCCCCGACTTTCCCACACTGGTTGGCGGTTGAAATAATGATGGCATATCGACCAAGCATGACTTCCCCCCTGACCAGTTCTCTTCCACTACCCCTTTGGTATCAGTCCGTCATCTAGCTACCGGTATATCTCGCCAGCCTGCCAGATGTATACTACTTGTTGCAAAAGTGAACTAGACTCGACGGTTAAGTAAACGAGTACCTGTTTGCACGGTGATACCGTCCTATTTGATGCAATCGCCCGAAACAAACTGCAAGCAGGCATGCCTCCCGTGCATAATAATATTTTCGAAACAACACTTATGTCCAATTCATATCTTCGTCTATTTGATACGTGGTCTTCTGGTCTGCTTTACCAATGCTAGCCATCCATGCATGCATTGCCCGGAACCAAACGGACTTGAAAAGCAAAAGAAAACAAAACCAACTACCTCGTACATGCATGCTACACCATTCGTAATCATAACTCATGCTTCACTCAAGGTGCCTACACCCAGCTCGGTTTAATCCGTTTCCGTGACTGCCAACCCCGTCGGAGTCGCCACCCTTACCGTCTCACCCTCGCCCTCATCTTTCGATCCGTCTAACACGCCACCAATGCCTTCATCCCCATCGATAGCCGCCTCACCGTCCAAATCCGTAGTTTCGTCTTCTGTGGCGGTCGTACTACCTCCTGCAAGGCGAGTTTTCAACAATCCTCTCAAGTCATCCTCGCTAAGAATGCTCTCAATACTACCGCGCCTCTCCCCAAAGCCGAGGGGCGCTCTCGTCTCTCTCCGCCCTCGCTCAGCTAGCCTCTCCACCTTGAGGCGGTTAGAGACGAACTTAAGCTTAGGAAACGCGCTCTGCTGGCCCTCGTGTATCATGCGGGCCAGACGCGCTGGGGTAGGGTCGTCGAGGATGTGAATAAAATCCGAGGTAATGCTCTTAGGCCAGATTGTGACGTTGCCTCCGAATGTCTGAAGCCAGAGCTGCGACCAATCTTGACCGAGCGGACGGGGCAGAAGCTCGAGTTGGCGAAGTACGCGCAACCACTTTGTGAGGTCGAGTTTGATGTACTGTTCCGTGGCAGAGCCAAGATAGCCACCACGCCAGCCCCGTCCTTTACGGTGCGTGACGGGCTGACCAACTGAGCCGCGCGATGAGAAAAAGAACAAGTTGATGTGTGGGTTGACCTGGCTGACAATGGTGAAATTGACGTTGAAGTGTAGGTTGAGCGCCTTGATGGGGATGTCAGTGCGCAGCGAGCCGTCCTTCCACTTGTGGCCAAACGAGTACGGGACCAGCTGACCGGCGCGTGTCTTCATCATGAGAACCACGGGGTTGAGAATTCCCGGCACGGCAGCCGACGCTAGAACAGCTGACCAGATCACACAGTCCGGGCTCGTTAGATAGTTGCAAAGTATCGTGGGCGAGTGAGGATCCGCCGGTACACACGAGACGTTCAGAATACGACCTGTGCGCTCGTAGGCTTCGCGGAACGTCATGGAACCACGGCACCACCAGGCGCATTGCTTGGCCCAATCGACCGAGTCAAATCTCGCGCCCGTCTTCCACCATCGACGAAACCAGACGGTCATGGGCTCGCGACACGCTGTGATGCAGTGGGCGAGAGAAGGAACCAGAAGCTCCTTCAGCTCCTCGTTAGTCCGTGTAGCAACAAGGCCGGCAACGAGTGCGCCTCCACTCGTTCCCGTGATGATATTAGGGAGGAGGTCAGCTTCAAGGAGCGCCTTGACGACACCAAAATGGTAGTACGCAAAAGTAGCCCCCCCGGAAAGGCACAATGCCGTCCGGCCGTAGTTTGCGCAGATACCCTTGAACATGAGCCTCTTTTCCTCCCTGTTCAACTGCTTAGTCTCGACCAAGAACTTCAGACTTCTCTCCACTGCATCACGATGTAAGTTTCTTTTCACAACTCCCAAAAATAAAACAATTCCTCTTACCTTCATCAACATAGTTTTGAACCAGATTCTTCGTGCCATAGTACGTCTGGCTGTACAACCGCGGGTTCTCGATCCCCACAAAGTTGTTTTTGACGCATGCCTCAACCAGCGCCTTCAGATCTTCAACCGGCCTCCTGTTCTCCTCACCTCCCTCATCCCCTTTCCTCTCCACTTTTTCAGCCTGCTCGCGACACTTCCGCATCTGGTCCCACACTTTCCGCACCGTCTTACTATCATAGTACGCAAACTCGTTCTCCTCCTTCCACCGCCCGTTCCCGAAGAACTCGTCCATATTCTTAGCGGCCGCAACCCACTCCTTATAATTCCCTGTCGCGCGCATCGCACGCCGCAGCTTCTCTCGTTTGCCGCGCCACGCCACGCCCTGCTCGTACAAATAGATATAAAACCTCGTGGCCAGATACATCACTGACAGGCCCATGATCCAGGTACCCACGATCAGGAGGAACGGCCACTTGAGAAGGCTGTAAAGATATCCCTCGCGCGTCTCATCCTTGGATCGGCTGCCGATAAGGCTCTCGAGGGGCATGCGTGGGGGCTTGCGCAGCTTCTTCTTCCCGCCGCCCGCCGTCGCGCGCGTCCGACGGCGTTCGCCACGCTTGCTGCTGCCGTTGGTGGCACTGCTGTTGAGAACCTTCTCGTGGACAGGCGCCCAGTCGCTTTGTGCCGTGATGAACATGCCGCTGTTGGAGCGGACAGGTGGTCGTGAGCCGGCCATATCGGCAGCAGCTGCGGCGGCTGCCGCAGCCACTGACTGCGGGGTGTCATGGGTAGGGCTGTCAGGGAAGAAGCTGCTGGAGCTGCGATGAAGCGACGGGCTGTTGAGCTGAAGGGACGACGAGGATGGCGACTGCACGGGATCTGGGGCGGCAAGGGCCTGGATAAAAGCCTCGAGGTGCTCGGGGGATAGGAAGTTGGTCTCTACGTCTGGCAGGCGGGACCAGTCGAAAGCCTCGGGTGGGAAGCCGTAATTACGCGCGGGAACGGTGACACCGGGCGGTACTTTCGCTGTCGCCGCTGCGTACGCCTTTTTGATTTCCTTCTCGTTCTCAGCCATGGTTTTGTTGGGAGTGTCGTCTGAAGCGGCCCCGATGCATGACTGGAAACGCCTCTGTTGTAGCACTTTCAGATATGAAAAAGACAAAGTGGCAGATTAAGAAAGCTGTGGCATGTTCCTTTGCATCTCTGCTGAGTGTTTGGCCAGTGGCATGTTCGGTGTGGTTGGGAAGGCGATTGATTCAGCAGCCTCGGAATGACGTCGGCCGGTACCTGCCCACCCTGGCGTTAACCTCCGGGACAAACAAGCCCCCCTCAGCTAGCCAACAAAAAGACGCAAAGTACCCCAAAGAATCCACTATGACAGCGCCTCGACCCTCTGACCGCCTCGACCCCCAGGCCATACCCAGCACTCACCCAGCGGGCACTCTTATTTCATCAACCCATCTAAGCTCCTGTCTTTCGGTGGCGGCTCCCAGCAGGTAATGGGCAGGATAGAGAAGCATTGGACAAGGCTTTCATTTAACTTCCTATCCGCAACCAAACCTCTGCTTTTATTCCGAGGTTCTGCTGAAACGTATCGTCCATACTGGCGGGAGCACATGATGTTTCCCAGCATGTGCTTCCCGACATCACCTGCAGCCTGCTATGCACGCCCGTAAAATGATATAAAACCTAGGGTACAAGAATGAGAGAAGTAGATGGTAGAATTTCAAAGGTATATTTGTCGAAGTCATCATGTCGTAGTGCAGACTATCATCGTCCCCAAAACACCGTTCTCCGTGCCCGCGACCAATCTGCAAAGAGTCCCTCGGCCAGACCACACCCCAATCCCCCTTCCCAGGGTCTCGATTTCTAATGATCCCTGATCTGCCCCTCTCATACAATACAGCCTCATCAACCAATTACCATCTAGACGTACTGAGACAACCACCGGATGCCCTCGCCGTATCCTTGGCGCATCACGACCGAACACATGAAGACCTCGATGGGTCGGATACCCTCGAGTGGGACCTTGCCCTTACCCGTCGTCTGGTACATGCCCAGCTGGTGGCGGAGTTCGTCCTCGGACACGGCGTCGGGGTGGTCAATCTTGTTGCCCAGGACAACAAAGGGAACTTTGGACAGCTCCTCCATCGCGAGGAGCGCATCCAGCTCAGCCTTAGCTTCGGGGAAGCGCTCGTGGTCTTTGGCGTCAACGAGAAAGACGATGCCATTAACCTCGGGAAAGTAATCCTTCCAAAGGCGGCGAGCTGATTGGAAGGGGTCAGCTAGAGAACAGCGTTGCGATGATGACAAGAGTGCTGCCTAGTCGGCGGTGGCGCCCGGGGTTTGCCACCACCGCGACAGAACACATCTCCTCAACTAAAAGAAGAACGTACCTTGCGCGTGACCGCCTAGATCGAATGTCGTAAACCTCACATTGCCAATTGCCAACTCCTCGGAAGCTGCAAACCAGACCCATCGCGTCAGCCTCTGAACTCTGCTGTGTTCGTTCCTGTGGACACATTTCCTTTTCTCCTCTCTCCACTGGCGGCGGAAGAAAACTCACTCGGATGCAGCGTAGGCTGGAGGATCGCGACACGGTCGTTCTTCAGCATGTGGAGGAGTGTCGTCTTGCCGGCATTGTCGAGCCCGAGGAAGAGCAGCTTGGCATGCTTGTTGAGCAGACCGAGCTGTGACAGGACGTCATAGACTGCAATTGGCCGCGTTCCGGGTCAGTATCCTCGTCTGCATCATAGCGGGCTTCGTTTCTTCTCTCAGCTGTGAAAGGAAACGGGTTTCGCGAGCAAAAGTTGGATGACAAGGAAAGGAGCAAGCATACACCAGTTGATGATCCACATGGCGGATTGAGTTGCTCGGGTATCTCCTCACAGTTTGTAGGGAGCTGCGATAGATGCTTGGAGGGCGCGCGGAAGTGACCTGGTTCGCGGGCGGGTGGAAAGGTGACGATTTTAAAGCAAGGCCAGCACAGAGTTCCGAGAATGGCTCAGTACCTCGAGGACGAATTGGAGCAATGCCTAGACCTGTGACTTGATTTGGCTTTCTGCCTGAAATCTGAGGCATCAAGTCACATGACATGCCTTTCACTTTGCCATCAGAGGAAGACCCTTTGTTTCCACCAAGATTGATTAGTACCTTACCTGCCTTTCAAATGAACCAACCCGTTTTAGATAAAACCTACTCGTTGTCTATCTGGGAACGGCGGGTGGCTTTTGGTGTTCTTCGTGAGATCCAACAAGTTCAGTGGTGCCTTGAAAATGAGGCAAGGATGAACGTGGAGACTACGGTTATTTCTCGAGAATCTTGTCCGGAGTCTGTAATGGACACGATGCCACCGGGTGACGGCATGACTCTGAAAGGTGTGTCGACATGACGCGCAAACGCTGAAACCCTTAGGATTCCCAACAACGTTGGGTGTGATGCTGAAAACCAAAGGTTTTGTTACCTTCCATTGACATGGACACGATGCAAAATGGATATGCGCTTGCACCAAAGTAAAAGAATAGGGGAAAATTTGCAATTTCTAGTTGGTCGTGAAGAGAGAGTAAAGATATACACAGAATGTATAATTTCGCCTTATCGTTGTCTTCCAAGAAAAAGATTATAATTACAAATGTACTTGTCATGAGTGAAAACGCCGCCTCCCAGGCTCGTAAATCATGAGTGCCGCCCATACCAAACCAATGCAGTGAACCTCCCTATGCGTCCATGTGATGATGCTAATCAAATTTGCCTGCCACCTATATCGAGAGCACAAAGTTACCTTGTCCGATCCTGCCAGCCAGAATAAGGCCGACCTCCCTCATGCGGACAGCGCCCTGTCCTGGGACTGGCCGTTTTACTTGCGCCTTCTCTTTGCGCGCCCGATTGCAGTACTTCTGGTAAAATTTCTCCTTCCGACGCTGCCGTTTCTGTTCGAGACCTTTGACGATGTCAATGGCTCCGCGTATGTGTGTTTCCTTGTTGACGGTGCTTGCTCTTGACCTGCGGAGGACAGGTTTGAGGTGCGGGAACAAAGTTGGGCCGCGGGGCAATGACTTAGTGTGCGTCAGCCCTGGTCTGAAAGCCAATGACTTGAATGCAATGCCCTCGTCTGGTTGGACCGGCGAGGCCGCCGGAGACTTGGCAGCCGCCGGGGGTACTGGCGAGCGGAACCGCCGAGGAGACTGGTGGTCGAAGAGTCGCCGGGGGGAGCGCCCGCGAGATTTTGGAGGGGGTGGCGAGTGACGGCGTTTGGGAGGTGGCGAACGGCATCTCTTGGGGGAGTGCTTGTCGTGCTTTTGCCGCCGGCCCGCTCGTTCACGGTCGTGGTGGATGTCTTCGAGTTCACCGTGAAGCCAAATATTGTCATCACTCTCGCCGTCGCCTCGCTTATACAGCTCTTCCGCCTCGTCCTCTGGCTCCGAGGTTGGAAAGCTAGGGTCGATATCCTGAGGAATGAGATGCAGTTTACCCTGTTTCCTGGCCGTGAGGTGGGAGATGTATGCCTCCTCTAGGGGACGATCCTCATCAAGCGTACCGCAAACAAAATCCGTGCTGTCGGGAAGCTCAGGAGTGCCGGATCGAATAGCTAGCCGCCTTTCCCGCTTCTTGGCTCGGACGGCTGCCACTACCCGCCCAGAACAATCTGAAGAGTCCGAGTGCTCGCCACTCGAAGGGCGTCGATACACCGTGGTGGCTCCAGATAGAGAACGATGAGGTTCTCCCAGAGTGGTCCAGAGAACCAGATCGTCGTCTTCTTCTTCAGAATCAGCAAATCCACCCTCGTTGTCGGTCTTGTACCCATCGGACGCCTCCTCATCCCACTTGAATCTCGATTTAGCCTCATTGGTGCCGTTCTTCCCATCCTCCTCGTCCCCGTCGTCGTCGTCGTCGTCGTCACTGTCATCATGACCATTCTCTCCATCAAAAGAATCATCTTCATCTTCGTTGTCATCGTCGTTCTCTTCCTCCTCCTCCTCCTCCTCCTCTTCTTCTTCTTGGTCCGCCTCCTCCTCTGCTTCCTTGCCAAGTTTGCGGATTGCATTCTCCTTTTGCAGTGTATCATTGATCGTAATCTTCGGTCTTGAAGATGGATCATCACGAAGAATCCAGTCATCTTCCTGAAGTTCGCCGCTTGCGAATTCATGAAACCGAGAGCACTCGCTTTGCAAATCCTTCGGGTTGGCAGAAAGCCACTTGTGGGACAATTTGGAGACCGGGCTCTGAGAAGATCTGCGAAAGGTTACTGGGCGATGGGCGCGCCCCCGTGACGGAGACCTCGAGTTCTGGAAGCTTGACGCTGCTGGTAGAGATGATCTTCCCATTGGAGCGGCCATGAGCTGGTCGCCTTGGCGCGGAGCTGGCTTGGGTGGCAGTTGAGAAGGGCAAGCAAACTTGATGCAGGTCTTCTGCGGAGCCTCCTTGGGCTTGACTTCGTCGTTTGAGGGTCTAGGAGGCGGCGGCATCAACGTCTTGTCGTCTGTCTTAGGCTTGGCCGCACAGGCGAACGAGATGCACCGCTTTTTTACGAGTGCTTGGACTGTAGGATCCCCAGTTTTCCGCTCAATCTCAGCGGCGGGGCCGGCGATACTGTCGTTCGTCTTTGGGGCCACCGCCCTACCTCCGAGCGTGGCAATGGGAACGAAACCAACATTGGTCCACTGCGGGCTTGGAGAGCTTGTGCGAGCAGGCGTCGTGAAGCCCGTATCGCAGGTGAGTTCTGAGGAGAGACTGAAGTTGCTGGTGATGGAACGCCTCCGTCTAGCTCTCTGCAGAGAAGCCACATCGCCGCGCTCATCATCAGAATGACTCTGCAGAGCCTTGGTTAGTAGGGATTCGTGGTGCTCGCTGCCGCGACGAACAGGAGCTCGTTTGAAATGCTTCGTGAGTGTTGATTTGGGCGAGCGACAGTCTGGTGGTTCGTCGGCGTCGGCACCCGCGTCCTCTTCCGCTGAGGGCTCAACATTGGCCGATTGGGTGGCTGTCCACGCGAGGACATTCGTCGTCGCATAGTCGTGAGGTACATGTCTGTCCATTTTCGTAGAGTGATGGCGGACGTGTCACGTCCGAATGGTTGCTTGCTAGCGAGCCGCGTTGACCAACTGGCGGCTGCAAAGATCCCCGGGTCAAACCGGAGAATTGGGCTTAAGAATGATCGTGAGCTCAGATCTGAGAAAGACACAGTTTAGAGCCTGCAATGATGCAAACTTTGTCCCTGTGCCGCACCAGAGGGCGTTCAAGGTAGTGTCCCTAAGGACCGCGTTGCTATAAGACGAGGGCCATGGTTGGCAAGGCAGTTCAAAGTTTGTAGAGCGAGGAGAAAGGTATTGGATATCGTTTCGTCACAGGACGAAGCAGTTAACAGTAGATTTAAGAACGTGCTCGGAAGAAAAATTGATGTCGGAAGAGCGATTCGTCCCGAGTGCTGGTGGCTGTCAGGAGAGCGGATGACGTTGGAGTGACCAGAACTGGATGGGTGATGACTGATGGCACCTGAGTGTCTTTTGGGGCTGCGAAGGGTAACTGTGAGGGCTGCTTCTCCCACCACCGAAACACAACACAGCAACGAAACTCTGGGAAAGCGGCAAAATATCAGGTTTTTGAGCCTGGCGGAGCAATCCAGAAACGAAGTGGTCGAGATTGAAGTGAACTGGGGCCCGCGTCGGTAGAGGGAACAAGGATTGTGTTTGAATGGGCGGGGGCAAAGGGCAGGGCTCGCTCGGGCTGGAATAACTGTTGACACTGTGAGGGGTCGCAATGATTGACCAGGACGGGGCTAACTTTAGCAGATGGGATGGCCAGTGGGCGACGACGCGAAGCGGGCGGGCGCGGGATGGCGGTCTGAAGGCTTCTTCTGGTTACCTCACGACACAAGGTGCAGGGGGTTCCGCACAGTTAGTCCCAAGCAGGGGGGTCATGGGCGCCGGAAAACTGAGAAATCAATGCTGCCGCATTGGAAGGGCGGCGACGGCCAAACTCAAATGGTGGTAAGGCTCCACACGCCCGTCATAGAAACGGAGACAGGGATGCTTACTGTGCGAATTCTCTGGTCAACAAGCCGGGAGCACCAACAGAACTCTACCTTCCAAATGGTTTCCAGACACAGAACAAGAATCAAGTGAGCATTAATGACAGACGACCGGTCCTCCTCTGTTATAGCCTCCCCTGGCCACGAGGTGGGCTGCCGATCCTTAACGGTACGACATCAAAGCATGTCGCAGATGACAAGACATGCGAATATTCTCCCTCCTCCTGGGACCGGACCACAACCTTGTGTGTCCAGTGAGAACCTAAAAAGGAGGCCAGTGAGACAAGGAGGAAGGGTTGGCAACGCAGCACGGGGTGGGACCATCGATTTGATGCATCTGGTGAGCGGCGAACCTCCTACTCTGGTTGATCAGGTTCGGATACTGTCGCTTTGTTTCGCCTGTAGTGGGCGGCTTTCGATGTGCTTTGTTTTCCTGGACCTCCGCCAATCTGAGGTGCCGGGGGCCACTCGAAGTCGCAGGCTGGGCCTCATGAGATTAAGCTAGCGACTCCACACTGGAGCTCGCTTTGTTGGCAAGTCATGGCAAGGATTTCTGCGCCGTTCAAACGACGAGCGAAAACGGAGACTGCACTTCGTCTTTCAACGCTCACATCCTTCCGTCTTGCAATGCAATGGTGGCTGTGTGAGGTCGCGTCGCTGCACGGCCCTTCGTTGGCAGTCTGATCAAGCAGCTGACAGATTGCCTTCCACCCTTCTCTCATTCATCAACGAAGTCGGCTTCTGCTTCGCACCAGTTCCTGATCGCAAGGGCAGCACAAGCCATGCAGCCCGCTCTGCCGTTTGCCCAGCCGGGAGATCTCGATAGGCTGTTGGCAAGACGGTCCCGGGTCTCGACTCCACTTACCAGAAAGGTCCGATGCCTGTAGGGTGCACACTGCCCACGAACCGCCTGCAGAGGGCTTGCAGTTTGCTGTCGATGGGAAATCAGTCCCGTGTTTTTCCTATCAACCTGGGGAAGCCTTTGCTCTGGCAAATTTGCTGATGCATCCACTAGCTGACTGGCGTCAACGACCGAACGGTCTGACGCTGCACAACAACCAATGTTTCCGGGTCCAGCCCACTGCGCTGAGTCTCCCTTGAGGTTGCTGTTCTGGCTAACTTGTCGTAACATATCATTGCTGAGTTGCATCGGCCCCGCCACGGTTCCCGGGACGCAGTGACTTGAGCCCCTTTCACCCCCGCTCCCTTGCTGGTAGAGTAGTAGACGTGTTCGCGAGTTGCAACAGATCAAGCATGTGCGCTCTCGGCCAAACAAGCGTGGGATGCGGTGCGACCCTCCCCATCCCCGCCAAGAACGTAGTTGGCAGAAGATGATTCTCCGATTCGTGGCGCCAACCCTTTTTTGTCATAATTACTTGATTGACTGGGAAAAGCTGTCCAGCCGCCGGCAGACAAGTCTGACTGGCGAGGAAGGGCCCAAGACCCCGTGGACCCTCTCGGGCCTGAAGTCTGTTTGGTGGGAACAGCGGGATCAGCGCTGTTCTGCAGCATATTTTCGGGGTCCTCGTTTGGGAGTTGAGGGGACTGAGGGGCCCTCACGAGGCACCCCACGCTCATCTTACCGAACGAGCGAGCTTAGACTGCAACCCCGCATTCAAGCCAACCTGGAAGTTGGCGTTGGTCAAACAGGCAACCCGAAGTTATGTCTGCTCGGCCGGCATTTAGCACGCGGGAACTGAAGCTTCTTCAAGAGCTGAGGTCGGGGCATCCAGATGCCAACAAGAGAATGTGATATGTTGCATGTCGCAGTGTGAGAAAGTCATGCCTATGAAGCTCGGGCGACTGGTCCTCGATACCAGAGGCGGTGAGATGGCGGAATCATAAAAGCCCAGTTCCCAATACTGGGTTGGCTCCGGTGTCCGCACTCTAGAACACTTTGCCCTTGTCGCCAATTCTAGGGGGTAAGGGGCCTCCTCCCAGCTTCGGGGTACTCTCACCTCACCGTCTTGGTGGATGTTCTCCCAGAAGCTTGCCTGTAGGATGCAAGAGCCGCGGCCATGGAGTGCCGACTGACCTATGGACTACAAACCCATTGAGTCGCATGATCTGAAATCTGCCACACTCACGAAAACCACACCTCTCCTCTTCGCTGGATCGGCGCATGCGACAGATTCTGTACGCGGCCAGGCGGCGTCGTACGTTGCCGAGTGTATCCGTCGCCGAACACGGAGATTTACTTTTGGAACTCGAGATTGACAGAATGCGAGAGACGTCCAGAATATGAAGCTTGGTGGCTTAAAGCATGGCGCTTCGAAAGGCTCAACCAGATATGGAACATCCGCACGCTGCTTTCTTGTTTCTTCGTGAGACGGCGAACGAGGAATCAGTCAATTTCTGTCCCCTCGGAATACTCATGTCTGCATTGGACGGAAGTGTGGATGTGTAACAAAGGGATGTCCGTGGCTTGCAGGAGGCATAGCGGCCTTCCCCTAGCTGGGTCCTCGGGCACCCTCTGACTATGCACATGCCAGTGAGGTAGGGAGTTTGTCGGTGTGGTGCCCGTAGTGCGCTGCGTGCTGCCTGAGGGATTAACAACGACCACTTGTTTGCGCACCACCTCTGGTCAATCAGGCTGGCTGGCTGAATGGCGAGTTGAATGTGGTGGTGTCACTAGCTGCAAGATGCTTAATGGGCGGCTTCGCGTCGGTGAATCCGGAATCATCCAAATCTGCCATCTAGGTGCGTACCGATGGCGGGTGTTGTCCGGATGGTGACCCTAGTTCCACAGCACCGTTTCCCTTTCGCTCGGCTGCATTGATAGATGGGTAGCAAAATATACGGACGCAATTGACGTGATTATCTAGAGGTTGTCGTGAGTTGTTGCTCCGTTGTCGGGTCGCAGTTGGATGAAGAAAGGGAACGGGCCTCCACCGGTTAAACGAATATTTTTGTATTTATCCAAGTCATGCGGCAAACGGTCGCTGGCACTTGTCGGTCCGCAAAAACTATTTTCCAGCTGGGAAGGCTCGGCTACCAAGTTCAATTCTGCGGTTCAGGGAACAAGGACGACGTGACGTTGACGACGCCCTTCACCCCAATCGAGACCGTAATCCATCATGAACTCCCTCCGCGTTGCCCGCGCGGCTCTTCGAGCTCGCCCTGCAGCTTTCCGCATCCCCGTGCAGCGGAGAGGCTACGCTGAGGCTGTCAACGACAAGGCAAGCTCAATGTGTCCCCAGTTCACGCAGCAAGCGGTGCTAACCGTGTAAACAGATTAAGCTCAGCTTGTCGCTCCCTCACCAGGTACGATACGAACGCTTCCGAATTGATGCCGTAGCTGCCATATCTCGAGTCCGATTAGCATATGCGCACGCGAAACGCCCGATTGACGACCCATGGAGCTGACTGCTTATTGCCTCACTAGTCTATCTACAAGTCCCAGGATGTCGTCCAGGTCAACATCGCGGCCGAGTCAGGCGAGATGGGTGTCCTTGCGTACCACGTTCCCTCAATTGAGCAGCTGAAGCCCGGTATCGTTGAGGTCATCGAGGAGGGTGGCAGCACCAAGCAGTTCTTCCGTATGTTGCATGCCAGATCCCTTCACGGGTGATGTAGACACTTACAAGATATCACAGTCTCCGGAGGCTTTGCCATCGTTCAGCCCAACTCAGTCCTGAGCATCAACGCCGTCGAGGGCTACCCAATTGAGGATTTCAGCGCCGAGGCCATCCGGGCTCAGGTTGCGGAGGCACAGAAGGTTGCGAGCGGAAATGGCAGCGAGCAGGACATTGCTGAGGCCAAGATCGAACTCGAGGTAAGCTCTCTCATGTCCCAATCCGGGTCGCTGCGCATATGCTAATTGTTCCGGTTCTACAGGTCCTTGAGAGCCTTCAAACCTATGTGAAGTAAAATGTACAACCCGCGATAAAGCCACCCTGTAGTATACTCCAAGATTTCCTAGTCAATGAGATAGACTTCGAGCCTGTGGTTTCGAATGTCAGAATGCATGCTTGCTATTGCGGTACCTACGTACCCCGTGCTTCGTGACTCCAAGTGGATTGGGCCGCGGCTGCCCGCTGCGGCGCCTTCGGGACAGAGCAGGCGCAGCTCAACCGTTCAGTTGATTCAGCTGCGAGTACACCAAAGACCGCAAGCCAGGGCCTTCGCACAAGTCTCCGTCGCCATTTATCTGCCCCCAGCAGCAGCTGAGTACAGCACATCAATAGCAAGCATTTCATATTATGATATTGCAAGCCGATTCCCTCCACCAATGATCCGCAACGGCAATTGGTGAAGGTCCATGCGAAGAGCCGCATACGCCGAATCCTTCACGTCGACAGATAGATCCATCGTCTCGAGTCCACAACTTGAGGAGGACGGCAGCGAAGGGGTGCCGAGGGGTACGGTCGAGAACCGGATCCGGCATATCACTGGAGAAGGAAAGACGTCGAGAACTGGCTCGTCCTTCGATTTCTCTGGACGGGATCGAGAGAACGAGCAGGTTGGTTGACTTGGAGGCTCCGCAGAAGCTATGGCTAACTGAATTTAGTTTGGCTGGGGACGCAGGCCTGGTGTCGAAGCCCGATTCGTACAGCCAGCAACACACAGTAGAATCATCGAGCCCGGTCTCAGTCTTTCAGGCGTCCACAGACAAGTAATGTCGGATTCGCCGCAGCCCGTGCAGCCCATGCAGTCCAACAGCATGTATCAAACAGCAGCTTCCAGAGATACTTACTCGAGGCCGTTGGAAAGATTTACCTCACTCGAGGGCCGCAGAAAGCCTAGGCAGACTGGAAGTATCGTATCGAGGGGACGTGGTCGAGATGTCTCCGCCCCGTCACTTGTATCCTTTAGGACTGATCAGGAGTCCGTTGCTACAACCCCCGGAACGCGAAGGCGAGCAGCCAGAGAGCTCTTTGACCGGTATGGCGTCTCCCGCCCCTCTGGCTAGCTGTCGGACGAGGAGGATGATATGTTGTTTGGGGACGGGGCAGTGCCGTATTATCGCAAGAGAATATGTCATGTGTGTGGAGACAAAATCATACCACGGGCATTTTGCCCTTCATGTGGCCATCTACTGTGCGGAGAATGCAGACGCTCAGCGGCCTCTGCTACACCTGCTCATGCTCCGGAAGCACACCATGCTCTGGAGGCACGCTACGCCGTGGATCGTACTGACGTGACTTACCCCGGCTCATCCGTGCTCGCAGTGAACGACGAACCCGAAAAGAGCCAAAAGGCGAACCTTACGCACCAACGGGTTGAGCAAGCGCTGAAGGACACAGATATCATGCCCAGCGGGAAGAGAAATTCACTGGTGGGTGATCCCTCACGGCCCAATACGCACCCGCTGTCCTTTTGATACCTGTGGTGATTTGTAGATAGAGCTTGGAGCTTCGGTTCTCCAACTTACTTGACTTGTTGCCATGACGCTAATCAGAGGAGCGCAGAAAACCAATCCGTTCATCATTGCCGACCAGATCGCAAAGGCGAAGGTTGTTCAGCCTCAAATCTCGAATGCAACTATTCAGTCAACGCCCCCTTCCGGGCCGCCGAGGGTTAGTGCGGTGCCGGAACCGGAAACAAATCGGATTACAGAAGCTATTCGAAGCAACATGCGTGGCGAGGAGCTGGCTAAGCCTGCTGCCAGTAGAGTTATAGAAAGTGGAGCGAAAGAGGATGCTGCCAGCCAGTCCGGCATGTCGGAGTTATACAGCATGTTGCACAAACACCTAGATCCTACCCACCGCAGCCAGAATCAACACCAAGAACCCTATGATCTAGGGCAGCAGTCGGAGGTTATCGCCACAGCCGCTGACAAATGGAGCCCGGGACTTTCAACAGCTGAAAGCACGACCGACAAGACACTGTCGCCGACACTTCGGCGAGTAAGACTCCTCAAACACGTGCCAAGCTCGGGGAACCTAGAGAGTGTCATAGAAGTCGACGTGGCTGCGGGAGACAATCAGACTGTCCCGAGGGTTCGAGTATCTAGTCCGCCGTCTTGGCTGAGGCAGCCGACACAGAAGCTGGGGGGCATAGAGGGCAGGCTCAGACACGTTGGTTCCAAGGAGAGCCCTCTCGTGCCCCCTCAGGTCAGTATAAATGAGGTTTCACAACACCCTACTAGTCCTCACCTCCCAGATGTCCCAGCCCCCGCGGTGAAACCGCAGAGCGGACAGGTGAGGAGGATGGAGTCACAGCAACATCTACGACCCGGCAACCAGTCTAGTAGCGGCCAATATCAGCAGACCGCCGCCAAACCCACCGATCCAGGCCTACAGGACTCTCGCCGCAAGACAACAGGCTCGATGTTACCTGGGCAGAGAACACGGCGTCCCGGTGGTTTAACGGCCGAGATGCGGCTGTCCGAGACGGAAATGTCACTGAAATCCGTCAGCGATAATATGACAGAGAGGAATGGGACAGAGACCCCAAACTACAGCCAACTGGAGGATGAGGATGATATTGGAATCCAAGGTCTGACGATTGTTCTACAGTATGTTTGGTTTTTGCACCAAGTCATGAGAGCTACGAACTGACATTTACAACTAGTTTAAAAGGTAAAGATGATCTGGTGATTAGTACCGATCTAACGAGAAACGCGCGGTCTTTGTGAGTGTGTCTAAGCAAGGACGGGCAGCAAGAATGTCTCAGCTGGTGGGTTAGAAGGATACGCGGTGGAAAGGAGTGATAGCATAGATAGCAAATAGGTCTGTGAACAGTACAAGTAGAGAGCATTGCGCAGACCCACTGGTACCTGGAAGCTATGACGCGCGTTGGGCTGTTTCGGCGGTTCGGAAGAAGGTCCCACCGAAATTGACACCTAGGACCTACCATGTCTAAGCTCCGACTGGGGATCCTAGAAATTCGTTACAATGTCTGACAAGCTCCGAAAACAATGGCAATGGGATGGATCGACGGCCTCTTCGAGACGTCTTCAGCTGAGACGGTAAAGACGATGCTCTCAGCCATCTCGCCTGCGCAATGGTGCCAGGCCTTCTACGTGCTGACGGCAGCTGCCGTCTTGATCACAGCTGCGGTGCCGCGCGAAGCACGTTCACTCCTTGCTGACTACGGGGCACGAAAGGCGCCAAATCAAGATGGACAGCAACCATCTCGCAAGAGCCAAGATTGGCTGGTCAGTCTCGTCGCCGCTATCACGTCCTGGGGCCAGATTCCACACTCGTGGTTCAGTGCTTTCTATGGACTGTCGATTGCGTGTTCGCTGTTTTGGCTCGCCCAATTCCTCGTCCATGGCTCTGTCTTGCGGCTCATCGCGTCACGCCAAGCCGAAACGCCAGCGCCGTCCCCAGCGTTGGTGCAGGTGGCAGCGGCGTGGGCGATGCTCTTCCTCCAGGGGAGCCGGCGCATCTACGAACATGTCGCGATCATGAGACCGTCAAAGTCAACGATGTGGTTTGTGCACTGGTTGCTGGGGCTTGGGTTCTATCTCTTCCTGAGTGTATCGGTATGGGTTGAGGGATCGAGTATGTTGCGCGTGGTTCCGATGGTGTAACCTAGGGTGGCCGCTGACGAGACATAGGGGTTATTCTGCATGGGGACGTTGGCGAGTCGGATGGGGGTTTGCCTCTCTTGAAGATCACCATTGCACTTCCTGCCTTCTTGTTTGCCTGGGTCAACCAATACCGATGCCACGCGCACCTTGCGGGACTGAAGAAGTACTCATTGCCAGATACGGGCATGTTTCGCCGTCTGGTGTCTCCCCACTACACATGCGAGTGTCTTCTCTATCTCTCGCTGGCTATCGCTGCGGCTCCTGAAGGCGAGATATTGAACAAGACAATGGTGTCTGTCTTATTCTTCGTGTTAGTCAACTTGGGATTGACGGCGTCGGGAACTCGACAGTGGTATGCCGACAAGTTCGGGGCAGACGCCGTTGCTCGAAAGTGGAGCATGATACCCTTCATATTCTGACCAAATCAAGGGCGCCTAAACATGGGCCCCAGCTTGCTTCCTAGCTTGGAGACCTTCAAAACATCACGGTATGTGAGGCTGATGCGAGTTTGTCGCTCATGCTGGCCATCTTCAAACAGCGATGGCGTGTGAAGGAGGTTCCAGTTCGCCACCGTCTGTTCTGACAGATTTGAGTCCACCGATACGGGGTCGATCCCGTGAAGGTAGTCGGTGTACAACTCTTGTGTTGTGATGAGAAGGCTGCGAGGCTCTTGCAATATCCTCCAGACCGGCTCCGGATCAAGCGCACCGTCATCTTTGCTCCTGTATATGTTGAGACACATGCTTGAGCCAAGACTCACTGTGCAGACCACCGGGAAGTATGCGCTGCCGTCTTTGTGAGGCATGATGCCTGATTTCGGAGGGTATTCATTGATTAAAACGTGGTTTGGTCGGCTATGCGGGCTTGACGCAAAAATGCTTCCTCCGTTGGCAGTCAAGGGTATCGACAAAAGACGGGATACGACGGGCTGTTCGAGCCAGTCTGGCAGGGGCTGGGAATCGATAAGTGCGTTTTTCACGAGATCAGAGGGCCAAGTCTGAAGTCTGCGATGCGTGAGCTGTCTCCACCGCGCCTTGGGTGCTGTCTCAACCTTTTACGACGAGTGAGCGATCGAGTGATGCGGTAAAGTTTGGTTGGCTGTAATACCTTCCGAAGTATTGCCTGTTCCTCCTCTTCGCTGATAAAGTCGGCGATGTAGTAGGCTCGAGCCGGCAGCGCGGTGATCTGGGTTTCCTCCAACGAGGCGGGCATGGGCGGGGAATTCGTTGGGGTAGGCATCTTGAGCTTGAGCGAGCGGCCTCTCAGTTATGAAACAGAAAGGCTGGAGCTACCTAGGCAGCAGAATGGATGCAGAGTGGATGGACGGATGGAGTGTCTGCCGTCTGCCGTCTGCCGTCTGCCGTCATTCGGAGACAGGAAAGGCAGGAAAGGCAGGAAAGGCAGGAGGTGCTGGGTTGTGCCTGGTGGTGCATGAAATGGAAAAAAGAGGGTGGGAATCTTTTGGGCCGGGAGGGCTGGGAGCTAAATTCAAGAGCAAACACGGGAGCAGTGACCACGGAGGTATACTTTCGGGCAAGGCGTTGTGGAACAATCGGGATTCGGACACCATCCATCATCGGACACACTCTCGGGCTTCGTAGGGCTGCTCGCACGAAGGAAACAATTCTGCAACTGCACCAGGCTAGGGGTTGATTAAGGCAGCGCTGGGTTGGCAATTACTTCAGTATGTATGCACCATGGTTCTTGCCAGAGGAAAGGGTCCCGAAGCCAGTGCGTGAATGCGTTCTTACAGTCAAGGCAGGCCATCTCGAGAGGCCTCAACACATGGATCCTCTCCAAAGTCTTATTCCAGCGCAATCGACGCCTGTTTCAATGCAATCGAGGCTTCTCAAATATGCCATGCAAGAGGCAAGGCGTTGCTATTCCGGGGTCTTTGGTGTTTCGGCAAAGGTTATGTGAGGTTTCCCTCGATAACAACTAGGTAACATTATTCACACGGAGTAGAGAGACCATTTCTTCTGGTCGGAGCCTTCGCAAATGAGGTGGAGAAGACCAAGCGTGCTCTTCCGTTGCCACCAACCAGGCCAGTCCATCGCAGGCTGTGTTCGCCCCGTCGCATCGCCCCGCCGCAGTGCTCCTAGCCAATGAGGCGGGGCTCAGACTTTGCAGGGCACCATCTAAAGTTCCACGTCTGCTTCCCTTTGCCAGTTCAGCCAAAGGTTCCAGCGCCTCCTTGAAAATACATCACTCTATTGACTATCGACAACAATCCACCACTTCCCCCTCGCGACGGCCGTCCACATCTCTAAATTCCTTATCGTGCACACCGGTCATTTGGCGCCCCTACGTGTAATTTAATCAGCTATTTCCGCCACGGCGCTCGCTTTAGGTCGCCTGCCTGGCTGTCTCGCGTGTCTCTCCTCCCCTCTGGACACGGGGCGGCTGTGCATCGTTTGGTTCGAATCGCTCAATCATCAACCAACACCACCCACTGGGGTTGTTTGGCGCATCGCTTCTCACGACGTGATTCAATCGCCAAGCATCTTAGCCCCCATCGTTGTTCACGCCCCGGCCGAGGAGCGACCAGGATGGTGCAAAACGGTAGTCGTTCTTCGAATTAAATGACATGGATGCGCAGAATGCTGTCGAGCCCGCCTCCACGAAGCCTGCTGCTTCCCCGAAGCGACCAGGCAGTGATTCCGACCAGACCAGGTCTGCCGTTACTGCCAGGTCGTCCAACGCCGCGAAAGCCGACGCCGCCCTGAAGGACGGCAGGCCGAGCGCGTCTGCCTCCAATGCACACGAGGAAGATGGCGTCGCCGACGGAAACTCGGACGCCGAGACGATTGTTCTCCCTGGAAAAGATGGCCATTCGCCGTCGAAAGTGCGCAAGATCATAAAGCGCGAAGACAAAAGCGACACCGAAGACGCTGCATCGGTGTCGCGAGCCCGGAAACACGAGTCTAACGGGAAGCAGGAGCGTGATGGTGATAAAGGCGACCGCGCTGAGAAGAAGGATAAATCTGTATCGGTTGCCGATGGTGGCCCGTCTGATCGCGCCGCTTCCATTGGTGCCAAGAAGAAGCTCGCCGACAAGTCCAAGACGAAGGACGGATCAAGTGGATTGAGTTCGGCCCCTGCATCCCCACCACAACGTCGACGCCGCGCCTCAAACACTCATTCGAAGTCGGACTCGGAAACTGCGCAGGTGGAATCGCCGAAGGCCTCGTCCAAGGAAAAACCCAAATCGGTGGACAAGCTGGTTCCTCACAAACGCAAGGCCCCAAGGCCTGATTCTGACGACGAGGCGGAGAACCGGAAGGTGCGCCGCCAGCGTACTTCCGGCTCAGGTCTCGATGCGTCTCGAAAACCCCATCCTCCCACAAAGTCGCACCACGACGCGCATTCCTCAACGCGAACCAGGTCTGTCTCCCCCCAACCACGGGCTCATCGCCGGAGCATCTCGACGCAACTGCCCGGCCACTCTTCCAACGGGTTGAGCCACAAGAAAAAGCGAGTCCCGGCACCGCTCCAGTCGACCGACTACCATTCGGATGAGTCCTCTGCCAGCGGTAGCCCACACCCGCGCAGTTCTAAGTTACGGAGCCTGGCCACGCCGGCGACTGCGGAATCTGCGGTTTCGCCGGCCAAGATGGCGCCGCATAAGAAGCATTTGGACGCGCACGGCCAAACTTTCCTCGCCAGGGCATGTGCGAAAGGCGAGTACGAGACGGCAAAGCATAGGCTACAAGAACGGCCCGAAGATATCAATGTCGCCGACTACGCTGGCAATACGCCACTCCAGATCGCCGCGCTTAATGGTTTCGATGATATTGTGAAGCTGCTCGTTGACGCCGGGTGTAATCTGGATTGTGTTAACAATGATAAAGATACCCCGCTGCTCGATGCTGTGGAGAATGGCCACTTGGAGGTTGTCCGAATTCTTTTAGCAGCCGGTGTTAACCCGAGGAAGGCCAATGCGTACGGGCAGGAACCCATTGATCGGGTCACCGAGGATGCGGATAATGCTGATGAGATTCGACGGGCGCTTCAGGACGCGAAACAAAGAATGGGGGAGCGTCGACGAACTTCGGAAGACCATCATTTGGACCAAACCGACGCCCGCTCCTCTCACGGGCCAGAAAGCCCGCGGAGGTCACCAGGGCCTGCTGGTTCCATCCACGCTGCCAGTGGGAGGAGGGCAGGAACCGTCCGTTCGACCAAGACCAGCAATCATCTGCTGTATATGCCGATGGACGACAAGACACTCCGTGCAGCAGCCGCCCGTGGAGATGAGGAGACCGTTACGCGCATTCTCCAAGTCAGAGAGACCTTTGACGATCCAGAGTCCATGGTGGCGGCCGCTCGCGGTGGCCATGAAATGGTGATGCAGCTCTTGCTAGCTTTGGGTAGGGCCAATCCTGACCCTGGCCCGATCTCAAACAACGAGTACTCGACTCCGATGCTGGCTGCGATTGGCCAGGAGAATATCAAAGTGATCAAACTGCTCTTGGACCAGACCGATTTTGATCCAACCCGCCGCTTCAAGGGGGAGACATATCACGATATTGCCAAGCGACGTAGAGGACCGAATTGGATGGAAGAGGAAACCATGTTGAAAAAAGCGTTTGATGAGCACCGGAAAACGCACCGCGGCGAGTCGAAAACCAAATCTCCTAACCGGCGGGAACAGGACAGAGAGTCCCGGCGGGGTAGAGCCGAACCCAAAGACGAGCCTGCAAGGTCGCACAAGCGAAAAGCATCGAGCCCAACAAGAGAGTCCAAGAGGGCTGGCCCCGTAAAAGTCTCAACAAGCCCCAAGGAAAAGAGGCGATCGAATTCGTTTACGGCTAACCCTGATGACCAAACTTCGCCAAAACGGGGCCCAGGCCGACCGAAAAAAGAAGATAGGATACCCACCATTGCGATATCAGACCGCGAAGCATCACCCGCGGGAAAGCAGCCTACAGTTAAAGCAAAACGTGCGGAGTCAGACCTTGCTGCTGCTTCATCCGAAGGCGAAACCGTCAAACCCCGTCGAAAACTTGTTTCTGGCCGGGAGCTGAAGGGCGAGCGCGTGCAAGTACACCGCCGGGCAAGCATGACATCTAACACATCTTCCTTGAAAGAACCATCCAGCCCTCGCGAGGAATCGGAGAAAGCCCAAAAGACAGAGAAATACCACGATCGCACTAAGGCTCTTAAGAGAGACGAGTCGCGTGATAGATTATCCATCTCTGGCGAGAGCTCTGGTAAAAGACACCGGTCTAGTGCCACTCCCCCCCACCTTGTGTCTACTGAGAAGGACCCCGGCGAAGGTCCTGTTAAGAGAAGGCGGCTGAATATAGAAGGGAAGGAGAAGCGACTGAAGCCCAGCTCCACTGATGACCGACGACTCAAAGCCCCGGCACCACGAGATCTGGGTTCTACGATAGCCACAGGGCCTCGGATCAGATCTAAGAGTCGGGACGACGAAGAGAGGAGGCCATCAACGAAGCCCCGCAAAGGAGACGCACTGGCTGAGCATGGGCGGCGCGAGTCTGGTAAGTCAGTATCATCGGAAAACAGCATCCACGTCAAATCAGAAGACCCGGATGTTGATATGCCGGATGTTGACCCGTCGATCAACGATACATCTGCATCTCGTGCTGCAATAATCAAGGAAAAGGAGGCCGTGGAGAAGAGGAAGCAAGTTGAGGCCGAGCTGCAAGCACGGGAAGCTAAAAAGAAAGAAGAGGAGAAACGACGTGCGGAAGAAGAGGAGAGGGAAAAAGAGAAGGAGAGCCTTCGACTTGAGGAAGAAGCCAAACGCCGTGCTGATGAAGTTCGTCGCCGCGAAGAGGAAGAACGGAAGCGCAAAGAGGAAGAGGAGCAGAGGCAGAAGGAAGAGGAAGAACGCAAACAACGAGAGCAAGAAGAACGGCGACAAAAAGAGGAAGAGGAGCGCCGCCAGCGAGAAGAAGAAGAGAAGAAACGAAAAGAGGAGGAGGAAAGGAAGCGCAAAGAGGAACTGGAGCGGAAACGGAAAAAGGAGGAACTGGAGCGGAAGAGGAGAGAGGACGAGGAGAAACGAAGAAAAGAGGACGAGGAGAGGAAGCGGCGAGAAGAAGAAGAAAGACTGCGGAGGGAGCAACTCGAACGCGAGGCAGCCGAGGAGCTACGGCGTAAACGCGAGGAGGAAGAACGTAGAGAGCAGGAGCGCAAACTCCAGGAATTAGAGCGCAGACGGCTGGCTCGAGAGGCCGAGCAGCGCCGCGCTCGGCTTGAGCAAGAACGCATAGAACGCATCCGACTGTCGAAGCTCCCTCCGCTCTTACGATGGCTTGATGGATGTATCAATCCTAAACTTCCGGAGGTTGCTGAGAGATTCAGGATCATCCAAGGAGTCCGATACGACTGCATTCGCCCAGAAGCAACAGGCACGGCCGAAGGCAGAGAGCAATGGCTGCTCAATACACAGGTCGCGCTACTCCTCGGGGAGAAAGACCTTGATCTCTCTCGATGTGAGTTTGCTCTAGACCTTGTCCAAATAACCGGCCAATGATGCTAATACGCTGTATAGACACTGCTTGGAACAGAGTCCCTGCATCATATATCGCCAAGCGCATCATTTGGCGACTGGAATCTGACCGATATGCATTAACCTCTCCCAGCCTCTACGACATTGGCAAGCAACTCTCTGGGTACTATGGTGCCGAAGAGCCTGACAGCATGAGCTATACTGTAACCGAAAGGCTTAGGGGGGAGGCATGGGAAAAGTTTGTTGCAATGGACATGTTCTTTGTCAAGGTTAGTTCCGCAATCCACTCAAACTGCTGTTCTGCAAAGCCTAATACGGTCCTAGGCGTCCGATTTCATGTTCATCGTCCCCACGATACAGCATCTCCGCGCCTTGCGACTTACGATGGCATACTGCGAGCTTCCAGAGAGCGAGGCGCTCGTCAACAGATGGGCTCCGCTCCAGAAGTGGAAGAACGACCCAGACGCGAACCGAAACTTTGGCTTTGCGCCGGGGAGCAAGCATTTCGTGAACGGGGAGCTTATCTCGGAGGACAAACCGGGCCTTTCTGCAGTTAGCACGACTCCATTCCCCGAAAAGCGAGTGCCTCGCCGTGGTCTCATCGCCGTCACTGCGGATGATCCGGCCTTTGTTTCTTTATGCAAGGAACAAGGCCTAGAACACTTGGTGAGAGACGAAAATTCTCCGCTCTTACCCAACGGGCTCCATTCATCACCTATGGCGCCCATCATCAATGGCCTCGGCTCCCCAACCTCAATTCCTGCAACCACGACAAGCAATGGAGGTATCGGACAGACCCACGGCAACCAACCGATTTCCCCATCGTCTGAATCGGGGCCTGGGCAGGCGCGACCGCTAGTCAACGGTGTGAATAGGGTAACTAATGGCGGTGCAGAGTGATTGCAAAGCCGATGAGTCCGTCTGGAGGCCTTGGAGCCAAGCTGTATTTCCTCTCGCGCACGAACGGTCTCATTTGTCCGGGGGCGAGTTGGGAGAGGAAAACAACCGTAGACATTGTTGCCTTCAGGAGGTCTGGCGAGGCAATGGGCGGCGATATTTGCGTTGCCACGCTTTTGCTTTTTGCTTTTGCTTTTGCTTCACAGCAGGCGATTTTAAAAAGGACAACAGGCGGCTTGGACTTTTGGCTGTTTTGGGTTTCTCTTTTTGGCCTTCTGCTGTCTATCTTTTTGGATGCCATGACAGGTTCCGGGATACCCCTGATTTGCGCCGGAAGCAACTTTTCATGTGTCTTTTGATGTCGCAAGCAGTCCGAGGCAACGTGTACGGGAATGCAAGTGAATGGGAGTTTGGGCGGTTCTGGCCTGGATTGGGATTGGGTTTTGGGCAGGACCGGAGGGCGGTGTGGGTGTGGGACAACGTACATAAATACAGGATTATATACTTGTTACGATTAAGGGCAGATTTGCTCACATAAGGTTACCCTACCTGTGGCCTCTTTCATCGGGCTCGATTTGTTTCTTGTGATCCATGACTCGGACTAAACACTTACCGTGACTTCATTGCCACTCAGCTAGGGTGGCATCAGACGGGAACCCCAGATTTAAACTTCGGAGGGGCATTCTAACCACAACTTTGCCCCACATTCAAATTTCCACCAAGCAGACCAGCAATCAGACACCGGTGGTGGTCCTTGACTGCACGACAACTTGCATCGAATTGATTAGGAGTATTGCGGCAACGCGCAAATCACCGTAAACATGTCGACCACAGTGGAAAAGGTATGTATCGCACCGCCCAGAAGGCGCAACGACGAGTCGTAAACGAAGAGGATGTGGACTAATTTTGCGCCGGTGCGACGGCCGCGACGATGAATAGATCAAGGAGGTTGAGCTCGAGGTGAGCTTCCACGCCCCGATTCCCGTATGTGGGCCAATATTGACCGCTCTGTGCGACACAGATGGCTCGAACCCAGAAAAACAAGGCCACATCGTACCATCTCGGACAGCTAAAGGCGAAGCTCGCCAAGCTAAAGCGCGAGCTGCTCACCCCGTCGGGCGGTGGAGGCGGCGCCGGTGCAGGCTTTGACGTTGCGAGGACGGGTGTTGCGAGTATTGGCTTCATTGGGTTTCCATCGGTCGGGAAAAGTACGCTCATGAGTAGGCTGACCGGGCAGCACTCGGAGGTAGCGGCATACGAGTTCACGACGCTCACGAGTGTGCCCGGCCAGGTGACGTATAACGGTGAGTTAACCCTGAATGTTGGGGACGATACTGTCCTGCCTGTACGGGGGGCTGACTTGGTTGGACTGTAGGCGCTCCCCTTCAGATGATCGATTTGCCCGGTATTATCGAGGGAGCGAAGGACGGCCGAGGACGTGGTCGACAGGTCATTGCTGTTGCCAAGACGTGCCATCTGATCTTCATCGTGCTCGATGTGAATAAGCCGCTGACGGACAAGCGGGTGATCGAGGCCGAGCTGGAGGGCTTCGGCATCCGCATCAACAAGCAACCGCCAAACATCACCTTCAAGAAGAAAGATAAGGGCGGTTTGAACATCACCAGCACCGTTCCGCTGTCCCATATCGACAATGACGAGATTCGCGCTGTCATGAGCGAGTGAGTTTCTCTTGCTTTTCGGAAATGACTCTGGGGGTTGGAAGTTGCCGTGGAATTCGGTCGTCTGACACATGGTGCTATAGATACAAGATCAGCTCGGCTGATATTGCCATTCGATGTGATGCCACAATCGATGATCTCATCGATATTCTCGAAGAAAAGAGTCGAAGCTACATTCCTGTCGTATATGTTCTCAACAAGATCGACAGCATCAGCATCGAGGAGCTCGACCTGCTCTATCGGATCCCGAACTCAGTTCCAATCAGCTCGGAGCATGGCTGGAACATCGACGAGTTGATGGAGATTATGTGAGTAGTCTTCCTTTTCGAATTCCATTGGCGATTGCGGCGGTTGAAAGACCGATATGATGGATTGGCGACACCAAGCACTGCTGGATTGCAACGCCCCTGGCTGGCATTTGCCAGCGGCAGTATGGCGGATTGTTGACTGCCCGAAGCGTACCTCCTGAGCTGCCACACCTCTGGCTCAGCAGCGGTGGTGGGAGGGTTGGCCTGATGGTCTGTTTTGTGGTGCTGACCCGTCCAAGTGGCCTGGTGGCCCGGAAACGGGCAGCTCGGGGCGGTCCGTGTCGTTCGACCATGGGATCACCGAACTGACTGAGAGACAGGTGGGATAAATTGAACCTCGTACGAGTATACACAAAGCCCAAGGGAAAGATGCCCGACTACTCGGCGCCGGTTGTTCTCCGCTCAACAAAATGCACCGTCGAAGATTTCGTAAGTACCCCCTTTCTCACATACCTGTCACAACAGTACCCTGTCATTTGTGGCGTTCAGCAAACTAACGATGATAATTCCACCCCACGCAGTGCAATGCGATCCATCGGACTATTGTCGAGCAATTCAAAATAGCGATCGTGTACGGCAAGTCCGTTAAGCATCAGCCGCAGCGAGTCGGACTCAGTCACGAGCTCTGCGACGAGGACATCGGTAAGTTGACTCCAGTCAAGTACCCTTGGTCGCCTCCTTTTCTGCTCCGCCCTTAGCACCGCCATCGTCGCTATCAACATGATACTCTCTCTCTCCACTCCGTGAGTCTTGCTAACGAATCCATCTTTGCCTATCACTCCAGTCACGATCGTCAAGCGATAAAAATAAAGCCGAGATGATAATCTTCGGTTAGTTGGTGATGGCAAGTAGTGCCTGAAGGGGGTACCCCGTCCGGACCAGTCTGGTCAATCAGCGATGACAGGAGAGACCCGCCGCCACGAAACGTTCTTGATAGGCCGCGCCTGTAGGCGCCAATCTGGGGGAGCAATCGCCATGCCTCAAAAAATAGCTTGGTTCTGGGGGAATGCAAGATCCGTTTGCCCCTTGCAGATGGGATCACGGCATACCTCGACAGCGTGGTTCCTTTTTGGCTGGGCCCTGTCTGTCTGGCGTGACGACCGGTTGCTGCAAGCGAAGGATGATGCTTACGGAGGAGGTTCTCTAATGTCAAGGGGCAGCTGGCTATGTTACATTCCTGCTGAACTTTAACGCCCTGTGATCACACACTCTTACACACTCTCACACCCCCCAACTTATTTCTCAATACCCCATGGCACCGCAAAAATGGAGTGACCTTTCGTTTGGGAGTTGTTCGGGCCGGGGGGCTTACAGTCGCTATGAGCGTCTGTTTCGAATCTCATGGGCGGCCGAAGCGGGATCTGAGTTGACGGATACTACATACATACATAACAAATCAGTCACGCATATGCACACCCTCATTCTATGCCTCCTAGATTAGAGATCTCAATACCCAGAGCGCTTATGTGCACCCAACAATGTAGCGGTTCCGCACGAAGCAAAAAGGGGCTTGTGCCGTGGTATGCAGGGAGGCGAGAAAGCTTGCCTGTCTGGTTCTCTCCCACCTCTTGAATAGAATGTCTCACTGTGAGAGACAGCGGAGATTTCTACCACGAGCGCATAGTCAAGGAAGGTAGGTACTTCGTGACAGTTCGGAATACCGGATGAGTGATGTGAGGTTCCATTCCCACTCTAGTTTAGCCCGCTACGGCCCCCTCTGGCTCTAGGTAGAGTCGTCCAACAAAACTGGGCATGATCGGGAAGCTAGCGCCTGTGGAGGATGAAGGGGAGGAAGGGAGGCGCCGCGGTTGGCATGTCCATTTAGTTGCCAAGAAGTGCAATACCGACTGACCTATGGGCCGCAGGCTGCGGCCTCTACGTTGGCCGCGTGCAGCCAGGGCGTGCAGCAGGTTGAGATCAGCATGGCATCGGGTCTGGGACTTGCTCGCCATGCTGTCAAGATACTCGCTTCTCTCCGCTTGCCCATCAAGCCATGGAGCAAAGTGAGCCACACCTTGCTGCAAGTTGCGCCTGGGCACAGCAAACATCTACTTGAGCCCTATGGGCCTTGCTGTTTATCAAGCAGCGCCCCATTGTCAAAATTGCATGTTTAAACTAGTCGGAGAGGGGCTGTCAGCAGATGAAGACCAGAGCTCGGGAGTGAGCAACGGGGACGAATCAAAGGAGGAGGCGACCAATGAATGGTACTCCGTGCAGAGTATATGGTCGCCAGCCTCTCTCACCTGCACGAAATCAGATGCTAACAGCAAGCATGACTTTCTACGAGTTACCTCCCAAAAGAGAGAAACACACAAGGTTTTCTTCCCTCAACGTTGACAGCCCTTGCTTGTTGTGTGCTGGGGAGTATCGCAGTTTCCTCGTGTGTGGCGCTCGGCTTGCCTCTTTTCGCATTCTGGCGCGCTGCGCGCGCCCCTCGTCGAGCCTTTCAGGAAACTCCTCTTGCCGCCGGACCCCCTGCTTGGAGGGGCAGCTGTTTCGCGCACTCACTCACCCACAGGGAGACACAAGAGCTTGCGATGAAGGTTTGGCAGGCCGGTAAAGCAGGCGGACAGATGGGATGCTGTTTCATGTCAAAGTTTGCCATGTCGTGATTTGCCTGATAATCGCGTTTGGGGGCCATAACGCCTGTGACAATGTTGCGTTTTGTTGGCAGCCATCAGAGCTGTCGGTTGGGGGTAGAGATAGGGTATGCCGCTGTAGAGGGCGTCAAGCGAGAGTTCTTCGAGAATCAAGAACCAAAATGTAGAGTCGCTTCGGTGGGGGGTTGGTGGGAAGGGCCTTCGCTCTCAACCATCTAATCCTAGGATTACCGTAGAACAGCGTTCGTGAAAGCCGCATCAAGCCGCAATTTGTGGCCGAGCTGCTATGGCTACCTCTGCTCTGTTCGGAAAGTGGGATGCTGCACGGCTCCGGACTTGATCGTCGACAAGCAGTCAACAACGGTACCTAAGCATCTCGACGGGCAGCGGCCGAAGGAAAGCATCCCGGCATTTCAGTCCATGGCTTTGCTATTCTTGTTCGCTGATACTCTGGAGAATCTTCCGCTGACCCCATCCCGACCTTGCCGCGTGCTTAACTGGATGTCCTTCAGACCTCGCTTCTGTCTTCTGAGGGCGACGAAATGGTCCTGGCGGCCGAGTTCTGGTGGGTATGCAGCTGGTTTCGCCTTGATACTTGCTCATGTGGACGATTTTGCGCGTGTGCGCGAACCAATCCTTACCAGGGGCCCAACTCTTGGCAACAAAATCTCCTCGATGCTAGTTTAGTGTAGCCCACTCCGAGGGGTTGCAAAGACCTTACCGTTTTCCTCTTCGTGGAGTCTGGGTTGACTCCTCTTCCGCTGCCGTCCCCACGCCCACTCCGGAGAGGGCGTTCATGGGAGCTTCGACACAATTCGCCGAATGCGGCAGCGCTAGTCCTGTTTCGGTAGATTCCTCCAGGATTCGACCAGCCGTCAAACAATGGGCTGTCCAGGGTTGGGCATGAGCCGACCAGTGGGAACCCAGTCCGGCCACGGTATGGGCTTTCGCTTGGACCTCTTGTTGAGAGGCCTTTTCTGCCCAATGAGGGCGCGCAAGAAATCGGAAATTATGCCCAATGACAAGGCCGAACGGACCATTCTTCAACCTGTTGGATGATGGTTGGGCCTAAGATAGAGTGAGTGCAGCTCAACCGATCCACGGGGTTTCGTGTACAACGTTAGCGAGGGTGCGGCATCGGGGAGTGGAGCGGCGAAGACTCTCGATGATGGGAAGTGACGGATAACTGAAGAGGGCTTTGGCAAGAGCCTAAACATCTCGGGGAGGAGATTGTGTCCCGGCTGGAGGTGAAAGCGAACGGGATCGATCTCGCTCTCATGGGTTTATTTGCTAGGCTTGATGCGGCCCGTTGCGGTCAGACGTTTGGGGGGGGAACCCTGCTCACCTTGTTGGTCCTCCGTCCCACCCTGACATCGGCATTCCGAAGTGGTCTTTGCACCCATGGTTGGCGAAAGGAACCGGTCGAAGGGCCTCACGTACCTAATAGTGGTCCCGGGCGGTTCAGATAGAATGTTCCGTGGTCGATACTGTAGAGGAGAGGCGCAATGGGCCGGAGGATCCTTCCCGTTCGCGGTCGACTTGCTGAAGACTGGTCAGAATATATTGTCCCGATGAGTGCCGCAGTCCTTGAAGTTGCTGCTCAGGCCGCAATGAGGCGCGTCAGCTCTCACGCTCGTCGTGTCGATGAACGCGATCGACCTGTCCAAGGGCTCCCCTGAAGCTTTTGGTTAAGTGGCAGTATGAGCTGGGGTTGCGAATGCCCTTGCCCACCCTGTGTCCATCTCAATTCTAAGAAGGGGTTTGTGTTGCGGCTCCTGCGGCAAGCGAACGGGGTGTTCTTGAGGCGGCCTTCGGTCTGCTCGGAAGGCTGCTGCTGTTGGTTTGGGGGAGACCAGGAGCAAGGACCAGGCCAAGGCATTTCACGCCACCGCAACAACAGCTCGTCTCCCACACGAAATGGCGAGCGTTCAGCCGTCGCCTGCCGCGCCTGCGCCTGCGCCAACTCCAAGGCGCGAGATTAAATATTGCGATGGGTGAGGAATTGCTGACGAGGGATGCGCCGTGTCTCAGACTGCTTGCCGGCGGCCAGTACGACCGCCTGTAATCGATTTGGGGGAGACGTCCTTTTCTGCTCTCCATAGTGCGTACCAACAACCCAACGGTAATCGGTCGTTATCATTGTCGTCTCCGAGAACGCGGGAGAGATTCAAGTGCATTTGGCAGAATGCACCGCTGCCAGGAACGGCCCTATGAGAGACATCACCCAACCCTGCCAGTCGCTTTCGCAGGGTCGGATGGGGCCACACGCAGTAGTAGCCACACACCCCTTCCGGCCCTCTGCAGGCAGGGAACCCTCCTCGACTTGTGCGGTGCGGCGGACCCTCGCGCGGGCATTGGGCTCGGAAATCTGGGGAGGGAGAGCAAAGAGCGACGACACGCAGGCCGCGGCCAGCCAAACACCGGTCAGAGGTTGTCGGCGCGGCTGTGATTCGCACGCTGCCACCGTGGGCCGTCAATACCGGAGCTGTACTATTGACGTCCACCACACTATTATTGACGGAGCATCCATTGGCGTGAGAGCTGAGAGGCGCTGCTGGGCGAGAGCGGGAGCTCCAACTGATAAACGACAAGAGTCAATCGATATGGGCTAGGTTTGGAAACGGATCTGCCGTCGTTGGTGAAAGTAAAAATAGTCGGAAAATGCCAATGCCATGTTGAATTGCTTTTTTTTTCGCCATTCGCTGTCTGCCCTGCTCTGGGCCGGTGGGTGGCTCTGTGGAGACGGGGGGCACCGACCACCATCGCGCCTGGGTGCTTGCTGGAGGTACCGTACCGACCCCGTGCTGCGTGCTGTCTGCTGCCTGGCGCCTTCCAGTCGGGACCGATGGGAGCAAATGCCACACCGTGAACGGTCTCTGCGGGCACCTCAGCACCCGTCATGACCTCCACTCTTCTCCCACCCAGTCGCAACAGAAGGATGCACGCACACTCTTCCGTGCTTGGTGTTTCTTCATGCCTCATGCCCGCCCGCAAGCCCCTCATTGCTTTCTTGTTCGAGGAGATGGAGTCCATGCTCCAAACCAACCCAACCCATGCCCATAAGCAGGGCATGTCGGTCCATGCCCATCATCATCCTTCTCCAAGGCCCGATCCGGACCCTGCCCATCGCCAAACGGCCCCAGCCAAGCGCGGCTTGTGGTTGCTTTTTGCTCGCCTCGGGTAGTTACCAGGGTCAGGTACTTCGTCGCGCTGGTCAAGTACTCCAGTTATTGCGGGTGTGTGGGCGCTCCTTCGCTCCAGCTACTGGGCTGTACTTGTGTAGGTCGAGTGGAGGCTAGCATGACGGGATCCCGTCCCCTCCAGTGGGACATCCCCGTCGACGACAACCCCCCGGCGGGCCCTCCTCGCCAGCCCTGCCCTCTTTGGCCGACAGAGCCAACCCGGGGGGGGGGGGCTGCCAGGACCTGCTGGAGGCGTGCGAGGCCAACCTCAATTCATCCGCATCTCCCCCCTTCTGGCCCGCTGGTGGCTCTCTCTATCGTCTTCTCGGCGCCCTGCTCTCGCCGACAGTCTTTCAGTCATACCCGTCCGCTCCCGCCGCGTCTTATCCAAGTGCACACCCCCCTCCCCTATCCGCCTCTGCCCGGCTCCCCCCCCCATCCAT